>OCZT010001553.1_pt1 | contig 23790 bp, 37 predicted proteins | sample 1539031 | NCBI WGS metagenome assembly OCZT01 (sample SAMEA3539308, study PRJEB22396) | soil metagenome | biome: tundra; feature: field; material: soil | place: USA | collected 2010-05 | depth 0.15 m | reverse complement strand
AAACAGCAATTAATTTACAACAATATACTATTAATTCGTGGATGTTGAATCATACATCGGAGTTGCTGGGTCACACACAAAATGAGGTGTGAATCCTCCTTGATGAGTTCCTGGAATACTAATCATATTATCAGCATTTGGGTCGCAACCAGGCAATGATGTAAGATTTGGATACCATGATTTTGCATATTGTTTTTCAACCTCATCCAATTTAATCATCAAATGAAAACCTCCTCTTGTCTGAAGGATTGTTACACAATCGAAATTGATAAACTTCCTTGCTTGTTCAACTGTTTCTCTTGGGTCGCATTTATCAAAATCCAAATCAAAATATATCTTTCTACTACATGCCTTTTGAATCTCGGACAATACTTCCTGATGAGGATTATATCCAGAATATGGTTTGGTTATCAAATGAGCCAATGAAATAAGAGCATTCTTTGCTGCTTTTTCATAAGAACGTGGATTTACAGAAATATACAATGCTAACGCTTCTTGTGGAATAGGATTGTGTTTTTGATAATAAGAACCGAATTCACACTCTAATTGTTGTATTTTTTCAAACAAAAATTCTTTTGTTGAGGTAAACCTCTTCAATTGCTGACGGTCGGATTTTATTTTGTTTTCTCCAGTGCAATATTTACTTCTGGCAAGTAATGTTACATAGAAACATTCTCCCAATTGTAATTCAGGGAGCCACTCAATAAAATTGAGCAACATTTTTTCGTCGGTTATTATTTTATAATTCATTTTTTTTCTTCTAATGTTGGAAATATTTTATTTGTTGTGTTTTCTTCTTTTATTTTTGGAAAAAAGAATGTTTCAATAGCTGATAACATATAAGAATTCATACACATAGCATCAGTAACTTCTATTGGTATTTTTTCCTTTTTTTCATTTTCTCTGTATATATAGGCAATTCCGGAATATCTATAAAAACAATGAAACATTATATCCATCACCTTATCATTTAAGGTAAAAGTAACGTTTTTGATTCCATCAGTTATATTTGAACCATCATCAAATTTTATATCCTTTTGAGATAGCAATTTAACCAATTTAGCAACATGAGGTTTCATTCTTTTAATCTGTGCCTGTTCAAAGGCTGGAGTAATTACCATAAATTTTCTTCTTAGTTATTAATTTTTATTCTTCTTTGATATGTGGATTGAAAAATCGGTTCTATACCATTACAAAAACCAAATGCATTAAAAACCTTGTGTGTATTATGAATTGACATTCCACGATTTCTTGGGTTAATAGCTATTTGTGTTCCTGTAATTATTACTCCAGGAAAAGGTTTATATTTTTCATACAAAACATGTCTCGTTTGAACATCTGAATCGTCTCCAAGAAAATCTTTAATATATGGGTCCATAACACTTTAAACGCAAAATTCAACAAAAAGTTTCAAGATTCGAAATTATAATAATCACTAATAAAAAACCACAATCCTTTCCCACCATATTCTTCATTTATAACATTCTCATCCAATTATTTTTGTTTAATCTATCCTCAAACCATGTTGATATTTTGTCCAAATCGAAATAGTCATAAAATATAGTTGACAATTTTTTACAATGATTTCCGGTGATAATCCACCTTATTCCACATGGAATAAAAAATAAAGCATCAATACACCCTAAAAATCCAACTCCAAAACATAAGATAAAAAAGAACATAACAGGAACCATCAAGCGAAGAAAAAATATTCCCCAAAAAGTACCTACTGAAATTGCTATTAATTTTAATCTGTTTTTCATTTTAATATTAATTTAACCACCAAACAACCATCTCTCCAAATTTATCTTCCTCTTTTTTTATATATTTTAAAAACTTTTCTTCGTTATACCACCACCCATCAACACTTTCGTCCGAAACTTGCAATTTTTGATATGCTTCTTCTGTTTCTTTTTCTGTTTTAAAACAAAATGATATTTCACATGCAAAACATGTAATGGCAATTGGATTAAAACCGGCATCACGAACCAATTTTAAATCATTTTTATAATCTCTTGGAAGTTCTTCTTCTGTTAATTTTTTCATTATATTTCCTGTTCTATTGAATTTGAAAATGGTTTAGAGAATTTAGGGCGAATCTTTTTCCAGATAGTTTTTGAATAATCTTTACCATTATACATAGAAAACAATATTGCTTTTATGTGCGGTTCATATTCAATTGCCTTTAGTGCAAATTCTTTTTGAAACATTCCGGGTTCATAAATAACATCATATATTTTCCTGGCTCTGATTTCTATATAGGAGTATTTGGATATCAAATCCTGAATAGTCTGCTTTACATAATCAAACCATTCATCTGGTGTATTATCAATTAATTCATTAATAGGTTTATTTTCTGATAAATATTCCCATATAACGATGTTAGATGTATTTGTAACTATTTTGTGTAATTTTACATAATTTTCAAATTTTATCTTACACATGAAATCATTTAAAAAACGGATAACAAATCCTTCTTTATTTGTTTCGTCAAGTAATTTTAATGGTTCAACATCATTTATCCCATCATAAATTTTAACCAACGGAAATCCAATATCTTCTAATGGAAGAAATTTTCCTGTTTTTGTTTCTCTGATTGCTAATAAAACTATGTCGTTCAACCATAAATAATCACAACAAATTTTATTTTCAGGATATATTATTTCCCATATATAAGTCAAATCCTGTCTCATTCTACCAAATACATGTTTGTACTTGTTATTCAAAAGTTTCGTAGCATGAATAGCTTGCTCACTTGTAAAACTCCCTCGTGTAGCTATATTTGGGACACCATTTAACCAATAGGATATTCCGCAACTTCCGTCCATTTTTTCTGTTACGATAAATGGTAATTTTGGAATTTCAAAAGGTTCATGCTCTTGGATATTTCTGAACTTATCAAAAGAACGAGATACAACGTTCATATCCTTATCTAAAATAAGTCCACGTGTAATATTTGTGATAGAATTCCAAATATTTTCATATTGTGTTTTCTTGGTATAATTATAAATAAATAAATCCGCTTCTGGGTGTTTTTGCACAGAAACGTATTTTTCATCAAGCATTTTTTGAAGAAGGATTTTATCTAACATCGTTTATTATACGAAAAATTTTGATATAGTGTTACATTCCTCCAACCAATTTGTTGTCACTATTAAAAATAATATAATTTCTAAGTTGAATATGCTCCGCTTCCTCCTGAACATTTTCCATATCAGCATAATGACAAGAAATTATAAATTGATAGTTTAATAATTCTGTATTGTGTTTTCTGAAAATACAAGTAGGCATATTTAATTCAAATGATTCAGCAATCATACCTAATAATGTATTTGCTCCATAATTCTTTATTTCAATATATTTTGTTGTCATTTTTTATTATTTTTTAAATTCTCTTTCTTTTAATTTTTTTCTCATTTTTATCTCATTTAAAACAGCATATATAATATCAATTTCTTCCAGTGTTATATCATCTGATTTTATATCTAACAACAATGAATATAATGTGGTTTTGGGTTTTTTTTGGGGAGTTTGCTCCATAGATGTGTTATTGAATTAATGGGGTTTTATTTGTTAATATATACAAGGTTCAGAACTTGTGTTTGTATAATCGAATATTCGTTTAAATTTTTCAACATCTTCTTTGTGTTCAGATATTGCCTTGTTCAAATTATCAGATAATTTCACACACCCTTGTCCATTACACTCAACAACCTTCATCACAATAGAAATAGGTTTTCTTACGAGGTCATTTGTCAGATTTGTCCCAATCGCTGGTAGAATATTTATCTTATCATGAAACTCTTTCCATAAGGCAATCATCTTTGGAACATCCAATCCATCAGACGGAACGAACCATTTTGTTTTAGAGTCTATTCCAAATGTGTTGTACATTTTTATTTGTTTCTTACAAAATCCAAATGGGTCTCCACTGTCTTGTCTCATTCCTTTCCATTGTTTGGCTCGTTGTTCTCCAAAAGTCCGAAATGTATAATCGGAACCATAAGTATCAGTCAATGCTATGCTAAGAGGGTATCCGTACATATCAAACCACATATCAAACATCTGGTTATGAGAACGCAAAATATCAAAGTCTGTATCTCCAAATAATCTGGCTCCAGCAGAAAAAATTTCATGTGCCATCGACCCGATTGGTTTTATTCCATATTTCTTTGCCAAAAAAACATTTGATGTGCCTGCAATTTGATTTGGTATTTCATCTAATAATACCTTTAACACATGGTCATGCCATTGAGCAGAATAAGCTCTTCTGGTTCCAAAATCAACAAATTGAAGTTCAGGATACTCTTTTAATAATTTTATTTTTTCAATAAGTTTGTCATGTCCAATTTTCAATTCAGAATGAACAACCATATCATGATGATAGTATAACTCATTCACTGCACCCAAAATAATTGTCTCCCACAAAATGCTATCTTTCCACAATGCATCTATTTCAATAATCAAGTCCCCACCTATGTTCGTGTCAACATAAACATCTGGAAATTTTAAATTCTGCAAAAAATCAAGATATTCATCCGAAAATGTGTTTTGCATCTTTAGAAATAAAATATCAGTTTCTGTGAATTTCAAGGTTTGGATTCTTTTTATTTCTTCTTGAAGCAAATAACTTAAGTAACCAAGCTTTACATCTTTGGTTCTATTTGTAAAAGCATATTTAACACGAACTTCTGGAAACAGTTTCCAAACAAACTGTCCCATGGTGAGTTTATAATAATCGAGTTCTAAAAGTGAATTAATCATCGTTTTTTTGTATTATACGAAAAATCCTATCAAAATGTTACACTTTTCTTATATTTTTCAAGAAGATATAATTGAAATTCTTTATGTGTGTCCCTAACTTTGTCTGTTAATTGTTTGTACTCAATTACATTTTCTGTTGTTAAACTAAATGCTCTACTAACAGATGGTTGTTCAAATGAAGAAGAAAAACATGGAACATCCCGATTAACCGGTTCACATATTGTAGAGTTATTGTTTATGAATATATCTAATTCTTTTTTGGCATTCGAAAATGCTCTTTGATATAAATCGCGTTTTTCAAACAAAACCCTTCTTGTTTGAATATCATCTTTTTCCATGTTCTTTTAAAAATTTTCGCTCTCCTGTAGTTAAACCCTCTATACCAAACTTTGATATTTTGTCAAGGATAGTATCCATATCATAAATAATATTTTTTTTCTCAAAAGGAACAATATTTCCATCTTCATCCATACCCATAAAGTGTCCCATTGATAATAGTTCATTCAAAGCTTCCTGGCTTTCTGCTTCTTTTTCTTCATCAGTAAGTTTATTTAATCTATCATCCTCTTTAATCTGTTCTTGGATATTTTTAATAGCTATGGCAGTAAATTTCTGAATAAAAAGTGTTGGAAATTTATTTCTGAATAACGGGCGAGAACTTTTAACCCTTCCACAAGAAACGGTTAATGACAAAGATATAACACCATTCAATTGTTCTTTTATCATTTCTTTTATTTTGCTTTTGTCAAACTTTTCAAGTATAAAATTCAACAAATCCTTCTTTAATACAATTCCATAATCATAGGACCATTGTAATGATTTGTCATTTATATCTTTTGTTGTTCGAAGTTTATTATACACAAAATAAGCTTCAGCTTCGTGATGCTTTAAAACATTTTCTAATGTAAGTGGGATTTGCATAATTTTTAATCTGTATAAACCATAAACCAAATTGTTTTAATCGCTCTAGAACATGCGACGTAATGTATGTTGCGTGATTCCTCATCATCGTCTTCAAAAGATATATATTTAACGTATTCTTCTGGTAATTTAATATTATTATATTCTAATATTTCTTTTGGTATTGTATTACATAACACAGTTTGAGTTGTTTCTAATCCTTTGAACTTATGTATGGTTGAAATCTTATTTTTAGTATCCTGTGATTCAATAAAAGTTATTATATTATCAACGGTGCCAAAGTGTGGTAACAAATCATTTATTTTTCTTTTTGTTCCATAATGTTCTTGTGATTTTTTTATATCTTTTATTTCAGATTCTTTCAGATAATGCTTATATTGCAATGGAATTCTCATTATCATTAATCGTTTTTCAATATCCTTTATAGTTTGATTTGTACGACACAATATAGTAATGTCACCACTTTCTTTTAAAAGTTTTACAAGGTCGTCAAAAATTATGAGTTTTTTATTAACAGAACCTGAAAAAGTATGATGAGGAATCGCTTTTATATTTGAATATTTGTTTGAGTTTTCTATTATTTCAGGAGCGCTTCTGAAATTGATTGAAAGATTTAGTTCAACTGTTTCCCTACGCTTTTTTAACATTGATATTATTTCATAAGCATTGGCACCAGAGTAGCCATATAGTGACTGGCTAATATCACCAATTATGCAATATTGTTTTGCATTTAAAGATAGAAGAATAGACATCATTATACTAGAAGTATCCTGATATTCATCTACTAAAATATAATCAAAACGATTTCTGAATAATCTTAACCATTTTTCTTCTTTCAAAGCATCTCTAACTTGGATTAACATATCTGAAAAATCAATAGATTTTGTTTCTTTTAAAAACTTTTGATATTCCAAGAAATAATCAGGAAGTTTACATTTTATCTTATCTGCTGTTTGTAATTTAAAAGCGGAAAATTCTGCCGATAAATACTCTCCGTTGTCATAAAATTCCTCAACAGTTAAATGGAATTCGTTTTTATCTTTTTGTGAAGCATTATGTTTCGGTTCATGAGTTTTTTTATACCATTTAATAAAATCATAAAATGTAACAATTGTCCTCATTTTTTTCATCTGTGCCAACAACCCAACACAAAAACCATGAATTGTGGTTATTTTTATATCAGGATTATTTACGCGTCTTTCCAATTCTTTTGTTGCAGCCACAGTAAATGAGAAAAATATAATTTTTTTTGGGTCAATTCCATTTTTTAAAAGAAATTGTAATCGTGAAGTAGCGCAACGAGTTTTACCGCTGCCGGCACAAGAATTTAATATAATACTCTGTCCTTTTATGGGATATTCAATGAATTTTAACTGTTCTTCAGTATAATTATATGTCGCTACTATTTCACTCATTTTTATATTTTAAAATATCATCAAAAAACTTTTCCAATTTATCTGTTAATTCTCTATCATCCAATTTTGTTTCTTTTAATGTTTCCGTCAAATCCTAATTCTATCTCACCGCGTCAAATCCCACATCTCCAAATTCGCACGTTGTCAAATCCTCTTAATTATTCTCTGATTGTACATATGGAGTTCTCATCTTCTGTTGGAATATATCATTCTGTTTATTATTTTGATAGGCACTCACAAACAACCATAGAACACATATCATCACTCCTATAGCACAAAATCCGACGAACAAATCTAATTTACATATGTTTTTCATCACTACAAATTTTTAGTTATTGAGTCAGCAATTTTATTCGCATAATCCTCCATTTTAACATCAACTTTATCAGATATAGCTTTGAGAAGTTTTTGTTTGGTTTCCCATTTGCCACAAATTTGATTAGCTATGGAAAGAATATCTTTTTTTGTAGCTTCTTTGATTGCGTCTTTTAGTTCGCCATTTTCTACAAGTTCGTTAATAGCCTCCTCTATTCCTTGTTTCACCTGTGCCTCCATTTCGGCGTTGTTAGATTCTAATTGTGCCAGCACTCTATCAGCGGACACATTCAATTCAATTTTAAATGTTATTAAACTCATGTTTTTGTTGTTTTTGTTTATATTCCAATATTTGTCCAAAAAAATTTTTTAATTCATCCTTCAATCTTTCTGTTTCCAATTTTGTTTCCTCGCCTTCTGGTATTTTTGTGTATTCTGTAACAACCGAAGATAAAAAACCACGTTCAATATCGGTTGCAATCAATCGTTCGGGTGTTGTTTGTTTATAAAAGAATTCGTCAATGTTGAGACATGTTGCCATTCTTTTGTTTTCAACCAATACTACAGATTTAAAATCTGGTGCTAACTCTTGATAATGTTTGGGTCTATCAGGAAACTCAAAACCCAAATCACATACAAATCTTCTATCTGAAAAATATTTAATAGAATATCCATATAGGATAAAATCAAAATCTGTAACACCATTGGATTTTTCTATTTTGGAGACTATTTCATCTATTAATATTTTCATTTTTTTAATCCCATTTAATACCATTCAACCATTTTTCAGCTTGTTTTTCAGCTTTTTCCTTCATTGATTTTGTAACTCCGTATCTTGGCAACCACAAATAGTGACCATCAAAAGGAACTTTCTTATACATTAATTTAAATGGAAAATTCCTCAACATCCACTCATATTGTTTATCTGAAAATATTCTTCCTATAATTGATTTTTTAATCTTATCGTCAGACATCTAATTTTTCAAGCTTAATAAATACATTATTTTTATCATCCATCATATATTCTCCCGAAGGAGAGACGTATATCCAGTAATCACCAATATGATTTGGGTCATTAGGAGAGAAATATGTGAATTCTGGACCCAATGGAGATATTCCATCTCTTTGGTGCATAGAAAGTTTTTCGAATTTTCCACCACAATTATTTTTTTCACAACGAAATTCAGTCAACTTTTTTCCTTGTCTCTGACTAAACTCAATTGCATTATTACATTCAAGACATCTAATTTTCATCTTCTGTTATTTCTAATTTTATTCCGAAAAGCTCTTCGTAGTTTTGTAGCACTTCTTTTGCATCATAAAGACTCATCAGTTGCTTCCACCAACTGACACTTCCATCCTTTAAAAAGCAATGAGCAATGGATTTCCACTCAACATTAGAAACTTTTTTACCCCAAAACAAATATTTTTTCTCACCAGTAGTAGATTGTTCAATTTGTGGATAGTAATATGTCTTAACACCCACTTTTTCTTTTCTAATTCTTGCTTTCATTTTTAATTTTCTTTTGTAATTGCCAATCCTTTTTCAATAAGTCCAAAAACATCGAAATGCCATTCAAATAATTTTTGAATAACTCCATAAGGAAGAAAAATTAAGTCAAATATTGCGTTATGTTCTGCAATCCACTGTAACGATGCTATTAATTTTATGTTTCCTGGATTATATTCAATAGTTGATGTGTCAGTTAAATCAGCAATACTATCATCACCTATTTCAAACTTCTCAATCGGTACAAACTTTTCGCCATTCACCTCAATTTCCTTCATCAAATCCTTCATATTTCGCAATATAGGTTTAGATATTCCTGCTAATACATTTTTAATTGATTCTGTTTTATTTTGAATATCTCCAATATAAGAAGTAACAGATAACTCATATTGTTTGCCACTTAAAAAATTATGAACCATCAGTTTGTATGGTAAATAAGGTGCAATATGTTTTAGTTTTATTGTTTTTGTGTCCATGTTTATTTCAAAATTCTTGTTTGTAAGTCTTGTATTTCTGTTTCAATCATCTTATTGTGTTCTTCAATATTTATTGGAACAATATATAAATCCTGACACGACTTCGCTTCTGAAACTGCTTCTTCTTTAGTAAATACTCCTGCTCTTGAAACAAAATCAGTATAACCAGCCCCGCAAGGTCTATAATAAGCACCTTTCCTAATATAACAATATTTAATTTCACTATCATTAATAATAGCATCTAATTTATCGTTTCTTTCACGATTTTTTAAGATTTCTCCTATTTTATTTTGAGATAAATATTTATCTTCAAATTCAAACAGGTCATATTTTTTGATTCTCCTAACAGGTATATTAAGATAAGTTAATTCCTCACCTCCTTGATTTAATATCCAACCATCATATTTAACTTTATCAAGAAGTTTTGTTTTGGCTTCATTTATGTTTTTTGCATAAACAAAAATTACATCAGCCTCAAATCCATAAGAAAGCTTATCGCGGTTTAATTCGTATGCTGTGGTTTCTTGAACCTTATTTGTTATTTCTGTGTCCATAACCTATTTAAACGTATTTTTTAAAAAAATGTTTCAATTTTGAAATAAAAGATTTGCTTTGAACCTGAACTTCATTTCCAATCAAAGAAAATCGACCAGAAACCTTACGTTTATCATCACTGTGGTTTTGGTTTTTTTCAAACAACACATGTTTTGTTTGAATGTTTTCGTCTTGCCATATATAATTAACCATAAATTTAATACCAAATTCAACATTTTTATAGGTGTCAGAATATTGAATTTCTCTATTTTTAAATAGAGTCACCTTTATTTCATCATCATCTGCTATTAAAAAATTTCTTATAGTTAACACCCATTGTTTATCAATACTAATAGTATATTTAACCGCCTCATCCCATTGTACAAACTCTATAGCTGCAGCTTTAAAATCAATATCTGATATATATGGAACAATATTATCATGAATTTGTTTTAAATATTCGTATTTATATCTTGATAGGTATTTTGAATACGTTTTATATTCTTGTTCAAAACTTTTATTTAAGTCATTTATTCTTTGCTCCTTTGTCATTTTTGGTTTTCTCAAACAACACAACTCTGCTTTGCACATCTTCCAAAGCAAATTCTATAAGTTTTGAATCATGTTTTATTTTTAATTGGTTCCATAATAAAGATAATGGATTATATTCTTCTTCTGTTAATTGATATTGAAATGCGCCAAAATTAATAAAACATTCATTTGAGCTGACTCTATTGTTGTTATAAGTGTTATAGATATTTATAAGTTCGTCTCCAATACAAAATCCAAACTGTGTTATATCTCTGATAACTTTGTATATTGGAATACTATTTTCTTTTGCTTTTTTCTCAAAAACTTTAATCAATACTTCTTTGGTAATTTCCATGATTATCTTCTTCTTATCTTCTCAAACAACACATGTCGCGTTTGAATATCGTGGGTTCTTTCAAATATTTTTTCAATTGATTTTTCGGAATTAATCTTCATCATTTCAAGCATTGTTATAGTCAAAATTGTTCCATCTCTTCTCTTTGTATCGGAAATAAACTCAGGAAAACTATCATTTAAATATTTTGCTATTGATTCTTCGGTTATTTCCATAATGATATTAATATTTTGTTTCAATTTACAAATTGAGACACCACTCCTTTTAAAACAATTTTCTTTGTTTTTTCAAACAAAACATGCCTAGTTAATTTTCCTCGAGCCATATCATCTCTTTTCTTTTGTTCTTCTACATATTCTTTAATATATTTATTAAATATATGTTGAGGATATATTTTTCCATTTGAATTAACATGATTGACTGTCAATATTTTAGTAAATTTATCCATATCAATAATTATGGAAATATATATTTTGAAATGCCGGCTTCTGGGTTAGCGAGTATACTTGGGTCTGTTATTCCGTCTTTTGTTTTGGTTACTTCAATTATATTATCAACAAAATCTCTAATTTCAGACCTATGTGTGATAATAAAAACATTTTTATATTTCGATTTCAAATAAGCAAACAATCTATGAGCCTCATGTATTTTATTAGAATCCAAAGCATCCATTGATTCATCTATTATTTTGATTGAATTTTTTGTCAATGAAGAAACGCTGTACAACGCATCACTAATGGCTATTGATGAAATAAGTTTTATACTTCCACTTCCTACTCCCAATGGTAAAGAATCTAATTTTTTATCCTCGTCAAAATAAAACATCTCACAAACATCTCCATTTTGTTTTACAGATAATTCAACTTTAAAAGAAACCATATCTTTCAATAATGTATTTATTCTCCTATTGATTATTGGTAGTTTTTTCCTGATTATGATAGCTGGAATCCCATCTCTTCCAACAGCCTGAAGATATACTGAATATTTTTTATAAATTCTATCCGTTTCTCTTATCGAGTTTAATTTTTTTGTTAAAACCTCTATATTATTTTTTGCGGCTCCCAAATTTCCATTCACTTCTTTTATTTTTGTATCAACCTGAAGATTCAAAATTTTATAGTTCTTTATTTCTTCCTGACGTGCAAAAATAGTTTTATTTATTTTTTCATTTTCAATCAACAAGGTCTTATTCTTTTTTAACAAAATTATTTGCTCTTCTAACAGAGTTTTGTCTTTTTCTTTTTGTTCGATTAATTTTTTAGTTGTCTCAAATATTCTGGTTTGCTTATCAACTTCATCATTATGTTTTGTTACTTCTTCTTTTTGAGGACAAAGTTCCAAATTCGCTTTGAGAGTATCTAATTTTGATTTTCTCGCTTGTAAAGAAATCTTCAACGACTCCAATTTTGTTGTCTCATTTTGATGTTTTGTATTATGTTCTTTGTCTGATTTAATTTTGGTTAACACGCTTTGTGTTTCGGTCAAATCCTTTTTTCCTTTCTCAATGTCTTTCGTGCATTTTTCTATAACTTCAGGGTCAGACTTTTTTAACTGACTATTACACGTCGGACATTTTTTTCCAAGAGCTATTTGTAATTTGCTTTCTAATTCTGAAAGTAAAAATCTATTGTCAGCAATTTTCTTTTCTGTTACTTCCTGGTCTTCAGTTATTATGATTATTGGATTTGATTTGAGCCATAACTCGGTTTTTACATAACTATCCTTCTCGGTTGTAAAAGTTTTTTTCTCTGTTTCAATATCTTTTTCTATTTTTGTTTTGTCAAGGTTCTTGAGGTGTTCTGATAATTCTTTTTTGAAATTTTGTTTTAACCACAACTCCTTTTCAGACAATACCACCCCATCTTGTTGTTTGGTTTGTATTATTGAATTTATTTTTGATTGAATGGTGTCAATGTTCGTTTCTTTAGGTATTTCAATTTTATGAAGTTTTTTTGTGTGTTCCAGAATTTCATGATTAAACCCTTCTATTTGTTCATTATTTTGATTTTTTTCTTTTTGAAATGATTCTAAATTTATGTTTTCTGACAGGATTTGACCATTAAGTTCTGTTATCTGTGCTTCTATTTCTGTTGGATTTCCTAGAACCTTTTGTTTTGCCCTTATTTCCTTAAATATGTTATTTCCATATTCAAACCTGTCCGCGTACACTTCTGCCCCAACAAATCGATTTAAAAGACTGTTTTTAGCCTGTTGTTTTTGGTCAAGATATGTAAAACCATTTGCTTGTATAGCGGTGACCACAAGGTCTTCGTAGTTTCCAAGGTAATCAAGAATCAATTTCTTCTTTTCTGTTTTTTCAGTTGCTTTTTCTTCTGATTCCACATCTACCCATTTTGGTCCCTCATCAGTTTGAATTTCTTTTTTAAACTCTATAGTATAACTCACTTCTGGAGTGCCATCTTTTTTATATTTTAATGAAACACCTCGGTGAAAAAAATATTTTATACCAGCAATTGTAAAGGTTATTTCTCCAAATCCTTTTTTTACCCCAGTATACATATTAATTAATTTGGAACTATCAAACGACGGATTTCCCATCATCTGGGCTGATACTATCCATAATATTAACTTCATGAAATTGCTCTTACCCGTGTAATTATTTCCAAAAATTCCATTAATTCCCAATAACTTATCAAAATCAAACACATTATTTGTCGCTGAAAAAGACAATAAATTATTAACAGTCATAGAATTAAAATCCACCCTCTGTCCACTATTAATATTTGGCTTAATATTTAATTCCCTATCTATTTGTCTGCTCAATTCAATGACATCTTCAGTATTATCACATTCTGTTTGAGTTAAAAATTCTATAAGCAATTTTTCAGCACTTTCCGAATTGTTCACATCAATATCATCCAGGTTAATAATAGAAATATCATTATTAGTTATATCATGGGCTATTTCCTCCATATCAGCAGATACATTTTCGCAACCGAATTTGGATTTGACGTATTTTTCTATTTGTGTCAGTTTTTCTACAGAATAATTTTCTTTGTAGTCTTCAAGAATTATTTCTATCTTCGTCTTCTTTCTATCTAAACTGAACTGAAGATTCTCTAATCTTTCAAAAATATCTTCTCCTCGCGCTATACGCATACGAAAAAAACCAACCTCATTTGGAATTATTACCCTTTTAAAATCATTAAAGTCATCTAAATTCCAAACAACAAATCCCTTATCAAGTTCCTCTGCAAAATCCTGTTGAATTGCACTTCCAGCATAAACAACAGCTGGTTTATGTGTTTTTTCATCATATTCCTGGAGCACTTGGTAACTGTGTAAATCACCGAGAAGCGCAATATCTGAGCCTTTAAATATTTCAACCGAAGGAAGATTATCTCCTTTCAACTCGTACCCATTCGACCCCATACCAGATTTTATTTGGCCGTGATATAAATCAATATATTTTTTACTAACTTCTCTTTTTGGTAACACAGGTAATTCATTATCCAAACAAGAAAAAACACGATAAACCAGTTCGTCATCAACATTATATATACCAGAATCTTTATAAAAATATATTCCATGACCTTCTTTTGGTGTTGGTAAAATATTGTGCTCCTTGGTCATTATATAGCCATTATTTAACAAATTAACTACGCTTTCCACTGAGTTGCCCTGAAGTGCAATCGCCGTTAAATTTGCATCATGATTTCCTGAAATTATATCAACAGGACAATTACACTTTTTGCTTAAATTCAATAAAAATTCTCCTGCTGTTTTAATTCCTATTGGTGATAAGTTTATTTTTGTATGAAATAAGTCACCTGTAAAAATTATCCTCCTTGGAGCTAATTTTCTGGATTCCTCAACGATTCTATCAAGAACTTTTGTGTATTCCTCAAATCTGGAGCCGAAGCGAATATGAATATCTGAAATGTGTATTAATAAATTTTTACTCATAATGTTACCTTTTTTAATATTAAACGCAAAAATACGAAAAAAGTTTCATAATATTAAATTTTCTAATCCATTAACATTTTTTTCAAACAACACATTTCTTGTTTGCACATCTTCAATTAAACATTGTGCTAACTCCAAATCTTTTTTAAAAGTTTGACACCGAAAATTATCCATTAGATAACAATTTGTTTCTTTAAGTTTCCAAATAATATATAAAACATCATATTGAACTTGCGATATATGAATTAAAACAGCCCCAAATCTTATTACACGATGCGCATATGGTCTGTATTCTTCCGCAAAACAAATAAAAATTTTTTTATTATAAAAACCACGATATGTTGTTCTGTTATATTGTTTGGTTCCTCTTTTAATATTTGGAGTCTCGCTCATTTTAACAAATAAACGAAGCAATAATTCTTGTTTATTTTTATCTACTAAAGCCATTATGTTTTTCAAATAACACCTGTCTCGTTTGAATATCTTCTACAAAACGTTGTATTGCCTCATATTGTTGTTGTTTGCTTATTTTTATATTTAAATATCGTTTAGGACTTCTTTTAGACATATCAAAACTTCTTAATTGACTATATGTTTGTTCACCAATATTAACCCACTTGTTTATTAAATCATTATATTCTTTTTCGGATATTTGAATTTGGATTTGTCCACATCTAATAATATATAAACTCATATCCAAACCAAATTTTTCAACAACACAGATAAAACCAAACTTATTATAAAAACCACAATAATGATTATTAGCATATACTAATTTTGCTTTTCTGGCATCATGTTCAATACAAATTTTGTTGAAAAAATTAATAAATAATTCTTTTTTTGCTTTATCTATTAAAATCATTATATTTTTCAGGCAACATCCGGTAAATAGTACTTCCTAAATAACCTTTCTTCATTTCCAAAATACAGGTTTGAACTCGACTTCCTTTAAATGATGTTCTTGGAAGATGAGTTATTGATTTTAGTCCAAAATTAAAAATATCTTTTGTTCGTTTATCGCCATTAATTAAACATAACCACGGCATCAATGCAATTATATTATCGGTCATTTCCATTGATTTATATAACATTTTATAACCAAGTGTCATTGGACTATGGGGCGGGTTCATACAAATCCAATCAAATTTTGCTGAATAATTCCATTGTAAAAAATCAACACCTTGTGGTGGAGAAACAACTATTCCTTTTGACTCTAAAACTTTAACAAGATTTCCGAGACCAGGTGTAGGTTCTAATATCATTCCGGCATTATCTGGTAAAAACGAAGCCATATATTCACATATAATCGGCGGAGTTTGAAAATTGGTTCCGTAATCTTTGAAGTTATCCGTGGGCATTTTTATTTTCGTTTAATCAAAATTTCATCAATAAAACCTTCGTTTTTAGCTTCTTCTGCGTTCATCCAATAATCTAATTTTGATTTTTCAACTATTTGCTCATAGGTTTGACCACTATTTTGTGCTAATATTTCATACAGCGTTTTCTTTGTTTTTTGCATTTCTTGTACCGATACCTCTATTTCATCACTTTTGCCAGAAATACCCGAAACCGAAGGTTGATGAACCATGACTAACGAACGTTTTAAAGAATATCTTTTTCCCTTGGCTCCTGCCGATAAAAGTACCGAACCCATAGAACAACACATTCCAACATTTAACGTTGAAATATCAGGGGTTACATAGTCAAAAACATCTATACATGATAGTCCTGCAGAAACTTCACCACCTGGAGTATTCAAATAAATCGTTATATCTTTTTTGTTGTCAGTCATTTCTAAAAACAAAATCTGAGCGATAACAATGTTCATTATTTCAGAATAAACTGGTCCGCCAAAAAATATGATTCTATCCTTTAATAAACGAGTGTAAATGTCGTATTGAATTAATGTGCCATTTGGAGCTTCTTCTATCACTCCTGGTGATATATTTTGTATTCCTCTATCTATTAAGGCGTTTGTTTGTTTAGAAATAGTTTTGCTATTAAAACCTAATTCTTTGGCTGTTTTTTCAAAACCAGGCAAAATGTATTGAATGTTATTCATATGTTTTTATTTATTATTTGTGCAAATCTATGTAAAGTATTTTATGTGGACAAATTTATTTTTCAAAAAAGGCGGTTTTAGAAATTTTTTTACTATTTATATAAAAATCATTAAACTTATATAAATAAAAATGAATACAGAAAACGTAATTTTTTGCATCCCCAAAGAAACGGCAAAAGCTCTTGATAAATATAAAAAAGAGACTATGGTACCAAAATCACAATTGGTCTCTAAACTGTTAAAAGATTTTTTAGATAATCATAATATAATTAAAAATAATGTCATATAATAAAGTTCCAATTAACTCTAAAGAAGATTGCAATATTGTTTTACAAAATTTAATAAACGCACATAATAATGGTAATACATATCCAGGACTTGAAGTATTTGCAAGAACAAAAATATTTGTAGATTTTTTAAAACAAAAAACTTTATTTTTAGATAATATAAATTATCAATTTAAAATAAAATCTTCTCAAAGAATTTGGCACATAGCACATAATGATACTCAAATACCATTATGTTATGAGTGTAAAATTAATTATGCAAAATTTGATAGATTATTGACGGGATATTGTAAAGCGTGTAGTAAAGAATGTAAATATGGAAAAGAACGAACAAAAAACTATGAGAACACATGTTATAAAATCTATGGGGTTACAAATGTGACAAAATTACCACAAATAATACAAAAAATTGAACAAACTAATATGGATAGATTTGGTGTATATAATTATGCACAAACAACACAGTGTCATGAACAAATTAAACAAACCAGTCTTGATAAATACGGAACAGAACATCCATCTCAAAACGAAAGTGTAAAACAAAAAAATAAAAATACATCTATAAAAAATTTTAAAGAAGGACATTATTCTAGAACAAAAGAGGCAAAAGATACATTTAAAAAAACAAACTTAATTAAATATGGCGTTGAAAACCCTATGCAAAATCAAGATATATTTAATAAAAACCTAAAATCAAGAAAACAAATTAAAGAATATATAATGCCAAGTGGAGATGTGGTTAAAATACAAGGATATGAAAACAGAACAATCGATTTGTTGTTAAAATCAAATTATAATGAAAATGATTTAATAATTTCAACCAAAGAAATAAACAAACATACTGGAAAAATAATATATATAGATAAAGATAATAAACAACACAAATATTATCCGGATTTATTCTGTATATCAGAAAATAAAATATATGAAACAAAAAGTGATTATATATTTACTAAAGAGTTAGAAAAAAATTTTCAAAAAAGAAAAGCTTGTTTAGATATGGGATTTAATTTCGAATTTTATATTTTTGATGCGAAAGGAAATTTATTAAATGAAAACGATATTCTGTCCAAAATTATATTTTAATCAGAAATATAAGTGAAATTTTTTAATGATTCTTTATGTTTATCAATTGCTTCACAAATAAGTTGCCTCACATAACTATCATGCTTAACACTTTCTGCCTCAAAAGTTGTACAAATATAATATTCATCGCGATGTTGTTCGTCATAAGCCTCTACTAAAACAAACCAAATCCATCTATCTGTACTAAGTTTTTCTCCGCAAAAAACAGGAAATCCATGGATTTTGCAAACAGGATATAATTTGTCGATAATTTGTTTGTGTTTTTCAAACAGAACAAATCTTTGATATATTTCTGAAACGTTTTTCTTTTTTCTAAAAAAAAATTTAAATATGTTTTTATATTTCAACATAAGCCCAACGTTCATTATTTTTAATTATCTTAATTATTGCTTGTTGAATATAACTATCTTGTTTAACTATTTGTGGCAAAATCCCAGTATAAATAGACGTATATGATGTATTTCCTACTTCACGAATATAAATATGAACTTCGTTATTTAAAAATAACTCATCATACCAAATCTCTATATTATTAATTGTAGTTATGTACTCTCTAATTGGGAAACTAATCAATTTTTTATGTTTTTCAAACAACATAACTCTCTCAAACAATTTTACTCCTCCATCAATATCTTCTTCGTTTTCTGCCATTCTCTTTCTAAATATTTATCATCATGTTTTTTCTTTTTCTTACCATCATTTCTTGCGAGTAAACTCACTATATATCCAATATCCAACCGTCTATATGTTCTTAATAGTTCAATTAATGCCTGCTTGCCATTTTTTTCATAAAATTTTGACACATCTTCTTTTATTTCAACAAACCAAACATCAATGTTTAATTCAACCAGTGTATTAGACATATCAACAGAATCTTTTAATGCATCATCATCCAAACATAAAATAATTTTTGTTCTATATTTTATAATCTTTCTTAATATAATATCCGGGATTTCTTTTCCTAATAAAGGAATACAATTATATAATGGCAACATATCAAAAACACCTTCAGTAATATACACAGGTAAATTAAAATCAATATTTTTGGCATTAAATATAATTTCTGTTTTATTTGGAGAATCCGGTTTATAATAAGTTGGTTTTATCCATCTTAAATAACTTCTCGCTTCATAATAGTTTACATCTCCGTTTTTATTGAATGATGGTATAATTATTCGAAACGCACGAGGACCACTCTCCGTATATCCTATATGATATTTTTTTATCATACCAGAATCTACTTTTCTTGATTTTAAATATTCAATCGCCTTGTAAAAATACTTAGAACCCTTTGTTTTTCCGGTTAATGGAATATACCCTTCTGGTAATTCACAAACAATATCATCATTATATTGATGCTTGTTGTTATCGTTAGAGTATGACTTAAACACACCAAATCTTCTTGGAACTATCTCTTTTATTCTTAAAATATCTTCATCTGTTCCATAATCCTCAAAAATTCTATGAATAAATCCTTTATAATTACATTTCCAACAACGAAAAATATTTAAATCTGTATTGTAGTTTAAGTTATGTTTATTATCGCTTTTGCACTTTGGACTCTTACAATTAAACTCATATTGGGTTTGTCCAGTATAGTCTCTCTTGGGATTTCCAAAAATCCTTTTGAGCATCTCGAGAATTATTGTATTCGTTTCTGGGTTTTGCATGCAGGGTGCAAAGGTACGGAAAAAATTTGAATTATGGTTGTGGAGTTATAGGTGTAATCGTAGAATCGGTTGGAATAACAGGAGGTATTGGAGGAACAATTACAGTTGCAGAATCTAATTGGGTTGCGGGTTTATTTTCTCCGTATTTCTGTCCTATTTTCAATCCTCCAAGTGTTCCAAATATAGAAGTAAACATGGCTATAAGTCCAACAAATCCTATCTTATCAAATTGATGTATCGCAAGATAAGTTATTATTGCCATTGCCCAGAAACAACCTATGATAAATATAAATCTCATACTGCTTCCTGTACCGTCCGATTCTTGGAAGAATCCTAATAATGTTTGTTTGATTGATGTGTTCATAATGTTAATAAAAATGGAAATGTTTTGGTAATAAAGGTGTTCCGACTGCTGCATTTAAGGCAAATATATTACTTGTTTTAGTTTTACTTCCATTCACTACGGTTATCGTAGTAGAAGCATTAACCCCAGTTAAAGTTACATTAAGCGTTTTTGTTCCTAAAGAAAAATTTCCTGTATTTGTTGGAGAAATCGAGGTTGTATTTGTGGAAAGGGTAGAGGAAGAAACAAAACTTGTAACAGTATTGTTAAATTGGTCCTGGGCAGTAATTGTAATTGAAAAGGCAACACTTACAATTTGAGGCGAAGATATTGTATTAATAGCAAAATGATTAAATGCTCCTAATACCTGGGATAAGGAACCGCAATTGTTACCTCCTTTATTTGTAAAGCCTGCAATAGTAGAAGTTCCCCCTGTTCTTGTAATATTGCCACTGCTGGGAATAATACCTCCATCTGTAGCTTGTACTTGTATTCCGCTAATAGTTATGGTATCTAATGCTGATGTACTACCAGTACTAAAAGTAACCGTAATGGCAGCAGGGGTTACCGCCATCGTTATGCTGGTAAAACTACCATGTGCAGTATGAGCCATAGCACCAGTAGTATTTTTAAAACTCCAATTAGTCGGTGCAGATAAAATAAAGGTTACACCGGTTTGACTTGGTGCAAAATCATTTACCGAGGATTCAGCAATTTTAATATTTCCAATAGTAATGTAAGAAGGGACTGCAGCATTGGCAGCTTTATCAGCTGAAATATTTGTACCGCCGGTTGCTGCAGTTATTACAACCTGTGCATTAACTTTTGTTAATAAAAAAAACAATATAATTAAAATTATTTTCTTCATCTTAATATCCTTCTATATGATAATTCCATGTATATGTTGTAGATGCTGTTAATGCTGTTGTTCCACTTGTAAGTACGCAAGTAGTAGTAGTTCCTGTAACAAAAATTCCAGTCACACCAGATAACGCTGCTGTAGTAGCGTCATTACTTGTTAAAACCATCACAGTAGAAGTCGGATAAGCAAAACTACTTCCAAGTGTTACTGTTGCAATTATAGCTCCAGTACCTGCTGGAAGAGTTCCCGTAGTAACTGTTATAATTCCACCAATATTATTACCAACCATAGAAACTGTTGGTGAAGTTCCTGCCCCAGTTCCTGCAGCTATTGTGGGTACAGTAGTATTAATTCCACTATAAGCCAATACTACCCATTTAGTACTAACCCCATTATATCTCATTGTAATATATAAAGCTGTTGATAAAATAGTAGTTGTCGGTAATGAAGTGCCTGATTGAGCAACAAAAACAGAGTTCCATGTTAATGCTCTTGCAGTAGCATTATCTAAAATATACAATAATAGATATTGACCATCTACGGGTGTTCCTGAAGGTGCTGCAATTGTTAGTGCTGATGCTTGTGCTGTTAATTCATATTGGTCAGTTATATCACCATTGATAGTTAGGGTAGTTTGTGTAGTTGATGAAACTATTCTTGAACCATAAGTTTGCATAGTAGCTACGGCTCCGGCACCATTTGACATAAGAACCTGACCACTTGTACCTATTGCAGTAGTTTGAAACGCTCCAGTTGTAGTAGTTCCTGCAAATAAAGGTAAATATGCAGTGTATGAAGCATTTCCTGTACCACCACCTGCTACAGGAAGTCCTGTGCAATTAGTTAATGTCCCCGATGCTGGTGTTCCAAGTGCGGGTGTTATAAATGTAGGTGAAGTGGAAAAAACTAAATTAGTTGAAGTTGTTCCTGTTGACCCAGATGCTGAATATCCAGTAATATTATTAAATGCTGTTATACTTGCAGATGAAGCATTCGTGCCTCCGTTAGCTATTGGCAATATTCCAGTCACTTGAGTAGTTAAGGTGGCTGTACCTGAAATATCAGAAAAAGCAGGTTGGGATTTAGTAAAAGTACCATCCGTATTAAAGGCATTGAACCACTGCGACCCAGTAGAAGAAGTTGCTTGAGTTGAATAACTTGTGGCATTTACTATATTGAATGTTCTGTTTGCAGTTGCAGCAGAAGATATTGTTTGAGTTATACCAGTAGTGTTACCACTCATATTAAATGTTAATAGTTTGCTCGGGTCTGCTCCATTTCCAAACCATATATTCCCATGTCCACCATTTAATAATATTCCGCTTGTTGAAGCTACAGGTGTTGCTCTCGTACCATAATATGGTAACGCAAACGAACTTTTTCCCATTTGTCCTCCCCAAGCAAATAATGTATCCGTTCCTGTTTTAATTCCAAATGTTTTAGTGGTGTTTGCTCCGCTAGTAGACATAGTAACTGAATATAATGTCCATATTTGAGTTACATTTATAGCAGTTTTAACAAAATCTGCTGATAAATTGTCTTTTATAAATATAGTATCTACTTCGCCTGTATTTACAGTACACAAACATTTTAACCATACCTGACCAGTATATGTTCCTGTACCATTATCCGTTACTGCCTGATATATTGAATCTGTTGATGCGTGACCATTGAGTCTGTCTTCCAAACTTCCACCTTGTGGGTCTGTTGTTGTAGAATTTGCGCTGACAGTTAACCCTTGGGTTGTCCATGTCGTAGAAAAATCATCGCTCTGCACAAGCATATTTTGGAACGTACCAAAATTTATATAAGGATTTATTTGATTTTTAATAATATTTAAAGAACCTGAATCCGCTATTGATGCTCCGAAATTAGTTGTGTTTCCATAAACTTGATTCACTCCAGGAATATAATCTATACTGTCTTTTGATTTCCATATTATTGAATTTAGTGACTGTCCAGCTTTCATTAAAGAATCCTCATAGCTTTTTGTACGCTTTGGTTGAGCCATCAAAACAGTAGGAATCAACAATAGTAATAAAATTAAAAATTTCTTAATCATGTTTTGTGTTATGTTACAAATATAAATAGTCTTAGAAAAATTTCAATAGTTAATTAAATTATAATTGTTCCAGGGATGTAAGTAAGGGTTCTAAACATACTGATGTTGGGGTCATAAATAAATTGCATAGATGCTCCGCAACCTATAGGTTGTGTTCCATCTGATAATGGCACATATCCTATAACAGAACCACTAATTATTAATGATGTAACTACCACTGTTCCTGATGTTAATGTTCCACCAAAATGTATCCAATATGGTTTCCAGCTTGTTGGTGATAATGGTAATGTAATAGTTTCAGTTGACGTTGTTGCGGATGGATTATATGTTAAAATATCAGTAGCAGTATTAATTGTTGGATGTGTTAATCCATCTGAATTTTGTGCAACAAATATATTACTTCCACCACTTGATGTGGAAAATATTGAATATAAGTTTGTTGACCCCGAATATAATGTTGTTGCACTAAGTGCTTGAAACGAACTCGAACCAGATGATGTTATATTATTGAAAATTGGAGAATCGATGGTGGAGATTATTGGATTTGAGGAGGTGCCTCCGGTTTGGATATTATTGCCTGGTTGTACGAAAGTTGGGTTGCTTGAGGATGATGTGGCAAATATGCTATATAAATTTGTGCTTCCCGAAAATAATGTCGCCCCACTGATTG
>OCZT010001552.1_pt1 | contig 23804 bp, 16 predicted proteins | sample 1539031 | NCBI WGS metagenome assembly OCZT01 (sample SAMEA3539308, study PRJEB22396) | soil metagenome | biome: tundra; feature: field; material: soil | place: USA | collected 2010-05 | depth 0.15 m | reverse complement strand
GGGTTAGGCTGTGATTCTGGAAGGAAGCACAGTTCAGAGCCACAAGCGGAGAGGAACCGGTCATGAAGGAAAAGGTACGATTTTGGGGTTTGGATGTCCATGCCGAGACGATTATCGTCGCGGTTGCGGAGCCGGACGGCTCTGTGCGCAGCCTGGGAACGATCGCGAATCGCGCGGAGCCGATCCGCAAGCTGGTGAAGAAGCTGGGTCCGGTCGAGCAGTTGAAGGCTTGTTATGAAGCTGGCCCGACGGGCTATGTGCTCTACTGGCAACTGGCTGAGCTGGGCATCCAGTGCGATGTGATCGCGCCGACGCTGGTTCCGGTGAAGGCCGGCGACCGGGTAAAGACGGACCGGCGGGATGCTACGAAACTGGCGCGGTGTCATCGTGCCGGCGATTTGACTGCGGTGTGGGTTCCCGATGCAGGTTCGGAGGCGCTGCGAGATCTGGTGCGCGCGCGCGAGGCGGCCAAGCAGGATCAACTACGTGCGCGTCACCGGTTGAGCAAGTTTCTGTTGCGTACCGGGCAGCGGCCCGCCTCTGGAGTGAAGGCGTGGACGGAGTTGTACATGGCCTGGGTGCGACAGCTTCGTTTTGCGCAGGTAGCCCAAGAATCGACGCGGCTGGATTATCTGCACGAGGTGGAGCACATGGCGCAGCGTGTCAAGCGGCTGGAGCAGGCGATTGTCGAGGCGGTCAAGCTGGCCTCGCCCCAGATGCAGGAAGTGATTCGCGGCTTGCAGGCGCTGCGCGGCATCGCGGCGATCTCGGCGGTAACCATTGCGGCCGAGTTGGGCAACATCACCCGCTTTGAGAGTGCGCGGCAGTTGATGGGCTACAGCGGCACGGTGCCCAGCGAGAACTCCAGCGGCAAACGGCAGCAGCGCGGCTCGATCACCAAGACCGGCACGCGCACTTGAGGCGCATCGCCGTCGAGGCGGCCTGGAGCTACCGGTTGCGGCCGGGCGTCGGACCGGCGTTGCGCAAACGGCAAGAGGGCGTACCGGAAGAGATCAAGGAGATTGCCTGGAAGGCGCAGCAACGATTGCACAAGCGCTACTGCAGACTGGCAGCGGTAAGCAAAGATCAGAGGAAGATCATCACCGCAGTCGGACGCGAACTGCTGGGTTTCATCTGGGCCATCGGAGTCAAGGCGGACGCTGCGAGCAAGCTGCGGATGGCAGCCTGAGGAAGAACAAGAGCAAATGCAAAAGCAAAAACTTTCCAAAGAATGAAAAAGTAAAAACCTGACCAATGAAATGCATCGTCCAATTCGAGAACAGAGCCAGCAGCAGGCGGAGTAAGCACGAAGGAGAATCCTCGACCGCTCTATGCGACAGGCCCAGCCGGACTCGCGAATCTAGTCAGAGGCAGCTCCCGACGGATCAAGATTATGCGGTTTCGACCCGCGAATATCAGACTGATCAATCGTCGCTCAAACCTGCCCCGGCTGCTGCTGGTTCTGTCCTCGGAAAACGGCAAAAGCAACAGAAACGACAAAAACAACCACACAGATGTGCAGGGGTTGACAGGTCACTCCATATCAGAGCGGAACTGGAGGCACGGCATCTGGTTGAGATTTGTGCAGGGCCGCCGCCGGCTCCTGCCCCGGTGGCCAGAACCGTCCGTGGGGCCCGGGACTTGAACGATGTGGTTCCGGGAAAAACAACTCTGGTTCCGCAGTAGGCCGGGAACAGACAATTCAACTGGAAGAACAGAAAGGGGCGAAAACCAGTGAAACTGAACTTTACACGACGCACACTCCTGCAATGGCTCGGGACCGTAGCAGCATATCGGGCAGTGGCTCAGGAGGCCCCGACAGGCCTTAAGGCCAACATGTCAGACTCCAGTGCGTTGGAGTTTGAGGTAAGCGCTCTCGATCTATCCGTTGGAATCTCGGGCCATGGGCATATTCTGGCTTTAAAGTTAGGCCCCAAGAGGACGAACATCCCGTTCCATGCGTGTACAGTCCTTGATGCATGTACACAAAAGGGATCGGTCGCCCATCGCATTTTAGAACCCGGCGGCGTGGAGTTCAGCCGCACCTATGTACATGAAAATACCCGCACCCAGTGTAATGTTGTGGACAGATTCATCCCCACGAAATCGAGCATCCGGTGGGAAGTGGAGATCGCAGGTTCCGGGGACCCGTGGAGTACACCGATTGAAACGCAGCTTTCGTGGCTCAAATCATCGGGCGCGTCATTTTGGACTGCCTGGGACAGCCCTCCGGGAACTGGAATCGATCCGGTCCAGAGCGAAGATCTCAATACGTTGATCGACGAGTTCAAGCAGAAGGCCGACATTCGATATCTGGAGCCCGCAGCCGCCGCGGAGTCAAAACTTTGGCCCAAGGAAGCGTGGAGCGATCCACTTGTGCCCGCTCCGTTCGCGGACCTGGACCTGCGTTTCGGCGGATGGGGGCGCATGCACAATGCTTTTTCCGTCCCGATTGCTACAATTCTGGACTCGTCGGCAGATATCGCGCTCAGCCTGGTCCAGTCGCCGGAGACAGATCTGTTGGATATGCGGCTCAAGACATCCATCCTGGGGGATGTCAACCTGGTGCGGACAAATCACCGCATATCGTCGAGTACGCCCGTAAAGCTATCGATGGACCTGGTGGCGCACGCCGCGGATTGGCGCGGTGGCCTGGGTTGGATGGTTGACCGCTATCCCAACTACTTTGAACCTCCCAACCGGTCGGCATATGGACTTGATGGCTGCGGTTCGTACGCAGGCGGCGAGGGAGATATTGACGATGAGAAATTGAAGAAGATGGCATACAGCCTGAACTGGAACGCGCGTTTCGACTGGCCCTACCTGGGCATGTCGATTCCGCCGGTCAAACCCGATCTAACCTGGCCATCCTTTTATGAGAAACCGGATTCCCTTGCGCAAATGAGCAGTTACGACGAGAAGATGGAGAAATCCGGCTTCCATGTTCTTGAATACTTCAATACAACCGAAGCCGGTAACTACATTCAGGATGATCCGCCGCCGCGTAAAGCGAAGGCGGACAATGAACTATGGCGCGACGGAAATGACTTCATCCACTACCAGATTCCGAGCGCGGTAGTCCGGAACCGCGATGGGAAAATGTTGTATTCGGGCTGGTTCAACAATGTCGTGCTTGATCCCGCCGAACCGTGCTGGCGGAAATCCCTTATCGAACAACTGGAAACCCTGGCCAAGGAATTGCCTCACAGTTCCGGGGTATGCATTGACCGCATGGACTGGCTCACCGTTTACAACCCGCATCGCGATGATGGCTTCAGTTGGATAGACGGCAGACCGGCCCGCTTCTTGATGATTTCCTGGAAAGAGACGCTCAGGAAACTGGCGCCGATTCTCCACCAAGCTGGCAAGGTTATCTATGGAAACGTCGGTGGCATGGTGAGGATCGACAGTTGCGAGTTTTTGGATGGCTTCTACAATGAGAATGGCGATTTTCCAAGTTCAATCAATCTCTGCGCGCTAATTGCTGTGCACAAGCCGGCGATTGGCTGGACACGGGACATCAACACGCTGAGACCAGACCCGGACGCGCACTTCCAGCGCCACCTTCATCTGGGCGTGTTCCCGACTGTTCCAATGCCAGGAGCCGACCATACGATTCCGGAGGATCCCTGGGTGGACGAGTGCTACCTCGACTACGGGCCGCTGCTGAATGCGATTCGCGGGAAACGATGGGTTCTGAAGCCGCATGTCATTTCTGTCGCCAATCATGCGGCTCACGCCAATCTATTTCAGGTCCCTAGCGGATATGCGATACCGATCACATTTGCGAACAACGTGAATGAGGTTACTTTGACTCTCAGAAACCTCCTCGAACCGGGTGAGCAAATCGCCAGTCTCACGGTGCTCCATCCGGGTGAAGCCAAGACAAGTACTTTGAAGTGGCAATCGTCCCCTGAAGGAGTAAAACTAGCTGTACCGGTGCAGCGCGGTTGCGCGCTTGTGAAGGTCGAATGTTCCTCAGCTTCCGCTCATGGGCCGCAGCATTCTTGAGGCAACCGGCGCGGCCGTTGAAAGAGGTGAAATTCAGTGAGACCAGCCTTTACGCGACGCAAACTCTTGCAATGGCTCGGGGCCGCGGCAGCATATCGGGCAGTGGCTCAAGAGGCTCCCAAGGGCCTTACGTCCGGCATGTCAGACCCTAGCGCGTTGGAGTATGAGGTTAGCGCCCGCGATCTAACTGTTGGAATTACAGGGCAAGGGCATATTCTGGCATTAAAGCTAGGCTTCAACAAGGCGGACATCCCGTTCCATGCTTGTACGGTCCTTGATTCATGCATACAAAAGGGATCGGCTGCCCATCACTCTTTGGACTCCGGCGGGGTGGAGTTTAGCCGTACGTATGTACAAGAACGAACCGCCTTCCAGTGCACTGTTGTGGACAGGTTCATCCCAACCAAGTCGAGCATAAGGTGGGAAGTGGAGATTGTTGGATCCGAGTCCCCCTGGAGCACGCCGATTGAAACGCAGCTATCCTGGCTGAGTCCATCGAGACTCTCCTTCTGGACTGCATGGGATACTCCTCCGGGAACGGGCTCCCGGCCGATCCAGAATGCAAGCCTCAATAAGCTGATCGATAAACTTTTGCGCGAGTGCGACTATCAGGATCTGGCGGCTGCCGCCGATGCCGGGATGGAGCAATGGCCCACGGATCAGTGGAGCGATCCGCTTGTGGCAGCGCCATTTGTGGACCTGGACCTGCGATACGGCGGATACCTGGGTGCCCACAGCGCCTTTTCAATTCCGATTGCCACAACTATGGATCCATTGGCGGATCTCGCGCTCAGCCTGGTCCAGTCGCCTGAGTCCAATCTGTTGGATATGAGGCTGAAGACATCGAGCCTGGGTGATGTGAGCCTGGTGCGCACGAATCACCGAATAGCGTCAAGTTCGCCAATAAAGCTTTCAATGGATCTGGTGGCGCACGCAGCCGATTGGCGCGGTGGTATGGGTTGGATGGTTGACCGCTACCCCAACTATTTTGAGCCCTCGAATCGGACAGCGTATGAGCTTGATGGCTGTGGTTCGTACGCGGGCGGTGAAGGCGACCTTGACGCAGAGAAACTAAAGAAGATGGCTTATAGCCTGAACTGGAACGCGCGTTTCGACTGGCCCTACCTGGGCATGTCAATTCCTCCAGTCAAAGCCGATGTCACTTGGCCATCGTGGTATCAGAAACCGGCGTCCCTTGCAAAGATGAGCAGTTATGACGAGAAGATGGACAAGTCCGGCTTCCATGTTCTTGAGTACTTCAACGTAACAGGGGGCGGTAACTACATTCAGGATGATCCGCCGCCACGCAAAGCCAACTCGGACAGCGAACTATGGCGAGACGGAAATGACTACGTACACTACCAGGTTCCGGGCTCGATAGTCCGCGATCGTGCTGGGAAGATATTGAACGATGGCTGGTTCAATGTAGTTGTGCTTGATTGCGCCGAGCCGTGCTTGCAGAAATCGCTGATCGAGCAAGTGGAAACGCTGGTGAAGGAGCTGCCCCACAGTTCAGGGATATGCATTGACCGCATGGACTGGCTCAACGTTTACAACCCACACCGCGATGATGGCGTTAGCTGGATCGACGGCCGGCCAACCCGTTCATTGCTTATCTCATGGAAGCAGATGCTCAGGAAATTGGCGCCGATTCTCCATCAGGCCGGCAAGGTTGTCTATGCGAACACCTTAATCGCGAGGATCGACAGTTGCGAGTGTCTGGACGGTTTCTACGACGAGATGGGCGACCTTCCAAGTTCGCTCAATCTCTGCGCGCTGATGGCGGTGCGCAAGCCGGCAATTGGGTGGACACGTGACCTCAATACCCTGAGACCCAACCCGGATGCGCTTTTTCAGCGCCATCTTCATTTGGGCGTATTCCCGACCGTTCCGGTGCCGGCGGCCGATCATACGATTCCGGAAGATCGCTGGGCGGACGAGTGCTACCTCGCCTATGGGCCGCTTCTCGCTGCGATCCGCGGTAAGCGATGGGTTCTGAAACCGCATGTCATTTCGGTACGCGATCAAGCGGCGCGCGCCAATCTCTTCCAGGTTCCCGGTGGATATGCGATCCCAATCACATTTGCGAACAACGTGAATGAGGTTACTTTGACTCTCAGAAACCTCCTCGAACCGGGTGAGCAAATCGCCAGTCTCACGGTGCTCCATCCGGGTGAAGCCAAGACAAGTACTTTGAAGTGGCAATCGTCCCCTGAAGGAGTAAAACTAGCTGTACCGGTGCAGCGCGGTTGCGCGCTTGTGAAGGTCGAATGTTCCTCAGTTTCCGTTCAAGGGCCGCCGAACTCTTAAGACGAGTGCGGCCCCGGCGAGTGGTGCGATAGAACGCAACTGAGCGATCACGCGGAAGACGATCATGCTGATTGCAGGAGATACTGCTTTGACGCAAGTGCCGCTGAAGTTCGCCGAGGCGTCCATTCGATTTGGGCCCGCTCATGCTGGGGCAAGGCTGCCTAGACAGAGGCTGGCATTTGGATGTTTGGGTCTGCTCGTGTTCTCTTTGGCGATGCACATTGCGGCTCAGACCACACCAAGCTTCGATGCGGCCAAGAAGTCGTTAAGTGACGGGAATTACGCACGGGCGGAAGCGGAGTTCCGTTCCCTTCTGGTGACACACCCTAACTCGCCTGAGATTCTAGACGACCTCGGAATCGCTCTCCAGTTGCAAAACAAGTCGGCCGATGCGATCACAACCTTCGAAAGAGTTCTGAAGCTCAAGCGTTTTCCGGACGCCGTCGCGCTGCTTGCGATGGACTATTGCCGCAATCACGACTTCGACCGGACAACGCCCTTGTTGAAAGAGGCTAAGGCGTTTCTCAACGACCCGAATATCATGGCTAGTTTAGGCTCGTGCTATTTGGAAGCCGACCAGCCGGAAACTGCTGTATTTGTTTATGAAAAGCTTGTCGAGTTGCGACTGCCTCCGGAAGACGAAAACGCAGTCAATCTTATACGCGCCCATTTCGATCTTTCGCGCAAATTGTTGGAGTCTCTCGCCAGCCTCCCACAGGGTTTCGTATATGCGCGCGCGATTCAGACCGCCAAAAGCGATGGCTCGCTGGACGCGAGCTCATTGTTCCCAAAAGCATACGAGAATGCGCCCTACCTGAAGGCGAGCATGTCGATCGACGAAATGGTCGGCTTGCTTGCGTCTCATCCAAACGATCCGCCGTTGTTGTACATATTGGGCGTGCGGTGCGCAGAAAGGGCTGGCGAGGAGTTCGATCGCGCCCAGGATAAGTGGCCCGGGTCACTCGCATTGGGCCAGTTGATTGCCGAGTTGAAAGATTCTCAAGGCGATCGAGACGGAGCGATTCAGCAATACGAGGAGATACTTGCGACACACCCCGAAGCTCCAGACTCGGTCCACTTTGATTTGGGACTCTTGTATGCGGAGCGCCGCAGGTGGCAGGATGCATTGCAACAGTACAACGCGATCAAGTCAGAAGCCGGCGGGAGTCTTTACCTGAAGCAACGCATAAGCGAAGCTCAATTGCATTTAGGCGATAATCAGGCGGTGATGGAGTTGCTGAAAAATATCGTCTCCAACCCAGGAGTGCCCTTCTGGGCGCTGCGGGACTATGGCGAGGCCGCCGAAGGCGTGGGGCAGGAGCAAACCGCAATCGGCTATTTGAAGCGCGCCAGCGCATTGGATCCCGGAGATGCTTTAATTCACTATCACCTTCTCCGGGTTTATCACAAGCTCAATGAACCGAAAGCCGCGGCAGCTGAGTTGGCAAGCTACAGGCAGCTCTTGGAACAGCATGGCTCGGGTGGCGCAGGTCTCCAGAAGCCTCACTTGCTCATGGCTGAGAAGTTCGATCGTTTGCGCCAGACCGCAAAGGCAGACGCCGAATGGCGGGCGGCGCTGGCGATTGATCCGGACTCTTCTGCCGCCCTGGACGGCCTCTCCAAGGACCTCATCCTCGAAAACGACTACCCGGAGGTAGTTGCACTTTTGGAGGATCCCCGGCTCGCCGGGGAGAGAACATCGGTTCAAATTGTGAACCTTGGATTGGCGTACGCCGGAACAGGAAAGCTCGAGGAATCGGCCAGGGTGTTGCGCGATGGATTGAACACGGCCCCCGATTCACTCCCCATAGCCAACGAATTGGCTGAGGTGCTCCATAAGCTGGGTCGATCCGAAGAGGCTCTGGCCGTTCTGGATCTTGCTCTGGAAAGGCACCCTGAGGATCTGAATACGAAGATTCATACCTTTCGTGTGCTTATCGACACCAACCCGGATAAGGCAGCCGAGAAGGGCAAGAGCCTGCTTCAGACCTCCGCGAACAATTGGGAGATTCTGTACTTGAATGGGGTCCTTGAAACAAAGGGTGGAAAACTTCAGCAGGCACGTTCCTACCTGGAGCGCTCCGCAAGACTAAAGCCGGATGCGGCTGCGCCTCATGCGGCTCTTGGTCATGTGCTGGCTCAATTGAAGGATTTGCGCGGCGCAAAGGAGCAATTCGCGAAAGCAATTGCTCTTGGCGATAAGGACGACGATGTCAAGCAGAGCTTGTCAACGGTTCTCATAAGCCTTGGCGAAGGGAAAGCGGAACAGTAAGTGCTCGAAGGAGCCTCAGAACAAGTTCATCAACCTGTAAAGCCCCCGTTGATCTTGAAGCAATTGCGGCACTCGACCCCGACCCAGAGGGTGCCCCGGCACCCCGGTCGTGCCCGGCTACGAAGCCGGGTGTTTCCGTGGTTTGCAAAACTCGCGTTCATCCTGTTGCATTTGCGGCGCCTTTCTGCTTTGCTCAGGGCAAGCCTTAAAGCCGTGCTCTTTCAAAGCCGCAACTTATGGGGGCGTTGGTTGAATTCGCGCGGCGCGCGGGCGACCGGCTTGAGGGTACCATAAAGGTTTGATTGCAGAATCAGAGGAGGCGCAATGCTTTATTCAGATTTACAGCTTCTACCACGGCCAAAGGGCAGGATGCTGGCGGTGTTGACAATTCCTGCATTTGTGCTCCTCTTCATCTGCCTTCATTTAATTCAGATTCAGGCCGTCGAGACGGCAACGCCCGCGGGATCTGCAACTGCGACGCAGAATCCAGGTCAGTCATTGTCGCCCATCTCGATCGACTACCCCGAGGACGGCTCGATCTTCCCGCCTGGTATCACTCCCCCCACTTTTCTTTGGCGAGACGCAGCGGGTACCTCGTGGAGCATCGATGTTTCGTTTGCCGGCAATGCTTCCCCGAGTATCCACGTGCTATCGAAGGGAGAAAGGATGCGCATCGGCGCCATCGACAACGATTGCATTGAGGATCCGGAGGACCAGCCGAAGCTGACCGCCCAGCAGGCTGCGACCCGGACCTGGACTCCCGATGCAGCTACCTGGGCCGCAGTTCAGTCGCACTCCATCGGCCAATCGGCAACAGTCACGATTCTGGGGTATCGGGGGGGCAAGACCGCAGTCTCGGGATCGCATATTGTCATCTCCACCTCACCGGACCCGGTAGATGCACCCATCTTCTACCGTGACGTTCCGCTGATGCCGACGAGGGGCGTGGACGGAGTTGTGCAGCCTTTAGCTCCTTCCACAATCCATCTCATTCATTGGCGGCTCCGCGACATTCGCAAACCGGAAAGTCACACTGTTCTGCAAGACATGCCGACTTGCGCCAACTGCCATTCCTTTTCAGCTGACGGCAAGACCTTTGGCATGGACATCGACGGACCGGCCAACGATAAAGGGCTTTATGCTGTTGTCCCCGTGCAAAAGCATATGTCGATTCAGAGTAAGGATATGGTGCATTGGAACACCGATGGCCGCGCCGGAAAAGTCAGAGTTGGCTTCATGTCCCAGGTCTCGCCCGACGGCCGATACGTCGTGAGCACGTTCGCCGGTCCAGATCTAAAGCTTTTCGACAGCTATTACGTAACTAACTTCATGGACTATCGTTTTCTTCAAGTGTTTTATCCCACGCGCGGAATTCTTGAGTGGTACAGCCGCGCTACTGGGCTGCGCCAACCGCTGCCGGGAGCGGACGATCCGCACTTTGTGCAGACCGATGGAGTCTGGAGCCCTGACGGCAAATACATTGTGTTTGCCCGCGCCGCGGCCAAGGACCCAAGAGATCCTGGTCAAAAGCCCGCGTTGCGCGCAAACGATCCGAACGAAACTCCCATTCAGTACGATCTCTATCGGATTCCGTTCAATGACGGAATGGGCGGTACACCGGAACGGATTGTCGGAGCGTCGCAAAACGGGATGAGCAACAACTTTCCCAAGGTCTCCCCCGACGGACGCTGGATCGTCTTTGTGCAGTGCCACAATGGCCAACTCATGCGCCCTGACAGTCAACTCTTTATCGTTCCATTTGCTGGAGGGCAGGCGCGCCGGATGCGCGCAAACACAAGGCTTATGAACTCGTGGCACAGTTTTTCGCCCAATGGACATTGGATGGTCTTTTCCTCGAAGGCCCGATCGCCCTATACGCAGATGTATCTGACGCACATCGACAAGGACGGGAACGATAGCCCGGCCATCCTCATCGACAACGCCACTGCCGCAAACCGTGCCGTAAACATTCCTGAATTCGTCAACATCGATCCCGATGGGATTCAAGACATTCAAGTTCACGTTGCCGATGTTCAAAAGTAGGTTGGACAGGCAATCTCACGGAGCGGCATGAAGCCGGGGACGGTCTTCGCTTCTGGCGTATCGTGGATCGCTGAGCGAAACGGGGCGTCTTCGAGCCGGCGCCGGCCGAACAGTCGGAGACGACTGCGATAGACTTCAGGCTGTGGAGGACTTTCATTGTTGCCCGTTCGTGGATTGTATTCCGGCGCCCTGATGGCGACTCTTCTGATGCCCACCTCATCCTGGCCACAGCAGGCGCCCCAGCATACTGAGTCTCCGCAGCCGGCAGCGACGAAAGCGCAGCAGGGCATGGGCGGCATCGCCTCCGGCGTCGTTACCGCTCCCGTCTACGACGAACAAAAGCGTCCCATCACTGCCGGCGGATTTGTCGACCAAGGCCCAGTCGTATTCCAGGACATTGCCAAGGCCGCGGGGCTATCCGCCTGGCGTCACAAGATGGGCGTCCCGGAGAAGAATTTCATCGTCGAAACCAACGGGTCGGGCGTCGCGCTTCTCGACTACGACAACGACGGCTGGCTCGACATTTACCTGGTCAACGGTTCAACCTTCAATGCGCTCGACGGCAAGGAAGAGCCGCCTCACGCCGCGCTCTTCCACAACAACCATGACGGCACCTTTACCGATGTTGCCGCTCAGGCCGGCGTTACCAATGACCGCTGGGGCTATGGCGTCAGCGTGGCCGACTACGATAACGACGGCTGGCCCGACATATTCGTAGGCAACTACGGCAAGAACCGCCTCTACCACAACAATCATGATGGAACGTTTACCGACGTGGCCGAAAAGGCTGGCGTCACTCTGGGCAACTGGTCGCCCGGCTCCGCCTGGGGCGACTACGACGGCGACGGCCGCCTCGACCTGTACGTGACCGGCTACGTCCACTTCGACCGCGACAACCTGCCCATCTCCGGATCCAAGGCCATGAGAAATGCCTACTGTGCCTATCGCGGCGTCACAGTCAACTGCGGCCCGCGCGGTCTGCCAGGCGAGCCCGACCACCTTTTTCATAACAATGGCGATGGCACGTTTACCGACGTCACGGTAAAGGCCGGCGTGGAAGACAAGGACCGCTACTACGGATTCACCGCCATCTTCATCAGCCTCAAAGGCAACGGCAGGCCGGACCTGGTGGTGGGCAACGACTCCGAGCCCAACTACCTCTATATCAACAATGGCGATGGGACCTTCGACGACCAGAGTTATCTCTCCGGATTCGCCCTCGACAAGGACGGGCGCGAAATTGCCTCCATGGGCATTGCCGCCGGCGACTACGAGAACAACGGCCAGGTGGACTTTTTCGTCACCGACTTCGGCGACGATTACAAGGTGCTCTACCACAACGATGGAGACGCTAGCTTCACCGATGTTAGCTACAAAACCGGCATCGCTCAGACCACCATCCCCTTTGTCGGCTGGGGCGACGGCTTCCTCGACTACGACAACGATGGTTGGCTCGACCTCTTCATGGTCAACGGCCACGTCTTCCCCCAGGTAGACCAGCACGACTGGGGCACCACCTGGGCCGAGCGGCCGCTGCTCTTCCATAACGTCCCCGCCGCAGGCGGAAAACAGAGGCGCTTCGAGTACATTCCGCCGGTGAAGGACACAGGGCTGGCGTCCGTCATTCCCGCGCGCGGGGCGGCCTTCGGCGACCTCTTCAACGACGGCAAGATCGACGTAGTCATCAATCTCATCGATGGCCCGCCAGTGTTGCTCCGGAACGTCAACCCCGACCGCCATCACTGGGTAGAGATGCAACTCGTTGGTGGGCCAAAAAGCCCACGCGACGCCACTTGCGCCACGGTTTACCTCAAGGCCAACGGCATGCGCATGCGCCAGGATGTGCTCGCCAGCGGAAGCTACATTTCGTCGAACGACCGGCGTCTCCACTTCGGTCTAGGCGTTGCGGCGGACCCGGGAACGGCGGAGATTCACTGGCCTTCCGGCGTCAAAGAGACGGTAAGACTCCCTGCAGTTGACCGGATCTACACGATTACCGAGGGCCAAGGCGTTACCGGGACACTCTGCGGCACCAAGCCTTGTCTGGCCGAGGCAAAGCCTCCGTCCGAGAACCACCGCTGAAAGGGCGGAGTCGCGCCAGTTACGATCAATCCAGTGTAGATCTATCAATCTTTGTATCTTGTCCCCTTTGATTTGCCGAGCAGACACAGTTCTTCCGTGCGACACGCTGTCTTCAAATGACGACAGCGTGCGGAGCCAAAAAGCATCGCCAACGGGGCTTGCCGCAACCGCCGCTGCTGGATCCATCAACAAGGCCAGAATCGGAGAGACTGGCTTGTCGGTCAAAATTGCCAGAGCGGTTTGAAAAGCGCAATTTGACAGAAAAGCGCTCGTTCTATATCTTTCTGCACGTGCTGGCAAACCTTAAGCTACGCGATGAGTACGATGGGCTTCTGTATTTCGCTGAGGCTGCACGACAAGTGCATATGCTTCACAGTCATCATCATGCTGAGTTGGAGCTGAACCTCATTGTAAATGGAACTCTCTCCTATGTTATGGACGGTGAACGCTTCACATTTTTGCCAAGAACACTGCTCTGGTTTTTCCCTAAACAGGAGCACCAGATCGTGGCGCAATCGCCTGATGCGCAGTTCTACGTGGCGGCTTTCAAGTATTCACTCATCGAGAGGTCTTGCCGTACCGTTTTTTATAATGATCTGAAACGGAAATCCTACGACGGTCGGGGTATTCTGCACACTATCCTCAAACCGGAGAACGCCAATCTCCTGCAGAAAATGATAGGCGCGGTCATGGATGGATCGCTGGATCCAGACCTTCTCAATCGGGAGGCTGGCTTCGGGCAAGCATCGGATTTCATATTCGAGCATAAAGATCCAGACGCATTGAATGCCGGGCTTCATTTTCTGCTGCTGCTCTGTTGGCGCTACCAATTTGCAAGTGGAGAGTCCGCGAAGCCAGTGCCCTTGAGCCGCGTGGTACGTCGTGCCCTAAAGTTCCTGAACGACGGGGGCAGAGAATGGAGCTTGGGCGAATTGGCTAAAGCTAGTGGGGCAAGCAAGTCGAGCTTGAGCAGGGTATTCCATCGGCAGATTGGTGTACCCGTGAGTCAGTACCGCAACTCGTTGCGGCTGTCTCATTTTCTTGAAGAGTATCGGGGCGCTGAGCAGAAGAGTATCACTGAGGCCGCGTATGACGCTGGTTTTGGCAGCTACGCTCAGTTTTACAAAGTATTCCAAGAGACATACAAATGCGGTCCGAGAGAGGCCTTGGCGCGGCGTGTGACTAATATCCAGAAGTGATATGGCAACTTTCCATGACGTGGCGCTCGAAGGAACACACGGAAAGCGAGTATTAGTCGCAGTCGTCCCATTGCCGCATTGTTCTGCAATGGCTCACAGCGTGCGTCAGCGGGGATTGAAGGCGGGATGAGCCTGGGCTTTGCGCAAAGCATTCGGCTACGGTCCTAGAGCCGCGCCGGGGCTCAATATGGAAGTTCCGACTGGGCTACGCTGATCAACGGTCATCCTATCCGGGGGCGTTGGGGCTTCTCCTTTGCCCCGCGAGAGCTTTACTTCAACAACGTTGCGTCTGGAACCGAGCGGCGGTTGGAATCGGTTTTGGCGGTTGGGGGTACGGAATCGGTTGCATTGGTTCCGGCGCGAAGAGCTGCCTTTGGCGACCCGTTCAAAGACGGCAAAGTGTGTGTCGTCATAAACTCGATTGACCGGCCGCAACTCCATTGACTGGCCGCCTGTACCCTTGGCAAACGTGAATCCAAACCATCATCAATGGTTGGAGCTGACCATTGTGGGCGTGCCCAAGAGTTCACGCGGCGCGGATCGCACCACGGTTTATCTCAAAGCTAACGGCAAGCGCATGCGCCAGGGTGTGCTGGCCGGTGGCCTAAGTCACGCGAGATGAAAGGGAGAAGCGCCGTTAGTTCGCCCCTGAGGTATCGCAGGAATGTGCTCTTTCGGCCTTCATCGTGCAATATGAGGCGAAGGTGCTTCGAGGATGAGGTACGAGAATGCGGCGGTTCTGAAAGGGATTGCCCGGCGAGGGTTGGACAAAAAACGATAAGTATTTGGCATTCTTCGAATAGACAGCAAATGAACTGGCTCGTATCGTTATCGGCTAAGCTCAAAAGGGAAAAGGATTTCGTTTTCGAGTGGAGAGGGAGAGGCCATGCTGAAGAGTTCAAAAGCGTTCCTGATCAGCCTACTTGTGGGGGGCCTGATTCTAGCGCCCTGCGCATTGTTGGCACAAAATGCAACAGCAACGATCACAGGTACGGTCAGCGATAGGGGGGGGGCACTGATCCCCGATGCGGACGTGACAGTGGTGGATACCGGGACGAGCATTCAGCACAAGGCGAAAACCAGCCAGTCCGGCGCCTACACCGTCACTCTCCTTCCCGTTGGAATCTACTCGGTTTCCGCCGGAAAGCAGGGCTTCAAGATCGCCAAGCAGGGGAATATCAAGCTGAATATCACCGACGTGGCTCGCGTCGATCTGACCCTGGACGTGGGCGCCCAGAGTGAGACGGTCACAGTTTCCGCGTCCAACGTGGCCATCAATACCGAAACTGCCGAGACCGGGACAACGATCTCGGATACGCTGGTATCCGATTTGCCGCTGAACGGCCGGGAATTCCAAACCCTGCTGTTGATCGACGGCTCTGCCTACGAGACCCAGGGCAATGCTGTTGCGGGATTCCGGGGCGCTGAAAATCTGCCTGACGGAGGCGTGCTTGGATTCGGCGGATCTCGTTCCACCTCTACGGCTTTTCTTATCGATGGCTTGAACAATCGCGATACCGGCTGGGGTACGCCTATCGTGATCCCTTCCATCGATGCTCTCCAGGAGATGAAAACCCAGACCAAGACCTACTCCGCGGAATACGGAGGTTCGGCGAACCAGGTCCAGATTCATTTCAAATCGGGCACAAATAGTCTCCACGGGACGGCATATGAATTCGTTCGCAACAACGATTTCGACGCCAAAGCATTCAACGAGAAGTCGGTCCCACGGCTGAACCAAAACCAATTCGGCTATTCGCTGGGAGGGCCAGTTATTATCCCCAAGCTTTACAACGGACGCAACCGGACCTTCTTCTTTGCCAACTACGAGGGGCTGCGCTTAAAAACCGCTACCGCTCCCCAATTCCTTCGGGTGCCGACCGCCGATGAATGGGCCGGGAAAATCAACACTTTGATCGTCGATCCATACACTCAAATTCCGTTCCCGGAAGTAAGTCCTGGGGTCTGGCAGATCCCGGCAGACCGCATTTCGCAGTACGCGAAGGCATATATCCCTTTTGTGCTGCAACCGAACATAAACAATGCTGGCACTGGACCCAACCGTGTGGAAAGTATCCCCGCGCCCAACAACGCCGATCAGCAGAACTACAAGATCGATCAAAACATTGGCGACAAGAATTCCGTGTTCTTCCGCTACTCGAAATCCGCCGTGACGAACACCCTTGCCGGCGCGAACGGCACTGGAAATTCCGCAGAGAATTTTGCTCTTGGCGACAGCGATGCCTATCAAATCAGCTACAACAGGATCTTCTCTGAGCGTCTTGTCAACCAAGTGACATACGGTCACGTCTTCGGGAACTTCAACACCACCGCTCCCACCATTACCCTCGATCAGTTGAAATCCTTTGGCCTCCAGGCCGGATATCCCGACCAACCCACTCCTGAAATGCCGCAAGCTTCGTTTTCCGGGGGCGACTACGGGCTCGCAACCTTTGGGACGGAAGGCAATTGGCCCCAAATTGACTTCTCCACTTATTGGAACGGAGCCGACTACCTTACCTACAATCGGGGAAATCACACCATCAGCGCTGGGTTTTCGATCTTGAGCTGGAGCCATTCATACGGCAAGGGCGCGAACCTCGGCGATTGGACATTCAGTGGGCAGTATTCAGGAGACGCGTTTGCCGACTTCTTGCTTGGCAACTATAAATCGGTCACCATCAATGTACCGACACCGTCGGCGCCCACTGCGGCGGATGCGGTCTTTGTTTTCCCGCAGTACACGTGGTCGGGCTACGTGCAGGACCAGTGGAAAGCCTCTCGCCGGCTCACGGTCAATGCCGGCTTGCGCTATGAGTTTTACAAGATAGCGAGAGAAGCACAGGACCGTTATGACTGGTTCGATTTCTCTACGCCTCGAGGCGGCGTATGCACGGCAAACCAGGATGCCGCTCAGGCAGTTGGCCAAACAGGCCTGATCAGATACTGCGGACCTCAGCAAAATCCATCACCGAAGACGTCGTTTGCCCCCAGGCTCGGCATTGCGTATCTTCCGTTCAAGAATCGCGAAACAACCGTGGTTCGACTGGGATACGGAATCTTCTACGACGCCAATGACGAAGCGGACACAGTCAATGCCTCCGGCAACTATCCGTTCAAAGGTGGGGAAGCGCTCAACGGAACCCCGATCACGAATATCCTGAGCACCACAACACCAATTCCCCCGATCACTACCCTTCGTCCCATGCAGGCGTCGGACCTTGGCTTCATTCTTCTTGCCACGGATCACTTCTATCGGCCGTACGCGCAGCAGTGGAGTCTAAGTGTCGAGGCGAGTCCGTTGAAGAATACTTCCGTTGAGCTTGGTTACGAAGCAGCCACCACTACGCACGAGAACACTCGCTACGATCTGAACATGCCCACCCAATACGATCCGGCGAATCCAACCCCGATTTCCGCTCGCAGACCCTATCCGGTCTTTGGAGATATCTTCATTCAGAATTTCGGGATGAGTTCCAACTACGAGGCCGGCGTGGTGAAGGTGAAGCATAACTCTCATTCGCTTGTGCTACTGGCCTCCTATACGTTCTCGAAGAGTCTCGATGTTCGCTCGGCGACCTATGGCGCCAGCAGTGGCGAAGTCAGTGGCTGGGCAGGGCCTGAAGATGTACGGAATTTCAGGAAGGATTACGGACCATCCGATTTTGACCTGAAAAACCGGTTCATCGTCAGCCTGGTCCACAATCTCATGGTCGGCCGTGGAGAGAAATTCCTGAACAACATCAGCGCGCCGGCCAATGCCATCCTGGGCGGTTGGCAAGTGAATGGAATTGTCACCTTGCAGAGCGGTTTCCCGTTCTGCATAGCGGCTGTGGACACGTCTAGCTTGACCGGAGTTTTCGGGGAACGGGCAAACATTGTGGGGAATCCTTACCCCTCTGGATTCAAAAAGTCTGCCGCCCACTGGTTCGACACGTCGGCTTTTCAGCAACCCGCTCCGGGCTTCACGGGCAATTCAGGCCGCAATATCCTGCGAGCGCCGGGATCGGAAAATGTCGATCTCTCCCTTGTCAAGAATTTCAACCTTTTTGAACACACCAAGTTCCAGTTCCGGGCTGAATCGTTCAATGCCTTCAACCACACCAACCTGGGCTATCCCGACTTCGGCATTGGAGATGGCGCGTCTTTTGGTACGATCACGGGCGCGGCGGCCGGTCGCATCATCCAACTAGGCGGAAAGGTTGTATTCTAGCGGCTGAGCGCCCCAGGTCGCGATTTTTCGGACCTGGGGCGCCGCAACGTCCAACCAACAGATAAGCCCCTTAACGGTCAAATGGTTGGTTTTGCTTGCAGGCTGCGCAGCCGCGGCCATAATTCGGGAGTTACCGGATTCCAAGACCCGCTCGCGTGGATGTCAGGCGAGCTAAGTTAGCTGTAAAGACGGTAGTTATCGACAGGCTGGGGAAGGATGTTCTCCCCTGCCCGTCGATAATCCCGTTCCCTCTGCAATACTTCGGATCGAAAATCTTTGGGCGATGATGAATGCGCCGGTGGGCTGGCCTCTCGATCGGATCTTTAGACTCGCATGGGTATCTGCGTGCGGAGTCTGCTTTAGGGAGCCTCTGCGCGGGTGCCTGACTTCTCAGCAATGAAGCGGAAGCAGCCAAGTTTCAGATGTTTTGGTCAATAGTCATGCCATGATTGCCTTGGCCGAAAGAAAGGCAGGAAACATGTGGAAAACTCGAATAGAGGATGGGCCGCTGTCCTTCGGGCCTCTTTGATATTGATCGCCCTTGCTCTGGGCGGCAGTTCCGTTTGCCAGTCTCAGACCAACACCCTGCCTCCGATGGGATGGGAACCATGGTATATGGACCATTGCGGCAACTCATCGAGCTGGGACGAGGGCTATTACCAGAAAGTGGCCGACTTTATGGTCAGTTCGGGCTTGAAGGAACTGGGATACACCTGGCTCACGATCGAATGTGGAGACCATTACAGGGACAAGGATGGCCATATTCAACCGGATCCCGCTAAGTTCCCGCATGGTTTCAATCCCATTACCGATTACATTCACGAGAGGGGATTGAAGGTACGCAGTTATTCCGATGCCGGTTATGGGAAGTGCTGCTGTTTCGAGGGCGCGGGGTCGCGCGGCCATTACGGCGACGATCTGCGGCGATGGATCCGCTTCGGTTTCGATGGAGCGAAGATCGATTGGTGCGGTGGACACGAAGAAAAGCTGGATCCGCAGACTCAGTTCCTGCAATTTGCCCGCGAGATCAAGGAATCCGGCAAACCATTTCCCGTGGAAATCTGCGTCTGGGGCGAGGGAAACCCGTGGGAATGGGGAAAGAACGCGGGCACATTCTGGCGGACGGGCGGCGACCTCGACGGCGGCCAACCTGTCGCCAACCACGGGGACTGGCATTTGCTGACGAAGAACATCGATGCCAACCGCCATCCGGGCCCTAACTACGTGGGTCCGGGCAAAGGATGGAATTACCCCGACGTGTTGCTCGTGGGCCTTGCCGGAGGGCTGAATGAGACCGAGGAGCAGACTCAGTTCGGCATGTGGGCAATAATGGCCTCCCCGCTCTTTCTGGGCAACGATCTGTTCCATACTCCCCCTTATGCATGGGAGATACTCAAGAACCGCGAGGTGATCGCCATTGACCAGGATCCTCTTGGCATCCAGGGGGATGTCGTCAAGGAGTACGACGAGGGCAATCTCCAGGTCTGGGTCAAACAACTCCAGGATGGCTCCCGTGCGGTAGCCCTGCTGAATCGGAAAGACAAGCCGCAAAGAATCGCCGTTCTTTGGACCGATCTTGGAATCTCCGGAAGATGGAAGGTTCGCGATCTATGGAATCACGAGGACAAGGGGGCCTTCGACGGCCGGTACTCGAGGATGGTTCCATCGCACGGGACCGCGCTGCTGAAACTATCCCAATAAACCGGATCACGCGATTCGGGAGTCGCCGGACTTCACGACCTGCTCGCGGGGATGTCGGGCAAGCCAAGTTAGCCGTGAAGACGGTGGTTATCGGCGGGCTGGGGAAAGATGTTCTCCGCTGCTCGTCGATAATCCCGCTTCTTCTGTAATTCTTCGGATCGAGAATCTTTCGGAAGTGATGAATGCACCGGTGGGACCGGCCTCTCGAACGTATCTTTCGGCTCGCATGGGTATCTGCATGCTTAGCCTACTTTGGGATTGAGAAACCTAATTGAGGACCTGCTGCCTGAGAGATCCGTGGGCTGGGTCTGAGATCGTCAAGTGAAGGAGAAGTGTGGGAAATATGATGCGAGTATCGCGACGTAAACTGCTTGAGTGGCTGGGAGCCGTAGCCGCATATCCGGTAGTGGCACAAGAGGCCCCAAAGGGTCTTACAGCCGACATGTCCGATCCTGGCGCGCTGGGTTTCAACGTTGACACACCGGACGTAAGCGTAGGTCTGACGGGCAGCGGGCACATTGTGGCCTTAAAGCTGGGCCCAAAGAAAGTCGACGTGCCATTTCACGCTTGCACATTCCTTGCTGATTGCACCCAAGAGGGGTTGATCGCCCACCGCGCCCTGGAGTCTGGCGGCGTGGAGTTCAGCCGAGCTTTTATGCACCAAGGAACCCGTGCCCGGTGCACCGTTGTTGACAGATTCATTCCCACCAAATCGAGTATTCGGTGGGAAGTGGAGATTGTTGGATCCGGGGATCCGTGGAGCACTCCGATTGAAACGCAGCTGGCGTGGCTCAACCCATCGAACGCGCGTTTCTGGACTGCCTGGGGTAGCCCTCCGGAAAAGGGATTCCCCCCTGCGCAAAAAGACGGACTCGAGAAGATGCTCGACGAGCGCGAGCGAATCGCCGGCATACGGAATGTCGACGAAGGAGACGAAGGATCCGGACACGAGACAAAGTGGGCCGAAGAAGTGTGGAGAGATCCGCTCGTCTCGGCGCCGTTCGCGGACTTGGACTTGCGCTACGGCGGGTTCCTCAATGAGCACAACGGCTTCAGCATTCCCATTGCCACAACCCTGGATACGTCAGCAGATCTTGCGCTGAGTCTGGTTCAGTCACCCGAGACGGATATGTTGGCCATGAGGCTCAAAACATCGGTGCTCGGCAACGTCAAGCTGGTGCGTACGAACCACCGGATATCGTCGAAGACTCCGGTAAAAATCTCGATGGATTTGGTTTCGCACCCTGCCGATTGGCGCGGTGGACTGGGGTGGATGGTCGAGCGTTATCCGGACTTCTTCGAGCCTCCAAATCGCTCCGTTTACGCGCTTGATGGCTGCGGCTCCTACGCCAGCAATGAGGGGGACCTCGACGCTGCCAAGTTGAAGAAAATGGCCTACAGCCTGAACTGGAACGCGCGCTTTGACTGGCCATACCAGTGCATGTCCATTCCGCCAGTCCAGGCCGATGTCACCTGGTCTTCGTGGTATCAGAAGCCGGCCTCCCTGGCGCAAATGAGCAAATATGACGAGCAGATGGAAAAGTCCGGCTTCCATGTTCTTGAGTACTTCGTCACCACCGAAGGCGGAAACTACATTCAGGACGATCCGCCGGCGCGCAGGGCCAAAGCGGACACTGAGCTATGGCGAGATGGAAATGACTTCATTCACTACCAGATCCCCAGTGCCGTGGTCAGGGATCGCAATGGAAAGATCATGTTCTCGGGCTGGTTCAATGACGTCGTCCTTGACCCCGCCGAGCCGTGCTGGCAGAAATCCCTCCTTGAACAGGCGGAAACCCTGGTGAAAGAGCTGCCCCGCAGCTCTGGAATATGTATTGACCGCATGGATTGGCTTACCGTCTACAACCCGCACCGCGATGACGGCGTCAGTTGGATAGACGGCAGGCCTGCCCGTTCGTTGCTCGTCTCCTGGAAAGAAACGGTCGGAAAAGTGGCTGCCATCCTCCACCAGGCTGGCAAATATGTCTACGCAAACACATTGGTCACCCGGATTGAATGCACGAGGTCGCTGGATGGCTTCTACGACGAGTACGGAGATTTTCCCTGCTCGCTGAATCTCATGGCGCTTATGGCCGTGCACAAGCCGGCAATTGCGTGGACACGAGACATCAATTCGTTGAGGCCCGACCCGGACGCACTTTTCCAGCGCCATCTTCATCTGGGAGTATTTCCCACCGTGCCTGTTCCTGGCTCCGATCACACAATACCGGAGGATTCCTGGGTCGATCAATGCTACCTCGACTATGGGCCGCTCCTACAGGCAATGCGCGGCAAGCGCTGGGTCCTTACGCCGCATGTTGTCTCCGTCGATCATCAAGCAGCCAGCGTCAACTTATTCAAGGTCCCAGGAGGGTACGCGATACCTGTCACGTTTGCCGGGCAGGCAGACGTGGTCACCGTAACCATGAAAAAGGCGCCTGACACAGTTGAACAAATTAACGCCATCACGGTCATTCATCCTGGAGAAGCCACGACATCTTCTCTGAAATGGCAGACGGCGGGCGATCAAGTATGGCTAGCTGTACCAGTGCGACGCGGTTGCGCGCTTGTAAGGGTCGAATGCTCCGCGGAGTCCGGTCATGGGCCGAAGCATGCTTGAGACGGCTATGAGGTATTGTCTTCAGGGGGATTCTCACAAATAGCGAGTTCAGCTTGGCAGTCCGTGGTGGAAGCCTAGTTTTGAAAGGGCATGACTTCGGCGGGCGGATGAATCATAAACAACCCAAAAACCGGAACCATGTGTAAACCATCTGCCCGGTCTGAAATGTAAAGGAAGTGCTCGGCTGGACTGGCTCATGAATCAACGCGGCTTTAGCCGCTGAGGGATGGTTTTCAGGGCTTTTGACTTTCGCTACAGGCTGTTAGGTGACAAGGACCGTTCGGCTCGCGCAGCGCCACGGAATCTTCCAGAAAGTAAAGTGCGCTCCGAAACATTAGAATAGGCAGATTCTTCAAGAGGAGGGATGACAGAATGAGTCAGTTCACGAAGATCCAGAGATATGTCTTTGCGCCTCGCGGTTCTTCCGCTGAGCGCATTGGAGTCCTGGTCGGAATAACATTGCTTTTTCCCTTGATGAGTTGTCCTGGTTTCGTAGAGGCCGAAACGCGCCGGGAGGTATTGAGATCTCCGGATGGCAGGCTGGTGCTGCGTGTGGAGACGCAACCCGTGCTCTCACTCAGCGTCGAACAGGACGGTCAAATCGCGATTCTATCGTCGCCGGCCGGAATTGTGCTTGAGCGTTCTGGTGCATTTCCTGGCAACTTGCGCTGTATCGGTGTGAAAAGGGCCGTTATCAATGAGTCTTTTACTTTGCCCATGGGCAAGCGCAGCCGCTTGCAGAACCGTGCCAACGCACTGGAGCTGGACTTTGGCAGTGAGAAGGGGCAAGTAAAATTCAGCATTGTTCTGCGCGCCTACGATGAAGGGGTGGCCTACCGTTATCGCATCCACGGCAGCGGTGAAGACACGGTGGTGAGCGAGGCCTCTGGCTTTCGGATCCCTGTGGCGTCCACTGCCTGGTTCGCGAAATACGTGAGTTATTATGAGTCAATCTATCAGATTCAGCCGGCGTGGACTGCCTACGTGGACGACATTCAGGTTCCTGCATTGTTCAAAACCCCTGGCCGTCAATGGATATATCTGACCGAGGCGGACGTGGATGGGAGCTATGCGGGTGCGCGGCTGCACATCATCGATCCCGCAACCGGGCTGCTGGGTTACAAGCTTGAAGGCCACCCGCATTCCACAATGCCGTGGGAAACTCCATGGCGGGTTGCGATGGTCACCACCGATCTCAAGGCATTGGTCGAATCATCGCTCATTGTAGCTCTCGGCAAACCGTCGGCCATTGCCGACACAAGCTGGATCAAGCCCGGGACCGACATTTTCCCCTGGGTTACCGGTCCGCTAACGAACAACTCGAGTCTGGAGCGGATGAAGCAGTTTGTGGAC
>OCZT010001551.1_pt1 | contig 23806 bp, 23 predicted proteins | sample 1539031 | NCBI WGS metagenome assembly OCZT01 (sample SAMEA3539308, study PRJEB22396) | soil metagenome | biome: tundra; feature: field; material: soil | place: USA | collected 2010-05 | depth 0.15 m | reverse complement strand
GTGGGGACGGGTTTACCAGAATTAAAAGGAAGATTTAATGTAGGAGCATCCAATCTTCTCCATGTTGTCCAGCCAAGAAGCCCTCTGTCATAAGAGGAAATCCAAGATTGTACAGCTATTTTTTGCTTATAGGTACCTGTGGCTGTAGCATAAGCAACTTTTGGATTTGCCAAATAAGCAGTTGCATCTGTAGCTAAACCGCCCCAATCATCCACAATTGAAGCAGTGATACCGGCATTATAATAGGTGTCGGGAGTTCCTGATATTAGTCCTCTTGCAGCCGCTTCGGATAAATAAAACTGAATTTCAGAATAACTCATTAGAAGTCCTCTCCAATTAGGTGCTTGTATGGTGGTTGTAAGATGTGTATAGTTTGCATACGTATTATTAGCACCATAAATGCCACCAACATAAGTTCCTCCGATTTGAGTTGTTGAATCAAAATAAAATGGTCTTCTTGGATCATTAAGAGTATCCATTATATCAACAATGGTATTTGCAGGAACAAAGTCATAACGACCAGAAGCAACCAAATCAACCCAAATTGGATTTGTATTTGGAGAAGTACTCAAATATGGAAATGTAGCATTGTCTGAAGAAGAAGCCATTACTCCACCAGCAAGAGCACTTGCAGCTTTCCCGGCAGGATCCAAAGCAGGAACATCAGCTACTGTAATTGCCATTTTTAGTTTCAAAGAATAGGCAAAGGTTTTCCATTTACCCATATCACCGCTGTAAATCAGGTCTCCATCGGCAAAACCTGCAGAGGCAACATCAATAGAAGCAATAGCAGCATCTAATCGTGAAAATAACTGGCTATAAATTGCCTGTGCGTCATCATAAGCAGGATTAATAACAGTAATATCTAATGCCTGGCTATAAGGAATGTTTCCAAAAATGTCAACTTCTCTTTGAAAAGCATAGACAGAGAGAATTTCTGTTACTGCAGTTTTATTCGCTTTCTCAGCAGCACTCGATTCCAAACTTGTTTCGTTGGCAATTACTCTTTTTGTTTCTTTTAAATTAGCTAACACATTTCGATAAATATTTCTGAATTCGAAATCAGGAATCTGTCTTGTCGTCAGATCGTAATTTGATTCATCAGGGTATGTTGTTTCTGTCCAATATTGGCTAAACTCCCGGAAATCATTAAGGTTAACATTAGCGGAGGTTTCCTGATCTACCAAATCTTTTAATGAATTTGCAAATAAGGCTGAAGAGGGAACAGCAGTAGCACTTTTGCTGTCTTTATTAAAATCCGCCATTTTTTTACATGCTCCTATAGTAAGCAATATGGCTCCTAACAGGATAATTATTATTTTTTTCATATTTATATATTTTTTATATTATTAAAATTGAAGTGATAAATTAAAACCATAATTTTTTGTTGTTGGCAAAACCCCTGTCTGATAACCTTGAATATTTCCGGCAGAAAGCCCTGCTTCAGGATCGGAATAAGGTAAATTTTTATGGATAATCCAAAGATTGCTTCCAACAAGTGCAAATGTAACGCTGCTAAAGAAAGATGATGGTTTCAAATGTAATTTATAACCTATTGATAACTCTCTTAATTTTACATAAGAAGCATCATATATAAAAGCAGAGTTAGGATTAGTTGCATAACCCCATAAAGTATAATCATCAGCGGTTACACGTGTTTTATTTGGAGTACCATCTGCCAAAACACCTGGTAAGATGATTCCGCCACCATTAGCAAGAGTATTACGCATTGGGTTTCCCAAGTCATTATTACCAACAGTTTCGGGATAAAGTCCTGTAGATCTTCCATAAGCCTGATCTAAAGAATAAACTGATCCGCCTTGTCTGATATCAATCAAAAAACTGAAAGACCAATTTTTATAGGTAAAAGTATTGGTGATTCCTGCTTGATATTTTGGGTTAATATCACCAAGATTATTAGTAGTAGTAGTTGTCATTACATAGTATCCATCTGGTCCTACAACCTTTTGTCCGTTAAGATAAACGAAATCTGAACCCTGCAGAGTCCCATAGGGCTGTCCTAATGTAGCATTTTCTGTTACACCTTGTTGAAAATTCGCAAGCATCACATTATTTACGCCTTGAAACAATTCAACAACCTTATTTCTATTTAAGGACCAGTTAATATTAATTTTCCAACTGAAATTTTTTGTTTGTACAGGGGTACCAAAAAGATTCAATTCAACTCCTGAATTCCTGATAATTCCGGCATTAACATATTCATAAGAATAACCTGTGGCAGGGGATACAGCAACAGGAAGAATCTGGTTTTTTGTATCAGTAGTATAAGCTGCGAAGTCAAAGCCTAATCTTCTCTTAAAGAAAATCATTTCCAAACCGGCTTCTTTTGTTAAAGAAAGTTCGGGTTTTAAATCACTATTATTCTTCGTGATTGGGAGCGAAAAAAGAGTTGTACTGCCAAATGCAATTGGTTTAGTGTAAGTGTTATAAATACTACCCCATGGTGCATCATTACCTACCTGGGCAATATTTAAACGAATTTTACCGAAATCAAGCCATTTCGCTTTAAGTTTTTCTGAAAAAATAAAACTTAATGATGCTCCAGGATAAAAATAACTGTTTGCACCCACAGGTAAAGTGGAAGAATAATCTTGTCTTCCGGTAATATCTAAAAATAAAAATCTTTGGAAGCCCAAGGAAGCATTGGCAAAATAACCATTCACTCCAATCGTCTGATCCTGTTCTTCAGAAGCATTTGGATTGTTAGCTGAATTGGAAATGGAATACAATTCAGGAACTACTAATCCGCCATTGGTGGAGGCATAAATAGTATTCAAATAATTTCTGCGAAAATTTGTTCCGAGTAATCCGTTCAGACTAAAATCACTGCTAAGTTCTTTTTTATAATTAAGCATGAAATCAAGGTTTGTTTCTCTAACATCCTTATTATACCTTGAATATCCTGATGAAACATCAGGTAATCCTATTCCGAATTGTTTAGAAACGCTGCCTACTGCCAATCTTTCTTCCTGAAGCGTAGAATATTGATCAAGAGAAATACGACTCATAAAACTTAAAGATTCACATATCTGGTAATTTAAAGTAGTATTACCAAAAATACGGTCTCTATTGTCAGTTGTATAACTTTCATTACGAATAAAATATGGATTATCCCAGAAGATTGGAACCCCAGGATTAGTATAACTTGCAGGATTCCATCCATAGTTACCTTTCGTAAGATCATACATATTCTTTAATTCTGCAACATTAACATTTGTTTCATACCACTGTCTGAAACTAGACATAATATTGCTGGCATAACCGGTTTCATTACGTCCGGTCATTTCTGTTCTTACATAATTAGCTGAAAAATTTACGGACAGTTTATCGGTCAGATTGTAACTTGAATTTAAGCCAAAATTATATTTCTGCAATTTACTGTTCGGCATAATACCAGATTCCGTAGTATTTGCTATTGAAGCCCTGAAAGTTCCCTTATCCGAGCCGCCATCGAAGGCAACACTGTTGGTATTTGACATTGAATTATTAAAAAAAGAAATAGGTCCTGTACTTGGATCAGAAGCATGGTCAACCCAAGGTGTTGCTTTATGATAGTTTGGAGAACCCGGAACAAAAGCATCCCATTGATAAACCATTAAATTAGGATTGAAATGTTCGCCATAAGATGCGTCTTCGGTATAAGGAGTAACAAGTTGCTTAACTCCATTACCCAAAACATCTATTGCAAAAAAATGGGAGTTCAGGGTGTCATAATATGGTCCGTATCCTGCACCGTATTGATTTTGATAAGTCGGAAATGTTGATTTATCAACTACACCAATAGTCACATTGGAATTGAATGTAACTCCGAATCTCTTTTTAGCTCCTCCTAAAGCAAGTTTACCTTTTTTGGTTGTAATAAGAATAACTCCCCTTGCAGCTCGTGAGCCATAAAGAGCGGTAGCTGCTGCACCTTTAAGTACGTTTATTGATTCAATATCATCCGGATTAATATCAGAAATAGGACTTCCATAATCATAACCGGCTGTTCCCCTATTTTGACCTGCTCCATTACTTAAGGAGTTATCAACCGGTACACCATCAACAATAAAAAGAGCTTGGTTGTCGCCAAGTAAAGATGTTGTTCCTCTGATTACGACATTTGTTGACCCTCCCATATTTCCCTCGTTCTTTACCTGAACGCCGGAAACTTTTCCGGATAATTGATTTACGAAATTTCCGCTTTTAACAGCCGTTACTTCGTCTCCGCTAATTTCCTGAGTAGCATAACCAAGAGATTTCTTCTCCCTTGAAATACCTAATGCAGTTACTACAACTTCATCTAATTTCAATACATCAGCCTCCATCACCACATCAATGGTTAAAGAGTTTCCAATTGCAACTTCTTTGGTTTTCATCCCGACAAGGATAAATTTCAAAGTGGTTGCATCCGTTGGCATTGAAATTTTGTAATTCCCATCCATATCGGAAGTTGTTCCGATGGTAGTTCCGTTCACGATGACAGTGACACCTGGCAGAGTACTTCCATCGGAAGAAGTAATCTTACCTGTTACTTGTTTTTCCTGAGCATCAGCCCTTGAAAAAACAACCGCTAGTAACAATGCGGTAATCGTAATGATTTTTCTCATAAGTTTAAATTTTTTGGTTAGTAATAATTAATTTTAGAATGCAAGTTTAATAAATTTTTTGTTTGTTAAAATTTTGTTAAAAAATTTGACCTGCCAAAGATAATAAAACGAAATTGAAAAAATCAAGTAAATGTAAAAATAATTTAATCTTTTATTAACATTTAACTGTTTGAACATTTCAATTCCCCTTATTTCAGATTGATTTTTTCATATTTATTTTTGCATAAACTAACATAAAAAATTAAATAAAAATGAAAAAAAATTATCTTGACAATTATGTTTATCGGAGCTTTTATTTATGGAAACTCCCAGGAACTTAAATCAAAGAGTGGTTTTGCTGTTTTGCCTGAAACGGATGACTGGTCAATTGGTTTTGATGCCATGCCTGTAATTAATTATTTCGGAAATGTATTGAATGGTAATACCAATAATACTTATGGTAACCCTTCATGGCCTTATGGTTATCCAATGGTATTGATCGGAAAATGGATTAAAGAAGATCAAATGGCATGGAGAGGGAAAGTAAGAATCGGTTTTGGTTCTATGTCTCAGGATTCAATCTTAAATGATCCTCATTCAACTTCTAATCCTCCTGCTACATACACCAATTCTTACAAAAATGGTCATACCAACATTACCCTTGGTTTTGGTATGCAGAAATATAAAGGTGCGGGCAGAGTTCAGGGATATTATGGCGCTGAGGCTTGGTTTGGAATCGGAAGCACCAGTAAAACGAATACCTTAGGAACAACTGCTGATTCGGTTTATTTTTTAAATGTCGGACAACCTTTTGTTACTTCTATAAGTTCTGGTACAACGGTTAGCTTTGGGGTAAGAGGATTTATCGGTATAGAGTTTTTCTTTGCTCCAAAAATGTCAATAGGTGCTGAATATGGTTGGGGTCTTGGAATTTCATCTACCGGAGCGGGTCAAATGGTTTCAGAAAATTGGGATTTCGTTACTACTCATGCTCTTCAGACATTAACAACAAAAACCGGTGGCAGTTCAACATTTGGATTAGACACCGATAATAGCGAAGGTTCGATTAACCTCTGTTTCTACTTCTAAGATTTTTTTTAATTTAGATTAAGTTTAAAGACCCTCTGATTGATTTCAGGGGGTCTTTTATTTTAATACTCCTTCATAGCCCTTTGAATATCCTTTTCCTTTAAATCAGCTCGTTTATCATACGATTTCTTGCCTTTTGCCAGTGCAATATCCAGTTTTGCATATCCTCTTTCATTAATAAACATCCTTAACGGAACTATCGTCAAGCCCTTTTCTTTCATTTTGACCGATAATTTTCGGATTTCTTTCTTTGTCATCAACAGTTTTCGCGTTCGTTTAGGTTCATGATTGTTATATGAACCCTCGGTATATTGAGCAATATGTAAATTCTTAATAAAGATTTCCCCATCCTGAATCACACAAAACGAATCGGTAAAATTCACTCTCCCTGCTCTCACCGATTTTATTTCCGTTCCAGTTAATTGAATTCCTGCAGAATATTTCTCAAGAAAAGCATATTCAAACCCTGCTTTTTTGTTCTTTATATTGATTTCACTTTCGCTCATGGCGTAAAATTAGTCAATAATTGGGGATAATGGGTTTATAACTATGAAATCAGCGGTTTTTTTGTATTAAGACATCTTTGAACCAATGATATTGGCATCTTGGCAAGATGTATCGTCTTCTTGCCAAGATTACTCGCCGTCTTGCAAAGATTACTCGTCTTCCTGCAAAGATTACTCGTCTTCCTGCAAAGATTACTCGTCTTCCTGCAAAGATTATTCGTCGTCTTACCAAGATTACTCGTCGTCCTACCAAGATTATTCGTCGTCTTACCAAGATTACTCGTCGTCCTGCCAAGATTACTCGTCGTCTTACCAAGATTACTCGTCGTCCTGCCAAGATTACTCGTCATCCTGTCTGAAGATATCGATCTTCAGACTAAACATCTCTCCGCCGAGCATTTCTCCGTTGAGAATTGATATTTTACCCTCCTCCAAACTCTACCAAAATCATCCTATCATCCAACCAAAAACATCATAAATCGTCAATCATCAGCAATAAATCCAATTCTTATACTAATTTTTGATGCATAATATATAGGAGTAAGAAAAAGGTGCTATTAGTTTTGATGATGATGAAACCGACCTCAGGAGGTTTGTAAAAGAGTAACAAAAAAAAGGAGCCGGCTATGAAACCGACTCCCCTCATCACATCCAACAAAACTGGTTATCTACTAACCAATTTTCTTGTACAAAAAAAATCTTTAATTACACTACAGATGCAAAAATATATCATACTTAATGCGAAAAACATGACATCGGTCATAAAAATGTATGATATTTATCATGAATGATTATTATTTCAAACAGTTAAATCAAACTTTTGATAATCTGCTCTACCGAAATTTGTTCTGCTTCAGCTTTATAATTCAATACAACACGATGGCGTAGAACACCTGCTGCCACTGCCTGAACGTCTTCAATATCGGGAGAATACTTGCCGTTAAAAATTGCATTGCACTTGGCACCAATAACCAGGTATTGAGAAGCTCTTGGTCCGGCACCCCATGAAAGATAGGTGTTAACCATATCGGTTGCCAATTTGGTATTTGGTCTTGTTTTAGCTGCCAGGCTTACAGCATAATTCAAAACATTATCTGCAATCGGAACACGACGAACCAGGTTCTGATAATAAATAATCTCATCAGCATGTAAAATAACTTTTAATTCAGCTTTATAATTGGAAGTAGTATTTTTTACGATAGTAACTTCCTGATCAAATGTAGGGTAATCAAGCATAACATTAAACATAAAACGGTCTAACTGCGCCTCAGGAAGAGGATAAGTTCCCTCCTGCTCTATCGGATTTTGAGTTGCCAGAACGAAAAATGGTTTATCCAAATCGTATCTTTTACCAGCCGCTGTAACAGTTCTTTCCTGCATCGCTTCCAATAATGCCGATTGCGTTTTAGGAGGAGTTCGGTTAATTTCATCTGCCAAAATAATATTTGCAAACAAAGGTCCTTTGATAAAACGGAAATGACGGCTTTCATCAAGAATCTCTGTTCCGATAATATCTGAAGGCATTAAATCAGGAGTAAATTGAATACGATTATAGTTCAATCCAAGGGTTTGAGCAATGGTATTTACCAATAAAGTTTTTGCCAATCCCGGCACACCAACCAATAAACAATGTCCCTGACCAAAAATGGAAATCAGAACATCTTTCACAATATCATCCTGCCCTATAATTACCTTTCCGATTTCCTTTCTGAGATCGTTGTATGAAACAACGAGTGCATCTACCGCTTCAACATCCGAATTAAATTGTATATTCATAAAATAATTAATTACTGATTAATTTACATTTTTCATCCACTCTTTAATAGAATCACATTTAAAATAATCCTTATTGACATTTACAAATGTATCCTTTCTTTTTTTCTTAACCCAATCAAGCAAGGTCTTATTTTGTTTCTCACTCAATGCAGCATTTTGTATTTTTTGATAATCCTCTTTCAGATTTGCAATATGAGGAGCGGTTCTTGCCTTTATCATGATAATTCTCAGGGCAGGTTTATTGCCAACCTCAGTTGAAAGCGGTCTTGATACTTCACTTACTTTTAATTTATCTATTTCAAAAAACAGAGTCTTATCCAATTCAGATGATTGAAATTTGGTGGTACCAGTTTGTTGATTCTCCATTAAGCCACTATTTAATTTAGTACTTTCATCATCAGAGAATCTCGCAGCGGCATCAGAAAAAGTAATTGTTCCATTGCTAATTTCTTTCTTGAGGCTATCCAATTGGTTTTCCACTTTGGCAATATCATCTGGACTTACTTTTGCATGAAGTAAAATGTGACGAACATTTATCTGATCTCCTCTTCGCTCAATTAATTGAAGTATGTGGAAACCGAAAGGTGTTTCAACAACATCTGAAATCTCTCCAGGTTTTAATTTGAATGCCGCCGCTTCAAATGAAGGTTGCATGTCCCCTCTTCCAAAAAAGCCTAATTCGCCACCCTTTGTTGCAGTGCCAGGATCTTGAGAATAGAGAACTGCTTTAGCCTCAAAAGTACTTTTTCCTGATAATACTTCATTTTTATACCCGAGCAATTTATCTTTTACAGCTTTCTTTTGTTCATCACTTATCGGAACGAACTTAACTATTTGTTGAATCTCATATTCAGATTCTATTTTTGGTAAACTGTCTTTTGGGATTCTATCGTAATAAGCTCTTACATCAGATGGAGATGCCGTAATATCTTTTGTAATCTTCGATTGCATAGATTGAGTCAATAATTGTTCTTTAATTAATTGCCTGAATTCAGCTTTTAATTCCAAAACTGATTTACCCATCCTTTCCTCCAGCTTTTGCTGAGAACCTATTTGCTGAATAAAAGTTCTCATACGTTTATCCAATTCTCCTTCAACCTGAACATCTGAAACTTCAACGCTATCTAATACTGCTTGATTTAAAAGAAGTTTATTAATCAACATCTGGTAAAGAATGTCACATTTCATATTTGGATTATCAGCACCCCCTTGCAATAAATATTGCTGATATTGACTTTCAATATCCGACTGAAGAATTGCATTGGCACCAACAACTCCAACAACCTCATCCAATATTTTTACCTGTGCCCTGCTCTCTTTAGAATTAACCAACACGAAATAAATTACAAGAACACCAAATATTTTTAAGAAGGATTTCATTTCGTTTAACTGATTAATAGATTTTAAAATCATTGTTTTTTAAAGATTCATCATAAACCTTCTTTTCCATTTCATCAATCAAAATAAGTTTTCGTTTATTGATGATAATACTTTTAATATTATCCCTTTCGAAAGATAAAGGTGATGTGCTTTCTTTTATTTTGAATCCGCTTATATTAACTAAATATACATTTGATGAATCTTCAATCTCAACATAACGGTTATTTTTCAGAAACTGTTCCTCATCATAAGTCTTAATTGGAATCTCTTTCAATAAGTCATTAAATTGCAACCATGAATCATCATCGAGAAAATAGTTAATTGCATATTGATGACAATAATCCTCCAGCAACTTTCTATCTTGTGGACTCTTTGATTTATACCATTGTTTAACTTGAGCTAATTTCGGAGAATTTTTTGCAAGTTTAAGATAAAGCACCTTAATGATATTATCCTTTAATTGAAAATCGTCCTGATGTTCATTGTAATATTTCTCGATTTCTGTACTTGAAACCGTTGTATCTAATTTCTGATTAATCAAACTTTTCTCATAAGCATATATAATCAAAGAAGTCCGATAATCTTCCAATTGTTTTTCAACATCCTTTTCCTCATCTCCCAAATTTTTATTGGCTTTATTCAAAACCAATTGTGTTCTTATCCAGGAATCTATATAACTTTTAACAATGCTGGTACTATCTTGTTTCGATGCACCTTTGGGAACCAATCCTTTAATATCAGAAGTGTACAGATATTGATCAAAAACCTTTGCAACCGGCTTTTTACCGTCATCTTTATGTTTAAAAAATGAACAAGACATCAATGACATGGTTAAAATCAGATAAATAACAACTTTTTTAAACAAAGGAAACACAATTAAATAAATCCACTTCTGGTTTAGCCTGAAAATAAAAATTAAACAGCTTAACGGAAGGAAAGGAACTTTTATTACTATTTAATCTGGGCAAGTACTTCCTGATTAATCTTATATGGGTACTTACTACGAAGAGATTTTATCCATTCTTTCTCTAACAAAGCTTGAAAATCTGCCGTAACTGAACCTCTTGCATCTTCTAAAGTCTTAGGTTGCGGAGGTAAAATATCCTTTACATTAACAATAATGATAGATTTACCTGAAGGAATATTATTAGAAACACCTTTTACCCATTTGATAGTATCAACGTATTGATTATCGCCTCTGGAAAACTTACCTTCCTTTACAGAAAGGTTTAATTGTGAGTTCGAATTAATGATACTTACTATAGAATCATTCGTTAATCTCTTATCCATTAACAATTCTCTAACTTTTGTGGCAACTTCATCAGAGGAACAGTTATATATTGCACCTTCTAATCTTTGTCCCCAGGTATAGTTAGATTTATGTGAATTATAATAGTCTTGTAAACCAACTGTATCCTTAACTGCTTTCGACCAAACCTTCTTATCTGTGAGATTAAACAACAAGATACCATCTTTATACTCGGTCATCAGATCTTTAAACTCAGGATATTTCAGATCAAGGCGACTTTCTTCAAAGCCTAAACATGATTCGATAACAAATTGGTCATACATGCTATTTATAATTGCTTGTGGAGATGTGTTTTTTCTTGATGTCTGATGCTCAGTGATATATTTTGCGAAATCTTTTTGAGTATATTTCTTATCCAACAAAGTAAACATGGTTTTATTAAGACTACTTGCTTTACTTGCATCCCATTTTCCCTGAACCAATGTAGAATCTACAACATTATAGAAATCTTCAACTGCCTTTGAGTCATCTTTGAACTTATAATCCTTCTTAATCTTATTAACCATGGAAGTCTTTCCAACTTCTGAACGTGAATCTTTTGCAATGTTGGCTTTTAATTCTCCAAGCATTTCATCATAAGTACCGATTGGCTTCCTGTTTATCAATTTAATGATATGCCAGCCATAAGGTGAACGAATTGGTTGAGAAATATCTCCCTTATTCTTCAAAGCAAAGGCAGCATTTTCAAATTCAGGAACCATTCTTCCTGATTTAAAAGCAGGAAGTACTCCTCCGTTCTTAGAAGAACCCTGATCATCGGAATATTGTTTACATAACTCCTCAAAGTTTCCACCATTCTTTAGTTTTTCAGATATCTCGTTGATCTTCTGAACCGCTTTTGCAGAATCTTCTGGCTTGCAATCCTTACATTTAGCCATTATATGGGCAACAGTAACCTCACCGGCATCCTTACGTTCATCAATTTTCTTAATAATATGATAACCAAACTTAGTTCTGATTGGCATCGTAACCTCACCTACCTTTGCATTGAATGCTGCACTCTCAAATGAGTAAACCATTTGCATGGCACTGAAAAATCCTAAGTCTCCGAGGTTATCTTTGGCTGATGGATCCTCAGAAGTTTCCTTTGCAACCTTACCAAAGTCTTCGCCTTTCATAATACGTTCTCTGATTTTAAGCGCTCTGTTATAAGCTTCCAGAGTATCTTTGGGTAAAGCGTCTGAAGCGCACTTAATAAGGATATGAGACACATGAACATCCTTCTGCATACGGTCATAAGCCTCATGAAGCAACTTATCCGTAACTTCTTTATCAACTAAATAAGGCTGAGCCAACTGTTTCCTGTAACCGGCAAGTTCACTTACGAAAGAAGAGGCAGTGTCCATGCCCATTTCCACGGCTTCTTTAACCTTTAATTTATAATTAATGAATAAATCAAGATAATCAGTTAGAGCCTTTTGGTCTATTGTTGCTGATTTGTTGTTTTTCCTGAAAACTTTTTCAAATTCTGACTTAGTTATCGTTTCGTTTCCGATAGTTAATAAAACAGGGTCCTTCCCTTGAGCTTTTAGTTTGTTGAAAGATGATGCACTTATAATAAGCACCAGTAAAATTAATGTTATTTTTTTCATTCTTTTATGATTGATTTTTTTATTCGAGCGGCAAATTTAGTAAACTTATTGATGTTAACAACATTTCGTCAATTTTTAAACTAAAATTCCAGCTTATTCATTAATATATCTCAAATAATAAATCCCTTTCGTTCTTTCTATTGAACAAAAGGGATTATTATTAATATTTGTTTTGCTTTATTTAGTGGTCGAAGCAACCACGGCTATATTTATGGTGATAGTACTGTTATCATCACTATCATGATGGTCGCAATGACCGCCTTGATGATTGCAATTTCCATTCTGATTATGCTGACAACCACCTCCATGATGTGCATCAGAAGCAGATAATACAACCTTTTCACTACCAACATAGTTTAATGCAGGAGTATAGGTATAATTCACGGCAGAAGTTCCACTAACCGGGTTAACAGCACTCGTAATATAATTACTTGCCTGTTGAGAAATGGTAAAGTTACCACCCTGCAAACCAGGAGGCAAGGTAAAAGTGTAGGTACTGTTTTCATTAATGGAAACAGTAACGTTCAGATTGTTTTGTTTGCCTTCTTCTTTCTTGCAGGAAGACGTAAACATAGCTGTAGTGAGAACAATTGCGAAGAGTAATGTTAGATTTTTCATTTTATTTATATTTAGTTTTTAATTATTTCAGATTGCAATATTACGAAAATTATTCCACATTCAGTTTTATTGTTTCTTTAAATCATAATCATTCCCGTTTTCCATTTTTACCACCTCCATAAGGTATCGGAAACCAATATTACAGGCAGATTTATCATAACTTATATAATTATCTATCCTTAATGAGGATTCTCCATCCAGAAAACTACCTCCTTTTGCAACGCCTTTGGTAGAAATCATCTCGGCAGCATTACCACTCATGTTATATAAGCCAAAATCATTTGCCCAATAGGATTTACAGGGGGCTAACATACCTGCATTTTCATTCATTAAGGCACTATCACTTTTATTTTTAAATGTAAAGTACTTAACCGAGTTAAAATTATACATCATCGAACCATTTTTGGCTGCTCTAACGGTATCTCCATTAGCAAATTTATAATCCGGATGACCGGCATGGGCTGCCAACATCCATTCCTGCTCAGTAGGCAATCTGAATTTGACTTTACCGAATTTTCTTTTGGGAAAAGCATTATACATATCGGTAAGCCATGAGCAAAAAAGGTTTGCGGCTTCATAAGAAATGTTTACAACAGGGTGTTCATAGTAAAAGGGATGCTTATGATAGTACATTACAAGCGGTTCGTTGTAATTTTGTTTATCAGCTATCCAACCCAATGAATCAATCAGGCAGGTTTTTAAATCTTCGGTGCCGTTAACATGCCTTAAAAAATTTAAAAATTGATTGTACATAGCATTAGAAACTTCAAATTTACCAGCATAGAGGTTATCCGAAATCTTTGCAACCGATTTCTCAATAACCTTTGCATCAATACTGTAACTATCATCTTTTCCATTTAAAAGAAATAGCCCGATGATGATGATACTTGCGGTGCGGAGGATTTGTTTTATCATGTTTTTGATTTTTATAACGCTGTTTGTGATGGCAAAGGTATGGAATTGTTTCTTTATCTCTTAAAATGGAATTCGCCAAGCACTATAGAGAGGGTAATTGCATATGAACAATATCCTGGAATGAGATTTAATGAAAAATGTAATCCTCCCCCTAATACACTATCATTTAAGGAGAATATATTTACTTCTATGGGGCAAGATAATCCATTATAATCATTGTTAATATAATACCCGTTGTAAGGTCCTAAGCCAACATAGTGATCATAACTTTGATTTGTATAACCTAAGCCTGCTGAAAGCGACAACATAATATGTGTTGTTCGATAAGCTTCACCGAATAATATACCTTTATACTTTGTTCCCATAGCATCACTATTCTTTGGTGCTCCGAAAAGATATATAGGTGAACAACCCATTTGTGAATATGTTATCATGTGGGATTTATATTTAAAAGAACAATTTAAATCAAGAGCTAAACCACCAAGATTATTTAATTGTCCACCTCCAAGTCCGCCTGAAATATAAATTCCAACTCGATTATCCTTTCCTCCAATGTTTACACTGTCTTGGGCTGACATTGAATTGCAATAAACTATCAGGAAAAGAAAAATTAAAAGGATTTTTTTCAAGATTGGTGAATTAATTATCTGATAAGAGCAAAATTAAACAATTTAGTTTAATAACATCCTTTGTTTTTTAACCTTAGTAGAAAACGTTTTTATCAATTGTAGAGACGCAATTAATTGCGTCTCTACGAAAACATCAATTATATCGAACAAAATAAGGTTAAAATGGGGCGTTTTTGGGCTTCTGTTTTCTACTAAGGTTTAAAAAAAACATGCCCCTATCCTTTATCTCTCAATATTCCATGCGCCAAATACTAAACATATAGTAAATGTGCTTGGACAATAGCCTGGGGTAAGGTTTAATGAGTAATGAAATCCTATACCTATAACATTATAAGCCAATAAGAATCCCTTTATCTCGATAGGACATGAAATTCCAGAGTAATTATGTGAATCATAAAATCCTCCTGTCGGACTTGCTTGCCTTAATGTACTATAAGTGATTTCTGATGTTGCAATACCGGCAGAAACAGATAACATTCCGTTTTCTCCTCTTGCAGCTTCACCAAATAATATTCCCAAATAGTTTCCCCTCATATAATCTCTGTTATTTCCTAATCCTCCCAAATCAATTGTTGTGCATCCCATATAGGTTAATGAAAGCAATTGGGATTCATGAGCAAATGATGCACTTAATAATACTCCAAAACCATTCATATCTTTTATATTACTTAATCCTATTCCACCTGAAACGTAAATTCCAGAAGGAGAATATGTCGAATCCTTCAATGAAGCATCAGAAAATACATAGAGAGTTTTAGATTTATCATCAGAAATCGTTTTATTTAAATCAACATCATTAATTGATGGCTTACTTGTTGAATCTAAAATGACTGAAGATACTTTGTCTCGCGAGATATAAATCAATTTCTCACCATGTTTCTTTGAATCATAAAAGATTTCGAATTTATTTATCAAAGTAATCCTACAAACTATCGTATCATTATTCAGTTTAATAATTTTATCCCGATATTCTTGCGAAAAGGTTTTTATTGAGGACAGGAAAAGAAAAATGAAAAGGATTTTTTTCAAGATTGCTTGATAAATTATCTAATAAGAGCAAAATTAAACAATTTTAATCGAAAGTTGTAAAGTTTTTGAAGCAAAAAAATATTTATTTATCATCTAAGTGAATTCATATTGTCTTGAAAATAGAATTATTTCAGTCAATGTGTTGTATTTTAACTAAAAAGCAACTACTCTTTGATTTACATTGCTATTTATCAGCTCATATTGAACCTAATTATTCATCTTAAGAATAATCTTACGAACAATTACGAAGTAATTTTGAATAAGAATGAAGTGTTTATTGACAATAAACACTTCGATTTGCATCTAATAGAGATTTTTATATTAAATAATGATGTGTTTATTGACAATAAACACATCGATTTGCGTCTAATAGAAATTTTTATATTATTAAATGAAGTGTTTATTGTCAATAAACACTTCGATTTGTATCTAATAGAGATTTTTATATTAAATAATGATGTGTTTATTGTCAATAAACAGATCACTTTTTTTTAGAGGGAGATAACTATTAGAAAAATAACTGTAAATATTTTTAATATTCACATTAAAATTTGTTGGATGAAAGAATTTATAGCAAATATAAATCTTTACATCTTACAGATTATAATCTCTTTTAAATAATATAAAATCAACAATTTGTATAAAAATTACTCTTTCAAATAAAAATAACTTTCTTTTTATCGAAAGATGGATAATCCAAAAAAACTAAATATCATTATTATAACAAAAATTCATTCTTTAAAAAAAAGCATTCACAGCCTGATATTTTACACTTAAAATCTTAAAAAAATTCAGGTATCCATTATCACCACTTAATACCATAAAGTATCTTTAAATGAACCCTGGTAATAAATAGTGTAATCCTTTTTGATGATAAATGCACCCTCACCTTTCACCACGATGCTATCTTTATTATATATGCCATCATAGAGCACATAAGACGAGGAAATATCGCTAACCGTGATTCTTGTATTGCCGTTCCTGGAGATTTGAAATTTAAAATTTGCTCCTGTACGTAAGCTGCTCATCTTTTCGCCTGTGAATGGGAGGTTATTACTTCCGCAACTCATTATTATAAGTATTGGAGCGATTATTAAAAGTAATGTTTGTTTCATGTTTGTTTGTTTTGATGAGGATTAGAAGCAAGAATTATGCCCTTTGGGATTGGATCAGATTTGACAACTTTCGGAAAGTTGTCAAATCTCCATGAAAATAAATTTTACTTCTGCAAAAGCAAATCAATAATAGCAAACGTAGCGAAAATAATACTTGCAATGCCATTAGTAGTTGCAAATGCCATGTTAACTTTGCTTAAATCATTGGGTCTTACAAGTGTATGCTGATATATTAATAACAGAATGAACAAACCAGCACCAATCCAGTAGATTGTTCCGAAAGAAGAATGAACTCCTGCATAAACAATGAAGAAAATAGTGATAGCATGAAATATTTTAGATAGGATTAAAGCCATCTTTACGCCAAGCCACGCCGGAATTGAATAAAGATTTTGTGATTTATCAAACTGTTCGTCCTGCAAAGCATAGATAATATCGAATCCGCTCACCCAAAACAAAACTGCAAAAGAAAAAAACAGGGGAAGCCAGTCAAATCTGCCCGTTACAGCCAGGTAAGCGCCGATTGGAGCAAGTGATAATCCGATGCCAAGGATAACATGACACAATGCCGTGAATCGTTTCGTGAAACTATATCCCAAAACAACCAGCAAAGCCACCGGAGAAAGGTAAAGACAGATGGGATTGATGAAATAAGTTACCGTAATAAACGCAAGAGAAGAGAGAATGACGAAGATGCTTGCCGCTCTGGTCGAAATAATGCCAGATGGGATTTCTCTTGCAGTGGTTCGAGGATTTTTTTTATCGAAATCAATGTCTATATACCTGTTAAAAGCCATAGCAGCACTCCGCGCGAATATCATGCATAATAAAATCAGTAAAAGTTTCTTGATATCAAGGATATTCCCCGTGATTTTTACGGCGAGAAAGTACCCAATCATAGCAAACGGTAAAGCAAAGACCGTATGACTGAATTTAATTAATGAAAGATAACTGGAAATTGTTTTAACTATACTCATTAAGGATTATAAAATGACCATTTTTTTGGTGATAAGAGACTTCCCATCTATTTTGAGGCTGTAAAAATACAAACCGCTTTGCAATTCTCCCCTATCAAAAGTCATTTTTCCTTGATTAGTATATATAGGTATTGATTTTATTTCATTTCCTAAGATGTCAGTGATAGCGATTTCTCCTTTAATACTCGACGAAAGCTGATGAATATCATAAGCGATGGTTGTTATATCATTAAAAGGATTCGGATAGTTATTTAACATGGAATTAGGGACAGACATAGTGGTAACTGAATTACTATTACATCGTAAAGTACCACATGCGTCAATTCTCCCATAACCCCAAAGGTTATTCGGGAGACTTCCAGTAAAAGTATCCACAGGTTGCGCATTATAAATGATACAATTCTTCAAATCCTGCCAGTTAGCATTCGGATTTTTCTGAAAATAAAGAGCGGCAATACCCGCAACAGAAGGACTTGACATGGAAGTACCGGTAGCAATAATATCGCAAGCCCCCGGAGCAACCTTACAAGTACCATTATTACAACCTAAAGTGTTTAATATACCCATTTCTGATAGAACACCTGGAGAAATCACCCATTCTCCCGGAGACATGATGTCTGGCTTGATAATTCCGTTCCGGCTAGGACCATTACTCGAAAAGTTAGAACGCTTTTTAACAACAATTGTGGGATTAATATGAATATTATCAGGATTGCAATCATCTGTGTAGATGTTTCTGTTATTGTAACTGCCAACAGTGATGGTTTTATCAGAACATTGAAAGCTTGTACAAAGGGTTTGCAAGGTATCGGGTGCTATATAATTAGCCATAGCTGGATAAACCATTGTAGTAGGGAGATTAGTGGAGATGAAATTATAGTCCCAGGCATCAAAACGGGCAGAAACCGTTGAAGTATCAGTAGTAGTAAGCCTGAAATTATAACTTCCGGGATGAGGAATAACATTGAATTGATAATTATACGTACCCCCGACTAAAAAAGATTGCGATTGAACTACAGCAATAATCGAATCGTAAGGACTCCAGATAGTATCTTGCCGAAAAACTGACAAAGTTTGATTAACATTTCTATAAACAGATGCTCCTTTGAATGCGTAGATAGAATTAGTAATGTCAATGGTATCGGCACCAATAGAAAACTGGATATTATTGAAATGAGTGGTGTCTCCCCAGATATCAATCGTGTTTGTAGAGGTGTAATCAACCCAGGTAAAGCTCGTATCGCCGGGCAAAACATCATAACCAAGATGAAATAAATACCCTCCTTCGTTGCCTGATGCACAAACGAATGCTCTGCCAGTGGTTTCCGTGATTTTATTGTTTATATATTGAGCCTGCAGGTCCATTCCGTCGTGTGAACCCATGTAATTTCCCACACTTGCATTGATAACACAAGGTTCGTGGAGAGAATCAGCTTTGGTAAAGATATAATTTACAGCATCGTCAATAACATTGTTGGAATTATTACCAAAATTTAAAGCTACAACAATAATATCTGCCTTTGGAGCTACACCGCGATAGTTTCCGCTGCATATTCCGTTGCCTGCCGCAATACCTGAAACAATAGTTCCATGGCTATTTGTGTTATTATCATTAGAAGTACAAAACCCGAGGGTAATATCGAGGTTATTCCACTCCTGACCGTAGCCATAAGGTTGCGGAGTGTTCGCTGAATCGTTCTGTCTTTGGTCCCAAATAAACTTAATGCGCGAAGTACTGTCAATATTCTGGAAATCAGGGTGCGACCAGTCTATCCCAGTATCAATAATGCCTATCACAACACCCGTTCCATCATAATCCTGCCCAAGGCAGGTTCCATCATTAATAGAAGATACCCGATTATTGATAACCATCCTGTCATTAAGTGGCTGAAGATTAGATTCTGTATCCTCTATTCGTTTAATATAGGGATTGATAGCAAGTTTAGAGATGGCTTTTACTTTGATAGTAACAGAAGCAACGTTTCCTGCGGAATAATTGAACGTTCCGCCATTAGTAATAGTAAGTAGTTTGATGATTTCAATATCTCCCTTGACAAGAATAGAGATAACTCTCTCAGGATCGGCTGGGATTTGCAACTTTTTTTGAAGAGAAGCATTCATCTTTCCATTAATCTGTGCAAAGGAAAGAAGATTTATCATAAGAAAGATAGAGAGTAAAGAATATTTATTCATACCGTTGAGATTAATTGTATCATAAGAATACACAAAGATACGGAATGTTTCATATACGAAACGAATTAAAATATGAATACTGCAAACAATCCAATGTGAACAGGGAAGATTTATCAAATTCCTTCAATTCCTCAACTTTTTCTGAAAATTCCACTTAGTTCACTCAGGCTATAAGGTAATATTACCTCTTATATTGATTATCAACCTATATAAATTATTCCTGCAAAGTGGTAAATGTATATTAAATGCGATGTCAAATAGAATAAATGCGATGTCAAGTATATTAAACACGATGTCAGACAAAATAAATACTATGTCAGACTCATTTCTCGCTATGTCATGTATATTATTTGCTATGTCCGACTTACTTTTCCCGATGTCAGCCTCATTTCTTTCTATATCCGAAGCGATAAAATAATAATCCAATAACATATCCTAATAAATATAAAGCTATCTTTGCACAGAAGAAATATTTTTCAAACCATGTCCAAATAATTAAATCTCTTTCGTCATTGCACTATAAAACATAAAATTAAATTAACAATTAAATATAAAATCAAATGAAAAAATCAATTTATCAATCCGAAATCATCTTCAATATGAATGAAAGATTATTCCTGAATACCCTTGCCGGTGTATCAGATGAAATGGCAAAAGAGCGTATCAGCAGTCACAACAATCCGTTTATCTGGGTTGCAACTCACACAGTTTGGGCTCGTTACAATGTTGCCGGTTTACTTGGCAAGCCGGGAACAAATCCATATAAAGGTTTGTTTGAGGGTTTTAAACCTTTCGATGAATCAATGAAATTTCCAACCATTGAAGAAATTAAATCGGAATGGATGAAGGCTTCGTTATTACTAAGAGAAGGAATTATGGCAGTTACAGAAGAGCATCTTGCAGGTCCGGCTCCGTTTAAAAGCCCTATAGGTGATGATACAATGGGTGGAGTAATTACTTTTCTTGCTCAGCATGAGAGTTATGACATCGGACAGATGGGCTTGCTGAAAAAGTTCCATACTAAAGAAGCGATGAGTTATAATTAAGAATTTAAAATCAATAAAAATGAAAGAGTATTTATTATTATTCCGTGGTGGCGGCGATATGTCGTCAAATCAATCGCCTGAAGCAATGCAGGCATCAATGCAAAAATGGATGGAATGGATGGGCGGATTGCAGCAAAAAGGTCAATTATCAGGTGCCCAACCTCTTGAATCTACAGGTAAGATCATAGCAGGAACAAAAAAGACAATCACCGACGGACCTTTTATGGAAGGAAAAGAAATGGTTGGCGGTTACCTGATTTGTAAAGCTAATACTTATGATGAAGCTGTTGAAATAGCAAAGGGATGTCCTATCCTTGAAGCAGAAGATGGCAATGTTGAAGTAAGAGAAATCCGTGAATTAAAGATGTAATTGAAAATCCTGCCCGGATATATAGGTAGAGACGCAATTAATTGCGTCTCTACTTATTAATAAATTCAAAATGTAATAACATGGAAAAAGGAACAAAAGAAAATCCCTGGAAGTTAAAAACCCCTCCGGGAACATCAGAATACGAAATGTATAAAGATGTAAAAGACGGCAAAGAAATAATTGTCTGCACTGTAGGGAAAACAGTTTTGCATTATGACGCAAGATGCCTTAATGACCTACATGCAATGTTAAAAAAGGATGGCGATTGGATGGACCTCGGTGGTGCTGATGAACAGAAACCAATAAAGGAGGGAACAGTTGAAGATTGGGGTCGTTCACCAAAAAACCCTGTAGGAGGCTGGTATGGTTTAAAGAAAGGATTGAGAGGAAGATTCGGAGTTTATATTCCGCCATTGATGGAGGAACTAGGCTTGGCAGAACTTGAACATAATTCAAAGAACAACCGGATGAAGGCAAAATAATTCAGCTTGCCATTTAATCAAAGTATAAACAAATTAACAGACCATCTTTTCCGTCATGAGGCAGGAAAGATGGTTTCTGTTTTAACAAAGATTTTCGACATAGAAAATTTAGAAACTGCCGAAGACGTTGTTCAGCAAACCTTTATAGATGCCCTAAGCGTATGGAAACTAAAAGGAATTCCGGATAATCCTTCAGCATGGCTTTTTCGTGTGGCAAAAAATAAAGCAATAGATGTTATCCGAAGAAACAAACATTCTGTTCAATATGATTTTAACGACAGTGAAAGAATTTTACTCACCTCAGAATATACAATGATTACAACAATGGATAATCTATGGAAAGATGAATTAATGAATAACCCCGAAGCAGAGCTTCGAGGTATCGTGTTACTAAAATAATTTCAATTGATTTTTATACAAGTTTTTATAAACTTTTTTTTCTTCCTCTTGATTCTTTATATATTTTTGAATAACATCCTCATTTGCGTATTGTCCAACTGTATTCACATAATATCCGCTTGTCCAAAATTGACCTCCCCATAATTGCTCTTTTACTTCTGGGTGAAGCCTAAACAATTCTTTTGCTGTAATACTTTTTACTGTTTGGGCTATGGTTTTCACAGATAGTATGGGAACACTCTGAATCAAGAAATGAACGTGGTTTTCATCTGCCCCTATTTCCACAAAATGTATTTCATATCTTTGTTCTATGTTTTTGCAAACTTCTACAAGCGTTTTTTCAACTGCTTCTGTCAATACACTTCTTCTATACTTTATTGGACAAACCAAATGATACAACAACAAATTTTTATTATGCCGCTTATGAATATGTTCACTCATAATGCAAAAATAGCATTTTACTTTTTTAACCCAACCCCGAAGCAGAGCTTCGAGGTATTATTTGAATAAAAGACGATTTATTGCGAATGATGTTCGCATGTTGCCATCCGGGCATATCACAAGAGAATCAGATAACCCTGATACTAAAAACACTTTGCGGTTTCAGTACTGCTGAAATTGCAAAAACATTCCTGACATCAGAAGATACCATTTCGAAAAGATTATACAGAACAAAAGAATTTTTCAGAGAGCATAAAATTCCTTTTGAAATTCCTTCAGTTGAAGAATTAAAAAACAGAACAGATACTGTTATCAACGCAATTTATCTTTTGTTTAATGAAGGATATAACTCTACAAACACAGAAGAATTAATTCGCAAAGACCTGATAGAAGAAGCGATGATGCTTTGCAAATTATTAACAGAAAATCCAAATACTCAATTACCTGAAGTATATGCATTCATGGCATTGATGTGCTTTCATTCATCAAGAAGCCTCAGCAGATTAACACCGGAAGGTGAAATTATTTTGTTGCCCTATCAGGACAGAAGCACATGGAATTATGATTTAATTGCATTAGGAAATGACTACATGAATAAGGCTGCCTTCGATGAAGAAATAAGCTCCTACCATATCGAAGCAGCAATTGCATTCGAGCATTGTACAGCAAAAAGTTTCAAAGATACAAATTGGAAAAGAATATTGGAATTATACGAGTGGCTTTGCAAAATATCATCTTCCCCAATATGGGAAATGAATAAAGTAATAGCCATTATGCAGGTACATGGTGCACTAAAAGCTTTAGAAGCTTTAGAGAATATTAAAGAGAAAAAGAAATTAGAATCATTTTATATTTATCATAGTTTATTCGGAGAAATTTATTCCCGATTAAATAATCCCCTACAAGCAAAAAAATGTTTTGAGCTGGCTGTCGGATTAACCCAATCTCCCACAGAAAAGAAAATGCTGAAAGATAAAATCAGCGTTTTACTCAATTAACCAAATCTCATAACAAATTAGTATTATATTTTCAAATGACTAAATAATCCGCCATTACTGATATATTTAATGGTGTAGATTAAATAATAAGGTTATTTTTGCACAATTGCTGACAAGGCTAAGATTTAAAAAGATGTACTTTTATTAATCCTGTTGTTTATGATGAACCTTTTTCAAGGGCTTAGTGATACAGAAGTGGCTGAAAGTCGCCAATTGCATGGAGATAACATCATCAAACAAAAGGGAGGAAACTCCTGGACTATCCTGGTTGAAGTATTAAAAGAACCTATGCTGATAATCCTTTCGGTTACTTGCAGTATATATTTTATTTTAGGAGAAGGAAGAGAAGGAAC
>OCZT010001550.1_pt1 | contig 23814 bp, 13 predicted proteins | sample 1539031 | NCBI WGS metagenome assembly OCZT01 (sample SAMEA3539308, study PRJEB22396) | soil metagenome | biome: tundra; feature: field; material: soil | place: USA | collected 2010-05 | depth 0.15 m | reverse complement strand
TTTGAGGCTGCCTTTTTCTTTGGTTCGTTTCTTTTGGGCAAGCAAAAGAACCGACCGAAGGGAGCTCGCCGAAGGCAAATGAACAACTATATACATCAGAATTTAATTGCGGGGATTTGGGGCAGTGTACTTTTAAAAAAAGACAACCTAGCAGAAAGACAGGGCACAGCCCAAGACTTAAAGATTGTTCTTGTAGTCTAAATACCTACATGAAAATCAGGTTTTCACCTATAACTTAGTACTTGTTAAATAGTTAACTTACAAAAGTTGTGATTGGTTCTGAAATGCTATTTTTCTAACCTGAATCTTAATTATTTTTAAGGCTGTTTAAATAGTGTTTATTTAACACTTATTATAAGCTTTTTAGAAAAGAGATTTTTAATAAATGTACTCAGAATTTTAAGATATGGGTGATAGCTCTATTAACACCAGGCTTAAAAAAAACATTCCATGGAAATTGGTTCTGGTATTCCTGTTATTTTCAGCCGCAATAGTTCTGGTGGGAATTTATTATTATGAATTCCAAAAAGACAAGATTTTCACCGAACAGGAAAATAACCTTTCAGCTATAGCAGCATTAAAGATAAACCAGATTCTTAGTTGGCATAATGAACGGATTGAAGATGCCACGGTTATCAGTAATGACAAACCATTAATCAGGAGTGTCGAAAACTTTTTTAACGGCGGGAATAAGGACAATAAATCGGAAGTATCTGACTGGATGAAGTCAGTTAGAAATGAGTATGATTACCTTAATGTTTTAATTGCGGATACTTCGTATAAGGTCAGATTATCTGTCAATTCATCAGACTACTTCCTTGGAGATTCTATTAAGGAAGAAATGGAAAAAGCCCTGAAAGGTCATAGTATAATTTTAACGGATCTGCACCGGTCAAAAGAAATTCCATTAATACATCTTGACATTCTCATTCCACTTATTGATTCTGTCAATAAAAAGCAGATAACTGTCGGATTAGCAATCCTCCGCATTGACCCTTACAAGGTTCTCTTTCCTCTGGTTCAATCATGGCCGACATCAAGTAAAAGTTCTGAGACGCTGCTTTTGAGAAAAGAAAGAGACAGTGTTATATATCTTAATGAACTCCGTCATTTAAAAAATGCGGCTCTCAGATTAAAAATGCCTCTTACGAATAAGACTCTGTTAGCAACGAAAGCCGTATATGGTTTAGAAGGGTTGACCGAAGGTACCGATTACAGGAATATTCCTGTTGTCGGATCTGTTCATAAAATTCCCGAAACATCATGGTATCTGGTTGCCAAAGTAGATAAGGAAGAGATATTATCGCCCCTTAAGAGGTATGTCTTTCAGATTATACTCATAGTCGTGCTTCTTGTACTTATAAATGCCTCAATATTCGGATTCTGGATCTGGGAGCAGAGATTAAGGATGTATCGTCTTCAGCTTAAAGACGAAATGGCTATACGTGAATCTGAGGAGAGGTTCACCACAGCATTCATGATGAGCCCCGTTTCTGTCACAATTTCTTCTTTAACTGATAACAGGTTTATTGATGTCAATAATACTTTCCTTAAAGATATGGAATATATGAGGGAAGAAGTTATGGGGCGAACGCCAAGGGAACTGAATATCTGGGCCGATGAAAATGAACGACTATGGATCATAAATGAGATTAAAGAAAAAGGAAGGATTTTCGGCAAAGTCATTAGTTACCGGTCAAAAACAGGTAAAATAATCTATGGCCTTTCATCCATGTCGGTTGTTAAGGTAAATGGAGAGACCTGCAATTTATCTACTGTTGTAAATATTACTGAAAGCAAAAATGCTGAATTAAAGCTTATTGAGAGTGAAGAACTCTTCAGGAAGTTGTTTGAAAACATGCTGAACGGATTTGCTTACTGTAAAATGATCTGTGAAGAAGGAAAACCTCTTGACTTTATGTACCTTAATGTGAATGAAGCATTTTCAACCCTTACCGGATTGAAGGATGTAGTAGGGAAAAGAGCTTCAGAAGCTATACCAGGAATTCAAGCATCTGATCCGAAGCTTCTCGAAAGGTACAGCAGGGTAGCTTTAACAGGTAAACCCGAGGTATTTGAGACTTACGTTGAAGCTCTTAAAATGTGGTTTGCAATCTCAGTTTATTGTCCGCAAAAAGGATATTTCGTTGCTGTATTTGATGTAATAACTGCACGAAAGATTGCAGAAGAGAAATTGCAGGAGACAAATGAATATCTGTCAAACCTTTTCAATTATGCAAATGCACCAATTATAACATGGGATACATCTTTGCTAATAACCAGGTTCAATCATGCTTTTGAAGAATTGAGCGGTTATAGTGCAGAAGAAGTTATTGGAAGAAAAATCTCTATTCTTTTCCCAAAAGATGAGACTAAGTCATCACTTTCACTTATAAATGAAGCAGTGAAAGGTGAACAATGGGAAACAGTTAAAATTGAAATTAAAAGAAAAGACGGAGATTCAAGGATGGTTCTTTGGAATTCAGCAAACGTACATGATAAAGATGGCAAGACTGTAATCGCCACAATTGCTCAGGGATATGACATTACCGAAAGGCAAAAAATAGAACAAACATTGATAGAAAGCGAGGTAAAATTCCGCAAGGCATTCTTTACTAATCCTGATCCTGTTACCATTACGCATCTTGATAATGGAACTTACGTTTCCGTAAACGATGGTTTTACCAAAACCTTTGAATATTCTGAAGAAGAGGTAATAGGAAAAACTCCTTTTGATATATCTATTTGGCATAACGTTGATGAAAGGAAACTTTTTATAAACGCTTTGAAGGCTGAAGGTGAGGTTAGAAACTTTGAAACCAAATTTTATACAAAAAGCAGAAGATTAATTGACTGTCTGATAACCGCAACAACTATTAGCCTTGAAGGTGTTGATCATGTTCTCAGTAATACCAGAGATATTACTTACCGGAAAAATGCAGAATTAGCATTACATGATAGCGAGGAACGTTTCAGAAGCCTTTATGAAAATGCAACTATGGGGATTTACCGTACTACCCTCGACGGCAAAATATTAATGGCTAACCCTGCATTGGTGAAGATGCTTGGGTTCAGCTCGTTTGAAGATCTTGCTCACCGGAATCTTCAAGAGGAGGGATATGAACCCGATTATCCAAGGGCAAAATTCATTGAAACTCTGGAGAAGGAAGACAAAATCATTGGATTGGAGTCTGCATGGTACCAGAGGGATGGAAATACTCTCTATGTAAGAGAAAGCGCCAGCGTTATACGTGATGCTGAAGGGACCATCCTTTATTATGATGGAAATATTGAAGATATCACCTACCGGAAACAGGCTGAGGAAGCTCTACGCGAAAGCGAAGAACGATTCTCAAAGTCGTTCAAGACATCACCAATTTCCTTTATGATTGCAACCATGGAAGATGGCAGAATAATGGAGGTTAACGATGCATTCACGACTGTTTCAGGATACACGAGGGAAGAATCAGTCAACTTCACAACACTCAATTTGAAAATATGGGTTAATGAACTAGACAGGGTACATATAATGGATTCTCTTCGTAATGGGAAAGCCATTTTACACAAGGAGACTCTGTTACGTGCAAAAAACGGGAACGTCTTAATAGTATTGCTCTCAGCCCAAGTAATTAAAATAGGTAATAGAAATTGTATTATTTCAAGTATCGAAGACATTACTAAGCGCAAGGAAGTGGAAGATGAGTTGCGTGTTCAAAGTGAGATAATGAGTCATATGGCTGAAGCTGTGTATCTGGTGAGGATGGAGGATGGAATTATTGTCTACGCAAATACAAGATTCGAAGAACTGTTTGGCTATGGGCCCGGCGAGATGACGGGTAAACCCGTTGCAATCATAAATGCGGCGACTAAGAAAAGTCCGGAAGAAACGGCAAATGAAATTATGAGTGACCTCAGGAAAAATGGTTTTTGGACTGGAGAAGTACTCAATATTAAAAAGAATGGTACAGTTTTCTGGAGCCATGCAAATGTTGCCATTTTTGACCATTCAAATTTTGGGAAAGTTCTTGTGTCAGTTCAGCAGGATATTACAGATCGTAAAAATGCAGAACTTCAGATAAAAAGGCTGAATGAAGAACTTGAGGAAAGGGTAATCCAGAGAACAGAACTGCTTGAAGCTGCAAATAAAGAGCTTGAGGCATTCAGCTATTCGGTATCTCACGATCTCAGAGCCCCTTTGCGTTCAGTACATGGATTTACAAAAATCCTGCTTGAAGACTACGAAGCAAACCTCGATGAAGAAGGTAAAAGGATCTGCGGGATAATTTCCTCAAGCGCCACACAGATGGGAGAACTTATTGATGACCTTCTGAGTTTTTCAAGAATAGGAAGAAGCAGCCTGAATCCTTCTGAGATAGACATGAAAAAGATGGCAAAGGTGGTATTTGAAGGGATGACATCACCCACCGAAAGAAAAAGAATCAAACTGAATATTGGTAAGCTTCAAAAAGCCTTTGGCGATATTACTTTATTTGGCCAGGTCTGGACTAACCTGATATCCAATGCCATAAAGTACTCATCTAAAATTGATGTTTCTGAAATTAATATAGGCTCGGAATCAGACGGGAAAATGATTACATATTTTGTCAAAGATAATGGTGTAGGGTTTGACAAGAATTATAAGCATAAACTATTCAGTGTGTTCCAACGATTGCACAGTGAAGCCGAATTTGAAGGAAACGGAGTCGGGCTGGCAATTGTCCAGAGAATTATCCTGAAGCATGGCGGTAAAGTTTGGGCAGAAGGTGAGGTTGGAAAGGGAGCGACTTTCTATTTCTCATTACCCGTTCACGAAATAAATAAAGAGACGCACGACGCAGGACGCAGGACACACGGAAAGCATTAACCGTGAGTCGTGAGTGGTGAGTCGTGTGTCATTACTCAGATCATTGACAAAGTGGAAACAGGAAATTATTTATTTAATGAAATATATCATGGAAGATTTTAATGCAGTTGAAATTCTGATAGTGGAAGATAATCCGCGTGATGCTGAACTTACACTACGTGCTTTGAAGAAGAATAACCTGGCGAATAATATTTTAGTTGCCAAGGATGGTGCTGAAGCTCTTGATTTTTTCTTTTGCAGGGGAAAATTTGCAAAGAGAAGTTTTACCAATCCGCCGAAAGTGGTTCTTCTTGATCTGAAATTGCCTAAAGTAAGCGGACTTGAAGTTCTTAAAATTGTTAAAGAGGATAAACGCACTTCCCATATTCCTGTAGTTGTTGTCACCTCTTCCAAACAGGAACCTGATATGAAAGAGGCTTACGCTCTGGGTGTTAACAGCTATGTTGTTAAACCTGTTGACTTCGACCAATTCATAAATTCCATGAGCAGTCTTGGATTATACTGGTTGCTGGTTAATGAGCCGTTGAAGTAAGTAGTAATAGATGAAAATAAGTAGAAATAAATAAATATGGGATGAATTGTGCAGTAACAAATTACAGGTGAAACCTATTAAACAGATATAAACTACGCATAACATGGCAGGTAAACTGAAAATACTGTTTGTGGAAGATGTTTTATCAGACGCAGAATTAATCTGGCACGAGATTGAAAGCAATAAAATCTTTTTTTCAAAGCTGCTTGTCGATAACAAGGAGGATTATCGGGAAAGCCTGATCACCTTTGAGCCTGATTTAATTGTATCTGATTATTCTCTTCCGCATTTTGACGGAATGGCCGCCCTTCTTCTTCGAAACGAATTGACACCGTTTATCCCGTTTATACTGATAACCGGATCAGTAAATGAAGAGGTTGCTGTTGAGTGCATTAAAGCCGGAGCCGATGATTATATTTTGAAAGACAAGCTTTCGCGCCTTGGACCTGCAATTTTAAATTCAATAAAAAAATCAAGGTTAGCAAGAGAAAAGAGAGAAGCTGAATTGTATCTGCATAAAAGCGAACTGAGATTGCAGAAAGCTCAGGCTATTGCTCATATCGGTAACTGGGAACTTGATCTCTCAACAAAAGTGATGTGGGGATCTGACGAAGCAATTAGAATATACGGCCTTGATCAGGATACCCATGATATTCCTTATGAAATTGCAAATAAAATTCCACTTCCGGAATGCCGTGCCATGCTTGATGAGGCCCTCGATCGGCTGTTAAAATATAATGAACCATACGATCTGGAATTTAAGATAAAGCGCAAGAACGACGGAGCCATTCGGATCGTGTACTCAAGAGCCGAACTTGTGATGGAACAGGATGGGGAGCAGGTAAAAGTAGTTGGTGTTATTCAGGATATAACTGATCGTAAAAATTCCGAGGAGGCTTTGAAGCAGAGTGAATTGAGATTTAAGCAGATATCGGAACACTCAGGAGAATGGATATGGGAAGTTGATAAAAACGGCTTGTACACCTATTCCAGCCCTCTTGTGAAAAAGATGCTGGGATATGAACCGGGGGAAATTATTAACAAAAAACATTTCTACGATTTTTTTCTGCCAAGTGAAAGAGAGGAACTGAAAAAGGCCGCTCTGGGTGCATTTGTTATGAAAGAAAGCTTTGAAAACTTTGTCAATAACAACACGCATAAAGATGGGAGAGAAGTAATTCTTTCAACCAGTGGCATTCCTATGCTTGATGACGAGGGGAATTTATCGGGTTACCGTGGTGTTGATACAGATATAACAGAACGAAAAAGAGCTGAAGAAGCAGTCAACCAGGAGCGCCGTATGCTGCGTACACTTATTGATAACCTGCCCGATCCGATTTATGTGCAGGACAAAGAGTGCAGAAAAGTAATTGCAAACAAAGCCGATGTGGAGAATATCGGAGCTGCAAGTGAAGCAGAAGTTCTCTTGAAGACTGATATCGAATTGTTTCCCGGCAGGATCGGAGAACGTGGTTATGCGGATGATAAAAAAATTATAGACACCGGGAAGCCTGTTTTCGACCTTGAAGAAGAGTTTATTAATGCAAAAGGCTTAAAACGATGGTTGCTAACTACAAAGATTCCCCTGTCTGATAAGGATGGAAATATTATCGGCCTTGTCGGGATTGGTCATGACATAACTGAACGAAAACATATTGTGGAAGAATTGATCATGGCAAAAGAAAAAGCTGAAGAGAGCGATAAGCTTAAAACGGCATTTCTGCATAATATTTCACATGAAATCAGAACCCCCATGAATGCAATTGTCGGTTTCTCAACACTTCTCGGAGAACCTGATATTGATGAAAAAACACGTAAGTCATACATCGAAGTAATTATGCAGAGCAGTAATCACCTGCTTTCAATCATTACCGATATAGTCGATATTTCAAACATAGAAGCAAATCTCATAAAAACTTTTAAAAATGAGATGAGTGTAAATGCATCGGTTAAATCGCTTTGCAACCAGTTCATGCCAAAAGCTGCCGAAAAGAATATTATCCTGGCTTATGAGAACGGCCTGTCCGAATCCGACGGAATGATTTTAACTGACAGGACAAAATTCAACCAGATACTTTTAAACCTGATAAGCAATGCTGTAAAGTTCACTGAGAAGGGCAATGTGAAAGTCAGTTACAGGCTTAAAGAAAATTTTCTGGATTTCAGTGTTTCAGATTCGGGAATCGGTATTTCACAGGAACACCATTCAAGGATCTTTGACAGGTTTTACCAGGTACAAAACGCCATGGAAAGGCTTTATGAGGGAACCGGTCTTGGGCTTGCAATCTCAAAAGCTTACGTAGAACACCTGGGAGGGAAAATCTGGCTCACATCGGAACCAGGAAAAGGAACAACATTCTGCTTTACTATCCCGTATGAAAAACAGGTTTCAGCCCTTGTGCCTGCATCTGAAAAGAAGACGGAGGAAACATTTGTCTTTCCGGTTAAGAAAGTCATACTGGTAGCTGAGGATATCGAGAGCAATTTTAAACTTATCAGATATTTTCTGTCAGGATCCAATGCCGAAGTACTGCATGCATATAATGGAAAAGAAGCTGTAGAGAAATGCCTTTCTGCCGGCAATATTGATCTGATTTTAATGGATATAAAAATGCCCGTTATGGATGGATATACCGCTGTAAAACTAATTCGCGAAAAAAATGCTGAAGTTCCCATTATTGCGCAGACAGCATATGCTGATGACAGGGAGAAGGCAATGGAGTGCGGGTGCTCGGGTTTCATCTCAAAGCCTTTTGATAGAAAAAGTCTTTTTAAAGTGTTGTCCGAATTTATCTGATTTTCAATAATCAGGTACTTTGACAACTCTCGTTTTTTTATTAATTTTAGTGCTGGAGAAAATTCCTTCATCATGAGAAAAATAATTGTAGTTATTATGATACTGACAAGTTCCTTTGGCTTAACCGGAAGCAAAAGCCCTTCAGATCCTTCATTATGGAGCGATAAAGAGATTAATAGTTGGTTTGCCAGAAAAGAATGGTCCGGAGGATGGACAATAATTCCTGACGCTTCCATAAACAAAAGAGAGTTTGCTGTTTCTTATTTTAAGAATAAAGATCGTTGGGATAAAGCATTCAATTTCTTAAAAAATACTGATTTTTCAAAAGCGGAGATGAAACGATATGATATTGATGATGACAACCTTTATGCAACAGTGAGCGAGTATATAAGCAAAAATGAAGAAACGGCCCAATTCGAGGCTCACAGAAAGTACATTGATATTCAGTATGTGATTAGCGGGAAAGAGGTAATGAATATTGCTCCCCTCAAATCAGTCAATAAAGTTCTTATGCCTTATGATGCCATTAAGGATATTGAATTTGTGGCAGTAAGCAAATCAACAGATTTAAAAGCTGCGTCAGGAAGCTTCTTTATCTTTTTCCCCGATGATGCTCATCGCCCGGGACTGAAGGACGGTGTTAATTCACCGGTGCGAAAAGTAGTTATCAAGCTAAATGTTGATTAGCCCCAAATTACTAAGTGTCAAAAACAAAGAACACAAAGATTAAAACCTGATAATTTTAACTTTGTGTCCTTTGCGTATTCTCTGCCCGCATTCAGGTTTACGCACTATGCGGTTAAATAAGATATAGATCTACCTTGAATTAAAATAGATGTTTATTGCTATATAATCCACTATATTCTCTGCAAAATACATATCATGAAGAGAAGTTACAAGTGTTTTCAGCTGGGTCAGAGCCGGACTGATCAATGTGCTTAGTTTTTCAGTCGTTCCATCATCAAAAGTAAGCAGTATATCCCTGTGATCGAAAATAGTTCCGGTAGAATCTGCGCTGTCGGTAATTTTTGCGCCACCTGTTTTCTGAAGAACACCGTTCTGGAAAACCTGTATTGAATCGATCCCAAATCCTCTCTTGATTTCAACATTTCCAATTGTTAAATCATACTGTCTTTCATGTTTGCGAAAGCCGGTTCCCATATATAGAGTTGACTCCTGAAGAAGTGGATTATTATTTTGAAGAAGAGCAAATGACGATTTGGAAGTATCTCCGGTTTGCCATGTATTCAGAATGCTATATCCTCCTGTAAAAGTATATTGAGAAGAATTTGTTTGATCACTAAATGAGTTTGACGATTCTGAAATATCAAAACTTCCTAAATCTGCCCCGCTCAGAGTAAGCCCTGCTGTTAGCTTGTAATCGAGATTGTTCCTGGAATTATAGTAAAGATGATAATCAGAAGCAGTAATTGTAAAATCATTTTTCAGAACCGAATCTGATTTAACAAAACTGTGAAGGTAACCCGGATTGAAGATCAGTTTCTGAGGTAAGTTCACTATCATCTGATTGCTTGTTCCCGTCTTTTTAAATAGTCTGAAGGGATAATAGAAATTATGGTGAAGAGGAATAGTATCAAGCTGATAGTCATAGATTCCTGCAATAAGCGCCAGTGTGATGCTGTCTTTAAAAGTGGTTCCCGGCGCTATAGCTTTTGCTGTCGGACCGGCATTTAAAGAAAGAACCTGGTAGCCTTTAGTTTCTGATATTTTACTCACCGCTGCATTAATCGCGGAAGTATTTTGCGCAATTGACTGTTTTAATCCCTGCGACATAGTTTGTGTCTGATTGTCAACTTTGGAACAGCTCCATGCGAGTAGCCCAATTCCCATAGCAATTAATAAAATGTTCCTTTTCATAACTTTAAGTATTAATTAGACTTTTCCCCTATTCATTAAAAATGACCACAAAAAATGTACCATACCTGTGCAAAAAACAAATTAATCAATCTGAAGGTCAACTTTCCTTTTTGAGTTGAACTTTGCCAGGTAGTAATAAAACGGATCTCTTTGAGATATGGTATGTGAATTTTAAATTTTAAATGGCTTTTAATGTAAAAATGTCACATTGCCAATTTTATTAAAATATGTACCGTCGGCATACCTTCCGACCACTTTATAGACATAAACTCCCTGAAGCGCCAGTTTTACATTTCCAAAATATCCGTCCCAACCCTTTTGAAGCTGGTAACTTTCATAAATCAAAACTCCCCAGCGGTTAAATATTTGAAGTTTATATTCAATTACATTTGTGAAAAATGGTCTGAAAGTATTATCATCTAATTCATTCTCATTCCAGTATCCTCCGGTCGGACCTGAACCATTCCACTTAAAAACGTTTGGGAATCTTATTTCTCCTGTTTTATAGTCGACGACAATTGCAGATTGGTATGTCGATGAATCTGTACATCCGTCTTTTGAAGTTACGGTGAGAGTAACTCTGTAACTTCCTTCAGATTGATATTTATGCCATGGGCTCTGCTCGGAAGAGGTGCTTCCGTCTCCGAAATTCCAGAGCCATGAGACTCCGTCAAATGAAAAATTTGTAAATACAACTACCTGCGAATTATTTAATACCTCAGTTGGATATACACTGAAAACTGCTGCTGGTTTCTGATAAATTGATATCAGTCTGTTTTGAGAGGATGTGCCTGCAATATTCGTAACTGTAAGTTTTACAATAAAATTTCCCGGCATATTATAAGTATGCGACGGGTTTTTTTCTGATGAAAATGTCTGATCTCCAAAATCCCAATAATATGATTCAGCATTAATACTGAAATTTCTGAATTGTATAAGAAGAGGGGTGCATCCGACGGTATCAGGTTCAAAACCGGCGACAGGCTCAGGCGGCATAATAACCTGTATATGAATCGTATCAATTGCCTTGCATCCGAATCGATCCGGCAATGTCTGATACGAGATTATGTGTGTTCCTAATCCGGCAGAATCGGGAATGAATATATTTCCGGATACTCCATCGCCTGTCCATTCACCCCCTGTAGGAGCGGCGTTAAGTGTAACCGGCAGATGATTAATATAAAGTGTCCCGATGAGAGAGATATTTACTACCGGAGACGGAACCACGGTAATAGTAATCTGATCGGAAGCGCTGCACCCATTGGAGTCCGTTATGTTATACTTTATAATATGATCTCCAACTCCTGCAGCGCCGGGATCAAATGTATTGCCTGAAATGCCATCTCCTGACCAGGTTCCTCCGGAATCGTGAGACTTCAGGGTAACCGGACTGTCTTCTATGCAGAGAGTGTCAACGGGTGTAATTGTGGCATCAGGATAAGGAACAATCAGAATTATGGCGGTTGTTACTACCGGAGGATGGTCACCGTTAACAGGATCTGCAGGAGGTCCGGGAATATTAGGATCGTCGTATGGATTGCAGTAGTTCCAGTTTCGAAGGGTAACCTGAAAATACTGTCCGATAAGTTTATCATTGGCTACATTTATTATATCCGAATATACTCCTGAACCTATTACAGGTCCGGGCAGCGTAATAATCGGACCTGAAAAAGGAAAAGAGGCTGGTGTCCCGTTAATAGTCACAGGAATACCGGTCATAGTTATGTCTGTTCCGTAAATCCATTGGACCCATCGGGTATAAAGATTGGGTACATCCTGTTCCTGGGGAGGCACACAGTTAAACTGTGTCAGATCCTGAAACCTTACGTTGGCGCCATTGCCAAAACAAATCGGATAAACAGTCGGATTGATATGCAGATGGCCACCGTTATGATCATCATTATCCCAGACAGTGACTATCTGTTCCTGAGTTGATGAAGAACAAAATATGCCATTTACTACCAGGGTGGCTCTTGGCCTGTAATTGCATTTATCACCGGTAGATACATAGACATGAGTTGCAACAGTTTGAAATGCTCCGACTCCGATACTCACTGCATTTTCAATATTGGTTGTACCATCGTCCCAGTCAAAGCTTATCTGGACACTAGTACCGGCATTATTAACTCCGGTATAACTTACCCTCCAGTTAACAGTCAGCGGAGAACACAACCTGTCGGGGACAATACTGTTAGCTTTGGACAAAATACTGCAATCCTGCCCATGAAGACTTAATGAGATTATCATTACAAATAATGAAATAAAAAAAATTCTCATTCTTATCAGGATAAAATTGAATTTTATTCAATCTATCAGCCCATCGCTTTCACGACATTATACGATTATCTCAGGTTTAATGTTGCATATTTTTATATTACTGTCCGACTAAAAGCATGAGATTGCCTTCGGCGAGTTCGCAAGGCTCGGTTCTTAGCTTCGCTCAGAATGACAAGTATTTAAAGAGTTTTGGAAAGGATAGAGTAGTTGGCGGCGGGGTAGGTGAAGATGTTGAAGGGCAGGTCAGTAATCCGAATTTTTTACCCACACTTCTAAGAATGACTGATTTTCTAAGAGAACAAAAATTTATAGTGCAATAAAGAGTCACCTCAGCCAGAATCCTTTCGAGGAATTGTTATTTCTGCGTAATATCATAAGCCATCAGAACTTTTCCGTGCCGGATAAATAAAAGTCCGTCTTTAGTGAGTGATTTCAATGCCAGGGTAATTCTAAAAAGAGAAGGCAATAATCTTTCACAAAATCAGCCACGGCAGGTTTTGTCCATATTCCATTTTCCATCTTAGAATATATTATCCGTTCAGTTGATGGATTTACAACCCAATATATCTCATCACTATTTGGTGAAATGGCGATTCTCCCATGTATATAACCGGAAACTATTCCGGGTGCAAATTCTTCAGGAATTGCACCCGGAGGTTTTTGTCCTAAATAATCACCCGTTTTATTTTCGGATTGGCCTTGAACTCCTGTTATTCCGATCCCAAACAAGAATATGGCACATACTTTTGATCGTTTGAAAAACATATAATTTTTTTTTGAGTGTTTACAAATCATCCCTATATAAAGCCAGTACTTCCTTATGATTGAGGACCCTGCTATATATTTTAAAGTCATCTATGCTACCATGAAAATAGCAATTATCATCAGCCTGATATCCATTATACAGTGGTCCATTGGAATATGATATAAGTTCTTTGGTTTTCATAGTTTTGACTGATTCTCCGTTCAAATAAAATATCAATGTACTGTCACTGACATTTAAAGTAAACGAAACAAACGACCATTTATCTAATGGAATAGTATTATTAAAATTGTAATCATTCCAGTCATATTTATATGAAGTAAATCCCCAGTTATTTTGAGGTTCCCATCCGAATCCAAATCTGAATTGAGAGTTTGGTTTGTTTACATTCTGTTTTGAAACCCAGGCACTGGCCCTTGAATTATATGACTGTGGTTTGATCCAGCAACTCACAGTTAATGAGCCTATAATATCCAGTTCCTTAATATTTTCGACCTTGATGAAATCATTTTCACCATCGAAAAAACATGCTGATTTTTCCTTTCCTTTTCTGTCAGCACAAAATATTGCGCCATTAATCTCCCCTTTATACTTATGAATTGATTTATCATTTGAATCTCCATCGAAAAGGTAGTTTACAACCAGGTCATTTTTCAAATCAACATTGTTCGTATCAACAGCTTGCTTTTTGATAGCAGTTATTTGAAAATCATCTGTACACTTTTTCATTTCTGAATTTTCAGCTGTTAAAGAAATATTTAAAACCTGCACTCCTGAAGGTGTCCCCGTAAATGTGCATGTTTTTGGATTGAATGAGATCCAGTCTGGAAGTGGACCTCCATTTTGTGTTCTGGCAGAATAATTTAATAGTGTATCCGAATAGTCGGAAAATGTATTTCCCGGGATTTTAATTGTAAATTTCCTGTTAACAAATGCAAGTTGATCGGAAATTGGGTTAGCAACATTTGGTTTCTCTTTAATGTCATCTATTATTTTTGAACTCATCCAGAAAACGTCCTCGTCGTGATCGGGAGTCCAGCGCGAAAAGAAAAGGTACTTTCCATCAGGTGATACAACAGGGAATCTCTCCTGAAGATTGGTATTGACTGATGGTCCCAGACTTACCGGATCTGTCCAATTCCCATCTTCTTTATGGAAGCAAATGTAAAGATCTCCTCTTTCGTCGGCAGAAGTTCTGCGACTGGAAGAGAAAATAATGTAGCTCTCATCCGGAGCAATGAACGGAGTCCAGTTCAGGAAAGGAGGCAGATTGATGCTGCGGGGGAGTAAATGTGGCTTTGCATATTCACCGTTTATAAGTTCTGTCCAGATATCTCCAACACGCCTCATAGTCATACGAGAATTTATCCATTTTTCGTTTTCAGATTTGGGCCGCTGATTTGTCGACCAGAACACTTCATTACCATCAGGAGAAAACAGAGGAGCCCCGTGCTCCTGGTAATCGGTCGAGACTATTCCACGGGCAAATACTATTGCAGAATCACCAGGAGGCTTTTGTCCTAAATAATCTCCTTTCAGAACAGGAAATTCATGAACATTTTGTGCATAAATAAAACTATTAAATCCCAAAAGTAACAGGAACAGGTTTTTTTTCATTTTTTCACAGATTATATACTGGGACAAGACTCTTCACTTTTAGAAAGGCTAAGTTAATGTTGAATAGATTAAAGCAGATTCCCCGGTTTGCCAAAATTAGTATCCGGATTTGCCAGAATTAGAATGATAAATTTTATTAGAGAAATTCTATATGGCTTTTTTATCACTTATTTTTTTAACGTCACATTATTATTAGGCCGAATAAATTTATAAAAAAAATTGTTATTCTCGGTGGGTTTCCCGGAATGTCATGTTAAATTTGGGTGCGTGTACCGGAATTATCAAAAAGTAGAAAATAATCATTGAAACAAATCTGTTAAAACATCAGTATATGAGCATCCGAAAATTACTTCAATTTCTTATCATATATATTCTGGTCTCAGGTTGCACAAAGAACCCAGTAAGGTTTTTAACTGAAAATGGGAATTTTAACAGCAACTGGGAGTTTATTAAAAACCCTTCTGACAGTATTTCAAGCGATTTGTTTCAGACAAAAGAAGAGCAAAAATCTGTTTGGCAACAAGTCAGCCTGCCACATACCGTGAATATTGAATCAGTTGACTCTCCCGACAGGCAATGGCAGGGAATTGCCAGGTACAGGAAGTTCTTTATCGTTTCACGGGAGTTGGAAGGAAAATCAATCTCACTCAAATTCGGGGCTGCTATGCAAGTGGCTAAAATTTACCTGAATGGTGAATTGGTGCAAACTCATATGGGAGGTTACCTGCCTTTTGTGGTGAAACTGGATGGGAAAATTAGTTTTGGTAAACAAAACTGCATTCTTGTTGAGTTGGATAATCGCGACAATCCTAAGGTTCCCCCTGGTAAGCCGTTGGCTACTCTCGATTTCAATTATTATAGTGGAATATATCGAAACGTAACTCTTGAAATAAAAGACAAATTGCATATTTCTGATCCGATTGCTTGCGGAAGAGTTGCAGGTGGAGGTTTGATAGTGACTTACAGCGATGTAACCAGTGAATCAGCCAGAATGAATATTCATGTTGATGTTGTCAATGAATATCCAATTTTAAAATCCGCATCACTTAAAATAGAACTGACTGATGCAGCAGGAAAAACTGTTGCCTTCAATAGTGAAGCATTACAAAATATTTCACCTTCAGGTTTCCTGAAGTTTAACCCTCAGATTCTGCTTCCAAATCCAAAATTGTGGTCCACAGACCAACCGAATCTTTACAGTTTGAAAGCTGTTTTATATAAGAATAGTCAACCAGTCGACTCGATGGTGGAAATCATTGGTATACGTACTCTTTCTTTTTCCCCTGACGGAGGTTTTATTCTGAACGGACATAAGATGAAACTACGCGGTACAAATCGTCATCAGGAGTATCCTTATATCGGGAATGCTCTTTCCGATAATGCTCAGTATCGTGATGCCTTTAAAATCAAAAAGGCCGGATTCAATTTTGTACGATGTTCCCACTACCCCCAATCACCTGCATTTTTAACTGCCTGTGACGAACTTGGCATATTGGTAATTGATGCAATTCCCGGCTGGCAATATGTAGGAGATGAAGAATTTCAAAATAAAAGTATTCAGGATGTTCGGCAAATGGTCAGGCGCGACCGTAACCATACCTCTGTCTTTTTATGGGAAGCATCCCTTAATGAAACCGGTATGTCAAAACAGTTCATGGAAAGGGCGCATCAGGCTGTCCATGAAGAATTGCCAGGGTCTGATGTTTATACCTGTGGGTGGATTGACGATGTGTACGATGTATTTATTCCGGCCCGTCAACATTCCCGGCCTCCTTTCTACTGGAACAAATACCCACGTAAAAGACCAATTATTATTGCTGAGTATGGTGATTGGGAATACTACGCGCAAAATGCAGGATTTAATCAGGCTGCCTTTGCCGGACTGAAACCGGAAGAACGTACCTCCCGACAGTTACGGGGATCTGGTCAGAAAAGGCTGGCCCAACAAGCCTTGAATTATCAGGAGTCGCATAATGATAATCAGAATGGACCCGCAGCAGGTGACGCCAACTGGCTTATGTTCGATTATAAACGTGGCTATGCTGCTGATATTGAATCTTCAGGAGTAATGGATATTTTCAGGCTTCCAAAATTTGCATTTTACTTTTTTCAAAGTCAGTCTGAAAATGCTGAACCAATTATATTTATTGCGAACTACTGGAATGAGAGTAGGTTTAACGATGTAAAAGTATATAGCAATTGCGACGAGGTTGAATTATCATTAAACGGTAAAATAATTGCACGGCAGAAACCAGATAAAGACCATAATTCCAACAATCTGATTCATCCTCCGTTTTTGTTTAAAAATGTGGCCTTTGTAAAAGGGAATCTCGAAGCAAAGGGTTTTATCTCAGGAAAAGAAATGGTAAAGACCAGGCGAAGTACACCCGGAGTTGCTTCAAAAATTTCATTGTCGGCTGATATAAGCGGAAAAGGGTTGCAGGCTGGGAAAAACGATCTCATTTTTATTTATGCCTCGGTCATAGATTCTGTAGGTACAATAATTCCTGATGACAAACGGACCATTAGTTTTAATGTTGAGGGAGACGCCAAATGTATCGGTGATAATCCGCGCAAAGCCGAAGCGGGAATTTCGACTATTTTATTGAAAGCCGGAGAAAATCCAGGGAATCTTCTGATAAAAGCAACAACAGAAGGATTACCTTCTGCAGAAATGGAGATTTCCAGTAAGCTGTTGCCGGAACAAAAAAATCGTTTAAAAGACACTGTTACTTCTCTTTCTGGTGTTCAGGAAAGTTATAAGCTTTCAGGAAAAAATCTGATTGCATTGGCTGAAAAAATTCTTTATAAAAAGACTCCCCAGGAGGATATGTATTTATTTCTTTTACGTCCGGATGGGAAAAGAGCGATAGCGTTGCCTGCAATTGTCTATTACACAGGAGGAGGTTGGGTAAGCGGAAATGTTGAGGGGCAGATACCAAATGCTGCATGGTTTCGCGACCATGGAATAATAGGCATTGATGCTGATTACCGTGTTAAATCACGTCACGGTACAAGTCCCATAGAATGCATTCAGGATGCAAAATCAGCTATTAGATATGTCAGGGCTCATGCTAAAGAACTTGGTGTTGATCCGAACCGTATAATTGCTGCAGGAGGTTCAGCAGGAGGACATCTTGCGGCATGTACATTTTTAGATGGAGGTGATGCGCCAGGTGAAGATCTGAGAATCAGTTCCAAACCAAATGCTCTTGTCCTTCATAATCCTGTTCTTGGTGAAGGTTTTGGAAAGGAATTTTTCGAAGTTCATCCTGAATTTGCTCCCATTTTACATGTAACAAAGGGTTGGCCTCCAACAATCCTGTCGAATGGTACAAAAGATAATACCACACCTTTTGAAGTTGCGGAAAAGTTCACCCGCCTTATGCATGAGGCAGGAAATGTCTGTGAACTGATTGCGGTTAATGATGCTGACCATTCATGTGACTGGCCGGTGACCAATCCGAATTTTCTGCCTACACTAAAACGGATGACAGACTTTCTGAGGGAACAAAAGTTTATCAAATGATCAATTTTCAGTACTTCAGATTTTTATTGCCACAAAGACACGAAGGCGCTAAGTTTCACTAAGATTTTGCTATTAAGGATTGTCTCTTTGTGAACCATAGTGTCTTTGTGTCTTAGTTGAATTTTTTCTTTTTAGGAATTTTCAGCTACTTCAGGTATTCGATCTTCATATTATAATCCCACTTATCGAAATAAAGATTTCCGCCTTTCCATTCAACTTCGCCTCTCTGAAAATCGTTTGGTTCGCTTCTCATATATTGTTTCTCGGGATGCAGAGGTCCTGAAACTCCCCTGTTTACAATTAACCTGTATGAATCAACTCCCGAAAGATAAAAATATTTGAGCAGTGGGTTCTCTGAATTTTGTAGATCATAGGAAACATCGACCGGCACCCAGCCGGTACCTTCATAATAAACCTCACACCAGTCATGCAGGTTTTCGTTATCAGGAGGCATCATCCAGCCACTCTGCCATCTTACAGGAATACCTTTGTATCTTAGCATGGACATGAACAAAAAAGTCTGCATGCCACAATCGCCTCGTTTATATTGAATTACATACTCTGGTATGTTTGGAATGATAGAGTATTCCAAAGCTCCGGCCCATGGTATATTGTCTTTAAACCATAAATATATTTTTCTTACAACTGAAGCAGGATCATTGTCACTGCCTGTAATGCTGTCGGCAAGTTGTTTAACCCTGTCTGTAAAACAAATATGAGGAAGCTGCTCTGATGTATACTTCAGATAATTGGCTGATTTCTTGTCATATGGCAGTGTTTTAATGTCAGACATATTATAATGCTGAGCCTCCGATGTATAATCATAAGAAATCTGAAAAACAGTTGGTGTTCCCTTTTTTGAGACTGCTTCCATATAAATAGTACTATGAGTAGCAGTATCAGGCGCAATCAGATATTCAGGACTGGATGCAGAAATGAGTTTTATCTCTTTCTGCCTTGGAAGACCTTCTTTTGGCCAGGGCATCCAGCAGCGGATCTTTTCGCCTTCCGGTACGACATCAGGATGAACAGTAATGGTATATGAGATATTCATTTTTACAGGAACGACAGGATTGTTCTGACTGTCAGAAGGTTTCAATACTTCCCCGATATGATTCAACCGGAAGACCATTGCCGGATCCTTCCAGGCTTCACTTTGGCTCTTCTCTTTCTGTTCATGGAACTTTTTAATCAGCATAAGATTCGAAGCAGCTCTTTTGAAATATTTTTTTTCACTGTCTATCATCCGGAATTCCAGCCAGCCATCTTTTTCCCAGGAATATTTTTCAACGGAAGAAACTGGTCCATTCATCTTTTCAATCTGTTTGACTACCTGGTCCTCAGTTAAAGAAAAGTCAATACTGATTCTCTCAGCAATCTGTTTCATCGAATCAGCAGTGTGAACTATTTTCTTGTTTTCACCTTTGATTTTATGCAGGGAATCGGCAATCTGGATTACAGTGCTTAAATTCCCAAAATCTAAGTTCTCCTGAAGATCCTCTAAGACCTGGCTAAAATCAGATGCAGTACTGCAACCAAACAGGAGCATAAATAGTAATGGGAATAATAATCTGAAGTATTTCATAGCTTAAGTTATTTATGATCAAAGTTAATGAAATAATGGATTTTTTAGCCCTCCAACATACAACAGGGGGCCTAACTTGTATTGTCATTGCGAGTCCGACGCGGGAGGGCGTGGCAAACCTTCGATCCCATTCTGAATAAAATCAGTGAATTATCACCCCTTCAGGGGTTGGGGGTCAATTTCTCAGTTGATTATCTTATATTTTTTCAGTATCTGCGATGTGGTCATCATAAAATCCATGTATTGAGCACGGTAATATGGCAACTTATTCTCTGAATTCTTCTTCGAAAGCTTGCCTCTGAAATTTTCGATTGAAGTGTAACCCCTCGAATCCATCCATTTTTCGATTTCTTTTATCATCGAAGTGATAACTTCTATCTGGTTCAAATATACTGTACTTACAATCTGAACACTGTCGGCTCCTGCCAGCAACATTTTTATAACATCTGAGCCGTTCATAATTCCGGTGTTTGCACATATAGAAGCCTTGGTGGTTCCATATAAAAGACCTGAGAAACGCAATGGCAGCCTGTTATCTTCGCTATTGCTGAGACTATATGGAAAATGATGCTCTTCAGTATATATATCAATATCTGGTTGAAAAAGACGGTTGAACAAAACAAATGCATCAGTCCCGGCTTTTTCCAGATCAGAAATATGTTTCAGCGGATTTGTATGATATGAACTTAGTTTAACAGCAACAGGAATCGTGACTGCTGCCTTAATAGCTTTCAGAATTTCAACCTGTTCTTTTTCGATTTCACAATCTCCGGACCCATTTTTTTCCGGGACAGAATAAAAATTAAGTTCGAGGCCATCTACTTCGGTTTCCTCAATTTTTTTTGCATATTCAACCCACGTTTCTTTCAGAACTGCATTTATACTTGCGAAGAGCGGAATATTTATCGATTGTTTGGCTTTCTTCAATGCACTAAGATGGTCCATAATATCAGATGTTCCCGAAATGGAAACCGGGTAAAGAGTAATCATTTCTGCATTACGGTCCGTATATTCGTTTTTCCGTTCATAAAGTTCCAGATTTTCAAGCTGAACCTGTTCTTCAAACAGCGATTTGTAAACAACTGCAGCCGCGCCTGCTTTTTCTATTCTTTTCAGGTTTTCAATATCGGTCACAATATTGCTGGCACCGATGATTATGGGATTCTTTAGTTCAATTCCCATGTATAGCGTTTTTAAGTCTGCCATGTTTCTCTGTTTTTAGGTTATTTCATTTTCTTTATAATTGTCAAGAGTAGTATTATTGCATCAGATTCTCCAAGTCTTAAACAACATGAGTTGAAAAAGGTTTTAATAATCGAAAAGATGATCTTAAATATGCTATTATTGCAGGGTAATTTATAAATTTGGCCATATTGTAATTCAATTAATTCTTTTAAAAAAATGAAAAAACTTGGATTTTTTATATTGTTTGTGACTGTCTTTTATAAGATTCAGGCACAGGATGAAAAAATGAATTTATTCATCGATGATCTGATGAATAAAATGACACTGGAGGAAAAAATCGGACAGCTCAATCTTACTACCTCAGGTGGTTTTGTTACAGGTTCAGCAGTAAACGAAAAAACACACCTAAAGCTGCAGTCGGGCCAGATCGGTGGCATGCTTAATGCATTATCACTGACTGCCATGAAAGCTTCGATGGATATTGCTGTTAAGGAATCACCGCATCATATTCCATTGCTTTTTGGGATGGATGTTATTCACGGATATCAGACAATATTCCCTATACCTTTGGCCATGAGTTGCTTATGGGATATGGAACTGATCGAAAAGAGTGCAAGAATAGCTGCCCAGGAGGCAACAGCCAATGGCGTTGCCTGGACCTACTCTCCGATGGTTGATATCGCCCGTGATCCCAGGTGGGGCAGAATTGCTGAAGGTGCCGGAGAGGATCCATGGCTCGGAGCTCAGGTTGCAAAAGCTATGGTTAAAGGATACCAGGGAAATGATCTTTCACTCGATAATACGATGATGGCTTGCGTAAAACATTTTGCTCTTTATGGAGCTGCAGAAGCAGGTCGGGATTATAATACGGTGGATATGAGCAAAATAACTATGTATAATGACTACCTTCCTCCGTATAAAGCTGCTGTTGATGCCGGGGCGGGAAGTGTAATGACTTCATTTAATGTGATTGATGATATCCCTTCCTCAGGAAATCACTGGTTGCTGACTGAATTATTACGGAACCAGTGGGGCTTTAAAGGATTTGTAGTAACAGATTATACTGCAGTAAACGAAATGATCAATCACGGTATGGGCGATCTCCAGACAGTTTCGGCGCTTGCTCTGAAAGCCGGAACAGATATGGATATGGTTGGAGAAGGATTTCTCACAACCCTGAAAAAATCTCTTGACGAAGGGAAAATCTCCATAAAAGATATTGATCTGGCATGCCGAAGAGTGCTTGAGGCAAAATATAAACTCGGGCTATTCACAGATCCTTACCTGTATATGAACCCGGACAGAGCAAAAAAAGACGTGCTGACACCCGAAAACCTGAAGGCTGCAAGGGAAATAGCTGTGAGATCAATGGTGCTTCTTAAAAACGATAAACAGATTCTTCCTCTTAAAAAATCGGGAACTATAGCAGTGATTGGTCCACTGGGCAACAGCAAGGCAGATATGATTGGAACCTGGGCATTCGCCGGAGGTCAGGATAAGGTATCTTCAGTAGTGGACGGCCTGAAAAATATAGGGGGGAATTCAGTTAATATCCTTTATGCAAAAGGTTCTGAATTAACTGATAATCCGGTTCTTTTGAAAAACGGTTCATCTTTTTTCCCTGGCCAGAAAAAAGAAGAACAGATAGCATCATCAGAACAGTTGCTGAAGGAAGCTTTAGCAACAGCAGGGAAAGCAGATGTTATAATCGCTGTTCTGGGTGAATCTTCATCATGGTCAGGCGAAGCATCAAGCATGAGCGATATAGGAATTCAGAAGGCACAGCAGAACCTGCTTAAAGCTTTGCTTGGTACAGGCAAGCCGGTTGTTCTGGTTCTTGTAAATGGACGTCCTATGACACTCCCATGGGAAAATGCCAATGTCAGCGCAATTCTTGAAGCATGGGCAGGTGGTACCGAAGCCGGAAATGCTGTTGCGAGCATACTGTTTGGAGACTACAATCCATCTGGTAAATTAACTACAACCTTCCCGATAAGTGTCGGACAAATACCTCTGTATTATAATCATAAAAATACCGGTCGGCCAATAGATCCAAAAAACAAATTCACCTCAAAATATCTCGACATTTCTAATGATCCCGTGTATCCGTTTGGCTATGGACTGAGTTATACTACTTTCGAATACAGCGATATAAAGCTTAGTCAAACCCAACTGAAAGGCGAGGAAAAGCTTACAGCTTCCGTTACTCTGACGAATACCGGCAAAGTGGCTGGCGAAGAAGTGGTTCAGTTATATATTCAGCAACCGGCAGCCTCTGTTTCAAGACCTGTTAAGGAACTGAAAAATTTTAAAAAAGTGTTGCTGCAGCCCGGAGAGAAAAAAGATATCAGTATTGAGATTGGCATCAACGACCTTAAATTTTATAACAGCGATCTTAAATATGACTGGGAACCGGGTGATTTTATTATTTATTTTGGAACAAACTCAAGAGACACAAAATCAGCCAGAGTTAACTGGGTGAAATAAATAAATGGGACAATTGTACTGAGTTGTTGAGAAGATTTTTTTACATTTTATTCTTGTATTACATTATGTTATACTCTGTAATTCGTTTTGCCAAAAGTATTGGAGTCCAATCCAGATGAAAGTTGCGAAAAAATGAATGATAAGAAGAAAAACAAGGAAGAGCTGATCAGGGAATTATTGGTAGTGCGTCGTGAAAATGATTCGCTTAAATCAAGACTTGGTTGTTCTGATGAAAAGGATGGAGACATCAAAAAAGAGATGGAGCCGGAAAAAAAACTCCCGGAAATAGAGCGGCGTTAT
>OCZT010001549.1_pt1 | contig 23824 bp, 19 predicted proteins | sample 1539031 | NCBI WGS metagenome assembly OCZT01 (sample SAMEA3539308, study PRJEB22396) | soil metagenome | biome: tundra; feature: field; material: soil | place: USA | collected 2010-05 | depth 0.15 m | reverse complement strand
CCCGTGTCCATGAGTCGATCTCCTTCCTCGGGACGTCGAGAACGTTTCGCCCGAGAGACAGAACTATATATAGGCGGGCTCTGGCCTCCGCGATCGACGCCATGGCCGCCTGGGCGGAGCGCTGGGTCGAGCCCAGCGCGCGGACCCCGAAGGCCGCGAGCAGGCGGAAGACATAAGGCGTGACGCCACGATGAGCCAGGCGACGCAAGGAGGTCCGTGAAGAAGGGTCCTCGTGGGGGTTATCGCGTCGGTGCGGCGCGGTCGGTAGGTGCCTGGCACGGAGCCCGGTGGAGGGCTGGCTCCCCGCGAAAGCGGCACGACAGGATACTCGGGGGCCTCACGTGCTCACATCCGGAACCTCTACGAGGAGGGCGAGCTCCAGCGGCCGGGAACCGTCAAGGAATCCTTGACGGTTCAACTCGAAGGGGACCGGCAGGTCCAGAGGCACGAACTCATGTTACTTACCGAATCCGGGAGATGGGACCAACGTCCTTGTTCCTTTCTTTGTGTCGCAGCAACTGGAAAGGTCGCAGTTGGACGGATCGCCGTCTACTCGAGCCGTGTCGAGATCCAGGCGCGGATCGCCACGCACGCGGCGTCGAGCGACATCCGCGCACCCCAGAACATCGGCGCGATCGCGTCCGACGCTTTCCGGATTGGTCCGTCCGAGGCCCTTGGGGCAACGCGAAGGCCGGGTCGGTCGACCGTGGGAGCGCCCGGATCTGGCGCTTCGCGAGCATGTCTTCCGCGAGCGCCCGGACATCCGCATGGTCGGCGAGCGCCGGGAGGCTGGCCTCGGCTTCGATGATGCGTGCCGCGTCCTCGAAGTGGCGCACGAACGCGGCCGGCTCGTTCGCCTCGATCGACGCGCGGCGCTGGAGCGCGTCGAGCTTCTCGATGAGCGTGACGAGCGGGTGGACGCAGCAAACGCCGCGCGGCCGGTTCTCGGTGTACGCGTCGAGCCTCCCGAGACGCTCCAGCTCGTCGTGGACGAGCGAGCCGAGGTCGCGGAGCACGAACGGCGTCACGCGAGCGTCGCCGACTTCGAGCAGGACGAACGGGCGCATCCAGCCGGCTCGTGCCGTCGGCTCTGCTTGCGGATAGCGGACCTGGAGCCGCGCGTTCCGCCACGTCGGATCGTCGGCGTCTGGATCGAGACCCACCCGCGCGCCCGGAACGCGGAGCGTGCTCGCCAGCGCCTCGAAGAACCCACGCCGCGCCGCCGTGGCCTTCACGCCCTCGCTCCGCCAGTTCTGAGCAACGGGAATGCTGGTGCTGCCGGGCGCGACCTTCAGGTCGAGATCCTCGGAGAAGCGGCGGATGAGCCCAAAGCCCTTCGAGAGCGATGTCCCGCCCTTGAACCAGACCTCGAAGCCCTCCGCGTGGAGGGCCCAGAGCGCGTGCGTCACCCAGTAGTCCTTCTCGATGAGGCTGACCGCGAGGCCGCGGCTCGCGGCGACGATGCGGAGGAGGTCGGCGAACTCCGGATCGTCGTGGACGAACGTCATTCGGCCGCGGCCGTGAGGGCGCGCTCGACATGCGCCTGCGTACGCTTCCGCCCGAACTCCTCGGCCATCCTGCGGAGGCGCCTGGCGTCGAAGGCCCGGCGCCGGAGCGCCGTGGCGAGCGCCCGTTCGAGGTCCGCGCGGGAGGCCCCGGCTCGCTCTGCGTTCTCGAAGAGGTCGACCACGTACCACTCCTTGGGCGGGTGCTCCGGAAACGCCACCTTGCGGAGGTCGAAGACGCGTCCGGCCAGCGCGAACATGCCGCTGCGTTTCTGGTTGTAGACCAGTTGGTTCACGAACGCAGCGGTCGTGCCGAGGCCGAGGGCGTTCCACCGCTCCGGGCCGGTAACGACGAACGGGGAGTCGTCGAGGAAGCGCCGGAGGAGCTGGCCGTCGCTCGGCGGGACCGGCCCGAACCTCCCGGCGCGCGGGCGGAGGAACAGACCGTTCCGGAGCCGGATGAGCACCCCCTCTCGCTCGAGGCGCTTGGCGAGCCGGGGTGCGTTCCGTGCCCACGGTGCGAAGTCGCGCGTGCGGTAGACGCGTCCGGGCTCGAGCTGGGGGCGGGCGGCGGTCGGCATACCGTTGTACTAAATCTTCCGAATAAAAGATACACCATCAGAGTGGATAAGGCAAGCTACAGCGGGAGCCGCGACCGCCACCGCGGCTCGTAACCCCCCGGCGCGCGTCAGGTTCCGATGCGCCGGATCCTCAGGATCGGGCCGTCGGGCGCGCTCGCGTCCCTAAGGTCGATGCCCGCGAAGATCGCCCACGTGTGATCGCCCTTCGGGTCGACGAGAGTCTGCGTGACCTCCCACTGGCGCGGGCCCGCGGCCTTCAGGTTCGTCAGGTGGTGGAGCCGCGCCTCGGCCCCTGAAACCAGATCGCCGTATTCGTCGAAGAACGGCGCCATCGCGGCCTCGAAGCGCTCGGCGTCCCACGGGCTGCCGTTTTCCGGAGACACACGCTCGGCCGCCTCTTCCCAGTCCTTCCTCGCGAGCGCCCGGACGAGAAGCTGCGCCTCCGCGCGCACACGCGCCGCGAAGACTCGCGGGTTCGACAGAAGCTCCGTGAGCCACGAGGCTTCCGCTCGCCCCGCGGGCTGCGCGGCCTGCGTCTTTTCCGCGAGGAGCAGCTCGGGATGGCGCAACCTCTCCCACTCCTCGAGGAGGCTCGCGTCCGTCTCTCCGACGAGCGAGCGGAAGTAGCCGAGCACGTCCCAGAGCTCGTCGGTCTTCGCGGCCTCCGGGACGGTCTGGTCGAGCGTCTTGTAGAGCTGTGAGAGATACCGGAGGAGGACGCCCTCGCTCCGTTCGAGGCCGTAGCTCTTCACGTAGTCCGAAAAGCCGGCGAACGTCTCGAACATCTCGCGCCCGATGGACTTCGGGCTGACGTCCGAGCCCGCCGTCCATGGGTGCGCGGCGCGGAACGCGTTGAAAGCGCCGTACAGGAAGTCCGCGAGCGGCTTGGGGTGCGTCACCTCCTCGAGGCGCGCCATGCGCTCCTCGTAGGGGACGCCTTCCTCCTTGAGCTTGGCGATGAGCCTGCCCTTCGCCCGGTCCACCTGCCTCCTGAGGATTACGTCCGGGTCTTCGAGGATCGACTCGACGACCGTCAGAGCATCCACGGCGTACGTCGGCGAGACTGGATCGAGCTCCTCGAGCGCCGACAGCGCGAAGAGCGAGAGCGCCTGGTGGAGCGAGAAGTCCCACTGGAGGTCCTCGGCCACGACGACCCGGTAGGGCCGCTCGAGAGCGAGGCCGATGATCCCCGCCCGGTAGAGAGAGCGCACGAGGACCGCCGCCTGCTTCACGAGCCGGCGCTTGACGCCCTCGTCCTCGTGGCAGCGCGCGATGAGGTCGCGCAATGACGTGAAGTTGCGGTCCGACACCTCTCCCTCGTCGCGCTGGAGGAGGGACAGAACCATCCCGTGCGTCAGCCGGAACCGCGACGTCAGCGTTTCCGGCGGCCTCGCGATCAGCTTCTGGAACGTCTCGACCGTCCACGACACCTCGCCTTTAGGTGGGCCCTTGAACGTGCGCGAGGTCTTCTTCCCCGAGCCTTCGGACTTCTTCTCCGCCTGCCGCTTCTCGACGATGTGCTCGGGCGCCTGCGCGACGACGCTCCCCCGGTCGTCGAATCCGCGGCGTCCCGCCCGCCCCGAGATCTGCTTGAACTCGCGCACCGAGAGGAGCCCCACCTTCGTCCCGTCGAATTTCGCGAGCTTCGTGAAGAGGACCGTCCGGATCGGGATGTTCACGCCGACGCCGAGCGTGTCGGTCCCGCAGATGACGTGGAGGAGCCCTTTCTGCGCGAGCTGCTCCACGAGGAGGCGGTACTTCGGGAGGAGCCCGGCGTGGTGGACCCCGATCCCGAACGAGAGGAACCGGCGGAACTCCTTGCCGTAAGGCGTCGAGAGGCGGATCCCGCTCACGACCTTCCGGATCTCCTCCCGTTCCTCGCGGGTCCCGATCTTCACGCTCGTGAGCGACTGCGCGAGCTCCGCGCACTCCCTCTGCGTGAAATTCACGACGTAGATCGGGCTCTTCTTCGCGGCGAGCAGCTCTTCGATCGTCTCGTGGAGCGGCGTCTCGCGGTACTCGTAATCGAGCGGGACGGGCCGTTCGTCGGACGTGACGTGCGCGACCTCGCGGCCCGTGTCGTGGTGCAGACGCTCGGCGATCGCGCGCGTGTCGCCCAGCGTCGCCGACATGAGGAGGAACTGGGTGTGGGGCAGGACGAGGAGCGGCACCTGCCAGGCGACGCCGCGCTCTCGGTCGGCGTAGTAGTGGAACTCGTCCATCACGACGTAGGGCGCCACGAGTCCCCGGCCGCGGCGGAGCGCCATGTTCGAGAGAACTTCGGCCGTGCAGCAGAGAACGCTCGCTTCGCGGTTGATGCTCGCGTCGCCGGTCAGCATCCCGACGTTCTCGGGACCCAGCTCCCCGCACAGAGAGAAGAACTTCTCGCTCGCGAGCGCCTTGATCGGGCTCGTGTAAAACGACACCTTCCCTTCGCAGGCCGCCTTGAAGTGGAGGCCGAGAGCGACGAGAGACTTGCCTGACCCCGTCGGCGTCCCGAGGATGACGTGCTTCCCCGCCATGATCTCGAGAAGCGCCTCCTCCTGGGCCGGGTAGAGCGTGAGGCCGCCGGCCGAGACCCAGTCGAGGAAGAGGCTCAGAATCTCGTCGGGATCGTTTGTCCCTCCGGGCGGGATCCGATCCGCGAGCGGAGCGATGTCCCGCATGCGGGTCATTCTTCCACGAGGTTCAGCTCCTCAGGGCGTTCCCGCGAGCGCGTCCACCTCGGCCTTGCAGTCTCGCACGGGCTTGCGGTTCTTGGCGCGAACGGCGGCGAGCTCCTTCCGGGCGGCCTCCAGGTCGGCGCGGAACGTGGGGTCCGCATGCAGTCGCGCGACCGTTGCCGCTCCCATGATGCGCCCCTCCATCACGTCGCTCTGCCAATGGACATTGCAGACCACGCGGCTCTGCCCGAAGGCTCGGCCACGGGCGAGGATCGCATCGGCCTGCTCGGGGGCCACCTCGGTCAGGACCAGCGCCCACGCCCAACCGGCGGCGCTGTGCCCCGAAGGGTACGAGCCCTGCTTGCCGAGCTCGGCCTCCTCGGCGGGCGTGCACGAGGGCTCCTTGTTCACGAGGAACGGGCGCAGCCTCTTGTACTCGTTCTTCGCGCGCGAGGTGGAGTAGCCCGCGTCGCTCAGGACGCGCCGGAGGAGGACGTACAGGTGCGGCGCGTCCACTTCGGTGATCGGCGCCCCGACGGCACAGGAGAAGGCACCGGCCGCGTGGGGAAACAGCAGGTCGGCGTCTTCCGTCGCGAGCGCGAAGCGCCGCGTGTCGCGCAAGACAAGGGCCTTGCGGTTGGCCTCCTCGTCGAGCGCAAGGGCGGCTGACCCCGCGGCGGGAGGAGGGGGGACGAGAAAGAGGCTGTTCGGGACCGCTTCGCGCGGCAGATAGCCCGCCACGGAACCCGGCCAGACTCCCGGCACGGCGGCCGGTTTGCCGGGCCCGTCGACGCTGGCGCAACCAGAGGCGAAGACACCGCACGCGAGAATCACCAGAGCGCCGGGTCGTCCACCCTTCATCGGGCTTCCTCCATGATGCCTTCGCGCATGCGCGAAAGTATGCACTCCCGCCTCGCTGGCCTCTTTCTCGGCGCGCGCCTCTGAGGCGGAGGAACCCGGTGCTAGGCTTTCCTCACGGACCAGAGACGCGAAGGCCTTGAAGAAACCCGGGTGAAGGGCGCGGTCTTTGGCGCCGTGCCGCTCCCCGCGCGCGCCCTCGCGTGGACCGCGATCGCGGCCGGCGTCGCCGCCCGCGTCTTCACGCTCGCCGTCCGTCCGCTCTGGGCCGACGAGATCTTCACGCTGACGCTGGCAAAGAAGAGCATCCCGGAAATTCTCGCGGCGCTGCGCGTCGACTCGGGCCCTCCGCTCCACTACCTCGCTGCGCACCTTCTGCTCGCGCCGTTCGGCCCCCTCCCCGGACGCGCGGACGTCCTCGTCCGCATCCTTTCGCTCGTGGCCTCTCTCCTCCATCTGCCGCTCCTCGCCGTCGTCGCGCGACGTCTCGGCCGGCCGGCGCTCGGCCTGACGGCAGCCGCCCTCTTCGCGATCTCGCCCCTCGCCGTGGCGTACGCCGCGGAGGGACGCGCCTACGCGCTCGCGTCGCTGTTCGTCCTGCTCGCCTTCGAGCGCGCGCTCGCGCTGCGCGAGGCGCCGCGGCTCAGGGTCGCCGCCGGACTGTCGCTCGCCGCGGCGGGCGCGGTCCTGACCCACTACCTCGCGGTTTTCCCGATCGCCGCGCTCGCGATTCTCGCGTGGGACGCCCGGCCGAGGAGCCGCCGGGCGCTCGTCTTCTCGGGTCTCGGGGCCGCCGCGATCGCCGCGGCGTGGATTCCGGTCACGATCGCCCAGCCGCGCGCCTCGATGGCGTGGTCCGGCGGGGCCGACTTCTCCGGCGCGCTCCGGGACTTTCCCGCGAATCTCGCCTTCGGCGCACCGGCGGGAAGCGGTGCGATGACGACGCTCGGAGCGGCCGGCGCCCTCCTCCTCGCGGCTCTTCTCGCGCGCGCGTGGCGGGGCGTTTTCTCGCCCGTGGCCCGCGTCCTCGGAATTTCCCTCGCCCTCCTCGCCGCCGGCCAGTTCGCGGCGGGCTCGCTCGTCCTGCCCGAGCGCACGGCCCTCGCCTTACTGCCTTTCGCGGCGCTCCTCCTCGCGGACGCTCCTCCCGCGGTGCCCGCCCTCGCCGGCACGCTCTCGGCCGCGCTCCTCGCGCTCTGGCTCCCCCGCGCCGCCGAGCCTTCGCCGGGCGAGCTCCTCGCGAAGCTTCTCGAGGCGCCCGCGCGCGCGGGGCGCCGGGTGCTCGCGGCGGGCTATTGGGGGCCCGAGCTGGACTACCGCCTCGCGCGCGCCGGAGCCCCCGGCCGCGTGATCCTTTTTCCCTCCGCGGTGGCGGCGCACCCCGGCTGGTACCGCGAGGAGGAGATCTCCGGCGCCCGGCTCGCTGCCGAGGCGGATGCGGCGCTCGCGGCGCCCCTCTCGCCCACGATCTTCGTCCTCCCGCGCGGCTCGCGCGCGTCGGCCGCGCTCGCCTCGCGCCTCGGGCCGGTGCGCTCTCTCGTGTCGAGCCCGCTCGTGGACGTGGTGGAGATCCGGGCTCCGCGCGCGCGCTGAGGCCCCGTTTGACGCGGCGCACCCGGCATGAGACTCTCTCTTCCGGCTGACGGGCGCGTTCCTGCGTCCCGGCCCTGAACCCAACTGGACCCGGCGTCGACCTCATCGTCAGGATTCGACCGCCCCTGGTCCGTGCGATGGCCCCACCGGCGATCCATCGCTCCCACCCCGCCGGAAATCCCACGGGACGGACGTGCGTGTGCGCGGGGCCGCCCCGGAAAGCGATTCCTCTCTCATGCCTTTCTCCTCGTTCCGTCTCCATCCCGACCTCCTCCGCGGCGTCAAGGAAATGGGCTTCACGAAGCCCACGCCCATCCAGAACGACTCCATTCCGCCCGCGATGGAGGGCAAGGACCTCCTCGCCTGCGCGATGACGGGCAGCGGCAAGACCGCCGCCTTCGTCCTCCCCATCCTCCACCGCCTCATCTCGAAGCCTCGCGGCACGACGCGCGCGCTCGTCCTCACCCCGACGCGCGAGCTGGCGGCGCAGATCGACGAGCACCTCAAGGCGCTCGCGATCCACACGCCGCTCTCCGGCGCGGCTGTCTTCGGCGGCGTGGGCATGGGCCCCCAGGAGCACGCGTTTCGGAGCGGCGTCGACGTGATCGTCGCGACGCCCGGGCGCCTCCTCGACCATTTCCGCTTCGGCTACGCGAAGCTGTCCGGCCTCGAAATCCTCGTCCTCGACGAGGCGGACCGGATGCTCGACATGGGCTTCCTGCCCGATATCCGCCGCGTCCTCAGGCACCTTCCCCAGAACCGCCAGACGCTCTTCTTCGCGGCCACGATGCCGCCCCCGATCGCGCAGCTTACGAAAGAGTTGCTGAAGAACCCCGTGACCGTCAACGTCGAGCGGCAGGCGCTGCCCGCCGTCGGCATCACGCAGGCGGTCTACCCCGTTCCGCAGGACCTGAAGTTCGGGCTGCTCCTCTCGCTGCTCAAGCGCGGCGACTTCAAGAGCGTCCTCACCTTCACGCGCACGAAGCACCGCGCGAACCGCCTCGCGGACCAGCTCACGCGGAACGGCGTCGCGTGCGAGCGCATCCACGGCAACCGCAGCCAGGCGCAGCGCACGCAGGCGCTCGCCGGGTTCAAGGACGGGAAGTTCAAGGTCCTCGTCGCCACGGACATCGCGTCGCGCGGCATCGACGTCGAGGCCCTTTCCCACGTCGTGAACTTCGACGTCCCGCACGTGCCCGAGGACTACATCCACCGCGTTGGCCGCACGGCCCGCGCCGAGATGACGGGCGACGCCTTCACGTTCGTCGCGCCCGACGAGGAAGGCGATCTCCGCCAGATCGAGCGCGCGATCGGAAGGCGCCTCCCCCGCGTGACGGTTCCCGAGTTCGACTACACGACGCACCCGACCGAGCGCCTCGAGGTTCCGCTTCAGGAGCGCATCGCGGCCATCCGCGCACGCAAGGCCGAGGAGCGGACGCGCGCCCGCGAAAAGGCCGAACGCCGCGGAGGGCACGAAGCCGCGATGGCGTCGCGCCAGCGCGGAGGCATTCCCCCGCGCCCCCGCCAGCCTTCGGCGCCCCGTGGAACGGTAGGATCGCGCCATGCTGCGCCTCTTCGACCTCAGCCACGCGGTGGAAGCCGGCCGTAAGCCCTTCCGAATCAGCGTTGAACTCCGGACCTCCCCGATACGTATCATGGGAGACACGGAATAGCCCGTTTTCGTCCCAAGGAGGTTCCGCGTGGGCCTGCTCGACAACATCAAACAACAGATCGGCTCGCAGTTCATCGAGATCATCCAGTGGCTCGACGACACGAACGATTCGCTCGTCTACCGCTTCCCCGTCTACAACCAGGAAATCAAGATGAACGCGCAGCTCACGGTTCGCGAGAACCAGGTGGCGCTGTTCATCAACGAGGGGAAAGCGGCGGACCTCTTCGTGCCGGGGCGATACCAGCTCACGACGCAGAACCTGCCGATCCTCACGACACTCCGCGGATGGAAGTACGGGTTCCAGTCGCCCTTCAAGGCCGAGATCTACTTCTTCAATACGCGCCTCTTCACGGACCTGAAGTGGGGCACGACGAACCCCGTCATGATGCGCGACGCGGAATTCGGGATGATCCGCCTGCGCGCGTTCGGCACGTACGCGATGAAGATCGCCGACGCGAAGGCGTTCTTCGCGGCCATCGTCGGTACGGCCGGCCTCACGACGACGGACGAGATCACCGGCCAGCTCCGTTCGACGATCCTCTCGCGCCTGTCGGACGCGATCGCCGAGTCGAAGATCGCCGCGCTCGACCTCGCGTCGAAGTACGACGAGCTGTCCGCCCAGGGCAAGCAGATCCTCGCGCCCGAGTTCGCGGGCTACGGCCTTGATCTCTCGAGGTTCTTCATCGAGAACGTCTCTCTGCCCGAAGAGGTCGAGGCCGCGATCGACCAGCGCACGAAGCTGGGCGTTCTCGGCGACCGCATGGGCCAGTACACGCAGCTCCAGGCCGCGGACGCGATGAAGATCGCGGCGGCGAATCCCGGCGGCGCGGCGGGGGCCGGCATCGGCATTGGCGCGGGTATCGCGATGGGCGGAATGATGGGGAGCGCGTTGGGCGGAAGCTTCGCGGGAGTCGGCGGCGGAGTCCCCATGGCGCCTCCGCCCCCCGCGGGCCTCGGCTTTTCCGCGCCGAAGTGGTCGCTCACCGTGGACGGCAAGACCTACGGGCCGTACTCGGACGATGCGCTGAAGGGAATGGTGGCCTCCGGCCAGGTCGCGGGCGGAACGCTCGCCTGGAAGCCCGGCGCGGCCGGCTGGGCCCCGCTCTCGACGTTCGAGGAGTTCGCGGGATCGTCGGCTCCGCCGATGCCTCCGCCGCCTCCGCCGCCCGCCCGCTGACGCGCCCTCCATGACCGGCTCGAGTGTGCTCCCGGCGACTCCGGCGGCCCCGGCGAAACTGCGGAAGTTTCCGTGCGCCGCGTGCGGAGCGGACGTCGTCTGGAACCCTGGCGCGGCGGCGCTCACGTGCCCGTATTGCGGCGCGAAGAAGGACGTCCCGAAGGCGCCGGGCGAGGTCACGGAACGCCCGATCGAAGAGGCGCTGAAAGGCGCGTCGGATCTCGGATGGGGCCTCGCGCGCAAGGCCGTCTCGTGCCAGGGCTGCGGCGCGACGACGACGTTCGACGCAGGGCTGGCGGCGTCGCGCTGCGCGTTCTGCGGCGCGCCGGCCGTCGTCGAAGCGCCGCCGAACGAGACGATGGTCCGGCCCGAGGGCCTGCTCCCCTTCCGCATGGACCGGGACGCGGCGACCGGAAAGTTTCGCCAGTGGCTTTCGTCGCTCTGGTTCCGGCCGGACGACCTCTCGCAGAAATCCGCGCTCTCCGAGCTGAAGGGCGTCTACGTCCCGTTCTGGACGTTCGACGCCGCCACGCACTCGGCGTGGACGGCGGACGCGGGATTCGACTATCAGGTCGAGGTGCAGGTCGAGGAGAACGGGCAGGTCCACACGCGCGCCGAGACGCGCACTCGGTGGGAGCCCGCCGAAGGCGTCCTCGAGCACTTCTTCGACGACCTGCCCGTCCCCGCGTCGAAGGGGCTGCCGCCCGACCTCGCGCGCGCGATCGAGCCGTTCCCGACGCACGAGCTCGTTCCATACGAGCCGTCGTACCTTTCGGGCTTCCTCGCCGAGGAGTATGCGGTCGACGCGAAGGAGGCGCTCTCCTCCGCGCAGGAGCGCATGACGCAGGAGCTGTATACGGCCTGCGGAAACGAAGTACCCGGCGACCGCTTCCGCAACCTCGAGGTCCGCACGGCGTGGTCGGGCCTCGCGTACAAAAACGGGCTCCTCCCCGTCTGGATCGCGGCCTACCAGTACGCGGGCAAGCCCTACCGGTTCCTCGTGAACGGCGTCACCGGCAAGACCGACGGCCGCGCGCCGTGGTCGTGGGTCAAGATCGGCCTCGCGATCGCCGCCGCCGTGCTCCTCTACGTGATCGTCGCCGCGATCGCCAGCTAAAAAAAGACGATTGGCTCGGAGAGGGTCAGGGGGAACCGGCCCTGGTTCCCCCTGGACAAATCAGTGCGCCCCGGTCACGTCGAGGCTCGGCGCTTCGCCGATCTCCTTGAGGAGGTTCGCCGCGCCGTCCACCTCCGACATCGTCCAGAGCATGTACCGGCTGTCGACGTGGATGGAGCGGGTCTTTTCCGTGTCGTAGAGATAGTCGGAGGCGACGGTGTCGAACGTGCCGTCGAACAGGAGGCCGCACAGCTCGCCCTTCGCGTTGAGCGTGGCCGAGCCCGAATTGCCGCCCGTCGTGTCGACGGTCGAGAGGAAGTTCACGGGCACGCTGCCGAGCTTCGGGTCGGCGTACGCCGTCTTCTTTCCGGCTTTCATCGCCGCGATGGCGTCGAGCTCCTTCTTCGGGGCGTTGAATTCGCCCGTGCCCGTGGCTTTCTCGACCACGCCCTGGAGCGTCGTCTGCGGGAAGTAGATGAGTCCGTCCCGGGCCGGCACGCCGAGCACGCGGCCGTATGTCACGCGGAGCGTGCCGTTCGCGTCCGGCGCCGTGAGGCCGCCGCTCTTTTCGAGGACCGCCTGCGCGTAGCGCGCGCCGAGGCGCTCGTGGGCGCCGTCCCGCGTCTTCGCGCGTTCGCGGTTCGCCTGCCACAGCGGGTCGAGGACGACCGCCAGAGAGATCATCGGATCTTTCGTGGCTAGCATCTCGGCCGTGGACTTGTCGAAGAGCGCGAGGCGCGCCGCCTTGTCGCCGAGCTTCGTTCCCGCGTAGAGGCGATCGAGAAGCGCGTCGATCTTCTTTCCGGCGCCCGCATCGGACATGCCGGTCGAAAAGCCGGCTTCCTTGTCGAGGGCCTCGATCCGCTGACCCCCGGGGAGCTTCGATGCCTCCATGAGGATGTACCGCAGGAGGGCGCGATCGGCGACGGGATCGTAGGAGCGCTGCAGGCGCTCCTGCCCCTCGCGGATCCGGCTCCAGTTGCGCTCCTGGTATTCGGTTTCGCGATCGAGGTCTTTCTTCGGGCGCTGCCGGGACAGCTCGTAGAGCGTGTGCGCGGCCGGAAGAAGCGAGCTTCCGGATCCGAGGAGGTCCGTGAGCGTCGTGTCGCGCTCGCGCGTCTTCAGGCGTTCGGCCGAAAGCACGTTGAGCGCGGGCAGGACGTCACCGTAGCTCTTCTGTCGATTCGGATCCGCAGCGATCCAGGTCGCGAGATCCTTCTCCATGCCTTCTTTCTTCGCGAGGAGGTTGCCCTTCTTGAAGCCTTCCACGACGCCCTTGCGGTTCGTGAGCGTGTTGTTCAGGCCGCGCTTGCGCGTCGTGACGCGGATCTCGGTTTCCTTGCTCTTCTTCCCGACTTCGTCGAGGAGGGCGATGAGCTCGGTGTTCCGGCGGACCGTGCGCGGGAAAGACCACTCGGCCAGCTCCTGGGTCTGCGCGTACGTGGCGAAGCGCTGCGTGCGCCCGGGGTAGCCCGCCACGAACACGAGATCCCCCGGGCCGGCGCCTTCGGGTGAGACCTTGAGCCAGTGCTTCGGCTTGAAGGGGACGTTTTCTTTCGCATACGTCACGGACTTGCCCGTCGGCGAGACGTACGCGCGATAGAAGGACCAGTCGCCGGTGTGGCGCGGCCACTGCCAGTTGTCGGTCTCGCCGCCGAAATTGCCGATGCCCGCCGCCGGCGCGTACACGAGCCGCACGTCCTGGATCTCCAGCTGGGCGAGCTCGAAGTATTTCAGGCCGTCGAAGAACGACGCGACGCGGCAGCGCAGGCCATCCTTCTCGCAGGCCGCCGTGCGCTCCTTGAGGCGCTTCTCGATGACCTCGTGCCGGTCGCGATCAGCGAGCTTCGGGTCGAGCCTCCCTGTGATCTCCGCCGTGACCTCCTTGACGGACGTCGTGACGTAGACACGCGAGCCGGGTCCCGCGGTCAGCTCCTGGTCCCGGGAGGAGGCCAGAAAGCCATCCTCCAGGAGGTTCTTCTGGGGCGTGGAGTTGAACTGCAGGGCGCCCTGCACGCAGTGGTGGTTCGTGACGATGAGCCCGTCGGGCGACACGAAGGAGGCGCTGCAGCCGCCTAAGGACACGATCGCGCCCATCGGTTGGCCCGTGAGGTCCGCGAACGCCTGCGGTTCGCCGCGGAAACCCATCGTCTTGAGCCGTTCGGCGAGCTGCGGGATCTGCTGCGGCATCCACATGCCTTCTTCCGCGCGCGCAGCGGCCGGCAGAAGGGCGAGAGCAAGGACGAGGCTGAGACGGGTTTTCACGAAATCCTCCTCGAGAAGATGAGGCAAACACCCGATTATGCTCCCAAATCGCCGTCTTCGGGCCGCCCGTATCATCGACGCATGCTTGCTGCTGCGGCCGGCCTGGCGGTCCTCGCCCTTCTCGCGGGCTGGGTGCGGCCCTTCGAGGTGCCAGGCCTCCTCGATCTCCACGTGCTGTCCCTCTTCTTCGTTCTGATCGTGGCCGTGGCGTGCGCCCAAAAGTCGGGTCTGTTCGCGTTCGCGGTGCGGGCCGTCCTTTCCCGGGTCCGCTCGGCGCGCGCTCTCGCGGCCGCCGCCGTCCTCGTGACCGGCGTGACGGCGGCCCTCGTCACGAACGACGTTGCGCTTCTTCTCGTCGTCCCCTTCACGCTCGCCTTCGAGGCGACGGCCCCGGGCTTCGAGACGGCGGGGCTCGTCGTCCTCGAGATCGCGGCGGCGAACGTTCTTGGATGCCTGACGCCCACGGGAAACCCGCAGAATCTCTTCCTCTTCGTGCGCGGCGGCTTCACGGCCGGTTCGTTTTTCGGCGTACAGGTCCCGTGGGTCGCGGGGATGGCGGCGGCCACGTTGCTCCTCGTGCCCTTCGTCGTGAAAGAGAGGCCGTTGCCCGCTCCCGCGGCCCGTACCATTCACGTCCTGCCGCTCGAGGCCGCCGCGGCACTCGCCCTTCTCGTTCTCGAGCTCCTTGCGATCTTCCGCGTCGTTCCGCCGGCGGTCCCCGCCGTCTCCGCGCTCCTGGCGCTCGCGCTCCTCGGCCGCGACGCGTGGCGCGTCGACTTCTCTCTCGTCGGGGTTTTCGCTGCCCTCTTCGTGGGCGTCGAGGGGCTGCGGCGCTCGGCCCTCTTCCACGTTCTCGACGCGACGCGCCTCTTCGGCTCAACGCCCGCGGGTTTCGTCGTGTCGGGCGCGCTCCTCTCGCAGGTCGTTTCGAACGTCCCGGCCGCCCTCCTCCTCGCCCCGGCCGCGGCCGCCGCGGCGGCGCCCGCGGGCGCCTTCACGGCACTCCTCTATGGCGTCAACGCGGGAGGCTGCGGCACGCCGATCGCGTCCCTCGCGAACCTCATCGGCGCGCGCCTCTACCTGGCGGGCCGTTCCTCGCGTCGGAGCTTCTGGACGCTCTTCGCCGGCGTGTCCGTCGCCTTGCTTCTCTACGCGCTTGCCCTTTCTCTCGCCCTCGTCAAGTATTCTGTGAGCTCCAGATGAAGTTGCCGAAGCCCCCCCTCACGGCCGACCTCGACGACCTGCTGACGCGCGCCTTCGCCGAAGACGGCGAGGACATCACGTCGCTGGCCGTCTTCGGACCGGCCGCCCGCGTCACCGCGAAGATGGTCTGCCGCGAGCGCGCCGTGATCTCCGGAGCGGCGTTCCTGCCCCGGCTCTTCGCCTTTCTCTCCCCGCCGGCCCGCGTCACGCTCTCTGTCGCCGACGGCGACCTCGTGAAGAGTGGGACCGTCCTCGCCGAGATCGAGGGACCCGCCATCACCGTTTTGGCCGTCGAGCGCACCGCGCTCAACCTCGTGCAGCGGCTCACCGGAATCGCGACCATGACGCATGCGTACGTGGAGGCATTGCAGGGGACCGGGGCCGTCCTCCTCGACACGCGCAAGACGACGCCCGGCCTCCGCTCCTTCGAGCGGTACGCGGTACGTTGCGGCGGCGGCACGAATCACCGCCCCGGCCTCTCGGGCGGCTTCCTCGTGAAAGACAACCACGCCGACGGCGCCGGCAGCACATGGGAAGCGACGCGACGCGCGGCCGACTTCCGCGCGCTGAACCGCCGCCTGCGCGGGCTCCTCGTGGAGGCCGAGGCGCGCACCCTCGACGAAGTGCACCAGGCGCTCGACGCCGGCGCCGAACGCGTTCTGCTCGACAACATGACGGCCGCCGCGATGGCGAAAGCGGTCGTCGACGTGAAGCTCTTCAACGAGGCGACGGGCGCCGAGGTCACGACGGAGGCCTCGGGCCGCATGACGCCGGTGACCGCTCGCGCGGCGGCCGAGGCGGGCGTCGACTTCGTCTCGGTGGGCGCCCTCACGCATTCAGCGCGCGCGATCGACATCGCGCTCGACGTGGTCGTGGGCAGAAAGTGAAAGCCTTCCCCGCGCGCTTCCATACGCCGGTGCTCGTGCTCGGTACGGGCATCGCGGGCCTGACGACCGCCCTCACGCTCGCGCGCCGCGGCGTGAAAGTGCTCGTCCTCACGTCGGCGAAGGAGCCCGAGGACTGCAACACGGCCCGGGCGCAGGGCGGGATCATCTACTTCGGCAAGAAAGACTCGTCCCGCTCTCTCGTGAAGGACATCCTCCTCGCCGGCGCCGGCCTGTGCCAGCCGGAGGCCGTGGAATTCCTCGCCCGCCGTGGTCCCCAGGTCGTGAGGGAGATCCTTCTCGGCACGGTCGGCGTCCCCTTCTCGCGCACGACGGGCGGCGAGCTGGATTTCACGCGCGAGGCCGCGCACTCGGTGGCACGCATCATCCATTCGGACGACGCCACCGGACGGGCGATCGAGACGGCCCTCCTCGCCCGGCTCGCCAGCGAGGAGCACGTGACGCTCTTCACGGAGGCGACCGCAATCGACCTCATCACGGCGCGGCACCAGTCGCGGGACGTCGCCCAGCGGTACTCGCTCCAGGACCCCTGCCTCGGGGCGTACGTGCTCGACGGAAAGGGCAAGGTCCACACGGTCCTCGCGGACTTCACGGTTCTCGCGACCGGCGGCGTCGGCCGCCTCTTCCTCCACACGACGAACACGCGTCATGCGATCGGCGGCGGCCTCGCGATGGCCGAGCGCGCGGGCGCGGCCACGCTGAACCTCGAGTACGTCCAGTTCCACCCGACGACGCTCTATCGCCCCGACGCCGAAGGCTTTCTCATCTCCGAGGCTCTGCGCGGCGAGGGGGCCGTGCTCGTGAACCGGGCGGGCGAGGCGTTCATGAGCCGCTACGCCCCGAAGCTCAAGGACCTCGCGCCGCGCGACGTCGTGACCCGCGCGATCGTCGAGGAGATGACGTCGCGGGGCGACCCCTGCGTCTATCTCGATCTCGCGCACCACTACCGCGTTCACGAAGGGCAGGGCATCCGGGAGAGGTTTCCGACGATCGCGGCCACCTGCGCGACGTTCGGGATCGACATCGCGAAGGAGCCCATTCCCGTCGTCCCCGCGGCGCACTACCACTGCGGCGGCGTCCTCGCGGACCTCGAAGGCAAAACGACGATCCGGCGCCTGTACGCGGTCGGCGAGGTGTCGTGCACGGGTGTCCATGGAGCGAACCGGCTCGCGTCGACTTCGCTCCTCGAGGGGCTCGTCTGGGGAGACGCGGCCGGTCGGTCGATCGCGGCGCGCCTGAAGAAGGGCGAGCCGCTCGGGCCGCACGTATTTCGCGCGATTCCCGACTGGCAGTCTCCCGGCGAAGCGCAGAACGAGGACCCCGCCCTCCTGCAACAGGACTGGGCCACGATCCGCAACACCCTCTGGAACTACGTGGGCATCGTGCGCACGACCGCGCGGCTCGCGCGCGCCGTGGCCGACCTGCGCGATCTCGAGAAGCGCATCCTGCGCTTCTACCAGGTGACGAGGATCTCGAAGGAGATCGTCGACCTCACCCACGGGATCCGCGCCGCGCACCTCATCGCGACCGCGGCCTTCCGCAACCCCGAGTCGCGCGGCTGCCACTACCGCAAGAGCTGACGGTCTCCCGCGTCAACCCTTCCGCTCTGGAAGGACGACGAGGACGAGTCCCACGGCGGCGATGCCGAGCCCGAGCCAGCGCCCCGTGTCCGCGAGATCGCTCTTGCCGCGCTCGCTCTTCGAGAAGGTCGTCTTGAGGACGCCTTCGACGCTGTCATAGCTCCTGCGTTGACTCGACGCGACGAGGAAGACGACCACTCCGATGGCGAGAAGGATCAACCCGTTCCGTCGCATGGTCACCTCTTCCCGCGCATCTTATGCGTCTTATGCGGCCCCCGGCTCACTCCGGGACGACGAGGCGCACGCGGCCCGCGGCGGGACCGATCGCGAACGGGGTCGTCGTGACGGCGTCGCCGTCCACCTGCACGTCCAGCTCGTAACCCGCGAGGGAACGAGCGGAAAAGCTTCGCACGGCGCGGCGCGAACAGCCCTCGAGCGCGAGGTGGGCGGCCTTCCCGCGCGAGAGGCGGCCATACCAGCGCATGAGCGTCGTGCGCGAGCGCGACGCGAAGAGCACGAGGTCGAGGAGGTCGTTCTCCGGGTCCGCGAACGGGGAGAGGATCGGGTCGCCGCCGTAGCGGCGCGTGTTGGCGGCGAGGACGAACGTCGCACGGACGGTGAAGGGAGCGCCGTCCGCGTCGAGGCCTGTCACCTCGATCGGCGGGAACTCGTATTTCAGCCATTCGAGGGTCGCGGTCCAGCTGTAGCCGGTTCGCCCGAAGGCGCGCTTGAGCCAGGGGACGACGTTCTTCATGACGCGCGCGTCGAAGCCGACGCCCGCGCCGATGAGGCTCGTCCGGCCGGCTGCGTGCCACACCGTGAGGGGCCTCCTGCGAAGGGACGTCAGCGTGCGCTCCGCCTCGGCCAGGGTGCGGCCGATGCCGTATTCCCGCGCGACGACGTTCGCCGTTCCCGTCGGGAGTATCGCGATCGGAACGTCCGTCCCCAAGAGGGCCTCCGCGACTTCCCCTACCGTCCCGTCGCCGCCCGCCACCGCCACCAGGTCCAGCGCTTCCCCGAGGCGCGCGGCCACGAGCTCGGTCGCGTGGCGCGGGCGCTCGGTCGGGAGGGCGAGAAGCTCGAGCTTCCGAGCCGCCGCGCGCTCCACGATACCCGGCACGTCGAGGCGCCGCGCGCCGCCTGCCATCGGGTTGTAGACGAGGAGGCCGCGTCGTCGGGGGCCCAGGGCCGCGTCAGCCAAACAGCGGTCCCGAACCCGAGGCCGGCTTGAGCCCGAGATGCCGATACGCTAGCGCGGAGGCCACCCGCCCCTTCGGCGTCCGCTGGAGGAACCCGGACTGCAGGAGGAAGGGTTCGTACAGGTCCTCGAGCGTGCCCTTGTCCTCGCCGAGCGAATGCGCGAGCGCCGAGAGGCCGACCGGCCCGCCGGAAAAGCGCTCGATGACGAGCGTCAGGATGCGTCGGTCGATCTCATCGAGGCCGTGCTGGTCCACCTCGAGCTTGTCGAGCGCGACCTCCGCCGCGCGCTCGGTGATCGCGCTTTCCCCCGCAACCTCGGCGTAGTCGCGCACGCGGCGCAGGAGGCGGTTCGCGATGCGCGGCGTGCCGCGGCTGCGGCGCGCGATCTCGCGCGCGCCCGCGGGCTCGACGGGGCAGCTGAGGATCGCGGACGAGCGCGTCACGATCGTCGCGAGCGCCTCGGCGTCGTAGAAGTCGAGCCGGTGCGTGATACCGAACCGCGCCGTGAACGGCTGCGACAGGAGGCCGGCGCGCGTCGTGGCGCCCACGAGCGTGAACGGCGGAAGCCGGAGCTCGACCGTCCGGGCGCCCGGCCCCGTGCCGATCACGAGATCGAGCTTCCCGTCCTCCATCGCCGGGTAGAGGATCTCCTCGACCGCGGGCGGCATGCGGTGGATCTCGTCCACGAACAGGACGTCGCCCGGCGCGAGGTTCGTGAGGATCGCGGCGAGGTCGCCCGCCTTCTCGAGGACGGGGCCGGACGTGACGCGGATCTGCGCGCCCATTTCGCGCGCGATGATGTGCGCGAGCGTCGTCTTGCCGAGGCCCGGAGGGCCGCAGAGAAGGACGTGGTCCAGCGGCTCCTGCCGCTGCCGCGCGGCCTGCAGGAAGACGCCGAGCGTCTCCTTCAGCTTCGGCTGCCCGATGAACTCCAGGAGCGCGCGCGGGCGGAGCGTGACCTCGGGGTCCGCCTCGGCCGTCTGCAGCACGCCCGAGAGAATGCGTTCGTCCATCCGAGACCGATTATCGCGCCAGGGATTTCAGGGCGGCCTGGAGGATCTTGTTCAGGTCGTCGACGCCCACGTCCCGCACGGCGTTCTCGACGGCCTGCTGGGCCTGCACCAGCTTGTAGCCGAGGTTCTCGAGCGCGCCGATCGCGTCGTCGACGGCCGACGTCTTCCCGGCCCCCCCGGACGCTCCCGCTTCCGCGCCGAACCTCGAGAGCTTCTCCTTCAGCTCGAGGCCGAGGCGCTCGGCCAGCTTCTTGCCGATGCCCGGGATGGTCGCGAGCACGCGCGCGTTCTGTGTCGCGATCGCGCGGACGAGGTCGGGCAGCGGCAGGCCGGAGAGCACGGTGAGCGCGACCTTCGGCCCGACGCCCGAGACCGAGATCAGGCGTTCGAAGACGAATTTCTCCTGCGTCGTCGCGAAGCCGAAGAGCGAGAGCGCGTCCTCGCGGACGTGCATGTGCACGTGGACCGAGGCCTTCTCGCCGGCGGACGGAAGCGCCGAGAACGTGCCGAGCGGGATCGCGAGGTCGTAACCCACGCCGCCCACGTCGAGGACGAGCCGGTCCGTCCGAAGATCGAGGACGGTCCCCGAGAGGCGGGAGATCACGGGGTTACGCCTTCGAGCCGCCCATCCGCGACAGGAGCTCGCGGTTGAACTCGATCTTCAGGTCGGAACGCTTCTTCTGGACGAGAGCCTGCAGGAGCTTGTTCGACTTCTGGCCCCGGAGACCCTCCTTCACGGCGTCCTTTTCCTTCTCGAAAGCCGCCTGATCGAATGGCGTCACGCTGTCGACGCGCATCACCACCGCGCCACGCTCGGCAACGGCGATGGGTCCCTTCAGCTCGCCCGGCTTGGCCGAGAACACCGCGTCCAGCACGGCCTTCGGCGAGCCGAGACCGGGGATCGGACCACCCATCGAGAACGCGTCGGGCGTCTCGACCTTGAGGTTGAGCTTCTTCGCGATCCCTTCGAGGGTCGCGTCGGCGCTCATCGCCTGCTTGAGCGCCGCGAGCGTCGCCTCGTCCTGCCTCTTCTTCTGGATGTCGAGAACGACGCGCGCCTTGACCTCGGCGAAGGCCGGCAGGCCGGGCTTCCGGATCTCGACGAGCTTGACGATCGCCTCGCCGCGCGGCGTCGAGACCGGGGCGGCCGCGGCCTCGCCCTCCTTGAGGGAGAACAGCTTCTCGCTGAACTGCGGGTTGAACCCGATGCCTTGGGGCGCGTCGGTCCGCGAGAGGAACTCGGTTTCGTTGAACGTCACGCCGGACCCCGCGAGCTTGCGCAGGTCGTCGTCGGAGGGCTTGCCCATCTTCGCGACCTTCTCGCTCAGGCCCGCTGCGAGGCGCTTGGCCTCGTCGCGCGCGCGCTCGTCCTGGAGGCGCGCGCGTATTCCCGCCGAGACCTCGAAAAGCGGCTGGACCCGTTCGCCCGTTTTCTCGAGGACCTGGATGACGTGGTATCCGAAAGAGCTCTTCACGGGGCCGACGATGTCCTTTTCCTTCGCAGCGAAGGCGGCCTCTTCGAACTCCTTCACCATGCGGCCGCGAGGAAACGCGCCGAGGTCGCCGCCGTTCGCCTTCGAGCCCGGGTCGTCCGATTCGGCCCTCGCGAGCGCCGCGAAATCCGCGCCGCCCTTGAGCCTTCGCACCGCGGCCTCCGCCTTCGACTTCTGGGCGGCGTCGTTCGCTCCCTCGGCCTTGTAGAGGATGTGCCGCGCGTGTACTTCTTCGCCCTTGCGGAAGGTCTCCGCGTTCGCCGTGTAGTCGGCCGCGACGTCCGCGTCCGTGACCTGGATCGTGGGACGGATCTTCGCGGTCTCGACGAGGAGGTACTTGGCCTTGCGCTTCTCGGGCTGCATGTACGGCGTCGGGTTCGTCTTGAAGTACGCCCCGGCCTCGACGTCGGTCGCCGGCGCCTGCGCGGTCGAGACGACGGGCAGGAGCGCCCAGGCGATCTTCGCCTTGACGTTCCGCTTCTCGAACTCGGACTTCACCTCCTCGTCCGAGACGACGACGGCCTCGGTGAAGAAGCGGTTCAGCTTCTCGAGGAGAATCTGCTCACGCTGCGCCTCCTCAAAGCCCTGCGGCGCGAGACGATTCGCGGCCAGGATCCGGCGGTACGCCGCGTCGCCCACGAAGGCTCCGTCCTTCACGAACAGCGGCTTGCCGCTCTGCGGATCCTTGATGCCGAGCAGGTGCTGCGTGAGCTCGTCGTCCGTGACCTTGAGGTGGAGCCGTTCGGCCTCCTCGCGGAAGAGACGCCGGTCGATGAGGGAGTTGAGCACCTGCTCGGGCAGATTCATGGCGCGCACGAGCTCGGGGCTGTAGTTCTTGCCGTAGGCCTGCCGGTAACGATCCTCGGCGAACGCGTATTCCTTCTGGAATTCGGCCGTCGTGATCCGGATCCCGCCGGCCTTCGCCGCGAGGGCCGTCTCCGCTCCCCCGCGCTGGGAGCCCATGCCCCAGTCCGCGAAGACGAAGATCACGAAGACGGCGATGACCGCCCAGAGGATCCACTGGAGGTGTTTGAAGTTCTCGCGTAGTGCCTTGAGCATCTTGTTCTCCGAAGACGGACGCGTCCGTGGCGCCACGGGGGCGTCATGGGGCCCGAAAGAATCGAGGACGATACCTCAGAGCCAAACGGCGGTAAAGTTGGCCCCGTCGGGGCTCGACCAAGAGGGTGCTCCGGGTGTCCGACATGCTATAAGAATTGCGGTAAGGGTTTCCAGAAACGAGCGTTATGCCCAAGAAGTCCCCGAGCGACCTGGAATCCCAGCTCGAGTGGTATTACGTCTCCACCGAGACGCTCGTTCGAATTCTGATCGGCGTGGTGCTGCTCGCCGCCGCGATCGCCGGAGGCGTCTTCTTCTTCATGAAGCGGGGCGAATCCGCGGGCCGCGCCAAGCAGGAGATCGCCCGTGCCGAAGACGCGCTCTCGCGCGCCCACCAGCAGAAGGACGCGGCTCTTCTCTCGAAAGAGCTCGCTTCGGCCGAGGACATGCTCGGCGAGGCAAGGCGGGATCTCGCTTCGGGCCTGAACGAAAAGGCGACGCGCACGGCCGTCGAGGTGCAATCGCGCGCGATGAAGATCATCGCGGGCGCGGGCGTGAAGAGCAGCGCGAACGTCGTCGACACCGCCGGAGACGTCAAGATTCAAAAGGCGAATCGCAACACCTGGGACACGCTCCGGCCGAGCACGAGCGTCGGCGAGGGCGACTTCATCAAGACCGGCCCGAACGGCACCGCCGAGGTGCTGTGGAACGACGGCACGATGTACCGCATCCGCCCCGAGACGCTTTTCGAGGTCCACGGCGCCGGTGGCCCGGCGGGCGCGAACGTCAAACTCGTCGTCGGCACGACGGACGTGAACACGGGAGAAAAGAGCAAGGCCTCCGTGTCGACGGACACGGCGACGGCGAACATCGGCTTGAACGCCAGCGTGGGCATGGAAACCGACTCGCAGCGGACGAACGTGAGCAGCTTCGCCGGCACGACGACGCTCACCGACAAGGCCGGGCGCGCCGTTTCCCTCGGTCCGCGCGAGCGTGTCGCGGCGTTGCGCGACGGCGGCATCGGGCTGAAGTCGACGCTTCCGGAACCGCCGTCCCTCGTCAAGCCCGAAGACAACCTCGAAATCGACTACAAGAAGCACGAGCCCCTTCTCCTGCGCTGGTCGCCGGTGAAGGACGCGACCACCTACGAAGTCGAGATCGCGCGCAGCCGGCTCTTCGTCAAGGACTCGGTGCTCGACATCGGCGCGTCAGAGCGCAGCAAAGCCAACGTCCTCATCGGCATCTACGAGCCCGGCTCGTATTTCTGGCACGTGCGTTCGATCCGCAAGGGAACGCCGGCCGCCCTTTCGGACTGGTCGGCCTCCCGCCGTTTCAAGGTCACATCGGGCGACCTCTCCCAGGCGCGGCTCGACACGCTTCCTCCCGACCTCGTCATCACCCAGCGGCCGAACGTCGTGGGCTCGTCCGTCGTCCTCGTGGGGCGCACCGTTCCCGGCGCCTCGGTCACCCTCAACGGGGAGATCGCGGACGTGGGCTCGGACGGCACCTTCCGCAAGGTCATCTCCATGGGCGGCGACGGCCTGCAGACGATCGTCATCAAGGCACGCACGACGGGCGGCGAGACGGTCAAGAAGGAATCGGTACTCATCAACAGCAATTGACCGGAGGGGGCGGCCGTTCAGGGCCGCCGGACTCTCGAAAGGACCTCGTCTTGGCTTTTCGTTCCTTCTTCTCGATCTTCTCCTCCGACCTCGCGATCGACCTCGGGACCGCGAACACGCTCGTGTTCGCCGAAGGCCGCGGAATCGTCGTGCGCGAGCCGTCCATCGTGGCCGTGAACAGGATCACGAACAAGGTGGAGGCCGTCGGCAGCGCCGCCAAGGATATGCTCGGCCGCACGCCCGGCAACATCGTCGCCATCCGCCCCATGAAGGACGGCGTCATCGCCGACTTCGAGGTCACCGAGCGGATGCTCGACTACT
>OCZT010001547.1_pt1 | contig 23833 bp, 22 predicted proteins | sample 1539031 | NCBI WGS metagenome assembly OCZT01 (sample SAMEA3539308, study PRJEB22396) | soil metagenome | biome: tundra; feature: field; material: soil | place: USA | collected 2010-05 | depth 0.15 m | reverse complement strand
AAAACCTGTTCATGCACTGCTGGCGCATGCGCGAGGAAGTCCTCGACATCTTCGAGAAGACGACCGGCGGCCGGATCATCCATTCGGTCAACCGGATCGGCGGCGTCAAGCGAGACATGAGCGACACGGAGCTGGCCGAGATCCTCGTGCGGCTTCAGGCGCTCGGCAAGGAATTCAAGAAGACGGCCAAGGTCTTTGCAACGGACCCATCCATCGCCCATCGACTCGGCGGCGTCGGCGTGCTGAGCAAGGAAGACGCCCACGCAGTCGACGCGGTCGGCCCCATGGCCCGAGCCTCAGGCATCGTCATGGATACACGCCTCGCCGGCGCCAATTTCTACGACCGGATCGACTTCGAGCCGATGGTCGAAACTGCCGGCGACTGCCTGGCCCGAGTGGTCGTCCGGATGCGCGAGGTCGAGCAATCGATCGACATCATCCGCCAGGCCATCGAGAAGATGCCCAAGGGCGACGGCATGGCTCTGGAGACACGCCCTCGAGGAAACCCCACCGGCGAGACCTTCACTCGACTCGAGCAGCCGCGCGGTGAGGTCCTCTACTACGTCAAGGCCAACGGAACCAAGTTCCTGGAGCGGTTCCGGGCTCGCACACCGACATTTGCCAACGTGCCGGCCATGATCAAGCTCGTCAAGGGCTCGGACCTAGCCGACGTTCCGCAGATCGTCCTGACTATCGACCCCTGTATCAGTTGCACGGAGCGCTGAGATGGCCAACCCATTGACTCTGCCAATGGTGCCGCGGGCGCTGAAGAACCTCGTCTCCAAGCCGTCCACACGGCGCTATCCGTATGACATCCGGGAGCGCTTCGACGGCGCCCGCGGCACCATTGTCTTCGACGTGGAGACGTGCAACTTCTGCACACTTTGCATGAAGCGCTGCCCGGCGGCCGCAATCACAGTCAACCGCGAGAACGGCTTCTGGGCCATCGAGCACCTGACCTGCATCGGCTGCAACGTCTGCGTGGAGGTCTGCGCCAAGAAGAGCCTGAGCATGTCCAAGGACTCAAAGCCGGTCCACACTCGCGCCGACGTTGGCCCCCACGGCGAACGCCCCGGCCACGAGGAGTGGTACAAGCCGGTCCCGGAACCGGGAGAGTAGGTCCGTGGCGGGGCGGCCCGCCAATCGAGAGAGTTGTTGAACCGGCCGGTCCGAAGGGATCGGCCGGTCTTCATATGGCCCATTTCCCGTCGCGCATGTTCGTGCCCGGGCCGGAATTGCCAAACCTGGAGCCCGAAGCAGGCCGGCCTCGCCGATACCCCCCCATCGCGGCCGCTATTCTCTACTCGACAAAACCACCAAGGGGCTTGCGGATATGTCAGACGCCACGCAGATCGTCGAGCGACTGAGGGCCGCGAAAGCACCTGCCGGCCGGCTGGCCATCCTCAAGGCCTATGCAGCCGAGAACGACGGCCGCGGCACGACCGGTACGTATGAGTTCGAGAGCAATGCGACCACGATCGGCGTCGATGTTCCGGACATCGCCAAGGAATGCGGGGAGTTCCTCAAGGGCACTGGTGGCGACGCGTCGCTGCGCTTTCTATGCCTGGCCGTCGCGTTCAACGGCTTGCGGCGCGCGTATCAGGCGGATGAGGCCCGCGGGATCCTCGAGAGAGCTACAACGGAATTCGGCAACGTCCCGCTGTTCGGCCACTTTCTCGCAATGGCCCTCGACGGTGGCTCCGCCGCGGACATGCGCAAGGGGCTCGCGGTCGCAGAGAAGGCTCACAGAGAGCTTCCGGACAACGCGGGCGCGGCCCATACATGTGCCGTCCTGATCGCCGACCTAGCCTCGAGGGAGGATCTGGCCAACAAGGCGGAAGAACTGGATCGCGCCCTCAAGCTCGTCGACGAAGCCATTGCGCTGGAGAGCACGAAGGGCCGGTTCTATCACACCCGAGCCAGGATCAAGAGGCTTCTTGCGGACTACGACGGTGCGAACTCCGACATCGCCAAGGCGCTTGAATTGGAGCGCGACAGCAATGACGCCGCCGAACGCCGAGGGGTCTATCTCATCGAGCGGGCCATGATCGAGGCCGACCGGCATATCTCATCGTTCGCCAAGGAGGCGCGAGACTCCGCCAAGCGGTTGACCGAAGAGTCACACACCGCCAACACGGAGCTCAAACGCGAGACTAAGGAACTCAGGAAGACGCTCGAAGCCTCGCAGATCCAGGCGATCGAGGTCATCGGGTTCGTGACCGCAATCCTGGGCTTGGTTATGGCGACCCTCGGGGAAATCAAGGGCCAATCACCGCAGGATGCATTGACCGTCCTGGCAGGCGTCGCCGTCCTCCTGTTTGGCGCCGTCTTCTTCGGCTCCTGGATGCTCCGCCGCAGAATGGGCAAATGAAGGCTTCGCCCGCCACGAGGCTCGCCGGACGGACATTCGACGTTCAGGTCCTTAACCTGCCCGCGCCCGGCAAGGATCAGGACGCCTGGCTTGTTTCGGACGATTTCGTGGCGGTTGCCGACGGAGCCACGCCTCTGGGCGATGAACCTGCATCGGCGGTCCGAGAGTATGCGAAGACCTCGCTCGAAGCGCTCTGGAGCGAGCGGAGCCAAACGGCCGGCCGAATGGTCCGAGTTGCGGTCGAGAAGACAATGGATCTTGCGATTCCGCATACGCCGCCGCTTAGCTGCACCGTCGCACTTGCCAGAACCGTGTCTACATCTATCGAGGTCGTGATCCTGGGCGATTGCACAGCCGTTGTCGCCTATCAAGAGGGACGACGGCGTACGATCCGCGATCTTCGGTTGCCACGAGTGGACGCGGTCGTCATCGAGAAGCTGCGCGACCTCACGAAAGGTGGGCTATCCCCCGACGATGCCAGACTGGCCATCACAGATGACCTGACTGCCAACCGGCTGCAGATGAACAGGGCCGATTCATACTGGTCGTTCTCCGGAGAGCGGGCCGCCGGGCGACATGTACTGCATCGCCTGCTGGCGCCCGATGACGTTCTGGCAATCCTTCTCTGCTCGGACGGATTTGCTCGCTTAGCAGACACATTCCACGCCGCCTCGGGCATGACAGGCCTTCTGGACCGGTGCAGGAAGGAGGGGCTGGCGGCATTGGGCGCCGAGTTGCGCAGCCTGGAATTGGCCCCGCGCAGCATGACGGACTATCCGCGCTTTGGGACCCACGACGACGCCACGGCCGTTCTCCTCAGTCGCTAGCTTCCTTTCGGCGCCCGACAGAGCCGGCCGACGCCGCGCATAATCCCCTCCGATACCACCCCTCCGAATGGGTGGCGAGGTGACCAATGGCAGGGTGGCTTGGGCCCCTCTGGGCGTGCGTCGGCGCCGGCCGACCGGTCACAATACTCAGTAAAGTATTAGCACCGCGCCCAACGTTTACGCGGCCACTTAGTGGAGCAGCATGCACTCGATCGTCGCCAAAGCGCAGTTGTCACCGAACGTCACCAGGCTCGTCCTGGAAGCGCCGCGAATTGCGGAGATTCGCATGCCGGGCCAGTTCGTCATCGTGCGAAGCGGGCCGGGCGGCGAGCGCATTCCGCTGACCATCGCGGACGTGGACAAGACGGCCGGCACCATCTCGCTCGTGATCCAGGCCGTCGGCAAGACCACATTCGAGCTGACGAGCCTAAACGTGGGCGACTCGGTGCAGGACGTTGCGGGACCGCTCGGCAATCCCACCAAGCTGCTGGAAAGCGGCCACGCAGTATGCGTCGGCGGCGGCGTCGGAACGGCGGTGGTCTATCCCATCGCCCAGGCGCTGGCGGCAAACGGCGTCAAGGTGACCAGCGTCATCGGCGGGCGATCCAAGGAATGGGTCATCTGCGAGGAAGAGCTCAAGGCCTGCGGCGACGTGATCGTCTGCACAGACGACGGCAGCTACGGCCGCCACGGTTTCGTGACCGAAGCGCTCAAGGAGCTGTGCGAAGCCGGCGGCATCGGCGAGGTCTACGCAGTTGGGCCGGTCCCGATGATGCGGGCCTGCTCGGAACTGACCCGGCCCTTCGCAATCAAGACGACCGTCTCGCTCAACTCGATCATGATCGACGGCACCGGGATGTGCGGCGGCTGCCGCGTCTCGATCGACGGCAAAACGGAATATGCCTGCGTCGACGGCCCCGAATTCGACGGCCACCAAGTCGACTTCCGCCAGATGGCGGACCGACTCACCACCTATCGCGAGTTCGAGCAGGCGGCACTCGCCCGCTGGACCGAAGAGCACCCGCAGGCCCACTCATGACCGAGCCGAGGAACATGGACGAGATCATCGACACCCTGTCCGGCCGCGTCGCCGCAAATCACGAACCGCTCCCCAAGAAGGAGCGAATGAAGATCCAGCGCGGCGCCATGCCCGAGCAGGACGCCATGGCCCGGGCCCGCAACTTCGCCGAAGTCAACCTCGGCTACACCGAGCAGCTGGCGATCATGGAGGCCGATCGCTGCCTCCAGTGCCCCAAGCCTTTCTGCGTTGACGGCTGCCCGGTTGCCGTCAACATCCCCAACTTCCTGCGTCTCCTGGGCGAAGGCAACATCAAGGCCGCCGCCGACTCGCTCCTGAGCGACAACGCTCTGCCTTGCGTGACCGGTCGCGTCTGCCCTCAGGAAACCCAGTGCGAGCAGGTCTGCCTCCGGGCCAAGACAGGCACGCCGGTCGGCATCGGCTACCTCGAGCGCTTCGTCGCCGACTGGGCCATCAACAACCGAGATGTCTTTGTAGACGCCAAGCCGGCCCCTTCCGGCAAGACGGTGGCAATTGTGGGCTCCGGTCCGGCAGGCCTCAGCGCCGCGGGCGAGCTGACCAAGAAGGGCCACAAAGTCACGATCTTCGAGGCCTTCCATGCCGCAGGCGGCGTCCTGATCTACGGCATCCCGGAGTTCCGCCTCCCCAAGGACATCGTCCAGAAGGAAGTTGACCGCCTCGTGTCGGACGGCGTCGAGATCCGGCCCAACCAGATCATCGGCAAGACCTACACCCTGCCGGAGCTGCGCGCGCAGTTCGATGCCGTATTCGTGGCCGTCGGCGCCGGTCTGCCGGTCTTCATGAACGTGCCGGGCGAAAACCTCAAGGGCGTCTACTCGGCCAACGAATACCTGACCCGCGTCAACCTGATGGGCGCCTACAACCCGGATTCGGACACGCCGATCCTTCACGGCAAGCGCGTCGCTGTCGTTGGTGGCGGCAACGTGGCCATGGACTCCGTCCGAACCGCCCGCCGCCTCGGCGCCGCAGAATCTGTCTGTGTCTACCGCCGCTCGCGTGACGAGCTCCCGGCCCGGGCCGAGGAAGTCCATCACGCCGAGCAGGAAGGCGTCCGCTTCGATTTCCTCGTCGCCCCGACGGAAGTCCTCGGCGACGACAAGGGCTGGGTTACCGGCCTGAAGTGCGTCCGCATGGAACTCGGCGAGCCCGATGCGTCCGGCCGCCGCCGCCCCATCGAGATTCCCGGCTCGGAGTTCATCTTCGAGTGCGACATGGTCATCGTGGCCATCGGCACCAAGTCCAATCCCCTGCTGACCTCCACCTCCCCGGATCTCAAGGTCAACAAGTGGGGCTACATCGAGATCGACGCGAACCTGCAGACCTCGATGGACGGCGTCTTTGCCGGCGGCGACATCGTTCGCGGCGCTGCCACGGTCATCCTCGCGATGGGCGACGGCAAACACGCGGCCAAGAACATCGACGCGTATCTGCGCGGCGTGCTTCCGGCACCGGTGGAGATCGTCACTGAGGCAGCAGCGGCGCACTAGTTCCGCGTCACGTTGACGACCCGGGTTCCTAAACGGGCGGACATGCCGACCAGGCGGCGGGTGTTACCCCGCCGGTAACCGTCATGTCCGTCTCGCGCGGGCGCCCGGCCGCCTCAGCCTGAAGTTCTGGCTCTAGCGGTTGAACACGCCTTTGGCCAGATTCAGCACATGGGTCCGAACGGTCGCGCTGTCCGAGATGCCGGTGATCATCGTTGCCACGAACTCGTAAACAACACTGCCTTTGCGAACGACCAGGTATTCCTCCGTGTCGCCAAACGTCAAGGACTTGCGGAATATCGCATCGTCCCCAACCCCTGGCTCTTCAGTGATGGTCCACATAGCCATGCTGGCGTCGTTGGTCAGCTTCCTGAAATAGACCATCGCGGTCGTCGCCGCGGCTTCGGTCGGGAAGCTAGACACGACGACGCTGAAGACCCACGGCTTGAGGGAGGTGATTTCCTGGAACTTGCAGCAAGTCCCTCACTTGGACTATCGAGTGGACCTGGCGCCCGCCCGCCAGCGCCGGTCCTGGCTCTACCCGACAACGATGTGGGCGAGATTCGCCAGGTGGCCCCGAGCCGCGGCGCTGTCCGCAATGCCGGTGATGATCGTGTCCTGGAAGTCGTAGATGACAGTGCCCTTGCGAACGACCAGGTTCTCCTGCGTGTTGTTCAGCGTCAGCAAGTTCCGAATGACCGCATCGTCACCAACCCCGGGCCACTCGGTGACCGCCCACATGGCGCCACCGGTATAACTCGTTGTCGTCCGGTTATCGGTCATATTGGCCTTGGACGCAGTCTCGGTTGGGTAGACGTCGACGATCAGCGAGAAAGTCCACGGGTTTCCGTTGGCGAGCGACGTCTCGAAAGTGCAGCGAGTTGACGACGACGCGTTCGGCGGAACCATCTCGGTGATCTGCTTGCCGGCCCCAAAGGTGGCGCCGAACTCAGCCCCAACCTGGTCCTTGTTCAGAACGGCACAAGCCTGCGGAGCCTGGGCCGCCACCGGCTGCTGAGTTACGCTGGCCTGCTGCGTTGCGCTGGCCTGCTGCTGAGTTGCACCAGCCGGTTGTGTCTGGCCTCCCGCCGCCGGCGTGCCGGATCCGCTCGAACACCCGACAACCAGACTCATCGCTGCAGTGGCGGCAATGAGGTACGCAGTTCTTCGCGACATGTGTCTTCCCTCTGAATTTTGACCGATGGACTTGTAGATTATTCATCTACTTACCATTGGAAACAAGATGGGTCGGCGAGGGTGCCGGCCGACGCATCGGCTGCGGCCAGGAGTAAGGCCGACTGGCGGGCGCGCGCCTATCGCCCGGCCAGAATCGCCGAGAACCAGTCCAGCACGCTCCCGTTGAAGAAGATCTGCCTGCCGGTAGGGAAAGTGAGCAGGTGGCGCTGCCCGCTCGGGTCGACTCCGGTGAATGCCAGCCAGGCCCAGTTAACTCCGGGCGAGCGGTCGAGGCGAAGGTCGCCGCTCAGGGTTGCGGCGTTGGCCGGCCACGGTTCGCTGCCGTACCAGCTGGAACTGCCGTCCGGCGACACGCCGGCGGCGCTCCACTGCAGCGAGGCAGTCAGAAAGGGTTCGGTCTCGGCGGGGTCCACCGACGACAGCGGTCCTGAGTCTGCTTGGATCGATGCGTCGTTAGACCCGGACGCCGAAGTCACAGAGGCCGGCGTTGGCCCGGCTCGCCAGGCCTCGATGCGCAGATCGGTCCAGCCTGAAAGCAGGCCCCGGTCCGGGACAATGATGGTCTGCTCCACGAAGGAGCCGCCCCAGTCGGTCTCGCCGGTGTCTACCTTCAGGGCCCAATCCGGCATCGGCGCGCCGATGCGATCCGACCCGGCGGGAAATCCGACCGCCGCCATATGCGATCCGGATGTAATGGGACCCGCGACCTTGCCGACGATGAAAGTAACCACAATCGCCGCAGCCAGCACAACCACAAGCCGCCGCGGAAAGCCGAGCCGGAACTCCTGTGTCCGCCAGGCTCCGGCTACCCACCACAAAGGAAGCGCCAGGAGCGCCACAACGCCGGGCCAGTTGAGCGGTCCGGTCCAGACCGCCACGGCGTAAACGAGCAAGAGGGCCGCGCCGAGAGGCATCGTCACCCAGCGGACGAGCCGGGCCGCGAAGCCCGCTCGCGCCGCGAAAGTCGGCGTCAGCAGCCGTGCCGCTACGAAGACGGCGATACCTAGAGCCAGCGTATTGGGCACGGCACCGGTGCCGGAATCAAGACCACCCCACGATGCCCCGATCTGGCGGGCAGCCACTGCAGCCACAGTCGTGACCAGCAAGAGCGCGACCGACATGACGGCCCAGCCTACGAACCCGCCCCAGACACCGCCGCGGACCACTCCCCAGGCGCCCGCACCGGCGGCGGCCAGCAGCCGAGTCCGGTCGCGACGCGCGCGCGTCAGTTCCTTGGCGAGGCTCTTGGCGGACCCAAGACGTTCCACGGCTTTCCGCTCGGCTTCGGCCCGGTCCACTCCGCCGGCAGCCAGCGCCGCGGCCGAGTCCGCCAAGTGCGCCCTGAGCTCTTCGAGAATGTCCGCCCGCTCCCCGGCTTCGAACGGGAGCTGACGATCGATATCTTCGAGGAACCGCTCACTACCGGAATCGGGCTCAGCCATTGGTCGCATCGGCCGTCACCAAGCGGACGCTCTCCGCAAACTGCCCCCACTCGGCCGATTGCGTGTTGAACAGCTGGAGCCCGCTCTCGGTGATGCGGTAGTAGCGGCGGCGCGGCCCAAGACCGCCGTCGCGCCACGAGCCTTGAAGCGCACCCTGCTTCTCGAGTCGATGGAGGGCCGGGTAAAGCCAACCCTCGCCGGGGTCGATGAACGCCGCACTTCGCACACGGATGCGTTGTCCGATCTCATATCCGTATAGCTCGCCGTCCTTGAGGACGCCGAGTATCAGCAGCGCCGTTGTCCCTTTGAGCAGCTGCGAGCGATCCATCTTCTACCTCACCATGTGATGTAGAGATCGTACCGCAATGACGGTCGGCGTCAAGAGATGTGATGGTGACCGCGCCGAAACAACGGTCGGGCCGAAAGAACGGGCCGGGCGCAAACAACGGGCCGGGCGCAAACAACGGGCCGGGCGCAAACGGGGCGCTCGAGCTAGGAAGCGGACGCCTCGGCCGGCGGCGCCGCAGTCCTCGCTTGGTCCGGCCCCGCCTCCTGCCGCTTCCACCCCGAAATCCAGATCGCCGTTGCCCCGAAGGTGACCGCGGCAAACACGCTGACGCCCAGGAACGGCGTAATGACGTACATCTGGGCCAACACGAAGACCCCAACCAGAAGTCGCGTCCGCCAGGGCTCGGAGATCCCGGAGCCCGTTCCCCCCGCGGCCCAAAGCAGCATCGGCAACACCATCGCGGCTTCGTAATGAAGCGAGTGTTGACTGACGACGATCCCGATCAGGCAGGCGCCCGCGCCCGCTTCCGCGATCGACGACCGGAGAAGGCGCGGTAGGGCCGCGATCACGACGGCAACCGCGGCCGCGTCGGCGATCGGCGACGCTATGCCGTGGCCCATCATCAGCCCGGGCAGAGCTATGGTCTTGTTGACGTTCTGGTATGTGTCCTGGACGAAATAGCCCGACGTTGGCGAGAGCCAATCCGTCGGCCACATCCAATCGCCGGCGCTGCCTGCGACACCGAGCAGATACCAGCCGACCGCCACCACCATGGCGACGAAGAGCGACACCCACTGCCGTCGCAGAACGAGCGGGGCAAACATCGGTAGGGCCAGAGTCATCTTGTAGAGCATGGCGCCGACCGCCAGACCAGCCAGGACGCGACGGTCGCGGCGCAGGCAGTCGATGGTGACGACGGCGAACATCAGGGCCAGGGGGCGTTCTGGCCCGTGGCGGCGGCGGCTAGAACCGGGGTCCAGCCGCTGGGTCGGCCGTCCGGAGAAGGTGCTCGTCGCTCGTAGCATCGCCTCGGTCGTGGCCGGCATCTGCTGGCACGGCGGCGTGGGCTAGCAGCCCGCCGGCTGCTCCCTCAGGCGGAGGCCCAGGCGACGTACCAGACGCGCCAGAGCGTTGTCGGATCGGAGAGCGGATCCGCCGTGCACCAGGCTGAAGTCCGACGGACCGCCCTCGCGGATTACGCCCGCATCCGGTTCTCCGAGTAACTCGCCGCCGCGCCATGTAGCGACCCACTAGAGACCGACCGCGCTCCCTTCGACCTGCTCGCTCGCCTGTGGTGCTCGCAAAGCCGGCAGGAGGTTCGAGGCCGCCAGCGAGATGGCAGCCACCCCGATCGAGATCCACCAGCCGTACAAGTTGTAGCGTGCGATCAGGATGGCAAGGAATATGGCCAGGTCGCGGCGCAGAACCAGAAGTGTCGGCAGGAGGAAGAGCATCCCGTAGCCATGGATGCTCGGCGCGGCAACCAGCAGAGCGATCCCGACCCAGGCCCCGGCGTCGCGACCTCGAACGAAGAACATGCCCACGACTGCGGCGACGGCCGCGGCGGTGGCCAGAGGACGTCCAACCAGAAACGCAAGTGGACCGCCGGCGGGTGCCCAGTTAGGGTCGGCTGCGCGACCAAGCTGGTCCAGCCAGTCGCGGTAGAGCCCGATCCCCGTGAACGGCAGCACCGCCAGCGCGACGATCGCCAGGGCCGCTCCCCCGACGATCGCCGCCCGAAGCCGAGGCCGCGCGATCCAGGCGAGCGGGAGGAGCTGCGTGTACTTCAGCGCACCCACGCCGGCAGCGAGGATGCCGTCCAACATGTCGCGCCTGAAGGCGCTGCTCGTCGCGTCTCCTGGCTCTGTTGCGTTCCCAAGGTGCCTGGGACGCAGCTCCCAACTCTGACCCGGGACGAAGAACAACGCCGCGAAGGCAGCAAGCTGGATCACTTGCACGTTACCGGCGACAAGCCCCTCCATGAAGGGCGGCCACAGCAACACCATAGGCACAGCCGGCCAGGGCACCGAAAGTCGGCGGCACGTCCACACCGCCACGACCGCCACGAATACCAGCCAGCAGCCCACAACGAAGGTCCGCGGCAAGCTGGCGATGGGGACGAGGTAGGGCAGAAGCCATGGCGGGTAGAGATACGGCAGGTCCGGGCCGGAAGTCAGTGAAAAGGCGGAAGCAACGTAGGGCTGCCCGCCTGTAGACCATCGGCTGGCCGCGCGGAGTGGGATCTCGAGGTCGGTGCCCGGCACCCACGCGAGGAACGCCGGCAGGGATATGACGATGATGAAGAGCAGAAGGACCGCCAGGCCCCTCGTGAGTTGACGGTTGGCAGAGCTCGCTTGATCGAATACGGACCGAACGACCGCAATCGGGTGCCCAGATCGCGCCGTCGCTTTCGTCACCAGGCCATCTCCTCTCGGGCACGCCACCCTCACCATGGAACAGGGCGCCGCGTCCGCATTGCGCCAGGCCCAACCGCGCCTATTCGGGCCGCCAGGAAGGCGGCGGGTCGCATTGCTCGGCTCGGCCCATATCTCATGCGGGTGGGGCCGCAAGGCCTTCGCCACTCGCGATCGGATCAGCCGCGAATGGGCGCCAGCGCCACAGCCACATCAGAGTGGTGGCGGCCACGACGATCGCCACGCCACTTACGACCGTGTAAGCGGAGACCAGCCACAACAGGCCCATCGGCACGACCAGGAAGACGAGCCGCGTTCGCCAAGGCTCCTTGAGCCCCCCGGCGATGGCCCAGGCGATGATCGGCAGCATCAGGCCCGCCTCGTAGCCCCAGACGCGCGGGCCGGCGGCCATCGCCAGAAGGCAAGCAGCGCTTCCTGCCTCCACGATCGGAGCACGCCTGAGCCCCCGGAGAGCCAGCACGACGATGACCACGCCGCACGCAACCGGAACGAAGAGCGGCACTCCCGGAAAGCGCCCAACCAGGCCGGGCATGCTCACCGCCTTTTCGGCATTGCCCACCAGGTCGTTGGCGAGCCACGGCTGCATACCCGTCCACCAGGGGAACGGCCAGGCCCAGTCACCGGCAGCGGCGGCGACGCTCACCAGGTACCAGAGCACTCCGACTCCGGCGGCGACCGCGAGAGACCGCCAACGGGTGCGAAGCAGAAGCAGCCCGATAATCGGCAGCGCAAGCGTGGGTTTATAGAGCATGAGCCCCGCGGCTAGACCGACTTCGAGCGAGCTATCGCGCCGCAGCGCATCGATTGCCCACAACGCCAGGACGACCACTACCGTTGCGTTCTGGCCGATGTCGGCCGACGCCGTCATCGGGGTCCAGGCGACTGCAATAAGCATCGTCAGCGAGGCCGGCAGATCGAAGATGCGCGCCAGCAGCAAGCCTGCCACGCCGACCAGTGCCAGCATCAGAACGGCCTGGATGACGAAGCCCAGCCAGATCGGCAAGTGCGAAACAGGGGTGAATGCGTAGGCAACTGCCGGCGGGTAGCGCCAGTAATCCACCGCCACGCCGTGTGCGACCTGCCACGCCGAGTGCTTTGCCCCGTCTACGAGATCGGGCGTCCCGGCCGTGGCTCCGGCCGCCCAGAACGCCGGAAAATCGCCGCCGCCGTTGACAAATGCGGTATCGATCGGCACCAGGCCGATGATCGCAACGGCGATCGCCCAGAGCCGAACGCGCTTCGGCGGCAGCGGCAAGAACCCGAGCTTGGTCCGAAACGGCCAACCGCGCTCCCCGGCCGCCGGAGTCGGGGCCGGTTGCGCCGTGTCTGCCGTCACCGCCGAACTCACGACTGAGGAAGAGCCTCTGGCCGCATGCGAGCCTTCGCCAGGCGCTCCTGGATGTAGGGCTTCACCTGCGACAGGTCTACTCGGATCTGCTCCATGGTGTCGCGGTCGCGAATGGTGGCCTGGCCGTCTTCCAGCGAGTCCACGTCAATCGTGACGCACCACGGCGTGCCGATCTCGTCCTGACGCCGGTAGAGCTTGCCGATCGCGGCCGTGTCGTCATAGACGGCCATCATGTCCTGGGCCAGATCTTCGCGGAGGGCGTGGCACTTCCCTACGATCTCGTCGCGCTTCTTGAGCAGCGGCAGGACCGCCACCTTGTACGGCGCCAGCTCCGGGTTGAAGCCCAGGACGACGCGCTTCTCGCCGCGGACTTCCTCTTCGCGATAGGCATCGATCAGGAAGGTGAAGGCAGCTCGGTCGCCACCGGCCGAGGTCTCGACGATCCACGGCACGTACTTCTCTTCCGTGGCCGGGTCGAAGTACTCGAGGTTCTCGCCGCTGGCCTCCTGGTGCCGCCCGAGGTCCCAGTCGCCGCGGTTGTGGATGCCTTCGAGTTCCTTCCACCCGAACGGGAAGCGGTACTCCACGTCCCAGGCTTCCTTGGCGTAGTGCGCCAATTCGTCCGGCCGGTGCTGGCGGAAACGAAGGCGGGCCGGGTTGACACCGTAGCGAACGTACCAGGCCATGCGGCGCGGCTTCCATTCCTCGAACGCGGCCGCCGCCGTCTCCGGCTTCACGAAATACTGCATCTCCATCTGCTCGAACTCGCGCATCCGGAAAACGAAGTTGCCGGGGCTGATCTCGTTGCGGAAGGCCTTGCCGATCTGGGCGATGCCGAACGGCAACTTCTTGCGGGCAGTCTCGCGAACGTTCTTGAAGTTGACGTAGATGCCCTGGGCCGTCTCCGGGCGGAGGTAGACCTGCGCGGCCTCCTCTTCGACCGGGCCCATGTAGGTCTTGAACATCAGGTTGAAGCGGCGCGGCGCGCTGAGCGGACCCTGGTCCGCAGGGCACTTGAGGCCCAGGCGGTCGATCGTGGCCGGGTCCATCAACTCGGTGCTGGTCAGGTTCTCGCAGCCGGGCAGCTCATCGAGCCGGTAGCGGCGGCGGCAAGTGGTGCACTCGACGAGCGGGTCCGTGAAGTTGGCCACATGGCCGGACGTAACCCAAACCTGCGGCGCCATGATGATGCTGGCGTCCAGCCCTACGATATCCGTCCGCTCCTGGACCATGGCCCGCCACCAGGCCCGCTTGACGTTGTTCTTCAGTTCCACGCCGAGCTGCCCGTAGTCCCAAACGGCGTTGATGCCGCCGTAGATCTCCGAGCTGGGGAAGATGAAGCCGCGCCGCTTACTGAGTGAGACGATCGTCTCCAGGTTGGCGACGGATGGCCCTGGGTCGTCGGCCTGGATCTCTGGCTTATCGGCGGTCAATGCGGTCTCCTCGGGCACAGGCGCTGGAATTGCCTGATGCGATGCGAATTGGGCGAACGGGGCGAACGGGCGGCCGGACGATCGAGCCTTCGCGCGATCGAATGCCTGGGGCACAATTCTCGCATGACCTGATGCATCGGCGAGCGCGCCGGGCACAAGACCTGCCGGCCCAGACTTGCCGAGGGCGAAAGCCCCAACCCTCTGGTAGTGGCGCGGCGATCGGATTATCCTCAACACATTGGGAGGTCGTGCATCATGGACTCTCGCGAACACCCCGTTCAGATGGCAAAGCTCGCCCGCAATCTGAGCGTCCTCCTCGTCGAGGACGACCCCGGCGTTGCCCAGGTCGCCGCGACGTGGCTGCGCAACTTGCACTGCGAGGTCACCGTTGCCAGCAACGGAACCGAGGCCGAGAAGATCGCCGCCCAACACAAGGAACCCCTGGACCTGCTCGTTGCAGACGTAATGCTGCCGGGCATGCGCGGTCCGGCCCTTGCCGGCGCTGTCCGGCGCCATCATCACGAAACCGCAGTGCTGTTCACGAGCGGCTACTCACCCGAGTTGGTCAGCGAACTGTTCGCCTCTCACCTGGACAAGGCTATCCTGCTCAACAAGCCCTACACGAAGGCGCAGCTCGAGGCCGGGATGCAGGCTGTGCTGGCTCGAAAGGGCAGTCGGGACGCCTCCTGAGGCCCCGCCTCCCCAATCCAACGCCGGATCGGCCGGTTGCCTACACTTGGCCTTGCGACTGCGCCCAATGGGCATGCGGCGGGTAGTGGGATGATTCGGCTCATGGGGCGTTTCGTAATTGAGGCCAGGAGAGGTCGATGGCTGGCCAGGCGGATGGCCCTGGGCTTGGGCCTCGGCCTGTTGGTAGTTGTCGGCGGGAGTTCTGCGATGGCTCCCCGCGCCGCCGTCCTGCCGGCACCCACGCCCTCGCACCGCGTCGCGGATCTCGCCGTCGCAGTCGCGGCGCCGTCCGCAACGGCAAGCCCAAGTCTTGGAGCCACCGCCACCGAGCCGCCCGCAGGAGATATCAGCCCCGCCTTGGAGTCGCGGCCAACCTGGATCGCCTACTCGTCCTCCACCTACCACTTCAGGATCAAATACCCGACCGGCTGGTACGCCTCGGAGAGCCAGATCCAGGGATGGGCCGTCATCTCGGGTTGGGACGACTCCAACGCCTCCGTCACATGGCGGCCGATACCACGCGGCACCACCCTGAGCGACATCACAGACGAAGTCTGGAAGGCGATGCACGACAACACCTTCACCGTGATCGCCAGCGACCCGGGCGTGATCTTCGGCCTGCCAGCCAGGATCCTCACCGTGGACGGGGTCTCGTCGCTGGGCCACGCCCGCCACGGCATCGTGGGTATCGTGGTGACGGCCACGGGTCGCTACCGAGTGGAGCTGTGGACCAGACCCGGCTCCGAGCTGGACGACGTCAAGCTCTACAACTCGTTTCTGTCTGCCTTCGAGATCGCCTAACAGCCGCGCCGGCGGACCCCCGCCCGGGTGCCGGCTAGCAGCCCGGGTGCCGTCTAGACCAGCGGTAGACGCGGGACTGGTGCCGCCCGGTGTCCGCGGCGCACCTCATCGAGGAAGGCCAGGGATCGCGCGTCGCGCTCCAGCGAAAAGTGCAGGAAATCACGCATCGCGCCCTCTACTTCGCGCTCCACGTCCGACGGCAACCGCAGCGCCGCCAGCGCCTCCACGTCCATCCGCTGGTAGGCCTTGAGCATCTTCAGGGCCTCAACTGAGAGGGACGTTCTGTCCTCCGGCGGCCCGGGGCAGCGCGAGCAGAGCACGCCGCCGAGCGGTGGAACCCAACGGAACTTCTCGTCCACTTCCAAGACCCGGTCGCACTCGACACAGCGGTCCACTTCCGGCCGCACGCCCAATTCGTCCGCCAGGCGCATCTCGTACCAGCGCGCCACCCTGCCGGCATTCATGCCGGCGTCCAGAAGCTCGTAGGAACGACGCAGAAGCAAGTACAGCCCTTCGGTCTGGTGCCGCTCCTCTATCGCCTTGTCGGCCAGCTCGGCCAGGTACCAGGCCGTTGCCGCCGACTCGAGCGAGTCGCGCAGACGAAGCCAGGCGTGGATCACCTCAACTTGCGTCACGACATCGAATGTCCGGCCACGAGCAAGCGCGACGCGCAACTCCGCCAGCGGCTCGAGCGCGCCACCGAGCCGGCTGGTGGTCCGGCGGACACCCTTGGCGATCGCCTTGAACTTGCCGTGCTCCGGCGTAAACAGCGTCATGATCCGGTCCGCTTCGCCGTAGTCGAAGCGGGACAGGACGATCGCGTCGGTGACGTAGAGGCGCGAAGGAGGCATTCCGCCACGCTATCACGACTAGGCGGGCAGGCTCCGGTATCCTCGCGATATGACAGACGCCATCGGCCCCCGAACCGGCCGCACGCGCCTCCGCCGCCACGCCGACCGCGCCGTGCCGGACCGCATCGAGGAGTTTCTGCAGGCCGGGTCGCACGGCCCCCGGGGACTACACAACCGCCACGGACGACGATCTGCGCGGCGTCTAAGTCACAGACATCACCATCGACGAAGCCTCAGCCAAACTGCGAGTGGGAGGTTCCATGCACCCCCAAGACGACGATCCGAACTACCCCGGCTCGGCCTACATCAGGCCCGTTCGATGAAGCTCCTCCGATGAAGCTCGTTCGCGGGGAGGCCGGCGGAGCCGTCTGGTTCTCATCGAAGCCGTTCACTCTGAACTTCGCTGCCTGTGGGCGCGTCCGCGGACCCATCACGCAGGGGCAGCTGGAGCACGCGCTGACCGGGCTGGGCAAGCGCCACCCTCTCCTGGCAGTGAAAGCCGTCCCGGGCCCGGGAGCAGGCCAGGACTTCTTCACGGACGAGGATGTGCCCCCGATTCCGCTGCAACTCGTTGACAGAGTCAGCGACGACGATTGGGTCCGCGAGGCCCAGCGCGACATCCAGATCCCATCCAAGTACCTCAGCGAGCCCATGATCAGGTGCATCTGGGTTCGCGGCGGCGACATCTCGGACCTGATCCTGATCTGCGACCACATGATCGCGGACGGACGCTCTGCCATCTTCGCCCTGCGCGACCTGCTGGCACTGCTGGCAGACCCATCCCTGGAGATGGAGCCCCTCCTGGTTGGTCCGTTGAATGAACTCATTCCGCAGGACGTTGCCGATCGACTCAAGGCGATGCCCTCCGCGCCCGCTCCCGCGCCCGTTCCCGCGCCCGACGCCGAGGACGACGCCGAGGACGACGCCGAGGAGCCCAAATCGGACGAGGAGTACACGCGGGACCATGCAGGACCGGTCCACATCGAAACGTTCGACCTGAACGCCGCCGAGACGTCGGCCCTGATCGCGCGCTGCAAGACAGAGCGCGTGACCGTGCAGTCCGCCCTGTGTGCCGCGTTCCTTCGCCCGTTTGCAGAACGCCAACTGGACCAGCCGATACGGCACGCCGAGATCCCGGTGGATCTGCGCCCCCGCCTGGCCAGACCGGTCGGCGACGCGTATGGCTGCATGATCGGCCTCACCCTCATCGAAGTCGACTGCACGGTCGGACGCGACCTCTGGGATGTCGCCCGGGATGCGTCGGTGGCTCTGGCGACGATGAACTGGGACGAACTGTTCGCCACGCCGTTAGTCATGCTCGCCCTGATCGGCCACTTCCCAAACCGGCCCTGGACCATCGACTACGACGTCTCCATCAGCAATCTGGGCCGCATAGACATCCCGGCGGAGTACGGCGCCTTGCGCCTCGAATCCATCTTCGCGCCCATCTTCCCGGCCACCGGCCCCGAGCATCGGATACTGGGAGTGTCCACGTTTGCCGGGCAGATGCGCTTCACGTTCAGTACGCGCCACCCGAACGCCGGCGCGATGGCACACCGCGGCCTGGAGTTGCTTCGGGGGATGCTCGTCTGATGCGGCCCACGGCCACGCCGCAGCAGGATTTGGCTAGCCGGTTGGTATGATTTGCCCGTGAAGATGACAATCAACCTATCCGAAATGGTCGCGGACACCGAGCAGGAGATCCTCCGGCTCGTCACCGAGAAGGACGCGCCAACAGCCGGCCTCTACGAGATGTGCCGATATCACATGGGCCTGGACGGCAGCGGCTCGTCCGGCAAGCGGATGCGGCCACTCCTCGGCCTGCTCTCCTACGCCTCCATCAAGGGCGATCACTTCGGGGCGTTGCCGGGCGCAGCGGCCGTGGAGCTGGGCCACAACTTCAGCCTGGTCCACGACGACATCGAGGACGGCGACACCGAGCGCCGCCACCGCCCGACTCTCTGGGTTCGCTACGGCGTCCCGCAGGCGATCAACGCCGGGGACATGCTTTTCACGCTGAGCCGCAAGGCGCTCCACCGCCTGACGGAGATGGGCTATTCAGATACGAAGGTCCTGCGCCTGATGCGCCTCCACGACGACACCTGCCTGGCCCTGTGCGAGGGCCAGTACTTGGACATCTGGGCCAGCGAGCAGGCGGAGCCGATGTCCGTGGACATGTACTTCAAGATGATCGGCGGCAAGACCGCGGCCCTCATCTCTGCCTCTGTGGAGGCGGGTGCAGTCCTGGCTACTGACGACGAAACCGTGATCACCCGATACAAGGAATTCGGCTGGGCCCTGGGCCTCGCCTTCCAGCTAAACGACGATCTGCTGGGCATCTGGGGCGTCGAGGCGGCTACCGGCAAGGAGCCTACGGACGTGGCCCGGCACAAGATGACGCTGCCGGTGATCTACGCCTTCGAACACGCCGACGCCACCGACCGGGCGGCCCTGACGGCGATCTGGCATATCCCTAAGCCGACGGACGACCAAGTCGCCGAAGCAGTAGCACTGCTCGAGAAGATCGGCGGCCGCGACTACACCCGCGATCAGGCTCGCTACTACCGAGACAAAGCCCTGACGGAGCTCGATGCCGCAGGCGTCGTGGACGCAGAGGCGCTGGACGCCCTGCGCGGCATCATCGTGGGCGTCATCAAGGCCTAAGTGTCGGTCCCTCCCTACGCCAGCGCGTGGCTCGTGATCAGCTGACCGGAAATTGCATCCACCATTACGATCGCCCGCGGCCCGGGTCCGTTCGTGGCGGGGACGCCCGGCAGGCCCTCCCAGAACATGGAGACGGCCCAGGCCAGCCGGGCAGCGGCTCCGCTGCAGGTGTCATGCATCGAAACCAGGGCGACTTCGCGGATGTAGCCGCCGGAATATGTGTTGTTAGCTATGTCGATGGCGGCCACAGCCGTCGTCGTGGGCGGAGCCGCCGCCGGTTCCAGGCGGAGGCACACGGCATCCAGATCGTCGAGACTCCAGCCATCGAGACGCGTCGTGCCCATCCCGCGCAGAAACTGGCTGACCGGGCTGCGATGATCGTAAACGACCCAGATCGACGCCCACGCGAACGCCACAACAACGACCAACCCGATGGCAGTCTGATGACGCCTCAGCCAGCGCACGGCCGGACTCCCTCCACTACCGCGCCGTACTCTTGCTCGAATCGCCGGACTTGCCGTCGTCCTGGCCGCCTTCGTGAAGGTGCTGGCGAACCGCCAGAACCTTGCCCACCCGGCGGCCATCGGTGGTCTCGACCGTCATCGTGAGGCCGTGCTCTGCCACTTCCACCTTGTCACCGGGCCGCGGCACGCCGCCGACTCGGTGATAGATCAGGCCGCCGACCGTGTCGTACTCGTCCGCGTCCTCGAGAGAGCCCAGATCCACGTTGAAAAGCTCGCCCAGATCGTCAACAGATGCTCGCCCATCGATGCGGGCTTCGTCGTCCGAGAGGCGGACCGTCAGCGGCTCCTCCACGTCATATTCGTCCTGGATGTCTCCGACGATCTCCTCGATCAGATCCTCGATCGTGACCATGCCGGCCGTGCCGCCGTATTCGTCCAGCACGATCGCCAGGTGAACCTTGCGACCCTGGAGCTTGTGAAGCAGGTCATCGATCAGCATTGATTCAGGCACGAAAAGCGGCGCCCGCAGCAGCTTCCGCAACTCCGGCTTGGCCACTCCACCCTTGAGGAAGGGCAAGAGGTCCTTGGCGTAGAGCACGCCGACAATCTCGTCGATCGCCTTCTTGTAGACGGGAATGCGGCTGTGGCCTTCCCGGATGAAGGTGTCGATCGCATCGTCTATGGTCGTCGTAACGGCCAAGGCGCACATCTCGGTCCGCGGAACCATGACCTCGTGGACGCGCCGCTCGCCGAGCTCGATGACCGCGCTGATCATCTGCTCTTCCTCGGCCTCGAGGATGCCGGTCTCCCCTCCCCGCTCGACGATGAGCTTGAGTTCCTCGGTGTTGATCTGGGCCTGGCGGGCAACTCCGGCCCCGAAACCGCCGGCTATCAACCTCGTCAGCCCGGTCAGGAGCTTCACGACCGGCGAGAAGATCCGACCGACCATGTCCAGCGGACCGGCGAGAGTCAAAGCAACTCGGTCCGGATAGGCCAGGGCGAACGTTTTGGGAACCAGCTCGCCGAAGACGATGGTGAATGCGGCCAACAGCATCGTGACGATGATGACGCCCAGACCTCCAGAAAGGCCTTTGAGCGCCGGCACTTGAGCGATGACTTCGGCCAGGCGCTCGGCCAGGTTGACGGCCGCGTACGCCGAGGCCAGGAAGCCGACGAAGGTGACACCGATCTGGGCCACGGCGAGGAACCGGGCCGGATCTTCAACCAGCCGCTTCACACGGCGCGCGTTGCGGTGTCCTTCATCGATGAGTTGCTCGATCCGGCTGTGACGCAGGGTGACGAGCGCGATCTCGGCGGCAACGAACACAGCCTCGATCGCGACGAGGACGAGGACAACCAGCAGCTGCAGGACGACGTCGCTCATCGTTCGACTCGTTTCGAAGCCTCCGCTGCGGGAGCCTCGTCAGGCTTGGCGGCGGCGCCATCCGGAGCAACGCGGGGTTTGCGCAGCCGCGCCGGAACGCCGAGCGCCAGCATGCCCGCCGGCACGTCTTTGGTAACCACGGATCCGGCGCCGGTTCGAGCACCGTCGCCGAGTTCCAGCGGTGCCACGAGCATCGTGTCCGAGCCCAGGAAGACGCCCTTGCCGATGATCGTCTTGTGCTTCTTCACGCCGTCGTAGTTGCAGGTAATCGTGCCCGCGCCGACGTTCGTACGCTCTCCGACCTCGGCGTCGCCGATATAGCTGAAGTGGTGCTGCTGAACGCCCGCTTCGAGGCGGCTGCCCTTCACCTCGGCAAAGTTGCCGAGCTTGGCTTTGCGCCCGATAGACGACTTGGGCCGCAGGTGCGACATGGGCCCGATCTGGACCTCGTCCTCGACCTCGGACGATTCCAGGACGCTGGCCCAGATGAAGCAGTCGCGGCCGACCACGGTGTCGATAATCTGACTGCCGGCCCCAACCCTGGTCCCGGCCCCGATCCGGGTGTTGCCCTTGAGAACGACGCCGGGCTCCAGGACGACGTCCTGATCCAGCTCAACGGCCACGTCCACATATGTGTGCATGGGATCGACCATCGTCACGCCGGCGGCCATATGGCGCTCGTTGATGAGCATCCGGAGTTCCATTTCGGCGGCCGCAAGCTGAGAACGGTCGTTGATGCCGGCGAGAGTTCCGTCGTCCTCGACCTCAAGTGAAACCACCGGCCGCTTGTCCTCGCGAGCCAGTGCGACCAGTTCCGGCAGGTAGAACTCGCCCGAGACCGGCGACGGCTTGACGTCGCCGATGCGGCGCCGAAGCCATACGGCATCGAAGGCGTAGACGCCGGCGTTGATCTCCTCGATTTCCAGCTCTGCCGGCGTACCGTCCTTCTCTTCGACGATTCGAAGAACCTGGCCGCCATCCGCACTGCGAATGACTCGGCCCAGACCCTCGGGGTCATTGGAGTGGACGGCGACGATCGCCACGGCGGCATTGCGGGCGCGACGCAAATCAATCAGCTCAGCCAGGAGATATGCCTGAACCAGCGGCACGTCGCCGGAGAGAACCAGGATCTCGGCCACATCGTCCGGCACGGCATCCATCGCCGAGCGAACCGCATCGGCAGTGCCACGCGGCTCCGCCTGCAGAGCGAAGTCAGCCTCATCGGCGAAGACCTCGGCGATGACCGCAGTGGCGGCCGAGTAGACGACAAGCGGTCGGCGAGCGCCCATCTCCCGGGCGGCGTCAAGCACGAAACCGAGCATTGGACGGCCGCACAGCTCATGGAGAACCTTGGGCTTGCGGGACTTCATGCGGGTTCCGAGGCCGGCAGCAAGCACAACCGGCAGAACACTTGCAGAGGTTTGGCTCATTGGATCGGACGGTAGCACGGAACTGGGCGGCTGCGCGGCCCGGTTCGAGAGGACCGGGCCGGCATAGCGCCAGGCATTAGTTGGACTTCCGCGCTATCGCCTCGATCTCGACCAGTGCGTCGTGCGGGAGGGCGGCGACCTGCACGGTGCTACGAGCGGGCGGCGGGGTGACGACGTGCGTCTTGTAGACGGCGTTCATCTTGTCGAAATTGGCGAGGTCTGACAGGAAGACGGTGCACTTGACCACATCGCCCATGTCCATCCCAACCGACGCCAGGATGGCTTCGATGTTCAGGAGGGAGCGCTCCGTCTGGGCCTCGATGCCGTCGAGAAGGTCCCCGCTGGCCGGATCGGCGCCCAGCGAACCGGAGCAGAAGACGAAGCCGTCGATCTCGATGGCCTGGCTGTACGGTCCGAACGCGGCCGGCGCATCTGGGCTGGCGATCACCTTGCGACTCATCGAGACTAGTCTCCCTTCAACTTGGTTGGTTCGTCGTTGTCTGTCTTGTCGGTCCAATTGTGGACCGTGAAGCGCCGGATCGTACCCGAAGTCTCGCCCGTGGGCTGGACTGCAGGCGGCACGGGCCGCACCTCGATCGTAGTAGCGGCTACGAACGGCTCCAGAGTGCCGATCCTGGGCAGCGAACCGTCGGTGGCGGCGAGGCGCACGAACCGGACGGCCTTGCGAGCATCGGCAACGTTTGCGTAGAGCGCCCACAGAGTCGGACCTGAGCCGGACTGGCAGATCGGGCGGCCGAGCAGTCGTTCCAGCGCCAGGCCAAAATCCTTCAACTCCGGCGCGACCGAGAGCGCCGCCGGCACCAGATCGTTGGCGTCGGCCAGTTCCTTCGCCCAGCCGAGCAGGTCACGGCTGGTCATGCCGACCTTCATCGCGACTGCCAGGCGTTCGGAGACTTTGCCGGCGCGAGACGGGTCGGATGGGCGTGCGCCGTTCGCGTAAGCCCGGAAGACTTCAGCCGTGGAAACGGGAAAGTGCGGCGTGATGAGCAAGACGGCCGGCGGATCGCCCTGGAGGTCCGGCAGCGGGTCTACGAATTCGCCGCGACCGGTAACCAACGCCGAGCCGCCGACCAGGAAGAAGGGCACGTCGGAGCCGATGGAGGCGGCCAGTTCGGCGCGCTTTGCCGGCTCCAGACCGGCGCCCCAGGCGGTCAGCGCGGCATCGATCGCGGCCGCCGCGTCGCTGCTGCCGCCGCCGAGTCCCGCGGCTATGGGGATGTGTTTGGTAAGCCGAGCCGACAGCCGCGGCGGGGCTGCGGGCGCCCCGGGCCACGTCTTCGCAACTGCCTCACGTGTGGCGGCGAAGGCGCGCAGGACGAGGTTGTCCGGCGCCGCGGCCAGTGTCAGGCCGGCGATCCGGAGCGAGTCACGCGTCCCGCCGGTGGCGGTCGGAGTTGCCGTCAACACGTCACCGAGCGCCAGCGGGACAAAGACGGAGTGGAGCGAGTGGTAGCCGTCGTCGCGCTTGCCCTCGATCGCCAGCGTCAGGTTGAGCTTGGCGGGCGCGAAGCGGACAACGTGGAGGGCGGAGGGGCCGGTGAGGCTGGAGGGGCCTGGGCCGAGACTCGCGGGGCCGGAGGGGCCGCCGCCGCCCGCGCTATTGCCGCCGGAACCGGGGCCGCCGCCGGAACCGTTGCCGCCC
>OCZT010001546.1_pt1 | contig 23853 bp, 14 predicted proteins | sample 1539031 | NCBI WGS metagenome assembly OCZT01 (sample SAMEA3539308, study PRJEB22396) | soil metagenome | biome: tundra; feature: field; material: soil | place: USA | collected 2010-05 | depth 0.15 m | reverse complement strand
CAATAGATCCACGTCCCCTTCCCCAGCTTTGCGATAACGAGACCACCCTTATTCTCGGCTTCGCCCGCGTCGTGTGACTCGAGAAGCGGCGTGTACTGGGGGTCGAACGTCACAAAGTTATAAGCATTTCGCTCCTGAACCCAACCGTCGAAATCTTTGTCAGTGATCTTGTTTGGAAAGTTAAAGATCGGGTGCGTGGGTTCAAGGATCGTGACCTTTGCGTTCTCGTCCACAACACGGGCTATCGATCCCGCGGCAGTTCGTTGCTGGTCCTGGGTCGTGACCGGAAATGGCGTTAGGTTTTGGCTGCCAAAAGCGCCGCGTTGGTACTGGACGATCAAACTTCCACCATTACGAACATAGTCCAGCAGGCGTTTGTTGTTGGCGACAAAGTCTGGCCTGGTCTCTGACGCCCGAATACCAACGACGATCGAGGTATATTTCGAAAGATCGCCTGAAGCAAGGTCCTTTTCATCGAGCATCGTGACGTCAAAGCCCATTTGCCTGATCGCTTCCGGAACATCGTCGCCGCTGCCCATTATGTAACCGACCTTGCTAGCCGCAACCTTCAGATCAAGCAAGTTAACTTGCGTTTCGGCTCGCGTGTAAAAGCGGTGTGTCTGGATATGGGGGTACGCGATCGTATGCATATCCTGGCTCGCGTGCATTTCACCGACCATCGCATTCCCGGCAACGTTGTAAGTGCCCACGGGTGTTCGCGCCGGTATCGTTACATCGAATCCAACGCTTGCCTTATCGCCCTTGTTCTTGAGATCGAATGTGTTTGTATCCGATGCAAACTTCCATTCGTTCGAGCTGTTTATGTTTAGTCCTGCCGTACCGCGGATCGGCTTCGATCCATTATTCGTAATGTTCATCACCAGATGGCGGGTCTGCGGTTTGTCGCTAAAGGGAATGATCAAAAAGTCATGGTCGAGATTAACGGACAAAGCCGGAACGACATTGATCTCGCGACGGATCTCGCCCCGGGCCGGATCCGCAAAACGATATCGCATTGGCTGCGAGATCTTTATATCGACCCCGTTAACCGTCAAGGCAACTATTGCCGTAACAAGCGGTGGCTCAAACGGCAGCGTCTGATCGGCGTTGTTTGGCCACTTGAACATATCACCATCGCGCGGATCGGCTAGCCAATAAGGTTGTGTGACCAACTCGCTTGCAGGGGTATGCACATTAAAGAAAGCAGCGGCATTGGGTGTTTCGCGCCGAACAAAGCCAGTAGTGTTTTCTTTTAGTGCTTCGGTTTTGGTGATCGTCCACCCGGAGGCCGCTGTCATTTCCACACTTTGCAAAACAACCGCAACCGACTTCGGATAAAAGATCTTTACTGCGGCCGCGAGATCATCCCCCGGAACAATTGTTTCTTTATCGGCAAGAGCGTCTACTTGTATACCCATTGCTCTTGTGATCGCTTCATCGATCAAAGACCTTGTCCGAAGAAGTGATCGTCGAGCTGCGTCATTTGTCGCGAGCGGATAGGAATCACTAAGCAAGCGTCGGGCTACGAGAAGGTCCGGCATGATGCCGGTCGGAGTATCGGGACGATACTTTGCGGCTGCAGATTCTATACTTCGCTGAAGTTCGACAAGCTTTGCGGCCAGGTCGGCATTTGGATCACGGGCTATTTTCGGGATGCCGCTTATCGTAACGTCCAGCCCGTCAAAAGGTGACTTCTCGTTTTTAGCGTCGCCCCCGGAAACAAGAGTCAAACCCGAGAACAGATCGCCATGAAACTCGATCCGTCCCTCACCCTGTGACCGATGTTGGCTGCGACCTTCCATCGCGATCTCGAAATAGGTGCGGCCGAGCAGCGGATCGTACGCTCCGGTGTTGAGCCGCAGCGGCGGCTGACTGTTATCGCCGAATCCCTGCTCGACATAGAACTTCAAAACCTTCCAGGCGGCTCCGGCATTAGTACACTGGGCCGGATCGGCAGCCGCCTTGACTGCGATGGGCGAGATATAGCCGGCGAACTGATGATGGCCGTGGCCGTCCTGTGGCGTTCCGGTGAAACGCGCGATCACAACCAGCGGTCGAAAAGAGCGTATGGCCCGAACGGCGTCGCATGTAATGACCTTTTCATCCCATTTCTGTTTCGCCTCAGCGAGAGTTTTCGAAAATCCGTAGTCATAGGCCCGCGTAAAGTATTGTTCGGCCCCGTCGAGCGTGCGGGCCTGCAAGAGTTCCTCGGTACGGATCACACCGAGAGATTCAAACAACTCAGGACCGATAATATTCTGTCCACCGTCACCGCGCGTCAGCGAAAGATATGCCGTGCGAGCGTTTTCGCCTCTGGCAAGATATGCGAGCAGCGCCGAATCTTCGTCGTCCGGATGAGCACCGATCATCATCACGCTCGCCGTCGTCTGAATGCGTTTCAGAAGTTGGCCCAAACCCAGGGCCCCGTAGTCATTGACGGGGCGAACCTGCGGAGCGGCGGAATTTACACCGAGGAATAAAGCGATGATGAGAATGAAAAAGATTCGTCGCATAAATTTTAACTTTCAGTCGATACTGGTGCTCGTTCAAACGGAAACTCTTTACGCTTATACGAGCGAACGAGATAAATGATTATTCCAACGACTATCAATACCACAGCATATTGGACCTGCTTGAGAAATCCTTCGCGGCTAAATAGAACAAACAAAAACCCTGCAAGCGCAATAAGTGCCGGTATTGGATAAAGCCACATTCTAAACGGGCGCGGCATCTCAGGCTGTTTCGCACGAAGCACCATGAGTCCAACGATCTGTGCCAGGAACTGGATGATGATACGGATAACCACCATCGCGGCGATCACATCCGCCAACCTGAAAAAGCAAAACAGTGCCGCGATGCCACCCATCGTGAGCAAGGAAACATACGGGAAACGATTCTTGGGATGGAGTTTCGCGAAGATATGAAAATAGTTCCCGTCAAGAGCAGCGGCATAGGGCACACGCGAATAACCTAACAGTAATGAAAACACAGACGAGAAAGCGGTCCACATTATGAGTATGGTGGCGATCGTTCCCGCCGTTTTTCCGTAAAGCCTCTCCATCAGCGACGAGATCACGTACCGGCGCACGTCCGCGTTTTCCGAATTGGCAATGCCGACGAATTCTCTCCACGGAATAACACCAAGGATGGCGATATTCATTACCAGATAAATGGCCGCAACGATCAGGATCGAGAAAATGATCGCTCGCGGTATGGTCCGCTCGGGGTCCTTCACCTCACCGGCAAAGAAATTGACGTTGTAATATCCCCAGTAATCGTAAACAGATATCAGCAATGCCGCCCCAAGGCCATAGAAGAACTCGGGTCTGAGCGTGAATGCGTCCGGTGGAAAATCAAAGGCGACCTTGGCATCGAAATTTGTCAGCCCGGCAAAGATCACCCAGGCTATCGCGACGATAACACCTACCCATAAAAACTTGGATAGTTTCTCGATCAGCGTTATCCGGCGGTAGAGCAGGAAAACAGCGAGCACGAGTGCCCCGATCGCGACAAGCACAACGGGAATTGCGTTGATCTCGATACTTCCGATCAGGGGAATTGTGGTCCTGGTCTCGCGTCCCATCGATGGCCAAATGTATGTCGCGTATTGAGCAAGGCCGATGCTGCCCGATGCTATCGAAAGCGGGGCCGAAAACGTCAACTGCCAGATAAACAGGAACGACATCAGCCGGCCCAGTTTTTTTGCGCCGTAGATCTGTTTGAGATAGTTATACGGCCCGCCTGAGTGCGGCATTGAGGCTCCAAGTTCCGCCCAAACCAGGCCGTCGCACATGACAAGCAGAGCACCGAGTATCCAACCGAGCATCGCCTGCGGTCCGCCCATCGCGGCAATGATCAGCGGAATCGTGATAAACGGGCCGACGCCGATCATGTCGATCATGTTCAGCGTCGTGGCGCCGGTCACACCGACACCGCGGATCAATTTTTCCTGCTCATTCGTTTGCATCAATGATCGAATCGATAAACCTGTCTTTAGTGTACGAGAATCTTTAGCCGGACCGTTTCATTCTTAGCATAGCCACGTCATTATGAGGTGTGTCAAAACTCAGTTTCTGATCAGTTGCCCCTGGCTTTAGCCAGGGGGTTAGTGACAACATCAAACCCGGCTTCAGCCAAATTTAGAAAAGCAATATTCCTTCATGCTTTAGCAAAAATGGGGCTAAAGCCCAAAAACTTTTGGATGCACCTCAACCTCCAGCTAAAGCTGGAGGCAACTGAAACATCTCTATGTCCGATGAAATCCGCGCTCGATGTCCTTGACCGAGAGCCGCAGGATCACGGGCCGGCCATGCGGGCAGGTTGTCGGCGAGCTTGTCTGGAGCAGCCGGTCGATCAACCACTGCATCTTTTCGGGCGTCAGCTTCATGTTGATCTTGACGGCGGCACGGCAAGCGAGGCTTGCGGCAATATCATCGCGTAGAGTGGATTTAGGAGCGCCCTGCTTTTCGGCATCGATCGTATCAAGTATCTCGGCCATCAGATTTCGAGCTTCCGATGCGGGAAGATCCGTCGGGATGCTCTTTATCGCCAATGTTCTCCCTGACAACCTCATCAAACCAAATCCCAGTTGCTCAAGCTCGTCCTCGATCAATTGAAAGGCTTCGGACTGCGCCGGCGTGAGGTCCATTGTCTCGGGCAGAAGCAGGTTTTGCGATTCGATCTTGCGGTCGGTCTCGCTCCTCCGGTATTTATCGAAAAGGATCCGCTCGTGGGCAACATGCTGGTCGACCAGCAATAATCCCTCGTCGTCGACGGCGATAATAAAGCTGTCGTGCATCTGGCCGAGCGGGCGTATCTTGGCAGAAGATATTTGCTCGACCTCGACAGACCTTGCGAATCTCGCTGCCGAGTCAACTGCCGGCATCTCTATCTGCCGTGTGATGGCCTCGGCAGGTTGATCGAATATATGTCGTATTGCCTGATCATCGGACGGATGGTTGGGAAACGCCGGCTGCTGTTGCTCATCGGGAAAGAGTCCCGGGCTAGACCCTGCAGTGAGGTCTCCGAGATTCGAGATGGGCATATCGAGCTGAGACTCTGCCGCGCCCCCCGCCGGGCTTCCATTTTGAATTTCCGACGGCGGGACCAACGTCGGGCCTCCGTAAGTCTCCCGCAGCCTCTCAACTGGTTCGACCGAGACAACATTTGCGGCCGGTTGCGTCTCAAACTCGCTATCGCCTCTAATGCCTGCCTGGGTCAATGCGGTCCGGATCGCCTCGGCAATAACATCCTTGACCGCTTCACCGCGGCGAAACCGGATCTCGGTTTTGGCGGGATGAACATTTACATCGATCTCTTCGACCGGGATCTCGAGGAAAAGAAATGCAACCGGATAGACGCCGTGCGGCAATATCGATCGATAACCTTCAAGCAAGCCGCCGGCGATCGTCTTGTCGCGGACATAGCGTTTGTTTACAAAAAAGTATTGAGCGTCTCGCGTCGTACGCCGCTCACGGGGGACCGAGATAAAACCGCTAACCCTCGCGACAAATTCCCTGCCGCCGTCGACATGTATCAAACTTTCGAGCAGACCCTCGCCAAATATCTGGTACGCCCGTTCACGCAGGTCTTTAGCGGGCGACACGCGGAGTATCTCGCGGCCATTGTTTGTCAAGGTAAAAGCGATCTCGGGATGGGCCAATGCATAATGCGTAACGATCACGGTCAGGTGATAATTCTCCGTCGCTTCGGAACGCATGAATTTGCGCCTCGCCGGCGTGTTGAAAAACAGGTCGCGAGCTTCGACGGTGGTGCCGGTGTCGCGGGCAGCGTCTTTGACGTCGATCAATTTTCCGCCCTCGACAATTACTTTGCTCGCAACGGCGTCCGCTTCGGTCTTGGTCGTTAGATCTACTTTGGCGACCGACGCTATCGAGGCCAACGCTTCACCACGAAATCCGAGAGTACCGATCGTCGCGAGGTCCGCGAGAGTTCGGATCTTGGATGTTGCGTGCCGCTCAAAAGCCAGGACGGCATCGTCCCGGACCATGCCTTCGCCGTCATCGGCGACCCGCATCAGTCGGCGGCCGCCGAGTTCGATGTCGATCCGGATGCGAGTCGCCCCCGCGTCGATAGAGTTTTCGACCAGCTCTTTGATAACGGATGCCGGGCGTTCGACAACCTCACCCGCTGCGATCTGGTTGGCCAAGTTGTCGGGTAATACCTTTATCTTCATTTACAGATCGACTATGCGATGTCCCTTGTCGTTAAGATCTAAGAAGCTATAAAGCCATTCGATCAGATTCGGTCCATGGCGGTTAAGCAAATAGAAAACATTGAGAATTCGCTCCTGCAGCTGCCCCTCAGGCAAGACCGCGGAAAAAAGATCATCGATCAGCTTGACGCGAGTCTCGTCCGACCGGGCCTGTGCCAGTAGAGTTTTCTCACGCATAGCCGAAATGTGATAAATGATCTTTCTCCGGCGTTTTGCGAGGTTCTCGGCAAGCGTCGGATCGATCGCGCTGACATATTGATCGAGCCGGTTTAATTCGGAATTGATCCGCTCCTCGACATCGGCATATAAGGTAGCCGCCTTATTTGATCGCTCTTTGGGCTCAGTGTCGAGCAACGTTCGCTCTGCGCCTTCAAAGAGGTCTTGCATTTTCAGGCCATTCTTCTCTAGAGCTCGACGCTGTCTGGCTTCGATCACTGTAAAACTCTGTCGGTGAAAGATCGGCGTCGCGGGCCTATCGAGAAGTCGGTAGACCTCGCTATTCTGTGCAAAATAGGCGATCTCGGCCGCACCGCCTATATAACAGACCGACGGCAACAAGTGATCCTGGACAACGGGCCGCAGCATCACGCCGGGGCTAAATCTTTCGGGTTCGGAGCGGGCCATTTCGACGAGTTCAGAAACCGTGAATTGGAGCCTATTGCCCTGCGCGCGATAGATTTCGTCCCCGATCTTACGTAACGCGGTTCGCCGGCCCGTGTCATCGTGCCAAAACAATGGAAAATAATCTTCCTCGACCTTAACCTGCGCGTGATAGCCATCGGTCACGAGCCGGCGGCTGCGTTCCGCGACGCTTCCCGCGATCTCGGCTGCCCGTTCGACGGCTGCGATATAGATGGGCGACGCAAGGTTCTTTAACCGACGATCCATCGGATCTATAAGAACAAGCCCGAGGTCCCGAATCAGGAAACTCAGTGTCTTGATAAAAGCATCGCCGAAACGCCGGCCGGCCTTCCAGGTTTCTCGTATGTGCTCCTCGAGATCCGCCGAGAACTCGCTCTTGGTCAATACGCCGAATAGCTCGTTGATTGAATCTCCGATCGAATCGCCGAGCACAATACTGCCGACCGGCTGGCCGATGTCATCATCGTTACCGCGGTAGTGTATGTCGCTCAATCGGCCCTGTCTTTCCACCACGTGAACGGTCGAGACCTCTTCAAAGTCATGGTCCTCGGTCGCCGCCCAAAACACAGGCACGGCTTTTATCCCGTTACTTCGCAGGAGCTCAGCCGCCTTAATGGCCGTTAACGCTTTGTAGATGGTGTAGAGCGGACCGCTAAACAACCCGGCTTGCTGCCCGGTAACGACCGTCACGCTGTCCGGATCACGAAGCAGTTCGATATTCGCGAACGTGGCGGCCCCCACGCCGGCGTTGGTATTCACCTCGTCCAACACATCGCAAAGCTCCGAGCGATCTGCTTCATAACGATCAAGTACTTGCGGAACGTAAGACGCTAGATCGGAGAAACCCGCGACCGCATTTGGATAAAAATGCTTTAGCGAAAGCGGATCTTTAAGGTACTGAAGAAAAAGAGCGGTTTGACCGGGGATCGCTGAAAACGGCAAGCTCGAAATCGGTTTTGCGGCTTCGGTGCGCGGTTGCGCAAGTGCGATCTCTTGATTCAAAATATTGGCTCCTAACTTGTCAGATTATAGATTTGCGCACCGACAAGTTCCAAGTCATGTAAATGAAAGCGAGGCGGCCTAGATAACCGCCCCGCTGCAAGAATGATACTAATCCTTTACTCTAATGTCCCGTCGAGCCGGTGACCGTACGGTCGCGCGTATCAGATGCCGCCTCAGTAGTTCTCTCGATCCGGTAAACGCCGGAGGAATGCGTCGCGGCGTAAATGCGATTTGGGTCATGGGGATCAAATGCCATGAACCAAAAACGTCGGCTCGCGAGCTTCATGTCTTTGGTGTCGACACGTTTCCAACGATTTCCGGCGTCGGTCGAAATATAGATGCCGCCCTCGGTATCAAGCGCGCTTGAAAGCAGTATCTCATCCGTATTGTTTGGATTAATAAGAATGCTCGTAAAATTGCCTACCGAGAGATTGCCGCCGCGGCGTATCCAGGTCTGGCCGCCATCACGACTCAGATAAAACGTCTGGCTGGTGCCTACATATATATAATCGGGCCGCTTCGGATCAGACGCGATCGAACTGACCGGCACATTATCAGCGGCACCATTGGTGTGTGTCCAGGTTTTGCCACTGTCATGCGAGACGAGGACACCAGAGGTAGCCGTTCCAACCCAAATGGTGTCGGGACGAGCCGGCGAAACATGGATGGCAAATATATTTTCGCTATAACCACCCAAAGAGATCTTTTCCCAGCCTTTTGATACATCGTAGGTTCTGTACAGACCTGCATCGGTGCCGGCCAATATTCCGCTCTTACCGTCCGTGAATATCTCGAGCGCCTTTATCTTTTCCTTTAGGGCCGGTATCAGCTGCGGAGCGGCCGGTGTTGTTGAAATCGACGCGGTTGTCCGTGCTGTCGAGGACCCGGTTCGTCGGACCGGCTTTGATCCGACGGCCCTTCTTGCCGGCTGCCGACGCGGCACAACCTTTGGTTTGGGAGCCACAAGCTGTGTCCACGAAACACCACGGTCAAACGAGCGAAACATACCCATATTGGTGCCGAGGTACATCGTGTTCGGAGTTACGGGATCTTGCAGCAGAACAAAAGGACGCACACGCGTTACATCGAGATTCTTAGCTTGCTGCCAGGTACGTCCGCTGTCATTGCTGGTGAAAAAGAACCCACCACCGCTACCGATATTGTGCGTAGCCGCATAAAGGCGGTTTGGCTGCTGAATATCCGGGGTCACAAAATATGTAAATCGGCTCGAGAAGTTACCGCTTGTCGGAACAAAATTACGTCCCCCGTCATTCGAAACCATAACACCGTAATTGTTAGTTCCAATGAAAATACGGTTCGGTTCATCCGGATGGACCGCAATCGAGTTGATCTCGAGATCACGCGAGGTGGTAATAGACCACGTCTTGCCGCCATCCGTCGTCATCCAGAAACCCTCGGTCGTCGCCGCATAAATAGTCCCCGGGATCTTCGGATTCTGAACGATGTCGCGTGTCCGGCGCGACTGTGAAGGAATACCCTGGATCTTTGCCCATCGCTCGCCGGCGTTCTGCGATTCATAGATCCCACTGCAAGCTGAGGCGATGACGTGCTCAGGATTCCGCGGATCGAGCGTCACCGCGAAAACATCAGAATCGTCTATCATCCCGTCCCTTATGAGCCGCCAATTTCGTCCGGCGTCATTCGACTTATAAGCTCGCCACCATGTTCCGGCGTATATCGTGCTGGTGCTGCGAGGATCCATCGCCAAAGCTTCAACATTGACCGGCATGGTCGCGGAAGGGATCTTTTCCCAGCTTGCTCCTGAATCTTTTGAGATCCAGACGCCATCGATAGTACCGGCAAGCAGTTCATTCGGATCATATTGCGATTGTGTCACCGAATGGATCGATTCGTTTTTCAGCTCCTTTGCTTCCTTCCACGTTAGACCGCCATCGGTTGACCGGAAGAAACCACCGGGTGCCTTATGTCGATGGCCTCCGGCATAGAGGATCTTGGAATCGCGCGAATCGACCATCAGATCGTCGATCACTAATTCCGGTTGGTTAAGATTTACCAGCAGAGTCCATGTCTGGCCGCCATCCGCGGAGGTGTGTATCTGACCATCGAGAGTACTTATATATAGCCGGTTCTTGTCGCGAGGATCGATAGTAACGACCCTTACGTCGCCGCCGCTCGGTCCCATCATCTGCCATGTTGAAAACTTGCCGGTCCCAGGTATCGGATCGGTATCGGCAAATACGGGAACCGAAAAATAAAGAAATATTGCAATCGCTGCGATCGGAAATGCACCGCACCTCCGGATCGCTTGAGGAATTCTTAGTAGTTTATTGTTCAACATATTCGAAAAGTTCGGACAAGGGCGGAAACTAACGCAAGATAGGCGTCTCTGTATCAGATGATTAAATATGACAGAGGGTTTACGACGACATTCCAAAGACGATTCTTATCTTTGATGAACGGTATCATCTTAGGCACGGTTTCATTCTACATAAAAGGCGCTACAAAGCAAGAAAAACATTTACAAAAAAAAGCGATTGAGGCTCGTGATGACCGCCTCAACCGCTGAATTTATGTTTACATCTCGCATGAGACGTAAAGCTGTTTACCGATTACGGAGTCGGTGGTGTCGCTCCAGCCGGTACCAGGTAGAACTTAGTATGTACCGTGCCGGATCCATCCGGAGGTCCGTCGACAAACGTCAAGCGGCTCGGATCGAGCTTACGGAATGCAAGTGCCTTCATGATCTCGGCCCGTCGGGTCTTGATCTGGGCAGGCGTTCCGTAATTGATGACGTAACCCTGTGAATTCGGGCTGTTATTCAACTGGATATAGAAGTTATCAAGGTTGGCCTTGATCTCATCCGGTTTCGCCGGTCCGAATTCGGTGACGAGTGTCGAACCTATATTCGGTGCCACGCCAGCCGTTGCCGATTCAGTGTGTGTGCAGTTACACGCCGGATCAGTTCCACTCATATCGACCGTCGCAGTTACGTTACCGCCAGCCATCTCACGCGTCGTCCTAACAGAAATGCTAGGCGTACCCTGGCCTGACTCGATCGTGCCTGCTGAAACCGACCAGGTGTATCCGAACGTTCCCGTCCCACCACTTGTCGTTGCCGTAAATGTCATCGCGTCACCCGCATTCGTCAGACCCGATGGACCTGACACTGAAAGCTGCGGGCACATGCACGTTGGCGGAGGCGCGGCACAATCGGGACAATCCTGAACGCGAATTGTTCGCGTGTCGGTCTTGCCGCAAACTCCGCAACCGTCGTCAACACCCGTAGTGATCGTGTATGTTCCGACCTGGGCACCGCTGAGGTCCCACTGAACGTTTGCACCGGTACCGACGATACGTCCGCCGGAAACGGTGTAGTTGTATGTAAGTACGTCGTTCTCGGGATCGCTTGCCTTTGTCGAAACGCTGATCATTCTGTTCGTGTCGGCACATGCGCCGGAGCGCGAACTCGTTCCCGGAGGACATCCAAGCGTAATGACCGTCGCGCCCAGCGCCACCGAGTCAACGTTTGCGGGTTGGTTAACTATCTCACCCGCACGTTTTTGGCGACGGCCTACCCATACCTGACCGATGTATCCCCACGGATCCGTCGATGTGACAAATCCCTGCGGTGCACCGGTAAAGGTGTTCGTGAGCGTTACTGAAGTACAATTGGCGACACCCGGTCGGCAGGGCAGTATAACCGTCGCGGTGTGCGATGAGGTATCAAAGCTACTGTCACTCTGCTGGTTTGCGTTGTAGCGCATGGCAAGACCAACTCCCCACCAGCGTGCCGGATAAACCCTGAAGCCGGCGATCACGTCCATTGGATTCCTCTCCAATGCGTTCGGCGTCCGCGAACCAACATACTTAAGGGTCCGGAATTCAACTATCGGTTGAAAATATCTATTTACTGGAAAATCCGCTCCGACCGAAGCAAGAAGTTCGTCCGGCCGGTCCAAAAGCGTAAAAGTGCCTCCGCCAAACGCGTTTGATTTCGGATTGGTGGTATACGTGTAGCCGACGTTGGCCGAAAGGTTCGCCCATTTCGCAAGACGGGCATCAGCAAATAGGGTGACGTTTATATCGCCCTTATTCGCGCCCGGCCCCGCACCGCGCTGCATCATGGTAAAGCCTCCCAGTGTGTTGGCGTTATCCAAATACCACGAATATGACGCGATAAGACCATAACCTATCGGACTGGTTACGTCGTTCATTCGCCATTTAATGCCGCCCGAGAACGAGTTGAACGACGATTGGCCCCACGTTCGATTGATAAACGGAGCATCAGGCAAATAGGACGGTGCCACAGTAAAGGTAACCGGCCCCTCGCCCACAAGAGCTCCATTCACGTCACGTAGTGGAGTAGTCGCCAAGACTATACCCGGAAGGATGCTGCCGTAAGGCGAACCTATACCCGGAAAGCTACTTGCCCGGCCGCCGGCAACCGGCGGGCCTAAAAGAGCATTTGTTCCTGTCGGAAATCCGAACTGCGGTCCCGAGAAAAACGGAAATTGCATGCCGAAAGTACCGGCATTTGCACCCGTAAATGGGAACGCGGCAAAAGGTGAGTTGGTCGGACGGAACACCGCCGCGCCCGGATATTGGCTAGCACCCGGACCTTGCGGGGCAAGCACGATAGCGGGCGGGGTCCTCAGGACACCGCCGATCATCACTTGCGAATTTGGTAAATAAAAACCTGAAAGATTCCGCGGAGAGTTAACCTTGATGCCGCGATAGGCTTCCGTGGTGAAGAATATTTCTAAATGATTTGAAAGGCCGAACTGAAAGCTCAGTGGTACCGAGGTTATATCTACATTGCCGGGATCTCGGTCATAGTTGCTCAGAGCGGCACTTAGTGTATATTCACCCTTCCTCAGCGTCTGCCCGTCATAGACTGTAAAAAGGCCTGTTGGCCCCCCGAGCGGACCCCCCGTCCCTACAGTCGGCGCGGTGTTCCGAGGGTCCTTCTCGGATCTTTGCTGAGCCGGCACCGCGAACACAAGCATTAGCACAATAAGCGTAGCTACGTACACTTTAATAGCGAGTTTCATCACATTCCTCCGCCGAAAATAAAAATTAAATTTCAATTCGTAACCGCTGAGATAGATTAAATTGTCAAACTCCCAGATAGCTACCCAATTAGCACACGCCTTTATTGCCGTTTGTCACGTCGCAAATTCCAGCGTGGCCGCAAAAAGATAAATCTATGCCTACGTAAAGTATATAAAGGAGTAATACATTAAAGTCAATAAAACGTTTTAAAAACTTTAACTCTCCTTCCGTACGACATTATCGCACATCAGACGTAAAATCAAGCATTATCAGCAAATTATCGTCACTTTTTTTACGCGTAAATCCCCCGCATACGCGTATCATAAGCGACCCTGTCGATAGCCATCATGTACGCCGCGGTCCGGGTATCAACGTCGTGCTTAACGGCGTAATGACACAGCTCGTTAAAGCTCGCGACCATCTTGTCTTCGAGACGTGCATTGACCTCGGCTTCGGACCAGAAATAGCCCATCCGATCCTGCACCCACTCAAAATACGACACGGTAACCCCACCGGCGTTCGCCAGTATGTCGGGTATCACGAATATCCCCTTATCGTGCAATATCTTATCGGCCTTTGGTGTTGTCGGACCATTTGCTCCCTCGGCAAGGATCTTACAGCGAACACGATCAGCGTTCTCTGATGTGATCTGATTCTCCGTCGCACACGGAGCAAGTACATCGCATTCGATCTCGAGGAGATCTTTGTTCGTCATTTGATCGGCCCCGGGATAATTCTCAAGCGTCCGGTTCTTTTCAAGATATTTGAGGACCTCCGGCACATTCAGGCCATCTCGATTATATATACCGCTGCCGACATCTGATATCGCGATCACCTTGTAGCCTCGTTCGTACATCAACTCGGCCCCGATCCCGCCCACATTGCCCGAACCCTGGACGACGACGGTTGTGTTTTGAGGTGTCAGATCAAATCGTTTGATCGCTTCGTTTACGCAAAACAATAATCCGCGGCCGGTGGCCTCGCGGCGGCCAAGCGAACCGCCGAGGGCGACCGGCTTACCGGTTACGACCGCGGTCTCCGTGTGACGGGCATGCATTGAATATGTATCCATTATCCACGCCATCGTTTGCTCGTTAGTGTTCATGTCCGGAGCCGGGACATCCTTATCAGGACCAATGAAATCTATCAGCTCAGCCGTATACCGGCGGGTAAGGCGTTCGAGTTCGCCAAGCGACATTTGGCGAGGATCGCAGATAATGCCACCCTTTGCTCCGCCAAACGGAACGTTTACAACTGCGCATTTCCATGTCATCCACGCCGAAAGTGCCTTTACCTCATCCAGCGTTACATCGGGCGCATATCGGATCCCGCCCTTTGCAGGTCCACGAGCGAAGTTATGCTGAATACGATAACCCTCGAAAACCTGCAAATGACCACTGTCCATCCTAACGGGTATGTACACTTTGAGCTCGCGGCTCGGTACACGCATCACCGCGTAAAGATCGGCGTCCAGTCCTAACAACTGGGCCGCCCGATCAAATCGCTCGCTCATCGCCTCAAAGGGGTTTTTTTCGTCACTTCCCCTAAAGCGGCGCATTTCGTCTGCCATTGGGTTTGCCATTCTCACTTTGATCTCCAAATTATGAAACTTTATACGTCTGCTTTTTCTGTTCCGAATTTCATCGCGACAACCGCTTTCCTAAACGACCGCATCAAAGAAACTGCAACACAGTTCTCATCGGTCGTGGGCCCTTGCTGCATGGCGTCGGTTATGGTGATGAAATGCGGTCATTATCGGCAGGAAAACTGTAAACGCCTTGATATAAAAATCTTATATTACGATCTTCGCCTAAGCAAATGATTGGGTCTACGTGGTTTTCGCATCCTTGTGACTATGGCAGCAAAGTCTATTATTGGTATTTAAGTTAATGTTGGCAACTGGCACCGCCTTGTTCTCCACGCTCAGACCCGCACTCTTCTCCGCGCTCCTGGCGAGCCTATTGCTTCTCGTTTGCGATACCGACGCGCGTTCGCAAGTCGCGACGGGAGCGGACGATGCGATATCCGTCTTTAACAAGGCGCAGGATGCGCACGAGAAAGGTGATCTTAAAACCGCCATCCAGTTATATGGCGATGCATTAAAGATCCTGCCTCAATTTCCCGAAGCCGAATACCAACGCGCGGTCGCGTTGCTCGCCTTAGGTAAAGCCGATGAAGCCGAGCAGGGTTTGCGACAGGCGGTTGCTCTTCGACCCGATTGGACCCTGGCACTCACGAGTCTCGGGTCGCTTCTTGTCCAGCTCGATAAATACGCCGATGCCGAAGCATCGCTCAATAAGGTGCTGGTCTTGGAACCGCAAAACCCGCCCGCTCTCGCGGCGATGGTAGATCTGCGTTTGAGGACTAGGTCTTCGACCGCGGTCCTTCAAGATCTGCTTACGCGGGTCACCTCGTTAACGTCAAAGGCAAACCCGACCGTTACTCTTTGGACGGCGAGGGCGGCTCTTGAAAACGCTCTTGGCAGGTCGGAATTGGCAAAGATCAGTTTGAACAGGGTCCTTGCAATTGATCCAAAAAATCGATCGGCTTTATTCGAAATTGCCCGGAAAGCTCTCGATGACGGAGATCTTGAACGAGCGAAAAGCATTGCAACGGCCCTTTCAGAACACGACAACGGCAGTGACGATCTAACTTTTTTATGGGCCAGCATATATGCCTATGTAGGTGACGCGGATGAAGCATCTAAGCGCTTGACCTCGATGCACCATCCGACAGCCGCGTCCGACGAATTGAAACAACGTCTCGTTGTCTTACGATCGACAGATCCGGCAGAGTTGGAAAAACAGGTTGCCGCGGATCCAAAGAATGCAGCTCTGCTCGGTCGTCTGTGTACGCTTTATCGTAAGGCCGATCCGAACAAGGCACTTGATTATTGCCGGCGAGCAAAAGAGGAGGAGCCTCGAAACTTAGATCACGCGATCGGATACGCCGCGGCTCTCGTTCAAGCACGACGATTCGAACCGGCGGTCGATCTGCTACGGCGGATCAAAGAAATATCTCCTGAAAATTGGACGGCGCGTGCTAATCTTGCTACAGCCCTTTTTCAGCTGAAGCGTCTGCCGGAAGCAAAGGTCGAATTTGAATGGTTGTCGGCAAATCAGCCGCGATCGGCGGGAGCGTATTATTTTCTTGGAATCATCAACGATCAGCTTGGTGAATATGCTGACGCAATGGCAAATTATCAACAGTATCTGCGGCTAGCGGATCCGGTTGAAAACAAAACTGATATCGAGAAAGTAAATTTGCGGTTACCCGCACTTGAAAGACAGATCAAGAACCGCGGCAAAGGCAAGAATAATTGATAAGGGAATGGATAGTCGTGACCTCGGCCCATAGACAAATAAGAATATTCCAGGTGCCGCAAAATTCGAGAATTCGTTGCTCGACGATCCGGTTTCGCTTGCTTCTTTTTTGTTCGTCTCTTTTCATGATCAGTCTCACTAACCTGATCCCGGCCGCCGCTCAGGATTTGCAAAATGATTTTGCGCCCCCGCCTGTTCGCACGGTTACTAAAGAGGAAGCATCTCATCTTAACGAGGAAACAGACGTAAAAAGGAGGACGAAGCTCGCGCTTGAATTGATGGGAACACATTTGTCCGAAGCCGAACGCCTCAGTTCAAACCAGGACTTTGATGGAATGTTTCGCGCGCTGGGTGGTTTCCACGGTCTACTGGATAACACGTTGGATTTTCTCGTAAAGCATGACACTAGCAATGGTAGGGTGCTCGACAACCTCAAACGACTTGAGATCGGGCTTCGCGCATTTACACCTCGTTTAGAAGGCATTCGCCGCGATCTACCAATTAGGTACGAGGATTATGTGCAGAATTTGATGAAGTACGTTCGCGATGCCCGGGAACGAGCGATCGAACCGATGTTTGGCAATTCGGTCGTCCCCATTAAGAAACCCAACTAAAGATCTATGAAAGCGGTTCTGTTTTTGCTTTTTACCATTGGCATCTCGATGATCGTCTTCCCAGCCGTAGAAGCGGCACAGACCCGCGATTATTTGACCGATGACGAGATAGAACTGGTTCGGGACGCTCAACAGATAGACGATCGCGTCGCCGTATTGACCCACGCGATCGATCGACGGTTAGAATTGCTTAAGATCGAAGCTTTGCCGCCTAAGAAAGAATCGGATAGGTGGGGCGCTATGCCGAAGGGAACGCGGCTTCAATTGTTGATCGACGTAAAGCGGATCCTTCAAAAAGCCGTCGACGATATCGACAACCTTGCCGATCGGCCGGATTCCATCGTAGTTGACACGGCCGTCAAGAAGCCAAAAGGTTACGCGGAACTTTTTCCAAAGGCGGTAAGGATCCTGGCCTCGGCCGCAACGCGGTACAAACCGGAACTCGGGGCTGAACTTTCCAAAACCAAAGACACCGCCGAAACGAGCATCATTATGGGAACAATGGATCTTTGTGATGAGATATCGGCATCTGTGACAAAACTCCCCGCGGACCAGACGCAGACGACGCAAAAGACAGGCAAGAAGCATTAAAGACCAATTCGGTCTAGCTCCATCCAACAACCGGCATTCTATTTAGATGGTCAACGACGCGTGCGTTATTTCGTATGCATACTTGTGCTTCGTTCGATTGCTACTTTACACTCCTAACTTATGCCTGACGAAACTATTAAGCGGACGCCGCTGAATGCCGCGCATCGTGAGCTTGGCGGCAGGATGATAGATTTTGGCGGCTGGGACATGCCCGTTCAATATCCCGCCGGTGTTATTGAAGAGCATATGCGGACGCGGACTCGAGCAGGTCTGTTCGACGTATCGCATATGGGAGAGATATGGGTTGATGGCCCGGACGCCATAGGGTTCGTCAATCGTCTTACCACCAACGACGTAACGAAGCTCGTTGATGGGCAGGCACAATACTCCGCTTTAACAAATGACAGCGGCGGCGTTGTCGACGATCTGCTTGTATATCGATTCGGGGCAGAGCGGCTGCTCTTGGTCGTCAATGCCGGGACCACGGATAAAGATTGGGAATGGATAACGTCTCATAAAGCCCTTAACGACGACGTCAAACTAAACAACGCCAGTTCCAAATATTGCCAGATTGCCGTACAGGGACCGGACGGTCCAACCATCGTCCAAAAGCTGACCGATTCCGACCTTGACGAGATCAAGTACTATCATTTCACGGAAGGTAAGGTGGACGACGTCGACGCCATTATATCGAGGACAGGATATACGGGCGAGGATGGCTTTGAGGTGTATGCGGCCGCGGATAAAGCTGAACAGCTTTGGGACAAGCTCCTGGCTGTCGGCAGCTATGGAACGCCCGAGGGTATACTTCCCTGCGGATTGGCCGCGCGTAACACATTGCGGCTCGAGTCTGCTATGTCGCTTTACGGACATGAGTTGGCGGACGACATTTCGCCGCTCCAGGCTAATCTTGGCTGGATCGTCAAGCTCGATAAAGGCGATTTCAACGGCCGCGATGCTCTTGTCGGATTAAAGGAAAGCGGACTCAAGCGTAAACTTGCCGGCTTCGAAATGGCCGAACCCGGTATCGCTCGTGACGGCTTTGATATTTACATCAACGAGGAAAAGGTCGGTTACGTCTCGTCAGGAGGCCCCGCTCCATACCTCAAAAAAAACATCGGACTCGCGTTTTTGCCGCCTGAGTTTGCAATTGCCGGTCAAGAAATTAAAATCGATGTACGAGGAAAGCACCTTACCGCCCGGGTCGTACCGACGCCTTTCTACAAGCGTTCGAGATAAAGTTCTTGTATTCAAATTCTATTCAACTTTTTATTCAACGATTTATGGTAAACATTCCCGAAAATTTACGTTATAGCAAAGATCACGAATGGGTATCCGTCGATGGTGACATAGCTACGATCGGAATTACGGATTACGCACAACACTCGCTTGGGGACGTAGTCTATATAGATATGCCGCGGGTTGGCGACAAGTTTATGACACATGAGGCTTTTGGTTCCGTGGAATCCGTCAAGGCAGTAAGTGAGATCTTTACGCCGGTCGGCGGCGAGGTCACCGAGGTCAATGACGGACTTAACGATACCCCTGAGGCCGTAAATAACGACTCGTACATCGCAGGTTGGATGATAAAGGTAAAGATGGACAATCCCGGCGAGGCCGATGCAATGCTGTCGTCCATAGAATACGAGGAATACCTTTCGACCATAGGTTGATCCAAGAACGTACCTATGTGTAAAGCCGTTTTATGAATGGTATTGGGAGGTTTGGAATTTTTCCGAACCTCTTTTTATTTTTTACATTTACATCGATATTCGCGCAGTGTAAATTACCCACGTTAGGTTTCGCACAAATATTCTATTCCAAGGAAGGTTGAGTTATATGAAGTACAAAATTCTGGTTCCTGTTGCGCTTTCAATAGCGATATTGTCCGGTTCCGCGGTTGCACAAAATTATAAGATCCGGCAAGTGACGTCCATGAACGGACAAAAGATTGATTCGGCGGTTTATGTTCGCGGCGCGCGAAAAAGAACCGAGGGTGGTGCGATCATGGGTTACGGCGGTGATGTGGCGACGATCGAAGAATGCGATTTGAAGCAAACCGTAAAAATAAACGACAAGAAACGCATGTATTCAGTCGATCCGTTTGACACCGACGTCGATCTGACATCAAGCGAAAAGGCACCGACAACACCAGTGAGAAGTGAGCCGCGCACAAAAGGCGGCACCGTGACATACGTATCGAATATCACGGATACCGGCGAGCGTAAGCAGATGTTCGGTATGACCGCCCGCCACGTAAAGACTTCGATGTCCATCGAAGCTTCGCCTGACGCATGTGGAAAGCAGGACATGAAAGCCGAAACCGACGGCTGGTATATCGATCTCCCCGAGTTCTCCTGCCCGGTAAACGTCCGGCCACCGATGCCGCCGATGGGTGGTCAACGTGGGGGATGCCAGGACAAGGTACAGTTTCGACACACTGGAAGCGGTAAGATCGGATTTCCGCTGCAGGAAACGCAAACTATATCGATGGGCGGAGGTATGTCGTTTACCCGCATGCTCGAAACTATCGAATTTTCCAAAGCACCGCTTGAAGCATCACTTTTTGACATCCCGCAGGGCTACACCCGCGCGGCTAACTCGCAGGACCTCTATGATCGTCCGGATATTTCGGCGATGATGCGAAATGCGGGCGCTACCGGTGATATGGACAATCCGGCAAAACAGCCGAATAATCCAATGCCGGTTCAGGTAAACCCGATGTCAAACCAAAAAAGGCCGGGTTCGATACGAATAGGGGTTTTGGTCCCTTCAAATAGAGGGGGTGAAACTGTTTCGACAGTCGACCTTCAGGAGTACTTGATCGAACGGCTGATGGGTGGGAATGTTGAAGCGGTCGCGGTCAACTCCGAGGCGGATGCCCGTTCCGCAAATTGTGATTATGTACTGACAAGCGATTTCTCGAGACTGAAGCAATCAACGGCCAGCAAGATCGGTGGTGTCTTCGGCAAGGTTACCAATACCGACACGTCTGGCAGTCGTAACTTCGAAGCACAGGTCGACTATAAGCTTGTGAAGCTTGCAAACGGCCAGCAAGTTGTTCAGAACAAAGCATCATCAAAGGCCGAGAGCAGCGCCGAATCAGCGGCCAAGACAGCATTGTCACAGGAAGCGCAGACCATTTTGAGCGCGGCCGGTAAGCCATGATCGAACGACGTAAATAACTGCTCCTGGCAACCCAAATAACCTAATTGATAAGCTGGGAACTACTGCTCGTTCAATCCGGTATTAAGGATTGGAGGGCAGTAGCTGCTTCTTTAACGGGGGTATAGGAGGCGTCCGATTCAACAGGGACATATTATGAAAAAAGCGTCGATCCACAGGGGCCGACCGTGAAGATCGGCGGATCTGCCGAGATCCATATCACCACCGAAAATGGTCTCGGAAGCTCATACACAGACGATCCGACCGTTAAATTGGGCGGTACTCTCAAATATCTCCCTAAGTAATGTTTTGACAAGGTCATACCGCTACGAACGGACGAGAAAGGCGGCCCATATATTGCGCCGCTTTTCACATTCCAAACCGGAGTTTGCTATCATCGTGTTTCGCAAAATCCATATATACGCAAATCATTAAATGAGATACATTCCGAATTCCCCTGAAGAACGCGATGAAATGCTCGCCGACATCGGGCTATCTTCCGCGAGCGACCTTTTCCGCTCAATTCCTGTCGATGTACAACTTAACCGCCGGCTTTCGATAACAGAGGCTTTGGCCGAGCCTGAGGTGATCGCCGCGATGGAAGCGATGGCAGCGAAGAATACGGCCACATCGAAACCGTCATTTCTCGGTGCCGGCGTTTACTCGCATTTTTCGCCGACGATCGTCGATCATTTGATCCAGAGGTCTGAATTCTTCACGTCCTATACTCCGTATCAGCCGGAGATCTCGCAAGGCACGCTGCAATACATTTTTGAATTCCAGACACTGATCTGCCAATTAACCGGAATGGAGGTTGCGAATGCGTCGATGTACGACGGGTCGACCGCAATGGCCGAAGCATACCTGATGGCACAACGAATCACCCGTCGCGACCGCATCGTAGTAGCTGATTCGGTGCACCCGGAATATCGCGAGGTGGCGGAGACATACACGCGTCATGGCGACACGAGCATTGTTGGTGTTCCGTTCGATAAAGGAACGGGGCGGATCGCCGATCTGTCCGCACTCGACGACACAACCGCGGCTCTTGTCGTTCAATCACCAAACTTTTTTGGATGTATAGAAGATCTTAGATCGCTCGCTGATAAGGCACACGCCGTCGGAGCTTTGTTCATCGTCGTAGTGACCGAAGCGATCTCATTGGGATTGCTGAAACCTCCAGGTGCGTGCGGGGCCGATATCGTCGTCGGCGAAGGTCAGTCGTTCGGGGTTCCCATGAGCTTCGGCGGTCCGCATGTAGGCCTCTTTGCAACCCGGGACAAATATGTTCGGCAAATGCCCGGACGGCTTTGCGGGGTTGCATACGACAAGAACGGCAAGCGCGGCTTCGTTTTGACGCTCGCGACGCGGGAACAGCATATTCGCCGCGAAAAGGCCACCTCGAACATCTGCACGAACCAAGGCCTTATTGCACTCGCGGCCACCATCTATATGGAAACGATGGGTAAGAAGGGTTTAAAAGAAGTCGCGATGCAAAACGCACAGAAAGCAGCATATGCGTCACGTCACATAGCCGGGATCGATGGTTTTAGCTTGCCGCTGACCGCACCCGTATTCAACGAGTTTGTTGTCCGCGGGCCCCGGTCGGCGACGGAGATCCTGGAGGAGCTACGTAAGAATGGCGGTCTGATCGGCGGCCTTGCATTATCGAGATACTTTGGCGATCACGATAACGATTTTCTTGTCTGTGTAACTGAAACAAATACCCGCGAGCAGATCGATTCCCTTGTCGCCGGCTTGCGTGCCATTTAGCGGTTACAAAAGATGTAGGCCTTGAGATGCGGGCTAACGTGACAAAAACCACAAAAATGAAAAACTCAAAAGCTTTCAGCAAGGACATCGATCGACGGAGCTTCATTTCGTTGGCCGGTAAAGGTTTAGGTTTAATGGCACTGACTTCGTCGACTGTTGCGACGCTGCTCAGCGAGGTGACCGCGGCAGGAAAATATGTCGAACATCTTTCACCGGCGGAGGCGGCGCTCGATGAAGATTATTGGACGACGATACAACAGGCCTTCTCGGTCACCCGCGGGATCATCAATCTCAATAACGGCGGCGTAAGTCCGAGCCCGCGCATTGTAACCGAGGCGTTTGTTCGCTACACCTGGCAGCAGGAAGATGCGACGGCCTACACAATGTGGCAGATACTCGAGCCGCAATCCGAGACTATACGTACGGGGCTTGCCGAGATCTTTGGGTGCGACGCGGAAGAGATCGCTATCACCCGCAACGCAAGCGAATCGCTCGAGATTCTTCTCATGGGTCTCGATCTCAAATCGGGCGATGAGATCCTTACGACGACGCAGGACTATCCTCGAATGTTGACGACGCTTCGGCAGAGAGAGCTGAGGGAAGGTTTAAAACTAAACCTCATCAAAATACCGATCGCACCAAAGGATGTAAATGATATCGCCGCGGCATTCGAGCGTGCGGTAACCCCAAAGACAAAACTGATCCTGATCTCGCACCAGATAAACCTGACCGGTCAGATCAACCCGGTGAGAAAAGTTTGCGAGATGGCGAGAGCACGCGGGATAGAAACGATCGTCGACGGCGCCCATTCTTTTGCCCAGTTCGATTTCAAACGGGCCGATCTGCAGTGCGATTATTTCGGTACTTCCCTGCACAAATGGATCTATGCCCCAAAGGGTACGGGCATGCTTTATGTCCGCAAAGAAAAAATACCCAAAGTGTGGGCTTTGATGGCGTCAGACAATCACAACAAAAATGACATCCGCAAATACGAAGAGATAGGCACTCACTCGGCAGCAATGCGGCTCGCGATCGGCGAAGCGATCCTCTTTCACAACGCGATCGGCGGTAAGCGAAAAGAGGAAAGGCTCCGATATCTTTCACGATATTGGATGAATCGACTGAAAGCTGTGCCAAAGATCGGTTTTAATACATCGTTCGATCCGAAGCAGTCGTGTGCAATTGCTAATTTCAAGATCGAGGGCGTCGACCCGCGCGCTATCGGCGGTTATTTAATGTCGAAATACAAGATCTTTACGACGCCGATCGTTCACGACGAATTTTCGGGCATCCGCATTACACCGAACGTTTATACGACTCTCTGGGAACTCGATCGTTTTTGCTACGTGGTTGAGGACATTGCTAGAAAGGGGTTGCCGAAGGCTTAATTATTATGGGAATCAAGAAAGTTACACAACACCCGACACAGAATGAAGCATTGATCTTTGAGCGATGGCAGACCGGGCGCGTCGGG
>OCZT010001545.1_pt1 | contig 23853 bp, 23 predicted proteins | sample 1539031 | NCBI WGS metagenome assembly OCZT01 (sample SAMEA3539308, study PRJEB22396) | soil metagenome | biome: tundra; feature: field; material: soil | place: USA | collected 2010-05 | depth 0.15 m | reverse complement strand
AGCCTGCTGATTGCCTTTGGCGGCGGGATTGTGGGCGATGTGGGCGGCTTTCTGGCCGCGATTTACATGCGCGGCATTCCTTACATCCAGGTTCCTACGACGTTTTTGGCACAGGTTGACTCGAGCGTCGGCGGCAAGGTGGGCGTGAACCTGCCTGAGGGCAAGAATCTTGTCGGCAACTTCCACCATCCGCGAGCAGTGTTTGCGGATATTGGAGTGCTGGGGACGCTGCCGGAGCGCGAGTTGCGGGCCGGGCTGATGGAGAGCGTGAAGGCGGGCATCATTCGCGACCGGGCGCTGGTGCGCTATATGGAAGAGCACGTGGACGAGGTGCTGGGGCGCGAAGCGAAGGCGCTGGAACGGGTGATTGCCGCATCGATCCGCATGAAGGCCGGCGTGGTGCATCTGGACGAGCGCGAAGGCGGGTTGCGCATGATCCTGAACCTGGGCCACACGGTGGGCCATGCGCTGGAACAGGCTACCGCGTACAAAGTGTTGCTGCATGGCGAGGCGGTGGGGTGGGGCATGGTGGCCGCGCTTCACCTGGCGCGCGGGCGCGGAGCGATTACCAATGGGCAGTTCGAACGGCTGGAGAGATTGATTCATCTGTATGGACCGCTGCCGGCTTTGAATCTGCGCGTCCCAAAGGTGGTGGGGGCTACAGGTGGAGACAAGAAGAATATCGGCGGCGTGAGACGCTTTGTGCTGCCGGTGGGGATTGGCGATGCGGGGGTGGTGGAAGATGTAACTCCTGCCGAACTTGAATCCGCAGTCCGATACATGCTGGCCCAGGCCGCGGAGCAACGCGCCTGATGCCGGCGACCGGAGCCAAGCCGCAAGGCGTAGAAGATGAAGCCAGTGCGGCGCAGGCTGTGCGGCAGATGTTCGACGCCATTGCGCCGCGCTACGACTTGCTGAACCACGTGCTCTCAGCCAATGTGGACCGGCTGTGGTGGCGGCGGACGGCGCGGCGGTTTCGCGCGGTGCTGGCTGATCCCGATGCGTCTGTACTGGATATCTGCTGCGGTACCGGCGATATGACCATGGCCCTGCTCAAGCTTCGCCCCAAGGGAGCACGGCCGGTTCTGGCGGCGGATTTTGCGCGCGGAATGCTGAGCCGCGGAGCGCAGAAATTCGCGGCGCGAAAACCGGGGGAGGCCGGCGCGGTGGCAATCGAGGCCGACGCGCTGCATCTGCCGCTGCCCTCGGGGTCGCTGGATTTGATCGTGACTGCATTCGGCTTCAGGAACCTGGCCAACTACGAAGCTGGGCTGTGCGAGTTTCATCGCGTGTTGAAGCCGGGAGGCCAGTTGGGGATTCTGGACTTTAGCGAGCCCGGGGGCCTGATCGGCAAGGCCTATGCGGTCTACTTCCGGCGGGTTCTGCCGGCCATTGGACGGGCCATCTGTGGCCCCGTCTCCGGGAGCAAGGATGGGCCGTACAGCTACCTGCCTCGATCGGTGGGCAACTTCCCTCCTCCTCCTGAGATGCTGGCGCTGATGCAGGCCACGCGCTACGAGCAGTGTGCGTGGCAACCTTACACATTCGGCATTGCCGGGTTGTACACGGGCAAGCGGCCGGTTGTAGCCTAGTGACTCGATGACTTCCACCGCTGCCAGTCCGCACGCCTCCGATCGGGGGAGTTTCTCCGCGCAGAAGCGCCAAGTGGCATTGCATTCAATGCTTGCGGCGCTGGCCATGACATTGCTGAAACTGGCGGCGGGGTTGCTCTCCGGGTCGTTGGGCGTGCTGTCTGACGCGGCACATTCCGGGCTGGACATGATTGGCTCGGCGCTTACTTTCTTCTCCGTGCGCGTCTCAGACAGGCCGGCTGACGAAGACCACACGTACGGGCACGGCAAATTTGAAAATCTCTCCTCATTCGGCGAAGTGCTGCTGATGGCCGCCTCCAGCGGATGGTTCATCTGGGAAGCGATTCAGCGGATCATGAGCGACAGGATGGAGGTTCGGCACTCGGTGTGGCCCGTGCTGGTGGTGCTCACCTCGATTGCGGTGGACTTTTGGCGGTCGCGGAAGCTACGGACGGTGGCCGAGCGCACGGGGTCGGCGGCGCTGGCTACCGACGCATTCCACTTTGCGAGCGATATCTGGTCGTCGGCGGCTGTGCTTTGCGGCCTTGCCATCAGTTGGATTGGATCGCTAAACGGAGTGGCCGCGCTGCGATATGCCGACCCGTTTGCGGCGATTGTGGTTTCGCTGCTGATTCTGCGCCTCACGGTGCGACTGGGCCGCGAAGCGGTGGACGTACTGCTGGACCAGATTCCGGCCGAGACGCGACGGCATCTTCTGGCCGAGGTGGAAAGTGTTCCGGGCGTTCTGGCGGTGGAGCAGGCGCGGGTGCGGCGGGCCGGGGCGGCCTACTTTGCCGACCTCACGCTGGCGCTGCCGCGGCGCTACACATTTGAGCACACCGGCGAACTGGTGCGGTCGGCAACAGAAGCGGTACATCGCGCGCTGCCGGACGCTGATGTGGTGATCCACACAGTTCCTCGCCAGGCGCGGGCGGAGAGCATCTTTGACCGGGTGCGCGCCGTGGCCGCGCGCAATAACGTGAGCGTGCACGAAGTGAGCGTGCAGTCCCATAATGGACGCCTGCGCGTGGAACAGCACCTGGAACTGGACGAAACGTTGCCGCTGCTCAAGGCGCACGAGTTTGTCTGTTTGCTGGAGGCGGAGATTTTGCGCGAAGTGCCGGAGATCGACGCGGTGCTGACGCACATCGAGAGTGAGCCGGCCACAATCGAGCCGCCCGGAGAGCGGGTGGAGGCGGATCGCCGCATTGAGCAGGCGATGCACCGGGTGGCGGCGCTTTTGCCGGAGATTGTCGATGTGCATGAGATTCTGGTGGGCCGCTCGGGGGAGCACATCTCAGTCTCTTGCCACTGCACGCTGCCCGACGACCTGACCATGCAGCGAGTTCACGTAGCCATCACTGCGCTCGAAGACCGCTTCAGGTTGGATTGCCCGGAGGTGGACCGGGTGACGATTCATCCGGAACCGGTGACGGATAATTTGCGATAGAGCGCAATTGCGTGCACTGGTCGCAGAGAGGTTAACTCTCCCAATCCTGAGCCTGGAGGTAAGGTGAATGCAGACCCTGGATTCCGTCAAAGACAGGTCCGCTTCTGATATGTCCAACGCACTTTTCGTCAGCGCATTTTTTCTGATGTGCTTGTGCGAAGCCTACATCATCCGTGCCCTTTGGTTCAGGCAAGGGCCCGGTCATCACGGCGGAAGGGGCTCCGATCTGCCGTTCCTGATCTGGGTTCCCTGCATTGCGGGAATTGCGCTGCGATTCGCGATTGGGAAGCGGACGAAGAAGGGCGAGATTAGCGCGTTCGCCGGCTCTGTTTTCAATAACGGCATTGGTGCGGTGCTGCTGCTGGCTTATTTGCTGATGGCACGGCTGGCCGAGGTGGCATTTAACTAAGGCGGCAATTTGCGTCCGCATGTTAAGAGCAACAGGAGGTTCCACGAAGATGATTGCGCACAGCGAATGGAAACATGACGACGTCTTCGAGGGGATTGCAGAGGATGGGAACACCGTTCAGTTTGATGCGGACGCGGCGCATGCGGACGGGCCCAGTCCCATGGAGGCGGTGCTCATGGCGCTTTGCTCGTGTACCAGCGTGGACGTGGTTTCGATCCTGAAGAAGAAGCGGCAGGAGCTGACGGGGCTGCGGGTTTCTGCCGCGGCCACTCGCGCCGATGAAGCGCCGCGCGTCTTTACGCATATCAAGCTCACGTATGCGGTGCGCGGCAAGCTGAGCCGCAAGGCCGTGGAGGATGCGGTGGCGCTGTCGAAGAACAAGTACTGCTCGGTATCGAAGATGATGGAAAAGGCCGCGGAGATAGATTATGAGATTGTCTACCCGGATGGGGAGCCGGAGGCATGATGCATCGGCCGGTGGTGAATTTTTTTCAGGTGGCGTCGCTGGTGATGCTGCTGGTGGCGGTGGCGCTGCTGGCCGCGGTGACCACCATGCATTTCGCAATTCACGGAGCCGAGGTGCAGGTGCCCGCGCTGAAGGGAATGACGGTGGCCGAAGCGCGCAGCCAGACCTCCGGCCTGGGTCTCGACCTGGACGTGGACAATCGCTACTACTCGGCGGACGTGGCGGCGGGGCACATTCTTTCGCAGTCACCCGTGGCCGGAACAGTGGTGCGGCGGGAGTGGCGCGTGCGCGTGGCGGAGAGCCTGGGGCCGCAGACTGTCGAAGTGCCTGACGTGGTGGGCAGCGACGAGCGGGTAGCGGCGCTGGGGCTGCGGCGCGTGGGGCTGGATGTGGGTGCGACGGCGCGGCTGCCTTACAGCAAAGCTGTGGAAGGAACGGTGCTGGCCCAGGATCCCCGGCCGCACGCGCAAGGAATCGCGCAGCCCAGCGTGAATCTTCTGGTGGCTGCACCAGGCGACGAAGCGCCCGACGGCTACGTGATGCCTGACCTGACTGGAATGCCGGCAGCGATCGCGCAGGCGGCACTGGCAAAGGTGGGCATCAAGACGGCGCCACCGAAACTTGTGGATGTTCCCGTGGCCCCTGTCGGCAATGCAGGCACAATGCCGAAGCTGCCTGTGACGCTGGGTGCTGTGATTGCGCAATTGCCACAGGCCGGCGCACGCGTGGACCAGACGACGCAGGTGCAGTTGACGGTGGCGAAGTGACAAGGCAGGGACTACTAGGGACCAGGAAATAGTTCAACAGGCTTGAAGTCGAGCGTAGAGTTTTGCGAAGTGGCAAAGTCCCGACCGCTTGGACGCACTGCTCTATGATGGCAAGGGAATGAAACGGGGCGCGAGGAGGCCCGGCAGAGATGGGAATGAAAGAAGACATGGAACGTGTGGCGCTGCAGGAGCGCGAACTGGTGCTGCCGCAGCTGGATGCGGAGACGGCGTGGGAACTGGGTACGCGGCTGCGGACCATGGCCCTCGAGCGCGGCCTTTCGATCGTCATCGATGTTCGCCGCTTTGGACAGCCCCTGTTTTACGCGGCGCTTGACGGTACCTCGCCCGACAATCCGGAATGGGTGCGGCGCAAGCACAACGTCGTTGCGCAGTTCCACCGCAGCTCGTATGCCACGCGACTGAAACTGCTGGCGAAGAACGAAACTCTGCAGAGCAAGCAAGGCTTGCCGCTGGCCGATTACGCCGAGCACGGCGGATCGTTTCCGCTGCGTGTCGCGGGCGCTGGAGTTGTTGGCAGCGTTACCGTCTCCGGCCTCCCCGGCCGCAATGATCACGGCATGGCCGTGGAAGCGCTGTGCGCGATGCTGGGCCGCGATTACGCCGAGTTGAAGCTCGCAGACGAGGACTTCGAGTAGGTAGACGGACCGGTTCCATTTGCCCGCATTAGAGGTATCCGAGGTCTCGTCCGCCGCGGCGGACGAGACCTCGGGCACCCGGCCTTTCAGGGAATACGCTCAATTACCGCAATGAAGAACCCGTCGGTGTGAAACACGCCGGGGAAGAGGCGCAGGTGGCTTTCTGCGGTCATGCTGCCGCTGAGTCCTTCTGCGCCGGCGGGGGTGAGTATTTCTCGTCTGTGAAGAACGTCAATGGTCGCTCCAATCGGCACCAAGCGGGCGGCCGGGTTCTCCGCCAGCACCGCGGCAATTACCTGCTCGTTCTCTTCCGGCTCAAGCGAGCAGGTGGAGTAGACGACGCGGCCGCCGGGACGCACGGCGCGCAATACGGCGCGGAGAATTGCGCGTTGGCGCTCGGCCTGTCGGGGAAGATCCTCCGGACGAAGGCGGTGGCGGATTTCCGGGTTGCGGTCCAGCGTGCCGGTTCCGCTGCACGGTACGTCAGCCAAGACCAAATCGAATGTTGAGTCTTCAGTCAGCGCAGTGGCGTCGGCGAGACGGCATTCAATCCGGTCCGCATGGCTAGCGAGACGTATTCGCAATTGCTCCAGACGCGGAGCGCTCGATTCGCATGCGACGATGCGGGCCTGTGGGTTGCGTTCGGCGAGGATCAGTGTCTTGCCGCCCGGGGCGGCGCAAGCATCGAGAATGCTCTCCGCTCTTTGGTTGAGATTTGCGGCGGCAAGTTCAGCCACCAATTGCGAGCCTTCATCCTGCAGACGCACACGGCCTTCGCGGTATGCTGCGGTTGCAGTGATGTCGCCCGAAACAACTTGGCGCGCCGCAGTCAGTAGTTCGCCGGGTTCAAGGACGATGCCTGCCCCGGTAAGTTCCTCTTCAACCTCGGGCGCGGACAAGCGCACTGTGAGAACGGGCTGGCTCTGGCCGTAATGGCAAATTCTGCGCGCAGCCTCGATGCCGAAAAAGCTTACCCAGCGCTCGACCATCCATGCCGGGTGAGCCTGGGCCATCGCCAGGTCGGCAAAGCCCTCCTCCGAAAAGTCAAAGCGCGTAGCGCCCAGCTTGCGCAGTACGGCATTGACCATGCCGGATGCGAAGCGATGGCCGGCTTGCTTGGCGAGTTCCACGCTTTCATCGATGGCGGCGCGTGCTGGGATTCGGTCAAGGTGGAGGAGCTGAAATGCGCCCATGCGCAGCGCGATGCGAATCTCTGGATCGAGTTTGGCGTTGGGGCGCTTGAGCAGGATTTGCAGTTGATGGTCGAGCCGAATCTGCCAGCGCAAAACACCAAGCACCAGGGTGGTGGCCAGGTTACGGTCGGCAGGCGTGAGAGCGCTGACCGCCTTGCCGCGCAGTAAATCGTCAGAATGAGCCTGGCCGCGTTCAACGGCCATCAGCACCTGGAAGGCCGCCTTGCGCGCTGGAGAGATTTGAGACACTGGCTTCACCCGAGGCACGTGCCGGCCCGGACTCCAGTCCCACGCAAAAACTCCGCGGCAGGCAATCGCTTCTTCCCTTCGAGTTGCAGTTCAACCAGCTCGATCCAGGTATGCGCGGCGCAGGCCACCAGCAGGCGGTGGTTGAGTATCAGGATTGTGCCGGGATGCGCTTGGGCCAGGACCGCAATACCGAGGGGTTCTACGACTGCCATGTTATGGACGATGAGCTTCTTGCCGTCGAGAGAAGTAAAGGCACCGGGCCAGGGCTGAAAACCACGCCAGCGATTGTGCAGTTCTGTGGCCGTGCGTTCGGCAAAGTCCATGCGGCCGTCTTCGCGGCGGAGAATGGGCGCCAGGGTGGCTCCCACAGGATTCTGCGGCCGGGGCTTGAGACTTCCATCGGCGAGGTGGACAAGCGTTTCAACCGCAAGCGGTGCGCCGCCCTCGGCGAGCAAAGGGAACAGATCCGCCGCGGTCTGATGCGGGAGAATAGTCATCGCCTGCTGCAGCAGAATGGGGCCGGTGTCGAGGCCCTCTTCGAGAAGCATAGTGGTGTTGCCGGTAATGGTTTCTCCCATCGCCACTGCCCACTGGATGGGCGCGGCACCGCGATATTTGGGCAGCAATGAAGCATGCAGGTTGATGCAGCCCAGCCGAGGCAAGGCCAGCATCCAGGGCGGAATGATGCGGCCGTAGGCGACAACAACAATTGCATCCGGGGCGATGGCTTCAAGTTGGGTGCGGAACTCTTCGTTTTCGCGGATCTTTTCCGGCTGCGTGACGGGGATGGCTGCGGCCAATGCCGTGAATTTGACAGGCGGCGCGGTAAGTTGCTGGCTGCGGCCCACGGGGCGGTCCGGCTGGGTTACGGCAAGCGGAATTTCGTGGCCCGCTGCGATCAATGCTTCAAGCGTGGGCACGGCAAATTGCGGAGTGCCGCAAAAGACTATCTTCACTTGTCTTACCACTTGCCTTCGCGCTGCAGCTTTCGAATCTTGCGCAGTGTCAGGTCCCGCTTGAGGCTGCTCATGCGGAAGATAAACAGCATGCCGTCCACGTGGTCTATTTCGTGTTGAAAGCAGCGCGACAGCAGGTCTTCTCCAGCCATCTCGAACCACTTGCCGTCCGCGTCCTGGGCGCGGATGCGGACCTTGGCGGCACGCACCACTTTTTCGCTGATATCGGGAAAGCTCAGGCAGCCTTCCTCCTCGTACAGCTTGCCTTCGCTCCAGATGATCTCGGGATTGATGAGCACCAGCTTGTCCTTGGGCTCCTTGCCCATGCTCAGGTCGATGGTGGTGAGACGTTTCGAAACGCCGACCTGCGGCGCGGCCAGGCCTACGCCCTGCGAGGCATAGGTGGTTTCATACATGTCCGCGATGAGTCTGCGCAACTCGGCGTTGAACTCGGTCACGGGTTCTCCGGGTTGCGAGAGTATGGGGTCGGGGTATTTGCGAATCTTCAAAATCATCAGGGTATTTTCAAAAGCTCCGTATCTGTTCGATGTATCCGCGGAAATTTCGTTGCATTTCCAGGGCCGAGTCGCCGCCGAACTTCTGCTGGGCCACGCCGGCAATGGTGAGCGCCACCATGGCTTCGGCCACCACGCCGGCGGCGGGAACCACGCAAATATCGCTGCGTTCGTAACTTGCGCCGGTGGGCTGGCGGGTGTCAAAGCGGACCGACTCGAGCGGCTTGCGCAAGGTGGAGATGGGCTTCAGGTAACCGCGCACCACAATGTCTTCGCCGTTGGAGACGCCGCCCTCAAGACCTCCGGCGTTGTTCTGCGGGCGGACAAAGCGGGTGGGCCTGGCTGTGTCTTCGGCGGAATATTGAATGGGATCGTGGACCGCGGAGCCGAAGGACTCAGCCGCCACAACGCCGCGGCCAATCTCGACGGCCTTCACGGCCTGAATACTCATCACAGACCAGGCCAGCAGCCCGTCCAGCCGCTCGTCCCACGTGGCGTATGTTCCCAGGCCAGCAGGAACGCCATGGACCACGACCTCGAAGACTCCGCCCACCGTGTCGCCGGTGCGGGAAACTTCCTCGACTTCTTCCTTCATTCGGGCTTCAGTGGCGGGATCGACGCAGCCGAGCACAACTTCATCTTTGGCGGAGAGGACAACGATTTCCTCCCACGCGCCGGCGCGGTCCAGTTCAACGCGGCCCACGCGGATGACGTGGCTGGCGACTTCGATGCCCAGAGTGCGGAGCAACAGCTTGGCCAGGGCGCCGGCGGCTACGCGCGCGGAGGTCTCGCGAGCCGAGGCGCGCTCCAGCACGTAGCGGGCATCAGGGAAGTTGTACTTGAGGGCGCCTGCCAGGTCGGCATGGCCGGGGCGAGGGGAGGCCACCGGTTGATGTTTTGCTGCGTCGCCGGCTTCGACCGGGAGCTTTTCTTCCCAGTTCTTCCAGTCGCGGTTGACTAACTCGATGGCAATAGGAGACCCGATGGTTTTGCCGTGACGCACGCCGCTCAGTATGTGGGCCTTGTCGGTCTCAATCTTCATGCGGCCGCCGCGGCCATAGCCCTGCTGGCGGCGCCATAGCTCGCGGTTGATAAAATCGAGATCGACAGGCACGCCGGCAGGCAGGCCTGAGACCATGGCAATCAGGGCTTCCCCATGGGACTCGCCGGCGGTTGAGAAACGGATCATATCCCTTTGATTGTAAAGTATGGGCTGGTAAGCACGTGAGCGAGTCAGCCACAAAGGCCGCCGACTCGCTGACTTGCTACTTCCCTGTTCCCCGCTCCTTCGCCTACTATGTTCCGCATGGCCTGCTTCCTCTTCAAAAGCGAACCCGATGTTTACTCCTTTGACGACTTTCTGCGCGACAAGGAAACCGTGTGGGATGGCGTGACCAACCCGACTGCCGTGAAGTTTCTGCGCGAGATGAAGGCGGGAACCCGTTGGATCTTCTACCACACCGGCGACGAGCGCACCGCCGTGGGCACGGGTTCCGTGGTCAGCGTGAACCCGACCGACCCCAAGGTGCCCATCGTCAAGGTCAAGGTCGGCAAGCGGCTCAGGAAACCAAAGGCGCTGGCCGCCATCAAGGAAGAGCCTCTGTTTCACGGCTCGCCGCTGGTGGTGATTGGACGATTGTCAGTTGTGCCGCTGACCCAGGATCAGTGGGAATGGTTTTTGGGGTGACGCCACGAACTTCACGATTCAGAATCGTGTCAAGCGCTTCCGCCGAATGACCTGGTGCAAGATATGGCCAGTAGAGGACAGAACGATTTCGCCTCACTTCCCCGGTTCGCTGCCGGTTTGTACAGCATCCTGACGCGAACGCGCGGAATCCAAACACAACACAGCGAAATCGCGTCTGAATTGGCCCGCAAGCAGGAGCGGGGCAAAGTGCTGGATGTGGGTACCGGGCCGGGCACGCTGCTCATTGAATTGCACGGTCTGAACCCGGCACTTGAATTGTTCGGTCTGGACGTCTCGCGCTCGATGGTCGAGCTGGCAGGCAAGCGGCTACATGCTCTCGGAGCCAAAATCCGCCAAGGCGACGTCCGGCACTCAGGTTATGACGACAAATTCTTCGACCTCGTTACGTGCACGGGCAGTTTTTATCTCTGGGATACTCCCGTACAGTGTCTTGACGAGATCTTTCGCATCCTGAAGCCGCATCGTTCTGCATGTCTCTATGAAACCTATAGCGATTGCGACCGAAGCGAAGTGCGGGCGGCGATGCAGGTGAATCTTAAGGGAGAGGCACTGTTTCGACGCGTCTTAGCACCGTGGTTCTTCGCGAAGCAATTGCGAATGACCTATACGGTGGACGAGGTGTCCCGAATCGTCCGGCAGACGCGTTTTGCGCAGGCCCACACGATTGAGCGTATCCGGCTGGCCCGGGTACCGGCTTGGCTGCGCATCACGCTGACCAAGGAAGGATAGGCGTAATTCGCTCAGTTTTGAGACTGGAAGCGCTCCTGCGGCCCGGCGTCATCTTCCGTTGGCTACTCGACACCCAGCCACCGCTTAGTATTCAGCAACTGCCTCTGATCCAGCGCCCAGACTTTGCCGGTCATCTCATCGCCACCCTTGCCTTCGCGGATGCACTTTTCGAACTCACCGGCCATGGCTTGCATTTTGGCGTCGAGGTCGTCGAGGAAGTTGAGCACCAGGGCTTCGGGAATCATGGGTAGCTTGGGGGATCCGAACTCCAGCTTGCCGTGATGGCTGAGGATCATGTGCAGGACAAGGGTCTTGAGCTTGGGCGGGAAGTTGGGCAGGCTGTCCATGGTCTTTTCGGCCAGTGCCATTCCCATCTGGATGTGGCCCAGCAGCGTGCCTTCAAGGGTGTACTCGAATCCAATGTCCCACGAGAGCTCGCGGACCTTGCCGATGTCGTGCAAAATAACGCCGGTCAACAGCAGGTCGCGATGGAGCACGGGGTAGTGGGGCGCGACGCGGTCGGCTAGCGTGAGCAGGCTGACAACGTGCTCCAGCAGACCGCCCAGCCAGGCGTGGTGGAGTTGCTTGGCCGCCGGGGCTTCGCGGTAGGCCCGGGCGATGGATGGATCGGCCAGCATGGTGGCCAGCAACAGCTTGAGGTCAGGGTCGGTGAAGGTCTCTACGAAGGCCAGAAGCTGGCTCCAAAGCGCGGCCACATCGTACGTGGTGGAGGGCAGCATGTCGGACTTGTCCACTTCGTTTGGCTGCGCCTTGCGGAGCTGGTCAATCTTCATCTGCAGGCGCTCGTCAAAACGGGAGGCGCTGCCGCGAGCCTTGACGATATCGCCCTTGTCGAAGTCCTTGGCGATGCGCGGGTCGGATATTTCCCAGATGCGGCCTTCAAGCTGGCCAGTCTTGTCGCCCAGGATGAGGTTCAGGTAGGGCTTATTGTTTTTGGTGGTGCGCTGCTGCTTGTGCAGGACAAGAAAATAGCCGTCGAAGAGTTTGCCTTCGTCAAAGTTGGCCAGATCGGCGATGTAGATATCTTTCATCCTGTCGAGAAGACTACCGCACCGGCCCGCTCTTTCCCAAAAATCAACCGGGCCTGGGATTGAGGTCCCAGGCCCGGTTGATTTGCTCTGCGGTTATCGGCGGTTAATTCGATTGAGGGGTGGGAGCAGCAGGTGGAGCCGGGGCGGGCGCCGGAGTCACAGCAGGCGGCGGAGTGGGGACCGGCCCCAGGGGCGCATCGCCCTCCTGGGGTACTGCTTCCTTCTTCTTCTCGCTGAGCCGGGTTTTGTTGCCCGAAGTTGTGTCCTTCTTCTTCTTCTTGCTCGCTGTGTCCCCGGCCAGACCAAGCGGTTGAGCCTGGGTCTGGCGATCGGCAACTTCGCTTGCATCCGGCGGCGCGGGAGCCATCGGGTCCGGCTTGGGGCCCTTGACCTTGCCCTGTTTGATGATTTTTGCACGTCCGCTGAAGCGGGTCTTTTTGGTCGGCGCAGCTTCTTCCAGCGGATTGACCGGCTCTTGCGGTGCATTGGCTGCCACCGCGGGACTCGCGCCTGCATCTTCAATTGCTGTCTGAGGAGCCTGGGGCAGTGTCTGCTGGGGCGCCTTGCCGAAGCGGATCTTTTCTTTCTTTCCGGGCTTCATGGTGGCCAGGTTCACCGGCTCCGCGCTCTTGTTCTTCTTGCCCTTTTTGGACGGAGCGGTCGCAACGGCTTCCTTGGGAGCCGCCTCAGGGGCAGCCTGTTTTGATTTCTGACGGAAGGTGTGGGTAGTCTCGCGGAAGCGCGTACGCTGTACCTTCTTCTTCTTCTTGGGCGCGGGTGGAACGTAAGCGCTGTAGACCGGCTTGGTCTGCTTGGCGCTGGCGCCTGTGTCAGTGAATCCGGGCTTGATGTCGATGTATGCCTGCTCGCGCATGGTGGTCAAATATTCGCGTATGGCCGGCTCCATGCGAGACATATAGAAGGCATCTTCAACCTGCGGCGCCACATCCTTGAAGGCAGGAATGCCGCCCTTTTTGTGTTCCGTGACCTTGAGGATGACATAACCCTGCTTGGTGCGGATCGGCTCGGTAAACTCGCCGGCCTTAAGGCTGAAGGTCTTGTCTTCAAGTACTTTTGCCATGCTGCCGGGAAGGTACTGGCCCAGATCGCCGCCCTGGGCGGCCGTGGAACCGTCACTGAAGGTGCGCGCCAACTGGCCAAAGTCGCCGCCGGCGTGGAGCTTGGCCGCTATATCGTCGGCCTTTGCCTTGGCCGCCGCCAGCTTTGCCGGATCGTCCGTCTGGGCATCGCCAGAGGTATCCGGGGCGCCGATGGCAACCAGAATCTCGCTGAGGTGAATGCTCTCCTGCTGCGCGTACTCCTGCTTGTGCGCCTCAAAATAACGCTCCGCTTCACCGGGCGTGAAAGCGATCTTGCGGCCCACCTCCTGGCGCATCACGTCCTGGGTGATGATGGTGTTGCGGATATTGGCCTTGAAGTCTTCAAAAGAGACGCCCTGGTCCTTGGCTTCCTTTTCCAGGTCTTCCAGCGTTTCCAGGTTGTATTGCTTGCGGATCTCGTTGAGTTTGTTGATCAGCTCGGTTTCGCCGGTAATACCCAGTTCCTTGCCCTTGGAGATCCACAACTGCCGGTCGATCAGGCCGCGCAGCAAGTCATTGTGGCCGGCGGAGATCTCCTGCATGGAAGCGCCGTTTTTGCGCGCCTCGGCATCCATCTCCTTCATTGCGCGCTCGTAATCAGAACGCGTAATGACCTGGTCGTTGACGCGGGCGATGATCTCCTCGACCGTGGCGCCGCCATATGGGCTCTCCGGCACGGTGGGGCGCGTTTGCGCCGAAGCGGAACTTGCGAGCAGCAGCGTGCCGAGCACGATTGCCGCGGGAGTGCGAAGGAGTCCCAGAATGCGAAGGAGTCTTGGATTCATAGTTTCTGACACGGCAGGCGGCGATTGTTCGCTACCTGAGGCATAGACGCCATTGTAAATGCCTGGGCAGCGCCAAAGCGATTTTGGGAGAGAATCAGGCGGAATTCGGCTGGTTTCCGCACATCTGAAAGCCACAAAACGGGTTGGCCGAGCCAGCCGCAGCGGCACCCGGCTACCGGAACGGGCTTGGCCTGCGTCAAACAACCCAGTGCTATACTTTACTTTAAGAGTGCCGTTTCAGGCCCTTCCCGCGCGCCTGGCCAGCCGGCAATCCGGAGGTTCTTCTTGCCTATGACTGCTCGCGCCCGCCGCGCCGCTTTCACCGTAATTCTCTTCTTCGCCGTCTGCGCCGTAGTGGGCACCGTCCTGCAGCGCAGGGTGGGAGCCCAGTCCTCGGCAGACGAGAGCCAGCTCCGCGACAACCTCAAGTCGTTCACCAATGTATATGCGCTGGTGGAGCAGAACTACGCCGAACCGCTGAACGGCGACAAGGCCGACACCGCCATCTACGGCGGCGCGATTCCCGGCATGTTGCGGGTGCTCGATCCGCACTCCAACTTCTACGATCCCAAGGCTTACGCCAAGATGCGCGAGGACCAGCACGGCCGCTACTACGGCGTGGGCATGGTTATCCAGCAGCAGATTATCCAGGGCAAGCCCACCACATACGTCATTACGCCCTACGAGAACACGCCATCGTTCCGGGCCGGCATCAAGCCGGGCGACATCATTTCCATGGTGGACGGCAAGACCACTGACGGCATGACCTCAGACCTGGTGGCCAAGGCGCTGAAGGGACCCAAGGGCACCCACGTGGCAGTCACGGTGGTGCGTGAGGGCCAGAGCAAGCCTCTGGAGTTCGACCTGATCAGGGACGAGATTCCCCACCCATCAGTCGATCTGAAATACGAGATCCGGCCCGGTGTGGGCTACGTTCACCTGACCCAATTCCAGGAGACCACGGCGCAGGAAGTCATCGAGGCAATCGAAGGCTTCAAGGATCTGAAGGGGCTGGTGCTTGACCTGCGCGGAAACCCCGGCGGCCTGCTGAGCCAGGCTGTGGAAGTGTGCGACCACCTGCTGGCCAAGGGCCAGGGCATTGTCTCCCAGCGCGGACGCGCCTATCCCGACCAGGTCTATTCAGCCACCCACGGCAATGACGGCAAGACCTTCCCCATCGTAGTGCTGGTAAATCGCAATACGGCTTCGGCAGCAGAGATTGTCTCCGGCGCGCTTCAGGATCACGATCGTGCGCTGATCGTTGGCGAGACCACATTTGGCAAGGGCCTGGTGCAGACGGTCTATAACTTGAGCGAGAACACCGGGCTGGCGCTGACCACCTATCACTACTACACGCCTTCTGGCCGGCTTATCCAGCGCAACTACTCCGGCGTTTCGCTTTACGACTACTACTACAACCACGCCGGGGCCTCGCCCACCGACTCGACCAACCGCGAAGTCAAGTTCACTGACGCGGGCCGCACGGTCTACGGCGGCGGCGGCATCGCGCCGGATGAAAAGATAGACAGCCCCAAGAGCAGCCACTTCCAGGACGAACTCTTGTTTAAGTCAGTGTTCTTCCACTTCGCCTCGCACTACCTGGCCAACCGGACGGTGGACAGGAATTTTCAAGTCGACGAGCCGGTGCTGAGCGAGTTCAGGCAATTCCTCACCAGCCAGAATATCGCCTGGACCAACGATGAATTGAACGGCGTGATGGACTGGCTGAAAGTAAGTATCAGGGAAAAGATCATCACCAGCCAGTTTGGTCAGTTACAAGGTCTGCGCACGCTGGCCGACTGGGACCCTATGGTTCAAAAGGCCCTGACTTATCTTCCTGAAGCCCAGGCGCTGGAAGACAACGTGCACAAGGTGCTGACGCAGAAGGCTGAGGCGCGGTCCGCAGCATCACAATAATTGCTTCGTTCCTGTGAGTTAGAAAAGGCCATCCATACGGATGGCCTTTTGCGTTTAGATCGCCCAACCTTCAGGCCGCGGAGGTACTGTCGGTGGCGCCCCTGTCGCCCAATCCCGCCAGCAGGCCCGCGACGGAGATGTCCTCGTCTAGCGCTTCCCAATGCAAGCCACGGCTGCTGAGCCTGACCTGCTCGCGCTGTTCCTCGGTACCATTCAGCAGGCGGGGAAACCAAGCCAAAGGAACACCGATTACCCGGCCGTCGCTCAGATCTACCCAGAAGCTGTCCGCATCGAAACGGACACCAATTGCCCAAACCGAAGAACTCATTCAACAGCCTCCTTTGCGCTAACTCCCATCCCGAATCACCCTGCATGAATCGATATCGAAACTTACCTCTCCAATGGCAAGCCGCGTCTGATCGCGGAAGCCTTCAACAAACTTCACAAATCGCCATACATCGGGAAAATTGCTCACCAAACCGATTGAAGCCCGGATGGCGCCGGCGCTCTTGTGTCCCCTGCCCTGCATCAATCGCAAGAAGCTGTACAAATTCACGTCGGCGCCCAGGGTTAGCGCGGCCAGCATGTCTTCTTCGGTAAGTCCCTCGGCAGCCTCTCCCGCGCCGGGATTACAAAAGCATCCGGTGCGCAGGGAGATGCCTTCTTCCCCGGCCAGTTCCTCGACACGACGATAGTCAAGCAGGTGGCCATCAGGATCGTAGAGATTCAGCGTCACCGTTCCGCCGCGGGCTTCGGATGTAGCGGGCCCATAGATCCGGACCAGAGGATGGCCGTTGCTGTGGCGCAGGGCCAGTAACTCTTCAAGCATCCATCCGGTCAGGCAGCGCACGCGTTCGGCAATGATGTCGATTCCGATTGTGTCGAGGTGGCGTAATCCAATTTCGACGGCGGGAATCGAAAGGTAATTGAGCGTGCCGTCTTCGAGCGCCGCTTCGCCCTGCGCCAGCACGTGAGCCCGTGCCTGCACCGATGCAAAGTTGACCGTGCCTCCCGCGAACCATGGTCGCTGTAACTTCTGAAAGGCAGATCTGCGGATGAGCAGCGCGCTTACTCCGGTGGGATAACCGAACATCTTGTAAAAGGAGACGACAACAAAGTCCGGCTGCACCGCGCTCAGATCGAGCCGATTGGTGGGCACAAAAGCGGCTGCGTCCAGCAACACTCGCCAGCCTTTGGCCTGCGCGGCGGCCACTAACTCCAGCGGATGTTTGACGCCGGAAACATTCGACTGCGCGGGAAAGGCGAAGAGGTTTTCATGGGCCGGGTCGGCCTCATTCAGGAGTGCTTCGAGCCGCTCGCGATCCAGGCGCAGCGTGGGAGTAACCAGCGGAGCGTACGCAACAGCTGCACCTTTTGCGCGCGCGAATTCGCGAATTCCGTTTACCGAGTTATGGTTGTCGAAAGTAAGCAGCAGGCGGCCCTGAGGCGTAAACGGAAAAGCCTCGCCGACAAGCTTTAACCCACCAGACGCATTCGGCGTGAAGACCAGGATGTACTCGCCCGGGCTGGCGTTGAAGTAACTCAGGACTGACCGGCGCGTGCTCTCAAGATGATGGGTCATCGCCGCTGAGGTTGGATTGTTGGAGTGCGGATTTCCAAAAACGCCGGAGCGCAGCAGCTTCATGTGCTCTTCAAGCTGCGACTCGGCAAAGAGAGACCCGCCTGTGTAATCGAGGTAGACCTGGCCCTGCTCGTCGAGCCGGCGGTACTGCGTGGCGCGCAAGCGATCCAATACGGCGGTGCCGGCGTACGCGGGATTACGCCCGGCAAAGTCAGCAAAGGCAACTTCCATCCGCACTTTACTGTGGGCCTTGCTCGTCGCCATACGGACTATCTTATGCCCCCAGTGCAAGCCTTATCGAAAAGCGAGCCTCAGGGACTGAAGCCCTGAACTGCCAGGCCCTGTTTACGCTCTGCCAGTTTCTGTTTACGCTCTGAATGATTTGCGGGCGCAAGCCAGACGGCCATCCCGCATTGGCATGGCCGTCTGTTCTTGCTCGTCGATCCAGCGCAAGGGCTACTCGACCACCGGCAAACCAGCCAGGGCCATTGCGATTTCCTCTGCCGGATACTCGTAGTTCTGTAACTTCCCGGCCTGGTAATCGATGTAACTCTGCATGTCGAAATGGCCGTGGCCGCTGAGGTTGAAGAGGATGGTGCGCTGCTTGCCTTCCTTCTTCGCTTCAAGCGCCTGGCTGATGGCCACGGCAATGGCGTGGTTGGCTTCCGGCGCGGGCATGATGCCTTCAGAGCGGGCGAACTGAATGCCCGCGGCGAAGGCATCCAACTGCTGCACGGTCGTAGCTTCAGCCAGCCCGAGGTCCATCACGTGCGACACCAGCGGCGCCATGCCGTGATAGCGCAACCCGCCTGCATGAATTCCCGGAGGCATGAACGAACTGCCCAGCGTGTGCATCTTGACCAGCGGGGTCAGGTGACCCGTATCGCCAAAGTCATAAGTGAACTTGCCCTTGGTGAGGCTGGGGCACGCCGCCGGCTCCACGGCGATCACCCGCGCCTTGCACTGGCCCTTGAGCTTGCGGCCCAGGTAAGGCATCGTCAGGCCGGCAAAGTTGGAGCCGCCGCCGGCGCAGGCGATGATCACGTCCGGATCCTCGCCGGCCAGGGCCATTTGCTCGATAGCCTCCAGGCCGATGACCGTCTGGTGCAGCAGCACGTGATTCAGGACGCTGCCCAGTGCGTACTTGGTGTTGGGGTCCTTGGCGGCAACCTCGACTGCTTCAGAGATGGCAATCCCGAGCGAGCCGTTCGAGTCAGGATGCTGCAAGAGAATGGCGCGGCCGGACTCGGTTTCGATGCTAGGACTGGCCACGACCGTTGCTCCAAAGGCTTCAATCAATGCGCGCCGATAGGGCTTCTGGTCGTAGCTGACGCGCACCATGTAGACCTTGCAGTCCAGGCCAAAGAAGGCACAAGCCATCGACAGTGCGGAGCCCCACTGACCGGCGCCGGTCTCGGTGGAGAGATGCTTGGTGCCGTCCTTTTTGTTGTAGTAGACCTGCGCCACGGCGGTATTCAGCTTGTGCGAACCGGCCGGGCTCACTCCTTCATATTTGTAGTAGATATGCGCCGGCGTATCCAGCGCCTTCTCCAGCCGCCGGGCACGGATCAGCGGCGACGGACGCCACTGCGCGTAAAGCTGCCGCACTTCGCCGGGGATCTCGATCTCACGCTCGGTCGAAACCTCCTGCAGAATCAGGCTGATGGGAAACAGCGGGGCCAGGTCGTCGGGGCCGATGGGTTTGTGCGTGCCCGGATGCAACGTGGGCGCCATGGGCTTGGGCAAGTCCGCCAGGATGTTGTACCAGGCCTGCGGAATCCGATTCTGCGGGAGGTTGTATTGGATTGTTTCCATGGCCAACATTCTACCAGCGGTCTGGCACGGCTGGCGCGGACGCTTCCAGCCAGATTGAAGGTCAATGGCCTGTAGCCTGCATCACAGCGCGGGGCCGCCAGCGCTCGTAGGCTTTGGAGCGAAGATTCGGAGGGCAGCAAATGCCAGCTATCGCAACGGACAACGAAGTCACTGTCAAAAACCTACTGGCCGCCTTTGAGGGCGAGTCGAACGCACATGCCAAGTACACAGCTTTTGCCGTCAAAGCCGACGAAGACGGATTGCACGGAGCCGCCAGCCTGTTCCGTGCCGCGGCGCGCGCCGAGCAGATTCACGCGGCCAACCACGCCCGCGTTATTAAGCAGTTAGGCAGCGAGGCCAAGTGCGAGATTCATGCCGTCGAGGCGAAAGGCACTCTCGACAACCTGAAGGCCGCACTGAGCGGCGAACAGTACGAGATCGACACCATGTATCCCGGATTCCTGGCCGAGGCCACAGAGCGCAACATCTCGGCGGCTATGCGCACCTTCCACGGGGCTCTGGAAGCCGAGAAGACCCATGCACGGCTCTTCGGCGAAGCCATTACCCTGCTGGTTGGCGGCAAGAAGGATTCGTGGATTGGCGCGGCGCGCGACTTCTACGTTTGCCCGGTATGCGGCTATACGTCTGAGACCGAAGAAGAGCACGAGCGCTGCCCGGTGTGCAATTGCCCATGGGAGAAGTTCGAAATTATCCGCTAGAAGTCTTGTCTCGCGAACTGGCGGCCAATTGAGCCTTGTAGTATCCCAGGTTTCACCCTCCGCAGCGGATGAAACCTGGGGCGCCCAGCTTCAGCGGCGCGTCTAGAACCGGTTGCATAAATGGGCTTTGAAAGGGCACGACTTTAGTCGTGCCGCAAGAGACCAATAAAACTGTGGCTTTAGCCCCTGAGGGATGTCCTCCTGCTTGCAGGCGGGGTTTATGCAACCAGTTCTACGGCTCGTCGTTGTAAATTCCTATCTCCACCTTGCCGCCTTCCGCCTGACGTGCGCGAAACATCCCGGGAGTGTTGAAGCTCCAGGCTTGCTGGCCGTCAGGCATGATGGCGATGACGCCGCCGTCTCCGTGCAGCGCTTCCAACTCCTTGTGGATCACTTGGTCGGCGGCTTGCTGCAACGTCATTCCTTTGAACTGGACGAGATTGCAGACTTCGCGCGCCACACCGAGTCGGATAAAGTACTCGCCGGTGCCGGTGCCGGAAACGGCGCAGGACTGATTGGACGCATAGGTGCCTGCGCCAATAATGGGTGAGTCGCCAACCCGGCCCGGCATCTTGCCTTGCAGTCCGCCCGTGGATGTGCCCGCGGCAATCTTGCCGGCACGGTCAAGCCCAACCACGCCCACAGTGCCATAGCGGCGGGAGCCTTCCGCCTCATCGAATTGCGCCACAGGCACGGCCGGACCCGGAGCCGGCGCGCCTGCCGGACGTGGCGGCACCGGGCGGCCTTCCTTCTGCAACTGCTTCACCAGGGATTGCCAGCGGGCCTCTGTAAAAAAGAAGCTGGGATCAACCTGCTCCAGTCCAACCTTGGCGGCAAATGCATCAGTGCCGGAACCGGCCAGCATGACGTACTGCGACTTCTCCATCACCGCGCGCGCCAAGCTGATGGGATGCCGGGTGCGCGTTACGCCGGCCACGGCGCCGGCCTTCAGGTTTGAGCCGTCCATGATAGCCGAGTCCAACTCGTTTTTTCCCTCGGCGGAAAAGGCCGCGCCGCGGCCCGCATTGAACAGAGGGTCGTCTTCAAGAATGTTGATGGTGGCTTCGACGGCATCGAGGGCCGAGCCGCCGCTGTCGAGCACTTTAGCTCCCGCGGCGATGGCTTGCGCCATTGAGGCGCGATAAGCCGCCTCGCCCTTGGGGCCGAGTTCAGGACGCGCTATGACGCCCGCGCCGCCGTGCACCACGATGGACCAGTGATGTGCCGGTTGCTGGGCCTGGGTGCCGGTTGCGATTGCGGATACCATGATGGCTCCAGATAGTACGCTGCAGATCTTCTTCATAATGTTTCCTCCGCGCAAATTCCACGGGTGTACCGAGTCTACTTCTTCGGAATCGTGATCTCCGCGCCTTCGCCCACCTTGTAAGTCTCGGAAAAGTGGCCCCGGTTGATGCTGATCCCCAGCCGGCCGCGCGAATCGATGTAAAAAAGCTCCCCGCCCACAGGCACATCGCTGAAGGTCTTCACGAAGGGGAAGACGTAGCTCTTGCCTGCAAGTTCGACGGGAACATGGTCGCCAAGTTTGTAGCCCAGTTTCGCGAATGTCTCGGCGGGCACATTGAGAACCAGGTTGCCGAAGGGGCCGTCTGTGGCGATGACCTCGCCGTGCAGGCCTTTCTCATCGATGGTCGCCATCTTCAGGTTGAGGCGGACGAGTTTTGTGAGATCGAGAGCGGGGCCGGCCTGGGAAATGTCGTCGCCCCGGGCCACGTGCGCACCGGCCGGCGAGAAGATGTCGCGGCCATGAAATGTCGAAGAGATGCCGGTGCCAATCATCCACGCGGGGTTGGTGATCTCGTGCGCCTCAACAATGCCGTCGCGGTCCTGGACGAGGGTGAGCAGGCCGTTATCCGGCAGTACGAAGAATTGGCCCACTTTGGACTTTGCGATGATGGCCTTGCGCGTGGATCCAACGCCGGGATCTATGACCACTACGAAGACCGCTTCCTTGGGAAAGTAGGGCGCCGAGCCGGCAAGGAAGCGCGCGCCCATGGCGATATTGAACGGCTCCGACTGGTGGGTGATGTCGAGAATGCGCACGCCGGGCGCGACTCCCTCCATGACGGCTTTGCAGATGCCAACGGCATCGTCTTTCACGTCGAAGTCGGTCATGAAGCCGATGAGCTTTGTGGGTGGCGGAGCCGGTTGCTGGGCCAAAGCTGGCCAGGCCAACGCCGCCACCATGACCGCCCCAATAAAGAATCTCCTGCTGTTGTGCATGCGCCTTAACTCTCCGTTTCTTCCCATGGTAGCGCCTATGGACCGCGGTTCGCTTTGCCGAAGGGCTCGTCTCCGGTAACATCGCATCCAATGATGCTCCACGCGCGATTGTCCCTTGCTTTCTCTCTGTCGATGTTACTGATTACCGCTTCCACGGCCAAGCCCCGCCCCATTCCGGTGAAGGTGGTAGTGGTCACCATGTTTGAAGTGGGCGCCGACATCGGCGACACGCCCGGCGAACTTCAATATTGGGTCGAGCGGGACCACCTTGACCGGGTCTATCCGCTGGCCGCCGGGTACCACGATGTACGCATGAACGCAGAAGGCGAGATGGCTGTGCTGACCGGACAGGGTACGGCACACGCCGCGGCAACCATCATGGCGCTGGGATTGGATCCGCGCTTCGACCTGAGCCACGCTTACTGGGTTGTTGCCGGCATTGCGGGAGCTAATCCGGAGCGGGCATCGCTTGGCTCGGCGGTGTGGGCGCGGTGGGTGGTGGATGGCGACCTGGGCTACGAAATTGACACGCGTGAGATGCCGCCGGATTGGGCAACAGGTTTTGTACCGCTTCGCAAGACGCGGCCTTTTGAGGAACCTGCCGCTCCGCTTGACGGCCAGGTATTTGCCTTGAATGAAGGCTTGGCAAAGTGGGCCTTCGAACTGACGCGCGCGACGCCGCTCGCCGATTCTGAAAATCTCAAAGAGATTCGCAGTCATTTCGATGGCGTGGCTGCCAACCGGCCGCCGTTCGTCGCCATGGGCGACGAGCTTTCATCCTCCACTTACTGGCACGGGAAACTCTTCGACGCCTGGGCCGCGGAGTGGGTGAGTTACTTTACCGGCGGCAAGGGAGAGTTTGTTACCACCGCAATGGAGGACACGGGAACGCTGCAGTCGCTTCAGTTCCTGGCACGGGCCGGGTGCGTGGACTCGCAGCGCATCCTGATTCTGCGAACCGTGAGCAACTACGACCGGCAGCCACGCGGCATGAGCGCTGCCGAGAGCCTGGCAGCGCAGCGCGTAAGCAAGTTTGGCGCTTACCTGCCCTCGCTGGAGAGCGCTTATACGGTGGGGCATGTGGTGGTGAGCGAACTTCTGAACCATTGGCCGAAATATTCGATTAAAGTGCCGAGCCCGGACGCGCCGGTCAAACCTTAGGGCTGAACCTCAAGCCGGCTCTGCTTCAAAATGGGTTGGCGCGGGCGCGCCCTTGAGAGTGACAAATCGCTGCGGCTGGCAACAGGCTTTGGTGAGCCGGACCAGATCGGATTGCATCTCGCGATCCGTTCGCAGCGACGTGAGGGTTGTGTCCAGGATTGCCGCTGCGCCCGCATCGGCCGGGCGCTCGATCGAGTAGTGCATCCATTTGCCTTCGCGGCGGGCGTTCACGACTCCGGCATTGCGCAGGTAGGCCAGGTGACGCGAGACCTTGGGCTGGCTTTGCTTCAGGATCTCGACAAAATAACAGACGCACACCTCGCGGCCATTCATCAGGTTCAGCAGCCTGAGGCGCGTGCGGTCTGACAGCGCGGCAAACAGGCAGGCCAGATCGTATGGTTTGGATGAGCGATCCATGCATCCTAATATACGCTTTGCCGGATGCGAAGACAGCCGGGCCACTTTGCTGCAGAGCAAAACGCAAAAGAAGCAGAAGCACTACATTGCCCCTTGGCGAAGCCGGGCCGGCTGGTGCAGAATGCATGAGTCCTGCAAATTCTGCAATCGCCGCGATGGCATAACACTCGACAAGCCTGCGGCAAGGAAAACCAAATGCATTCTGTCTGGTTTGGCGAGTTTCTCGGCACGCTTGTCCTGGTGCTGTTTGGCAACGGCGTTTGCGCCGGCGTTACCCTGCGCAAGAGCTACGCGGCGGATGCGGGCTGGCTGGCGATCACCACCGGGTGGGCGCTGGGCGTGTTGTGCGGCGTACTGGTGGCGCAGGCCTTCGG
>OCZT010001544.1_pt1 | contig 23853 bp, 22 predicted proteins | sample 1539031 | NCBI WGS metagenome assembly OCZT01 (sample SAMEA3539308, study PRJEB22396) | soil metagenome | biome: tundra; feature: field; material: soil | place: USA | collected 2010-05 | depth 0.15 m | reverse complement strand
CGAACAGATTTCTAAACTATCAAGTAAAGATAAGGATATTTAGGAATAGAAAAAGAAGAAATAATCTTTTGGGAAAAGATGTTTAGGACAGCATATAAGCCCGAAGGTCTTAAATTGCATAAGGAGAGAAGAACGAGAGGATGAGAGGACTACCGATGACTCTTGACCATTCCAGAGGAAAAGAGGATTATTTGCTGACGCAAACGGGGATTGTTACGAATAAGATCATCCATTTGGGCTGCCAGGAAGCTGAGAGGAATTGAAGGTTGCTTATAATAGTAAAAATGTAAGTTATCTCAGAATCGGAAGTGACGACCTTGTCATACAATATCTTATTCGGATATAATACGAGGTAATTAGGATTTCATAAATAATTGGAATAATTGATTGATTACTCTTTGATAGTTTTTATCTTACTTCCAAAGATTTTAATAATGCAATAAAGCATGCAAAATCACCTATTTCTTTCCTGTCAAAACCAAGATCTTTCCTCCATGAAGCATCTTCTTCATTTTTTAACATATTGCGGGATAATATATTGCATGTATCAATGAAAACATCGTGAGATAGAGTTCTTTGTTTTTCAAGCGCAGGTCTTTCGAATATATCATCATAATAATCCATCCTTATTTTAGCATAATTGATTGCCGCCGAATAAAGATTTGTTTTCAGATCAGAAAATTTACTAGATTCTATTTCGGATAATAGATGAATTGCTTTTTCGTAATTCATAATATGGAATTATTTATGCTGAAATTATTCAAATAGTCCTAAAGGAGTATCTATATTTTACTTTATCTAACAACTAATTCTTCATACAACGAATACTATAACCTAGATCGTAACTAGTACCGTAAAATAGAACTTGGCTGTCACTTTTGGAAAGATAAATATTGGAAGCGACCCCTCCAAGGTTAATCATTTCTGTAGAACTCCAGAAGTAAGTGCCACTCCCCTGGATATTGGATGTCCCATCATATTTACGGTAGCCCGCAAGTAATGCAGAAAATCCACTTGTGTTATTACCAGCTCCACTCCCACTACCTTGCCCAATAGCTTTGAGCGAGTTAGAATTATTACTAACACCTGCTGCTAAAGTTTGAAATTCTGCTTCTGTAGGTATATGCCAACCGTCCGGACAAATGCCTTGTGACCCTTCAAGAGTGCTATATGACATTGCTTCATCCCATTGATATAAACCTCCATAGGTTGTACAATTTGAAGAGTTATTGCCATAACAATACTTTTCTATGGTACCATTATTACTTGAATTTGCACTAGTTTGAATCATAGTTCCTATGTCGAGATTTTCCTTAAACCAGCACTGTGTTCCTATTTGTATAGTATTATATGTTTCACCTGCATATGTTACCGTAGGAATTCCGGTACAAGGCGCGCCGTAAGCAGTCATAGTGATATTCTGCGTGTTAGCTGTACCCTGAACAATTGTTAATGAAATTGAGTAATTAAGATAACCTGTCTTTTCTACAAACAGAGTAAATGTTTGGCCAGAATTAATATTTATAGAATAATTTCCATAGGTATCTGAATATACTGTTGAAGTGGAAGGCGATGTATATACTTTTGCACCCGATATAGGCTGATTTGAACTATTAGTTATTATTCCACTGATAGAGGTGCTTATGGTAGTAAAGCTAAAAACACTTGAATAACCCGATATATGTGAGCCATCATTGGCATTCATTCGCCAGTAATATTTTGTATTATTATTTAGCCCTGCAATTTGTTGGCTTGTTCCAACTAATCCGCTTTGGTTAAATACATATTCATTAAAACTACTGCTTGTGGATAACTGTAGTGTATAACTAATTGCATTAGTACTAGCGTTCCATGAAAATGTAGGTGAAATACTTATTCCGATCGAATTATCCGCTGGTGTGATTAGCGTTGGGATCAATTCTAAATCAGTAAGAGTTGAGAAATGGTCAGGGGAATATAATTCTTCGCAACCTGACAAAAACAATAGACCTATTGTAAAGGTTATAACAAAAAAAAGATTTAATTTATTAAATAAACAAAGGGTTTTAAATATTTTCATAAAAATATATATTTTCATTTATTAGTAAAAAAAGACCACGCAAAATGTGCATAGAGCCCATCTCCAAATGCATTGGCTTTAAGAAACTTTTCGTAACCAACAAATAATGAAAATTTCTCACTTATCCGAATGTCTATATCCGCATAAAGAGCGGGTTCAATATGCCAATGAATTGGTTCATCTTTATCAAAATTCTGTTGAAGTTCATTTTTCACAACAGCAGTATGGAACCATAACCCAGAAATATGCGCCATTATTCCGACAAAAGGATAAATCCTTTCAAAAAGAACAAATGGACAATATCCGACTTTAGCTGTCATTACATCCAAGCTAAATAATGTGGAGTCAGGATAATTTGTCAGTTGTTCCGATCCAGGAACATTTTTCGTCGGTATTATAGAAATAACATGAGCATCCAGTTCTATGGAAATAGGAAGCGCCGTAATATTTATACCTCCGCCAAATAAGATTGCGTTTTTAACGGGTTCATAAAAGGGATATCCTGCAGCGGTTGATAAATATTTTGGATTAATTGTTTCGATATGAGATGAAATATATAAATATATGGGAGGAGTAATCTGATTCAGTCTTGATTCTCTTCCCCCTCCTGTTGATCTAAAAAATTTGCCCTCAGATTTATATAGATCCACATTTACTGTTTTAACTTCTGTATCAAGATAAAAAGATTGTTCACCTGTATCATACCCTTCTAATTCTGCTTTTAAAGTATAATTCCCAGGTGGAAGTTCAAATCCATCTGCAAAAGGGAGTGTCCCCAGATGTTTATCATTTAATATTATTTCAGCTGAACTCATTCCGGTAATTTTTAGCAGACCATAAGGTTTTAAGTTCATTGATTCTCTTACAGTTTCATCTTTCAAAATCTCAATATTATCCTTCTTCTCTGTCCTGAATTTTTCTTTCCGGAATTCTAATGTATATTCTCCTGCATCCACAATTGAATTCAGCGGTGTCACACCAATTTTATCCCCATTTAATAAAATTACTGCTCCGGGCGGATCACTATTTACCTCTAACCGCCCTTTATAATGCTCAAGTTCAATCTTTCTTTCCAGTACCGTCGGAATGAATTGCCCAAAGATCTCAACGTTTTCATTATATTCTTTAGAATATTTTCTTTTCACAGAGATACTATGTTTTCCCTCCATAATTTTAACAGGGCTATTATGACTATAACTTTTCCCATCAATTAGCAAATCGTTTTCCGTATCCGTTTTTAATTTAAGGAAGCCGAATTTTGCCCTTAAGTTGACCTTAAGGCTTTTTTCATCATTTTTAACAATTTTCATTATAGTATCAACATCATAATAATCTTGTTTTGTCAGTGTTATTTTATAAGCCATAGCTGTTCTATTTGCAAAAGTGTAAGGAGTAAAATTTTTGAATTCCGGTTGCCCTGTTATCCTAATTAATGCGCTATCTGGTTCTGATTCAAGCCGAAAAGCACCCAAATCATTATTAACTAGCTCTGAATTTTCTTCGAATATATTATATACTTTATATGCTTTTGGGGTGATCCCCATAACCGTCATTGATAATGGAAGATATCCTTTTGCATTAACTTCTAATATTACAGTTTTTGAATCAAGAGTTATCAATAATTTGTAATTATTAATATTAGCATCTTTTTGCCCTATTATTAAGGAATCAATTCTTTTCCTTTTATTATCAAAGGTTAGATTCAGATTAGAATAGATTTGAATAAGTGCTAAATCCCCTTTTATAGTTTGAATCTTATTTCCGCCCAGCTCCTTAAAAGATAATTTTGGCGTCTCTTGTGCTAGTATATTTGAAATCATAAGTAATGAAAAGAGTATAGTTATTTTAGCAATACGCTTTATTTGGTATGTAATAATCACGATACTTCCTTTTTAGTATGTAAACCGATTTTTGATTGTCTATTTTTAGTTAACGTTCAATATTGAAACTGCCAAGATCAAATATTTCCTGATCGGTTTTTGTAATTTCCTCAGGCTGCCAAGTTCTTACATGAATAACGGGATTATTATCATCTTTAAAATCAATCATTAAGAACAGATAACCTACATCTTTATAGCTAGTAGTAGTCCAATATTGTTTAAGATTAACACCATATATTTCAGGATATCCTCTGTCTTCAGTTATTTTTATTCCTTCAAACACTACATCTATATATTTGTTGTATTTAAAAACCCTGGTTTTTAATTTATCCATGTATTCTTTTTTAGTTTGCTTCTGATATTCGACTTTTAATCCCCCAATTCTATTCATCATATCGCTAGTTTCAGCTTTAATAATCTTGCCGGTAATTATTAAAGCATCTTCACTAAACACCTTCTGCAGAAATTCGATATCTTTCCTATTATATGCAGTCCTGAAATTTTCAATGAAATCCAGAATAAATTCTCTTCTGCGTATGTCTGTTACTGAGGCACCCTGATTTAATAAATTCTTATAACTATTAGCTTCAAGAGAATAAAATATGTTCTCGATAATGCCCTTATTATTAAAGGTGAGGCATATTTCATGATAGTGAGCTTCTTCTGAAGCGGCTGATGCAGAGTCATTCTCATCAAATACATTTTTTATAAACACAGGGATATTTCTAACCTGATACGTTTTTTCTTTTTTAGAAGTCATTAAGAGAACTCTTTCAATAATCTGAGTTTCAGAACATCTAAACGGACTTGTTTCCCAAAGCGATGTCAAAATTTCCCGGGCTTCATTTGTAACTGTTCCGTCTTTTAAATCAGGTTTCCTATTCTGAAAATACGCTTCATTAATTCCGGACAGCATTTCAGTTGCATTAGTCTGCATTTTCTGAAGAATTGCTTCATTTGACAAATCGGTTAGCTTAACAATTGTCTTATATCCATCCTGAGCAATTGCTGCGGTTGTAAAAAGGAGAAGGAATAGACTATAAATCATCATTCTTCGATAAATTGTATCCATATTGTCATCATACCTCTAAATGTTAATGAATAATCCGTTATTATTGCATTTGTTTTATAATTAAAATAATTATTGTCTTTGCGAATTAAGTAAGCCACAGCTTCTTTAGTATCAGGATTTATAACTGCGATATCACATCTATCCGGATTGCCAAATACCTCTTTCTTACCAAATACGAGCTTACCATTACTCTTGTATTCGTTAAGTATTTTTAACAAATCTTTTGCAGATTTAGCATCTGACAGCAATTGTTTGTCTACATGGCTTGTTGTTTTATGTTCAACAATGGTATTGTCCTGCTTACTTAGAATATTTTCCTGTAAATCCACTTTCTTCTCATCAGGCGCAGTAACACTAACAACTTTGTCCTGATGATTATCATTTTTGGCCAGATGGTTTTCATCTTTATCCTGATGGTTATCATCTTTACTCTGAATCAGGGTATCATTCATCGAAATTTGATATTTATCAGAATGTATAACCTCAACGCTATGCATTTTTTTACGCGTTTCAATCTGTTGAGAAGTAACGCTTTTTTCAATATAGGCAATTACTCTAACTTTAGGTCCTCTCATATATATCAGGTACTCGATCCCTTCAACCTTAATAGACTGGAGATCGGTCATATTAAATTTTGCCCTATAATCATCAAGAATACTTTTTAAGAGCAATTCACGGGCAAGATTCTTTGATTCCTCAAGGGTCTTAGCACTGGCTTCTTCCCAATAATAATCGGGTGAAAGTTTTACTTTCTCTTCTTTGACCGGATCACTTAACTGCTGCGCAAAATTATTTGAAATAAATAATGCACTGATACAAATAATTAACACAAAAATTTTAAACATCCCTGTTACTCATTTATAGGCAGTTTAAATTGGTTCTGCTTTGGTAAATAGTTTCCAAAAAGATTTTGGATATTATCCGTTGGAATATTTGTAATAAAACTTGCAGTTAAAGATGTATTCTTATCGAACAGATCATTATCATTCAAATCAATCGCCAGCAGATGAATATAATTTAATTTTTTATTCAGCATTATTACTATTGCTTTAACCCCTTTTTCAGTCCTAGATTCTATACCCGTATAAAGAGTGAAATCATTTTTAAAATAACCAAGCATATCAGAAAATTTCATAGAATAAAAAAATTCTTTATTCCCATAAACTTTATGTTTCAAACGAATATTTTTATCAGGGTTCAATAAAGGGAACTGGATATAATTGCATAGGCTTTGAGTAAGGTTTTTAGGCTCAAATATAAACTGCAGCTCTCCATTACCTGACTTATAATAGCAGTTATTATTGATTTCCTTTATATAGAAAATTTCCCCGTCCTGATAATAGACACTGTCTAGTAATTTCAGATCATTAATAGAAATATTACCGGATGAGAATTTTTCCTTATCACTCCAGATGTAATGAAAGTTCTTCAGCTGCCTAATTAATTCTTCATCTAATTCTTTTTTATCTTTAGATCTAATCAGAGTATTGGAGGCAGGAAAGGAAAAGGCGACTTCCTCTTTATCCTGTTTGATCCAGGTAAGCTGATAATTCAGGCTATCTCTTTTTAACTTAAAATCTGACTTGTCTATCATAACAGCATAAGCTTTCTGAAGCATATTTTTATTAAGAACCGAATTCCTGTTAAGTTCTATAGAAATTTTATTCTCCTGGGTTTTATCGGTGAATGAATTATCCTTTGCAATTAATAATAGTTCTAATATTTTCCTCTCCACAAACCGGCATACATTTTCAGACTGGAAGAGAGATCGACTGGCGGAGTCAAGAATTGCAACGCCAATATCTTCTACTACGTTCCCATCCAAATAATAATTCAATGTAACAGCGCGGGAATTTATTATGCTATTCGTTTTAACAGAATGAGTTTCAACGAATAAAGATTCCCCGGGAACAAATCGACAATCTGAAGGAAGCGATTCATACAAACTTTCCAAATAATTGGATGCAAATATTATTTGTGCTTCAGATTCAACATTAAAAATAAGCCCTACTATCAGACATAAAAATAATTTTTTCATTAAGCAGGATACTCTATTGGCCAATAATTATAGTTTCTTTGTGTTTATCATTCCGGTCGTAAAGTTTTCCATTGCTAAAACTGCCTTCATACCAATTGCCCTTGAGGATATCTCCTGCTTCGGCGTTACGTTTCTTTAAGTCTTTAGGTGAAATAACCTGCCTGACGGCAAAGTAATAAGTACCACCGCCATGCATCAGACCATTTTTAGTTTCACCGACATACCTGTCACCATTTGGGAAACTGATAGTTTTCCAAGAACTACTCCCATTCCCTTTTGTAATTTCTACAGGTGGATTAGAGGTTCTGCCGGTTTTAACGACTGTATTTTTTACTACAGGTTCCTTAACAGTTTCCTTTGGAGGTTCGACAGGTTTTTTCTCTTCTACAGGTTTCTTTTCTTCAACGTTTTTTTTCTCTTCTAAAGGTTTAGTCTCAGCTACAGTAACAGGCTTCTTATCACTACCGGTATTAATTTTTGATATTGTTTCAATACCAGTTTCAATGATACCAGTGCTTACCTTTTGTGTCAGAGTTGATACTAAAAAATACGCCCCGCATATTAATACGAGTAAAGCAACTCCTGCAATTGCAAATTTCTTTTGAGATTTAGTTAGAAATTTTTTAACTGCTTTTTCAGTTAAATCTCCATTACATTCGGGACAGATGAAATCTGCTGATACATCCATTTCAATTGGAATTTTGCTATTAGCATTTTTACAATTACCAAAATTAGTACATAGTCCAATTCTTTTTGTTTCCATTTTTTAATCTTCTATTAAATTATAAGCAATATTAGAAGCAGCCAAAAATCTTTCATAGATTGAAGATTTTGTATTATTATTACATTCCTTAAGTATTATCAAATTCAAAACATCAGTAATTCCACTTTCAATTTCTTTTCTTTTATCTATGTGCCTATATTCTGCGGTTAATTTTTCTTTGGTTGTGGTGGTAATTTCTTTTTCAATCTCTTCATTATATGAAAGCAAAATATCAATCATCTTTGGTCCAACTTCCAACATTCCCACTTTCCTCCCTTTAGGATCATTTTTATTTATGCCATAAGCTTTTTTCCCGGTACGTTCATCTTTTTCATAAATAATTATATTCATAGCCTTAGCAATTAAATAGTATGGCAAAAGTGCATCAATATTTTTTTGTTTTTCAGCCTCTTTTTCTTCTGTTGATGGTAGAAATAATTTTTGGAATTGTGTTCCATCACCTTCCATATGCAAAACTAGTCCGGCAATATCCTTATCTTCACGCATAAACAATTTGCCATATTCTTTTTTTAGCATTTCGACTTCTTTTACCCCTCTTAATGGAAAACAATAAGTAATTTTCATAACACAAATTTCATTTTGCTTTTCACTTTTATCATCAAACAATATTGTTTCACTGAAGACTTCTTTAAATGCATCCTTGAGATCATCTATAAAATCTTTTCTGTCATCATCAGATTTAGGAAGGATAACTATTGTACGGCCCAATTTAATTTTTACCCCAATCTCAAGTCCATCAGATTGAATTTCGCCATCATTAAAGTGGATAAATGTACCTCCATACTGAGCCAAAGGTCTTAAAAAGCTTTTAAGCCCATCCGGATCCTTACCATATTGTTCATACAATTTATCAATAATGCTAATTTTAATTAACCGGTTATTTTTGTTTTTAATGATAGCATTATGTTCAGTAATAGCCCTTTCTTTACAAGTATTTTCTAAAGTATCAATAAGAAAGGTCTGTGATATTTTTGCATTGAACTTTGAAAAAGTCGGTTCTATACCTATAGGTTCTGTAATTTTATTTCGTAATATTGATGACAGGTTCTGTTGAATGTCCTGATTTTTCAAAATATTCTTAGTAAACTCTTTTACCTTACTTACGTCATAGTACCGGACTATAGCATCTTTAAATGAATCCGGCTCCAGTTGTTTATCCTGACAACGAGCTGAAATCATTTTTTCAGTATCCGAAACCATTTTACTAATTTTATCCGAAAATTTTAATGCCTCCCCGTTCAATATCTGAAGCTGATTTAATACTTCAGCTAATAACTCTTTAGCAAACATCCGGGCTTCCTGCTCAGTTTTTTTTGTAAAGAGAGATTGAAGAATAGTACCATGCGCTTCAAAAACCCGATCCCGCTTGCCTAAGAAACCTTCAAGAGTACTGATTTTAGACCAAGCCACTTCATTTTCCAATTTGCTAGTAATTAACCTTTCAATTTCCTCGGAAAGTTGATTTATTCTAGTAGAAATTGCCACAAGCCGGAATTCTGTTTGCTTAATAAGGTTTTCAACTATTTTAACAATATGGTAGACAGAACAAGGAATTTTCCCATCGCCGTAAGAAAAACTACCAACCCGCCAATCATTAAACAAATTTCTTTCTATCCTAGCCACAATTTCTTTTGCAATATCTGTTTTAGCATGACGATTATTACGATAAAATTCCACAACTCCAACCCTTCGGAAATTTTTATCAAATCGTTCTTCACAAAATTTTGATAGTAAATTTATTGGAGTTGTTTTGTCGTTAGGGTTTTCCCAAGCAGTTGATTTTAAAGTTGGCATTATGCCGTTCCAATCCGATACTATTGTTTTCCACTTTTGGGTTTCATCGCTTTTTAGAATTGGCAAAGATAAAGTTATATGGTCGTCCGATAAGTACCAATTCCTTAGAGTATTTTCATCTTTTACATAAGAAACATAGGCTATCTCCTGCGGACTGTCATCATAACCGAATTCCGTCCAATGATTATAATTGAACTGCAAAAGAGCTTGTCTTGAAAAATTATAAGTAATAAATTCTATTATTTCTTCTTCAGGTATTTCAACCCGCTTAATTCCAAAAGATAAGAACATTCTCGATCTTAATCTTTTTTTGTCTTCCAATTTATCTAACTCATATTTTTCGTCGGTGCTATTTTCAAAATTTTCGTCTTTGTCAAATTCTATTTTCGAGATACTACCAGGTGTAAGCATTATTTTTTGGAATAGGAAATCAGCTACTATTGAAGGAAGCTGATTTTCTATATCGACTTTAATCCCATTTTCATTAACATTCGAAAACAAGTAACACCCATTAAAAAAGCTATCATCTTCTATTCTATCAATTTGCCCTGCTACGTCATGTGGTTTGAATTGGCCAACTGACAAAGCATTTAATTCCATTAATGCTGCATAACCATTAGCATGATAATATCCTTTATTCCAGCCTTCTTTTGGGCCTTTCTCTGGGAGAAATGTGTAAACAAAGATTTTTTCTTTAGTACTATCTCTGTATTTATTACGGATTTGTGTAATAACATCTATGATTGAACCACTTCCTGTTCCACCTGCCAAACCAGTAAATATATGAAATGTTACCTCTACCAGACCTGTTTTCTTTTGTACCTCTTCTACTTGGTTTTGTATAGTAGAGAGAAACTTTGAGGCCATACTTGAAAACAAAAAACGACCTACACGTCTTCGTTGTGCCGCGGCAGCACCTTTTACAATATTGCTTGCTATATTGTCCCAAAGTTTTTTATTTCCAATCCAACCTTTAATTCCGGGATGTCTATCAATATTATTTAATTGATCTTTTAGATTCGCATCTCCAATAAATACCTGACTGTTTTTACCAAGTTGAGCGTTTTCACCAAGGATTTTCCAGGTTTGATCATCCGGTTTCATCATTGAGTCACTCGAATCCATATAGACAAAACCAATAGGCAGTTTGCGTCTTTCTTCAAAGCTGAATTCGCTAAATATTCTTTTTCTAAAAGCTTTAATAATATTACCACCAGTACCACCTAAACCAATAATGATATGATTTTCTTTTAGTTCCATAATATGTAGTTCCTATTTTAAGTTCTTTTTAATCTTAATATAATTATTTAATAGTATTCAGGTATTCAAAGGATAAATATTGATTTCTTACCAGCATTATTTATTTTGTTGAAAATGATATTATAAGAAGTGCAGTTATGGTTTTGGCCCTGCCTTCCAAAAATCTACATAAAACCTTTAATATAAAAGTATTTTAATATGCAGTTTTACACATCAAAGCCAGGGTACGCATGGGGCGTCAAAAATTTGTAAACGAACTTAAACTTCTAGTCTAAGTTCGTTTTACTCATAGTGTCAAAACAAAAATCCTTTATTTTGTGATTAAAATCAAGAAGAAAAAAATAATTACTAAATAAAATAATTAAATATTATCAGGATTATCGTGCCATTATTGAAGTTTTCAGCATTAAATCCTGAATGATACTATAAAATAAATCAATACCTTCTGAGTGTTCAAATACTATTTAAATATTACGAATAAAGCAGAAGCGAAAGTCAGGACACCGATAATTATTGCTATTAATTTTGCAATAAAATTAAAAATCCAACAAATGATAGCCTTCTCTGTAGTTGTTTCGAATACACTTTTTATAACAAATAAGGAGAGGACAAAGCCTGCAAGAAAGCCTATTATTGTTCCAATTAGAGGGATAACAGAAAATATTAGAGAAATTATCCAAGTAACAAGTGCCGAACCTATCGAAGCTATTAAAGATTTACCAAAAGTAGCATAGGGAATATTTGCAACTTTGGCACCGAACATCATAAATAATGCAGATAAAATGACATCAAGAATTGCAATTCCGAGGATTGCCCCGAGAATAAGTCCGATAAGATGCATGATGACTCCTGGATTTTTAAATTAACTAAAATTTCCCATTATAATTCCATATGTTATAAAGATACTAAATATACTATAAAATTGAAAACTTATTTATTTAATCAATGAAAGTTAAATAAACAGATATGCTTTGAATAAGAATTCTATCCTTGAAGAATCATTTAGAAAATATCCGAATGCTTAGTTCGGTTCATATAAATCATGCATTTATATAATATCCCTTGTTTATAGAGCATGATAGGAATAATGTGAATCTTTGCACTGGGGAATAATCTTGGTTTTGACAATGTTTAGGGTAATCAAGCAGGCTATATAATATGGCCCATGTCGGGTCTGGGGGAAAGTTCGACAGTATCTGGGGATTATGGTTTATATGAATAAATTACTATTGAGTTTTTATTTTCTTTTAATATTAGCTTAGTAGTTTGTTGACCTTCATTTTCTTTAACAATAATTTCTTCAATTTCAAAACGTTTCAAATTTACTTTTATATTTTTTAATACAATTTTCTTGTTTAATATTTCTAGACTAAAGTCAGAATTCATTTCCATATCCTCAATTATCATACCTTTAAATACATGAACATTCTCATTTAAAGAATCATATTCAACAAAAGCATCAAAATTAATTCCTGGGGAACTAAATTCTCCTTCAAGAATAAGATGATACATTATCTCCAGATCAGTTTTATTAATTTTGAAAATATCATGATAATCAGGGAAATTGATAATATGTTTAAGGGATTTACAAACAAAAATAAATTTATGGATCCTTAAATATCCCTCTGCTAAATCATAAATATTTTCAAATTTATTTTTCAAGGTAAAAAGATGATTTCCTTGGCTTTCAAGTTGCAATTCTACTTCATAATTATTCATTAAGTCGTTGAAAAAATTATACAGTTTTTCTTCGTGGGGTAAGTGTAATATATTTTTATCGGCCCATTTGGTATAATCAATATTTAAATGTAAATGTATATTAACACTTTTGTTTTCAACAATTAATTTATATTTCATACTTATAGTAAATGGGGAATCCTGAAGTGAGCCGCTGAAATTTGAATACTCTTACCAATTTGAGTTTTCCCATTTATAGTATTTAGTATGGTGGAAACATGATTATTATTATTGCGAGTTAATATTGAAACTGATGAATTAATAATAGGATATTTATTTATTTCTAGCTTCTTGATATTAGCATCTTTTATAAGATCATTTAATAAATCAAAATTTTCTATAATAATATCTTCTGTATTAAAAACAAAAATCTCCCCGCTTTTTTGATATTGTTCAATTTGTTTTTTATATAATCCAGTTTTATCAGCCTTTATCTTAATTTTTAATGGAATCTTACTATTTCTTATAGAAATGTTTATATGATTATTTTCAGCCAGAAATTTCATTGAAGCGCCCGGATAATTTTTCTCTAAAGATGTTTTAATATTTGTATAAGCCTTAATAATAGAAGAGGAGTATAAGTCTGTCATATATTTTTGAGATTCTATGATTGCATTATGAAATGAAATATTATCCGAAAGAATGTTTACGACAGGAATTCTAATGGATTTAGTTTGATTTGGAATCCCTTTGTTGAAATTATCATTAATGTATTTCTGAAGAAAAACCCAATAACCCTCTGTTTTATTAATATCTAATATGATTAAGAAAACAGGAGCCTTTAATTTTTCTTGAAAATATTTTAAGTGTTTAGATTTTAATTGGTATTTAATTTCTTTATGAGCTGGTTTCACATTACTCATCCCTTTTAATTGGACATAAAAAATATTCCCGGTTGGTTCACCATGTTCACCAATCTCAATAGAATAGTCGATAAAAATATCTGGATTTCGTTTTCTTATTATCCAATTATTAGGTATCATGGACTCAAATTTTTTTTCCGCTTCATTTTGGATTTCACGTTGCCTGTCAAGTGTAGCGCCCATAATAATTCCAGTATTTAGAGGTTTATTTTAATCTTTTTTGTTTTTTTGGCAGAGAGTAAGGGATTGGTATATTTTTCGTAGAGTTCGAATAAAAATTCAATTCTTTTTGTTTCATTGGGGAAGGGCTGCGGACGGTAACATAAATCTATAGCTTTGTCTAATTCCTGATGGGCTTTTACCAAAGCCGGTGGCATTGTTAAGGGATCATATAAATCTGCGAGACTGCTGTTTGGAAATTCTTTTCTTGCATCTAAAACAGCCTGTGCTTTTTCTTCAACTATTTTTATTTGTTTATCAGTAGGGTTTTCAGGCCAGGGGAAATTATTGTAAACGATTGTATTGGAATATCGGAATCTGCTTTCTAACCTACCACAAACATACCTCGTCCAGGTCATATGCATTAAAGATGTTAAAATACCAAAATGATAATTTTTTGCTGAAGGTAAAGCAATGCAACTATCATTAACAATATAGTCCTTTGTAAAATAAGCAATTGGTATATAGTTTCTGTTTTCTGATGTTGTACGGGGAATTAGCAAAAAATTAGTTTCGGGTTGGCGAGGCTCAGCAAATAGTGTAGGAGTTTTAGCCAATTCTCTTGTCTGTTCTTTCTTGCTCGATGCTCTAAATTTTCTAACCAATTCAATTCTTTCCATTACTTTCGGTAATAGCCTTAATTCATCGGGTTTGGCATCTCTAAGAAATAAACACCAGCGTTCTTCATTATAGAGGAATTCACTTCCACTAAGTATTCGCTTGAAATATTTTGAAGAGTTAGGTTCTGTTTTTAGAAAGGATTCCTTTTCTTCACTTGTAAAGAGATAATGACCTTCGTCGACTATTTTATTTCCATATAGCATCTCCGGCACATTACATAAGGGGTTTTTTCTACCGACGACAGTAATGTCTGATCCTTCAACCAGGTATGGATTAAGATTGGATGCCTTTCTGGTATGAGGTTCAGCCTTTACATTATCATACTCAAATAAATATTTTTCACTAACATCAAATTCAGCGAATCCTACGATCACAACATAAACAGCAGCTTTTCCTCTAGCTTCATTGAACCATTTAAAAGTTCTATGTGCAAAATGAATTTTAATTTTATATTTATTAAAAAGTTCATTCCACAGGACTCCAACTTGCTCACCTTGACAAATTGAGTTTGTGGATACGAAAGCAACCTTAATATTAGAATCTTGAATGTATTTGGCTGCTTTTATATACCAGCAGGTTACATAATCGAGAATACCTGAACCTTTTACTCCTGAAAGAACTTTATCAATGTCTTTTTTCTGTTCTTTATTTTGCAAATGTTTCCCTATAAATGGAGGATTGCCCAAAATATATGATAGCTTATCTTTTGTTATGATTGTATCCCATTCAGTTTGCAAGGCATTTACATTATGAATATTTGCAATTTTCTTTAATGGTAAGCGCACATAATAATCGCCAAACTCTTCAGACACTTTTATATTCATCTGGTGGTCCATAAGCCACATAGCGACTTCAGAAATACGGGCGGGCCATTCTTCAATCTCGATACCATAAAACTGATCTATATCAACCCATACCATGTCTTTAATATTAAATTGCGGTTTATCGGGATCGTATAGAATCCGAAGAATTTCAATTTCCAATTTCCTTAATTCCCTGTATGCTATAACAAGGAAATTGCCACATCCACAAGCGGGGTCTAAGAATTTAAGATGTGAAAGCTTTTCATGGAAATTAAGTAATTGCTTATGGTTATTCTTGATATCCTTAAATTCTTTATTTAGTTCATCCAGAAATAGGGAGTTAATAACTTTAAGAATATTTTTTTCTGATGTGTAGTGAGCACCAAGACTGCGGCGTTCTTCGGGATTCATTACAGCCTGGAACAATGATCCAAATACTGCAGGAGAAATCTTTCCCCAATCAAGCCTGCTGCTTTCGAGCAGTATATTCCGCATTTCCTTATCAAAAGATGCCTGAGGTAAAACCTCCTCAAATAACTTTCCATTTACATATGGGAAATCGGATAAACTTTCATTAAGATTTTTTAACCGTTCTTCCGGGGGTTTATTTAAGATAAAAAACAAGCTAGCAATTTGTGAGGCGAGGTCGCTCCCATCTTCTTTTGTCTGAAGCTTAATATAATCTTCAAAAATATCTTTATTAAAAATATTTGTGTCATCAGCGAACAAACAGAATACAAGCCTGACAAGATAAACTTCTAATTCATGCCCTGTATAACCAATACTTTTAAGTTTATCATGAAGCTTGCCCATCAGTTCAGCAGCTTCAATATTTACAGGATCTTCTTCTTTGAAAATTCGTTTTTCATAACCGGCAATAAATCCAAATAAACTTACATGCTTAACAAGTTCTTTAAGTTCAAATTCATGCCGGATATTTTCATCAAGGTCGAATAAACGAAATTTGTCAAAATCGCATAAGAGTATATATTTTGGGAGTTCTTCTTCTGTTAGCCCAAAGGAATAAGCAATTGCTTGATTTTTTGCTTTTTCCAGGTTCTTCCCTTTTGATTTATGTTCTATTAAAATTTTCCCCGACCAGAGAAGATCGATATAACCTTCTCTTCCATCAATCTTCTTTACAGGTTTTTCAAATGTTGCAACACGTCTGCGGTTTATACCAAACACTTCAAAAAATTCATTAAGAAAAGTTTGGGATTCAGCGGATTCTTCGGAAGCAGATTCCCAATCCTTAGAGAATTTAACTGCACGAGATTTTATTTCATTCCAGCTTAGGGGCATCTATAAGGTTCTTAAAGTGAAAAATATTTCAATGATCATTAAAAATTACAAATTAACTTAATGATTTCATTGCAATTAGTCCATAAAACATGGATGATTTAACCTGTGCCTATTTCTTTAAGTGGATGATTTTCAAGTTTTTTGCTTTTGGCTAAGTCGAAGAGATGTAGGTTTGATCAGGATTTACGCTCTTCAGGGGTGAGATCTTTATAGTGCTCGCGTTTCTTTTGTTTGGCTTCTTCAATGGATACCTTGACCGCTTCTTTTTCCTTCTGCTTTTTACATATCCCTTCGATATAGGCGAGGTTGTTCTTGTTATGCTTAACGGCTTCCCGGATGGCATAGTCAAAAGCCTGCTGACCATATTCAGAGATCAGTTCTGTTTTGAGCTGGGTTTCAAATAAGGAAATATTAAGAAAAGAACTACTATCACTATCCTTGTCCTTATCCTTAACCCTTGGCAAGGGTTGGCAACCCTTAGGAATAGTGGTAATAGTTTCTATTTTTGAGGAATTCTGAATACGGAGAAAACCTTCAGTAATAGCCATCTCATAGATACCACTATCTTTTAGCCTATTTAAGACACCTATGATTGCAGGGATATTTGGGTTAATACCGTTCTTCCCTTTCTCGTATTGAAAGGATATGAATTCAGTTAACCATAACTTTGTATCGTTAGAAATACGCATAACACGTTTTACAGTTATGGGGTTTCCGGAAAGTTTATCGTAGTCTTTGTTAACCTCGGTAATGAAAGAGGAAAGGTTAATTTCTTTGTAACCAATCTTTCTTTTTAGTTGAGGTATATCGATTTCCCAGATACCGGCACAGTCGCAATTTCTTTCCAAGTACTGCCATATATTTTTATGTTCTGGCGACAAATCAAGGAACCAGGAACTTTCCCAAAGCGAGGTATCCATAAATCGTTTAGACATATAACTCCTTTAAAATTTATATTCGAGTTCAAACCGGGCACTATAATTCCAATTTTTTATTGCAAACAAATATTCATAACCAACTTGTCCAGAGAAAGAAAATTTCGGAGAGTCATGGAGATAGTATTTTATAGCTAATGAAGTAGAACTACCTATACTACCGACAAGACCAAATGTTTTTTTAGGAAAGACAAAGGTTTCATCAACTGTGAGTTGAGATTCAGGATCCAATGGAATTCTACTGGCAAGGGTATAGTCTCTTTTGCCCAGTGCATCTTCTTTTGAATATTTCGCTTGAAATAATCCTTTGCCATACATGTTCTTCAATGAGTCTTTCCAGAATTGGTTTATGACGGTTATTAGTGAATCGATGTTGTAATCGGCGCCAGGTATTATCTTATATTGGACTGATGTGGTTTTAAGTGTATCATGAATTTTTACGGTGAATGGATCTTTTACGGTTTTGGATGGTTTGGTTGTCCAGCCGATTATGAAGCCGGTTAATAGTAAGGCAATAACTATTGGCCACCAGAGCATGTTATTTTTTTGCATTGTCGTATTCCTTTTGCTGATATTCGCAATAGTATTTCATTATCCGGGTAACGTAGTTTGAAGTTTCCTTAGGAAGATATTTTTCCGCGAATTCATAATTGAATTTTGCGAACTGTATCATTCCCATTTTTATTTTATTCTTTACTACCCTTCCCAGGATATTGCCTATTCCCCAGTTGTATGCAGCTAATGCCCAATGATAAAGGTAATCTTTCTCAGACATGGTTTGAGTAAGTTTTTGGTCAATCAATTTTACCAGGAATGCCATATACGCAGATTGTGCGTGTATAGCTTGATCAGGATTGAAAGGATCGTAATGATCGATGTTTTTTTGAATACCAGGGACTAGATCGCACCATTCTTCCCATGTCTTATCCATGAATTGAGCCAATCCCTTGGCTCCTGAAATCCTGTTAATCGCATTAGGATTAAAATTACTCTCCTGCTTCACCTGCGCTTTCAGAAGCAACGGATCAATGTGAAATTCTTCCCCATATTGTTTAAAAAGCGAATCAAATTTATTTTCTTCCATTGTTAAACCTTTTAATTAAAAGTCCCTGAGAAGCAGGGACTATTAGAACAATGAACATTAGGAACCGTAGGTGGCAGAATACTTGATAACGCTGCCATTGTCGTCCAGGGTTAAGAAAGCAAAGAATGCTCTTTTAACCGAGTATTTGGCAAGTATCTGCTGATCGATACCGGAGAGAGGAATTGTAACGTCGATTTCAGTAATGAGATCGAGATTCTGCTGACCTGTTTTAAATTTGAGGACGTAGATGTCCTGAGATAACAGATCGGTAGGACTTTTCATTACGATTATACCGGCGATACAAAAGAACTTTTCGATGGAGGTTTCGATTCCCAGGTCAACGCCAAGCTGACCGGCTGAGAAATGGACTGAGTTAGCGGTTAATGCTACTACAGGAGTAGTCATTTCGAAGCCGAGATTTGGTGTAAGAGTAGGCTGACCGGTAAGATCCACCCCGCTTACCAGTTTATAATTAACACTGACCATCTTTTGGAATTTAGAGACCAGTTTAGAGGAATCTGTTGGCCAGACAGCTTTAAGCAATGCAATAGAATTTATATTTTTAGCTATTTCCACTGCAGTTTTGAACTGTTTTTTACGGGCAACGGTAGCTGCGTCGGTACGAGGGGTGTATCCACTGGGATGAGCCGAGACATAGCTTCTGCCACCTCTGCGCCGAAATACTATATCGCCGACAGAGCCGGACATAGTACCCAAGACCTGAGTTAATAAGCGTGCCATATATTGTTACTCCTTTTTTAGTGATTGATTGATATTGTCAACTATTGACATCTGCTGCGCATGCAGTTATTTAATATTAAATTTATTACTTGACTTTTAGTTTTAAATTATTTTATTTTTAGTTACTCAATATTTTATTGACTTAAGGTTTATGCTGAAATACAATTTCCCGAACTCAAACGAATCTGAGCCGTTTATCTTTCGCTCATCTCTCGTTCATCTTTCGCTCATCAGTCGTTCAAATTCCAATCACAACGAGCCGGAACAAAACTCAAAATAATTTATACTGTAGGTAGGTACCAATTTCACGTTTCAGCGAAAAAAAATTTAAAATAAATTTTTCGCTGAAATCCATTTTCGGTACCTACCTACATTGTAGCTTTAATTTTTTTTGTACGGAGGATTTATGCACAAGAAGTTTTTAACCTTCCTAAGAGAGTCCCCTTTTATTGAAGGGATGGGAAGGGTTTTGGATTTTTTAGGAATTATGAACAGCGATATAATACCAGTCAAGAGTGATGCAGAAGCATTGAAGGATGACTGGAGAAGGGTTCAGAAGGACTATCGACATTCAATAATTGTTTTAAAGGTGAACGATAATGGCAAGAAAAAGAAGAACCACCGCTAATAATAAATTGGTTGAAATTTTTTCAACCGGCATACTGCCACCGCCAGCAACCTTGCAGAAGTATGAACAAATAATGCCGGGGCTGGCAAAAATGGTTGTACATAATGCAGAACAGCAAACACTGCACAGATTGGAAATTGAGAAAAAGACACTGAAAAGCAACAACGTAAAATCGTTTGCGGGGCTGATATTCGGGTTCCTTATAGGAATTTTCGGGATGGGGGGAGGATTTTATTTAACATTCAAAGGATATAATGTTATCGGAATTATTTTTACTTCCAGCACACTTGTTACACTTGTTATGACCTTTATCTATGGAAGCCAATCCAAAAGGAATGGGAACCACAGGAACGGCGATATACCAAATAAACCTTAACACAAATAATACGGCAGGAGGTAAGATGAAATCGGACTCAGGGAGAGAAGGGCGCTTAATCAGGAACACAGATGTAAGGGGAGAGTTTGAGAAGATATTCAAGGATCCAAATTCATTATCATTCTGGAAAAATTATATCCGAAAGCGGTTAAAGGAAAACATAATAAGTAAATATGAAAGGACAACCACAGAGGATGATATTTTAAGCATTCTGCAGATGAAGATATTTGATAAAAGCCTGGAATGGGACAAGGATGTTTACAGGGACTTCAAACACTTTATGTACGGGCAGTTACAGAATATTATAAGGAATAAGGAGATAATTTTAACCAAACGATATGAAAAGTACCTGCTGGAAGAAGAACCGGGAAAGAAGCAATTAACTGCGAAACCAATGAACCATACTGAAACCGACAAAGAATTTGTTGAGATTAATATGGATCGTATAGGAAATCCGCTAAATGAACGAGATGATAAGTTTGCTTACTATAGCAGCATACCGAAAAAGGAACTTGACAAGAATAAATTTAAGTACATTGTGCGGGAAATGCTGAAGGAAGTGAGGTATACTGATCTGCTGGTGGTATTTACAGGTCTTATGGAGAATAAAACAAGAGGTGAGATTAAGGCTGAATATGGGTTTACGGAAAGGGAGTATGAGAATTCATATAAGAGGTTGTTGTATAAGCTGAGGAGGGAGCTGCCTGTTGAATACAAGGAAATGTATTTAACAGACAACAATTAATTATTTATTTGTTTTTTTCTTAACATAAGAAAAGAAACAATCCCCTTCTCCTTTTCTTGACACAAGAAAAGGAGCAAAAGAAATATGGCTTAAAATATTTTGCTATAAATTCAGCTCCATTCCATTGCTCGGGAAAAACTCGTTGCACTCAAACAGTTTCCCTCACTGCCATTCCATTACGCTGAATTTATTTTACGCAAAATATTTAAGGCCGTTTAATAAGAACCAAATAAGGACATTTATTTGCTGTGCCTCTTGCGGAGGTTTTCGGCGATGTCGGTGAGGGGGATGTCTTTTTCGGCAAGTAAGACGAATAAATGGTATAACAGGTCAGAGGTTTCATTTATTAAGTCTTTTTTATCCTTGTTCTTTGCGGCGATTATTGTTTCTATTGCTTCTTCGCCCACTTTCTGAATTATCCTATCTTCCCCTTCCAGGAAGAGTTTGGTAGTATATGAATGTTCAGGAAGGAGTTTTTTTCTTGATTGAATTAAACTGTACAGTTCATTTAAGAAAGTAATACCCGGATATTGTTCCTCTTTGAAACATGAATAATCACCGTTATGGCAGGTGTTTCCATCAGGGATTGCTTTTATAAGAAGAGTATCATCGTCGCAGTCGCTTTTTATCTCTACAACATTTAGGAAATTTCCTGAAGTCTCTCCCTTGATCCATATTTTTTTTCTACTTCTGCTATAAAAAGTAACTTTCCCAGTTTTAATTGTCAGATCGAGTGATTCTTTATTCATAAAACCAACCATCAAAACTGTGTTGGTAATATTATCGACTATAACCGCAGGGATTAAACCATTCAGTCTATCAAAGTTCATTTTGTTTGGTGAGATTATTTCTTTTTTCATATTAATTACGCATATGTATATTATTTAGTATAAGATAATTTTTTAATTCTTTTATTTTTATTTCACCGAAGTGGAAAAGTGAAGCTGCTAAGCATGCATCCACATCAGCTTTGTTAAAACAATCAAGGAAATGTTCCATAGACCCTGCACCACCGGAGGCAATTACAGGAATATTAACGCTCTTTGTCAGCAAGGAAAGGAACAGGATATCGAAACCGGATTTGGTTCCGTCTTTATCCATAGAAGTAAGTAAGATTTCCCCTGCTCCCAATTCTTCAACCTTTTTGCACCACCACAATCCTTCCAGATTAGTTTCTTCAGTTCCCCCTTTTACAAACACCTTATATTTATCATTTTTCTGTTTGATATCAATTGCAGCAACAATTGCCTGACTGCCGAATTGTTTTGATGCGGAGGTGATTAATTGCGGATCGGTTACAATGGAAGAATTAAGTGAAACTTTATCTGCGCCAGCCTTTAACAAATTCTCTATGTCCCTAAGATTCCTTATCCCCCCACCCACAGTAAACGGAATCTGAATGGCAGAAGCGACATCTTTTACGAGATCAAGCAGGGTGTCCCTTTTTTCAATTGACGCAGTTATATCAAGAAAGACCAATTCATCCGCTCCCTCATCTGAGTATACCTGAGCAAGTTCAACTGCGGAACCAGCATCTCTTAAGTTAACAAAGTTAATTCCTTTAACCACTCTATTGTTCTTGACATCAAGACATGGAATTATTCTTTTACTTAGCAAGTGTACTTAACTCCTCAAGATCAATAGTATTTTCATAAATAGCTTTGCCTACGATAGTTCCATAGATATTCATTTTCTTAAGAGTCATAACATTCTGAATGTTCTTAATTCCCCCAGAGGCAATAAGTTTAATATCCTTAAAATCCTTCATAATTTCAATATAAAGCTCAGTGTTAGTTCCCTGCAGCATGCCATCCCGTGAAATATCAGTACACAGGAATTGGTCTATCCCAACAGATGAACAATAATCAATATGCTCATTAAGAGTAACGGATGTGGTTTCAGTCCAACCGTGAACCGCGATTTTTTTATTATTTACATCGGCGGATACAATAAATAAGGATGGATCATAGGATTTGATTATCGTTTCGAACAAAGGTTTTTCCTTTACTGCAAGCGACCCAATAATGATCCTGTCAATGCCAATTGCTTTTAATGTTTGCACATTTTCTTCAGATCTTATGCCTCCGCCGAATTCTATTTCAACTCCCGTTTCATCTTTAATTGATTTTAATATATCAATTATAGTCACTTCCCCTTTTGCCGATCCAAGGAGATCGACAATATGAATTCTTTTGAATCCATATTGTGCAAATTTTCTTGCTTGTTCAAGGGGGGACAATGGATACCAGGTTATATCATTATAATTTCCTTTGGATAAACGGACAGTTTTATTTTCATATATATCGATAGCCGGTATAATCAGCAATTTTTGTTTTCCTTTATAAATATTCTATAAAATTTTGTAATACTTTAAGACCGGATGCTGATGATTTCTCAGGGTGGAATTGCACTCCGAAGTAATTATCCTTTTCGAGTGAAGCAGAAAAATCTATCTTGTTTTCCGTAACTGCAGTTGTTGATTCATCAACAGGGACATAATATGAATTTGCGAAATAAAAGAACTCATCCTGTTTTATTCCCTTAAACAATTTATTACCCGGTTTATAATGAACTGTATTCCATCCTATATGGGGCACTTTTGTTTCAGAATCCTTAAACCTGACAACATTGATAGGAAATATTCCGAGTCCATCAACATTTCCTTCTTCAGAATGATCACACATGAGCTGCATTCCCAGACAAATGCCAAGTATAGGTTTTTTAATATTCTGAAGATAATTTATAAGTCCAGATTCATGCAACCTGTTTACAGCAAATGAGGCTTCGCCAACGCCGGGAAAGATAATCTTTTCAGCTTTATCCAGATCATCAATATCTGAAGTTATTTTGAAAGGAGAACCGAGTCTTGTAACTGCATTAGCCACCGATGCTACGTTACCAGCACCATAATC
>OCZT010001542.1_pt1 | contig 23863 bp, 20 predicted proteins | sample 1539031 | NCBI WGS metagenome assembly OCZT01 (sample SAMEA3539308, study PRJEB22396) | soil metagenome | biome: tundra; feature: field; material: soil | place: USA | collected 2010-05 | depth 0.15 m | reverse complement strand
AGCCTCGGCGGGCTGTGCCCACTCCTACCCCTATGACCCCCGGAAACAGCACAAGGTCCTGAAATTGGCGGGCCGCGGGCCGCGGGTTGTGGTGTCCGAGTGCGTCCGGAAGTCTTACCCGGGACAGGGCGCACCGGCGGGCTGGGAAGCTTGCGGCGATCCCCCGCGCTCGCGCCGATGAGCCGCTGCTTCGAAAGTAAAAGAACCGCCAGCGTCGTCACGACCAGCGCTGTCACGACCCATTTCCGCGCCAGCACGCGACCCCGATCGCCGCGCCTGGCTGACGCACACTAGAGCGAATGAGCCGAAGGCCCGCAGCCGCCCGCAGCACGTGACCAGTCGTCGGTGACATTCTACGTCGCTTCCGCTTCCGCTTCCGCTTCCGCTTCCGCTTCCGCTTCCGCTTCCGCTTCGGTCTCGGCCGCTCGTCGCGAGCGGCTAACATTCGGCCGCCGTGAAACCTGCGCCACGACCCCTCTCGGACGCACGCTACGCCCTTGAGCATGGCCGCCCAACCGCTTCGAGCAGATCTCTGTCGTGGGGAACCGCTAGCCGAGAGATCCTGCCTGCCGATCGTTTGTACGTCCGGACAGTCGCACGCGCGATCATGGCGCTGCGCCGTGAGCCGTCCGCGTGTAGGCCTGATGCGATTTGCTGGGCTATGCGATCTGCGCGGCTTGAAGGATCTGGAGCGGCGACGCCGTCTGTGCACCCCGCTAGGCTGAGAGACGACGACGCGCGAGCAAGCGCATTTTGCCGGGCAGCATCTGCCCGGCCTGTGCGCTCCGCCGCTGAGCGACACATAGCCGCCGTACTTGGCGGCACGATGGTCGGCGCAGCCGCCATGGCGGCGGGAGACCTCCGCACGGAACCAGGCCAAGGTCAGGCGGATAGTGGGGCACAAGCGACGAGCTATCCACGTCCTCGAGCGGTGAGACGCTCCTGGTCACGATTCTCGAGGCCACGAGCACTGACGCAGCGACCTTTGCGGAGAGCCCGCTCGGCGCTGATCGAGGTCGCACGCCAGTACTCCTGCGAGCGAGTCATTTTTGCGCCTACGCGAGCCGTGGTGGCGGTTAGCCGCGGCCCGATGGTCGGGGGGTACCGCTTTGCACGGGCCGCGATACCGGCTGGCACGTTCCCAAACATCCGAGCCCGCGACTGATGCGTCGGCTGCTCGTGATCAGCCATCCGGCGGCGGTGTCAATCAACCAGCTGGTGTACCAGGAGCTAGCTAACCGTGGAATGGAGGTCACCATCGTCGTGCCCTCGCACTGGCGTCACGAGTACGCTCAGGAAGCATTCGCCCCTGTCGCACTCTCAGGCCTCGAAGGTCGCCTCGTGCGCCTGCCGGTAGCTCTCGCAGGAGAGCCGCAACGCCATTTTCACCTCGCTCGACCGGGACCCGTGATCGCGCACGCCAAGCCAGACGTCGCGTTCGTGGAGGCAGAGCCGTACTCCCTCGTTGCGAGCCAATGGTCACAGTCGTTGTCCAGCCGGAGCATTCCGTTCGGCGTGCAACTGGCCGAAAACATCGACCGCCCGCTGCCCCGCGTTGTGCGCACTATGCGCCGCGCCGTTCTCCGGCGAGCGGCGTTCGTCGCGGCTCGCTCGGAGACCGCCGCCCGGCTGGCCCGCTCCTGGGGGGCGCTGGGTCGTGTGGCATTCGCTCCCCACGCCGTTCCCCTTTGGCAAGTCCAGAGCGCACGGAGCGGTTCGCGACCATTCACCGTTGGCTATGCCGGACGCCTTGCCCCCGAGAAAGGACTCGGCGACCTGGTCGCTGCCGTTTGCCGGCTAAGGGCTCCGGTAGAACTTCTGCTCGCGGGCAACGGTGAGCTGCGCGAGGTGCTTGACGGCCAGCCGATTCCGGGGTCGCGCGTGCGCGTGTTGACGGGTCTCAGTCACGACCAGATGGCGGGCGCTTACGGACGCATGGACGTGCTCGCACTGCCGTCGCGTAGTACACCTCGCTGGAAGGAGCAGTTCGGGCGAGCGATCGTTGAGGCGCTCTGGTGCGGCGTGCCGGTTGTCGGCTCGGACTCAGGGGAGATTCCTTGGCTGATTGAGCTCACCGGCGGCGGGTTGACATTTCCGGAAGGCGACATCGACGCTCTCAGTGTGCGGTTGGACCAAATGCGATACGACCCAGGGCTTCGTGCTCGGCTCGCCGCGACCGGGCGCTCCGCGGTCGAGCGGTTCTTTGCGGTCCCAGCCGCTACCGATGCACTTCAGGACCTGCTGCAGACCGCGAGTACAGGTCGGCTCGTAACACGATGACTTGTGGCTACCCAGCCCCGCAGCGGGCCGGAATGTCTGCACATGTGTGTCGACGGGTTGCCCCGCACTGAGTAAAGCGGTGCCCGCGCAAGATGCAGTTGCGGGCCGCAGGCATCGCGAATGCTGCTCAGAGCTTCGACTGCCAGCGATCCTCCTGATCCCACCGGAGCGCTCCGTTGCGAGGACTACGCCAGCGTGCCCGCCGTCGGCATTTCTTCGGTTAGTGGGAGCGCAGGCATGGAGATCCCGACGTCACCCGTCCCATCGGGCCCGCCCTTGGTACGCTCTGATTGGGACCTAACGCCTCCCACATCTTTCCGCAGGGAGCTGAGTCAGATCCGGTTCATCGCGGATGGTGCGTCCGGTCGTGCTGTCCGCGCGTCCATGAGCGACCGCTCATACAGCGCCAAGAGCCCAGCCGCCTGCCGCTGTTCAGAGACCTCCGCAACGGCAAGTCGGCAAGGCGTGGTGCCCACGCGGCTGGCGGCGAGCACCGCGTCGAGAAACTCGCTGCGGCCGTCCCAAACGATCCCAGCTCCGTAGCGAGTGACCGCGGGGGCCCATCCATTCGCAATCCCAACAACCACAGGGACGCCACGGGCTAGCGCTTGCCCTACGACCAGTCCAGCCGCTTCGAAGAGGGCAGGAGCGACTATCACGTCAGAAGCTTCGATCACCGCATCCGGGTCTACGTACCCGAGAATATGACCTCGAGGAACCGCGACACCGTCGAGGTTCGGCCCGGCGATGAGGAGGTCAAGCTTGACATCCACGGCGTCGTTGGCCAGCGCGAGTACGTGCTCGAACCCTTTGCGCGGATCGTTACCGCCGAGATATCCAACGACGAGAGCATCTTGCGAGAGGCCGAGCCGGCCCCTGGCGGCGAAGCGATCTGACACCGTTACCTCTCGAAATGACGGTGCGGGTGGAAACAGCACGGCCCCGTCACGGGGCGCGCCATATAAAACACGAAACTCTTCACGAAGAAGCTCGGATACAAAGCTCAGCCTGGTTGTCGGCGAGCGCGACATGTAACAACGATCATCAACACGTAGCCTGACAGCCATTTGAACCTCTCTGAGGCTGCGGTGCAGCCCTTGGCCGCGCTCGCGCACCCCCCGCGTCCTGGCTGATTGAGCAAGGTGATGGCATGTCATCACGGTCCCGTGACTCAGCAAGGGCGGTAGATGCACGTGCACGACATCGGCGGGCGTGCGCCTGATCGCCCGCGCCGCGATCCCGCACCACGCAAGCGTATCCGCAAGCGCTGGCAGACCTCGCATGGCGCGGACGTGAACAACATTGCTCGCGGATATCAAGTCCGGGGCGACTGAGGCCGCCACGAGAGTGACCGCGAGATTGGCCTCTAGCGCTGTCCGCGCCATCCAGTCTACGACTCGACCCATTCCGGTCGAGCCTCCGATCCGATCATGCACAAGAACAAGGCGCATCGTTAGATGCCAGTCTATTCGCTACACACCAAGAGTTCCTCGCGTGCCTCGACCGGTTGGTGAAGCGGAGCCTGTGCTCGAGGAGGCGATCAAACGACAAGACGCTTCAGAAACGCTGCATTAGACGGCCGGATATCCTTGGGTCCTTACATGCGCGCCGGTGATGTCTTTAACAGATGCAACGCATATCTCAGGTCTCACGAGCGGCCTCGTGTGCTCGCGTCCCGACTTGCTCGCCCGCTGCGACGTAGTGCGCTGCCGTCCTGTCGGGACACGGCCGCGGACTGCGTGTACGCGTAGGGCCCTCCACGCTAACCCGCATCTTCGCAAGCGTCGAACCAGAGGTTGAGGAGGTGTTCTTGTCACTGCTTAAGCCGGGATCCACCGTCTACGACATCGGCGCAAACATCGGGTGGTTCGCCCTTCTGGCCGCCCGCAGGGTTGGTGCGGGCGGTCTAGTCGTGGCATTTGAGCCGTCGGTCACCAATATGAGCGTCTTACAGGCAAATGCACTCACCAACGGATTCATGAATGTTCGATACGGTCCCAGCAGCAGTATCAGACCACGATGGCTGGGGTCGGTTCTTGAGTACGAATAGCCTTCAAGGTCGCCTTGATCACGCTGGCGATGGATACGTGCCTCTGCTTGCCGTTGATTCGTGGATTGCCGCAACAGGACAGAAGCCCCCTGATGTCGTGAAGATCGACGTTGAGGGCGCGGAGGCCCAAGTCCTCCGTGGGATGCGTGAAACACTTCAGTCGGCCCGGCCCATCTTGATCGTTGAGCTGCACGGCACGACTGGCAACGTGGCCGACGAGTTGGAGAGCATTGGCTACGGGCATTCGCTGATTGACGCACCGGGCCCAACGCGCGAAGGCCCATGGTGGGCGCATGTTCTCGCGACGCCCGCCAGATCTGCATGAGCTGCGTGGTGCCGGGAACTCGGCTCCGATCGCAACGCCACCGCCGGGGGCGTCTCGAGCGATGAAGAAGGATCGCGACGGATCAACAACGCTTACTACTGAAGAAGCGCAACGCTCGCAGAGCCCCGGCCGATCGAGATGTTCAGCGGGCCCGCGCGTTGTTGATGGCTGCTGACGGGTTCGCGAACACCAGGATTTTTGAGGAGGTTGGGGTCTGGCCGGCGACGGTCACCGCCTGATCGGTTTCTGAGGAAGGATTGAAGGCTTCGACGGTGGTCCGGCAGGGGCGGGGTCGCACCACCGTCGATCGCGCCGGCGAATGTCGAGGCGACCGGTCGCGCGACGTTGCAGAGACGCCGAAGGAGACTCATTGGAGTTATCGGTTGATGGCCAAGGCGGACGGCGCGTCCTCCGCTACGGTGCAGCGGACTGGGCCGCCGGGGGCTCATGCCCCATCGCGTGGCGATGTTAAGCTGTGTAACGACGAGCGTTTTGACGAGAAGCTCGTCGATGTCGTTGGCCTGTATCTGAACCGGCCCCGAGAGCGCGCTCATCCGGTGCAACGACTACAAGCGCAACGGGACCACGACCTGTTCGCCGCCCTGAATGTCCTGACCGGGAGCGTGATCGGCCAAGTGCTTGCCCCGACACCGCCACACGGAGTTCCTCAAGTTCCTGCGCATGATCGACAAGGCAGTCAGCGACTGCAGGGCCATCTGATCCTCGATAACTACGCCACCCACAAACACGAGAACGTGCAGGCTTGGATCGCTAAGCACCCGAGATTTGAGCTGCACGTCACACCGACCTCGAGCTCGTGGCTGAATCTCGTTAAGATCTTCTTCGGCAAGCTCACCGACAAAGCAACCAGCGGCGTGTTAAACGCCGTACCCGACCTAATCGCCGCGATCGACGCTTACCAGACCAACAAGCACCCCGAACCGTTCATCTGGATCGCTACCACTGAGCACCTCCTTGAGAAGGTCCGCCGCGGGCGCGCCACCCTCGAGGCAATCACCAGCTAAGACCGAGACGGACCACTAGCACTAGCTGGCGGCAGGCTCGACCCCAACCCGCGCGGCGCAAAGGCCCGGAATGCACTCGCACCGCTCTTCCGATACCAGAATTAATGACAGTTACGGGTAGGGCGACTGAGCTGAGTTCGCGCAGGTTTTGCGAAGTGCTGCTAGGAGGTCGACCCCCATCCCGAGTATGCCTGAATGGTATCAAACGCAATGTCATGCCAACGATACTGGCTGACGTGAGCGACACATGCGTCTGGGGTGACCAGAGACCCTCGAGACGTGGCGAGAATTGTACGGGCCAGCGCCGCAACGTCGCCGGGCGGAACTAGCAATCGCTGGTCGAGCGGCGCCAAGATATCGTGCGGTCCTGGAACGTCGTACGCAACCACCGGTATCCCCGCTGCCAGCTGCTCAAGGACCGCAAACCCTAGCCCTTCGGCATACGATGGAAAGACACCGACCGTCGCAGGCGCGAGCATCAGAGGGAGTTCCTCGGGAGGAAAGTGTGGCACAACACGGACACGCGCGTCCGAGCCCACACCGAGTTCGGACATCACGCGCTCGGACGAGGCGTTGGTTCCAAGCAGTGTGAACTGCGCCTCAGGAAGTTCATGCCGAATGGCACGTACAAGCAACGGAAAGTCATAGCAGCCTTTGCGGGCATCCCAGGTGCCCAGAAAGACCACATGTAGCTCGGCGCTCCGATGGCGATTATGGGCAGCTTCCGCAAGGGCCAGCCGATGATCATCGCTCAGGCCGAACGGCAACATAGAGACACGGTTTGCTCCGATGTCGCCGACGAGCTCGTCGCGTTCGGCGCTGTTCGGCACAAAGAAGCCATCGGCGTGCTCCCGACTCTGCTTAGCCTCCCAGAGCGCGTACCTTCGGGTCAACTTGCGCGGGATCCGCCCAACACGCCGGCCCCGCATCGCGGGAGTTCGCCGTTCGGCATCGACCCTCCATCGTTCGTAAACTGAGCGCAGGCCGACCGACCGGGCCACGAGGACGCCTTCGAAATCCAACGTCGCCTTACTCGCCGTTACACAGCCTTCGAGGCCATCGATCACGTCATAGTTGCGTGCCAGCCGCTTAAGCTGGGGCAATGATGCCCGAGGGAAGGATCGAAGGAAGCCCTCGACGCCATTTTGAGGTGGCCGTGGATAAACGTCAGGACCAGTAAGGAAGTCAACCTCGTGTCCGCGCGCCCGCAGGGCCTCCGCGAGTTCGACCTGGACGCGCGCTGCGCCGAGAGTGCGGACGCCCGGGATGCTCAGCACCATGAGGATCTTCATGTGTGATCTCGCCTATCGTCGTGTCTTGCGCATCAGCAGGCGCGCCGGATTATCTTGATCTGCGACCTGTCTGCCCGCGCGTGCACCGGCGCAGAACCTGTCGACGTCGAGGCTGCATGCGCTCTCGGGGACGGCGTCCGAACCGCAGAAGCACCTCGGAACGGCAGTCGCCTCCTGCGGCGGGAGGCAACAAAAATGTATCGGGCGGTCGGCGCCGGTCGATCTGACTCGTATTCACGCTTCGCGGTCGATGTGCGTATCAACTCGACCATGCGAGGTGACTGTGCGACTGAGCCTCCCGAATGCAGTTGCGCTAGCTGGGCGGCACACACTAAACCCGACCCGGGCTGCCCGCCGGATGAGCGAGGGCCGCCGCCCCCCGGGCAGGAGCTGCGGGGGGGCATACGCACGCCCATAACTGTGGATTCGGATGTGATGCTGGCTCCCGTTGGGTGACGCAATCGATCCGTGGGCCTCGGCAGCGTCGAAACGTCTGAAGGTCGCCGAGGCTTCGCACGCATCAGACCGACGGCTTCCGCGCGGCGATCATGACGTGCTGTGCGAAGAATCTGACCCAACGGTGAACGCGAGGAGAGGGATTCAATTGAAGGCCCCCTGGGCGACCGCGAACCGGCACGACGAATAGGACGCCATCCAGTGCCTCAATGCGCAGGCGCGCATCGTTGACCCACTTTACCGACCTGGGAAGCATCGTCCAATTAGCGATAGGTTGGCCGCCCTCGTCCCATCCACGACCTGCCAGTTGGCGGTACGCACGGTGCAGCCCGAATATACTCAGGTAGTTCGGTGATGTGAGCACGAGCCAACCGCCTGGCGTTAGGACGCGCGCGAGCTCCGCTATGGCGAGACGCGGGTTTGGCACATGCTCAATGGTTTCGCACGAGATCACAAGATCAAAGCTCGCGGTCTGATGAGCGATCTGTTGAATGTCCCCGACTGCGAAACTGACGTTGTCGGCGTTGGGACGATCGTTTGCTTGCGCGATGGCGACAGGCGAAAAGTCCTCACCGATCACCGAACGGGCGCCGCGCGCACCGAGTTCGCGGGCGTAGTCTCCTGAGCCGCATCCAGCCTCCAGAACTCGCTTCCCTTGTACCAGGCCACGCGCGTCAATGAAGGCTGAAACCATCGAATACCATGGCCCGTTGCCGGTGTCGTGGCACCGATGCCACTCGTCATAGGCATCCTTGGCATGCATGGCTCGTCGCTCGGTCATCGGTTCTCTCGATCTGCGCTTTCACCCGGTCGCTGGCGGTTTGCGCACCAGTGAAGCACGTCCTCGCGGGTACCGCGTCCTAGCCCAGCGGGGACAGACGTCGGCCGCGAAGTGCCTCTGCAGCTCTGCAGCGGCGCGCCGCACCTTGCCAGCCTGCCTGGTATCACTATCATCTCGTCTCTCGTGTCGTCTCTTGGCATTTCACGTCCGTTGTCGTCGGTCCATCAACTCGCAGCAGCCCGCGATCATGACGTGACCCGTGAGGGCGTCGATGCGCGGCGGTTTCGTCGAGACGGGCCGACCAAGCCGAATTTCGCCCCGCCTCCGTGCCTCCGCAATTACCACGCGGATGCGCCTAGCCGAGCGTGGCTCCATGGCTGAACCGCAAGGTTCACTGGTGCGCCTGGTACATCGCCCTGCATTTGGCTGGCGCCGCCGGCATGTATTCGGAGCGTTGCGACTTCGCCGAGCGGCCGCACAGCATAGCTGCGCTGAAGCTGTGCTGCTGATGCGCTATGCAGAGGGTGCAGAGGTCGTTGTCGAACTGGGCGTAGCCGAGGGCGGATCAGCCGCGGAGCTTCGGAGCGTAATGTCTCCTAGCGGTGAGCTTCATCTTGTCGATCCCTACGAACCCGGGACGTTGGGTATCAGCATGGCGCGGATTGTCGCCCACCGCATAGTGGATGGCGTGCGGGGTGGACGTGTGAACTGGGTGCGGGCGCGGAGTGACCAGGCGGTACGAGATTGGCGTGGGGGGATCGACTTCCTCTTCATCGATGCCGACCATAGCTACGATCGCGCCGTGAGCGACTGGCATCTCTGGAGTCCACACGTTCGTGAGGGAGGTCATGTCGCCCTACATGACTCGGTCGTGTTCGATGGGGGGTGGACCAGCGAGCAGTCCGGTCCGGTCCGTTTGCTGGGCGAAATCCGCACCAACGAACTGGAATGGAAACTTCAAGATCAAGCCGACTCGCTGAGCGTATTGCGCCGGACTCAGACCACAGCCGCGGTGTCGTAGGCAGGTGGGGCGCGGGCTGCGGCCGCAGGCTGACGACGTGGACGGCGCCAGAAAGAGCAAGCTACGCATTGTGCGCGTAGCCGATGTGCCAAGTGTCGCGACAGCCGGGATGAGCGGCTTCATGCTCAGCTCCGCAAAGGAGATGGAACAGCAGGGACATCGCGTCTCATTCTGGTTTCGCGACCAGCTGATGCCTCGCTGTGCGTCGGCGCGACTGCGCCGGCTTTTCGTGCCATGGCTGATCGTAGCCAAGGTCGTGAGCGCGATCCGGGCCGGCGAGCGCTTCGACATCATCGAGATTCACGAGCCGTTGGCTGGTCCATACGCGCTTGTCGCTCGGCTTGCCGGCGGGGCGAGGCTACCGGCCTGCGCTGTGTTGTCGTTTGGGCTCGAGGAGCGGGGCTGGGCAGCGCGGCTCGCGCACCTGCACGCGAACGGCGACACCGCTCCATTGCGTAGCCGTCTCCTCGTACCGCTGACGTTGCTCTTGCCGGCCCGCGTAGGGCTGCGCAACGCCGAGGCGGTGCTCGTGCCATCCTCAGCCGACCGCGACTACGCGATCGGCCGGTTGGGAGTGCCGGCCGAGCGGGTGAGCTGCTGCTTCACCGGAGTGTCGGAGCACATGTTCGGCGTCCAGCGCACGGCGCACAATGAGATACGGCTGCTGTTCCTTGGCAGCTGGATCGACCGTAAGGGCGTTGGCGACCTCACGGCTGCGTGGCTGCGGCTAGCGGGCGAGCGGTCCGACGTCCGGCTCACCGTCGCCGGAGTCGGAGATGCCCAGCGTGCGCGCGCCGATGTGAAGCACCTGCCCAGGGTAGATGTGATCGCGTCTGTGGCACGGGAGGAGCTGCCCGGCCTGTTGGCCGCGCACGACCTGTTTGTGCTTCCGTCCTGGTTCGAAGGGATGCCGCTCTCGATGCTGGAAGCGGCGGCCGCGGGTCTGCCATGTGTGGTGTGCGCCGTGTGTGGAAACCTCGATGTCTTCCGACCAGCCGACCCGCAAAACGACGGCGCCGTGCTAGTTCCCCCCAGCGAGTCCGTCGCCCTGTACCGTGCGCTGTTAGCACTAGTCGACGATGGTGAGCTGCGGGACGCGCTCGGGCAACGAGCCCGCGAGCGCGCACGACACTTCACCTGGGCTCGGAGCAGCCATCAGGCGATCAGCGCCTATGCAGCCGCGATCGAGCGCCGAGGAGGGCGTCCGGTACCTCGATGATGTTGTGCGACGCGTGTCCCCGAGTGGGACCAACCGGCCGTCAGCTCTTCTCCAAAACTCCCAAGGTGCGCGCGCAGCGATCGCGCTCTGGTGAGCGAATCACGATGCTGGTTGTTGCGGCGCCTTCCGCGACGTCATTCATCACCTTGGGGCTTTGTCGCCAGCTCGAGTTCAGGAGCGCGTATCGACGCAGATCTGCTCACGGCCGTTGGCTCGCCGAGGTACTCGACGCTCTGGCGCTTGGCGTTTCGCTTCAACGGCCTGCTCACATTTGGGGCCGGTCTCGGCGGCTTACTCGCGTGCACGATCGCGCAGGCCCGCCGGGATAGCGACGCACTCCCGCGATCGCCACGACCATGATCCTCGCAGGTGGAATGGCGGCGACGGTCAAGGCACTGGCACCCGTAACAAGATCCCCGATTGGGGCGAGGCCTGCTGCGGTCAGTTGGCCGAGCGTCCACGCAGCTGTGCTCGGCGCCCTCGCCGTATGTGTCACTCTCCTCGCAAACAAGCAGGCGAGACGTCCTACGGCAGCGGCCAGCGTCGTCGGGCTGCTCCTTTGCTGCTTTTCTCTTGTGGTGGCGCAGGCACACACGCCAATGGATGTCCTCGCCGGATGCTTTCTGACTGGGTTCGTGTCGGCGCTGGTGGTCGCGTAGCCGATGTGCCGAGAAGAACAGATGTGCGTGGCGCGACGCTACGAGATGCCTCGCCTTGCCAACCCATAAGCACGCATGATCTCCGCGGCGATCGCGGCAGGCGCGAAGTCCCGGGCCCGCTGCGCCCCAGCGCGTCCGAGTTTCGTGCGTAGCTGCGGCTCGGCCTCTAGCCGTACCAGGATTTCCGCGAGCGCGGCGACATCTCCGCGCGGGTAGAGCAGCCCGTCGACCCCGTCCGTGATGATCTCCTCGGGGCCGCCGCCGCGCGAGGCTACCACCGGTAGCTGGACGGACATGCCCTCGATCACGACCTGCCCGAACGGCTCTGGCGTGATTGAGGCATGAACGAGGACGTCCATTGAGCGTAGCTCTCGGAGGACGTCTTCGCGATGCCCGCGGAACTCGACACGGCTGGTGACACCCAGCTGCTCGGCGAGCTCCTGCAAGCTATCGCCGTACGCGATCTCGGCGTCGCCAAACAGCGCAGCCCCAACGATCACCGCACGTTGTCTCCCTTGCGGGAACGCTTGGGCGAACGCACGCAGGAACACATCCTGACCCTTCCAGGGAGCCAGACGGCCAACTATGCCGACGACAAGTGGACCGTCGTTTTTGGAGGGCTCTGGGCCAGAAGTCGGCAGCCCCACCACTGAAGGGACAACCAGCGATCGGTCGCGCGGGTTCAGCGTTCGCCTCGTCGCGCGGGAGTTACTGATCACCACGTCCGCGAGGTGGCGTGTTAGCGCGCGGACCAAGACGACCGCCGATCGCGGAAGATAGTCAGTGTCAATACGATCGCGCACATGCCACACCACGGGCGAGCCTGCCAGGCGTGCAGCGATCGACCCGTAGATCCCAGACTTCAGGGAGTTCGTGTGCACGATGTCCGGGCGCAGCCGGCGAAGGTGTCGAGCCAGCCTCAGCGTATAGCTGATGGTGTCTAACGCGGCCCGCAGCGGCAAGCGCCCGGGCCTCACGCTGTCCTTACGCAGGTGCCGAGTTCGCCCGCGCATAGGCAGCACCTCCACCGAGATGCCAGCTTGCAGGAGGCGAGCCACGAGGTCGCCCTCCTCGGCCAAGATGACGTGAGCGTCAACATCGGTGAGGGCGTTCAGCAGGCGCAGGAGCGCAAGCTCTCCTCCGGAGAGCTGGGCGACGTGATCGAGGTAGACGACGCGCAGTTTGCTCGGAGCTCTGCGGCTGGACACAACCCGTTCGAACACGCGGCGATGCATTTCGGCCACCTGCTCCCAGCCGTGGGTCTCGGCCCAGGCGCGGGTCTCGTTGCGCGCCGGGAGCCGACCCTCCTTGGCGCTCCTCAGGCGCGCCCCGAGCGCGGCGGCGCTCGCGGCGGGTACGACCAAGTCCTGTCCGAGGCCGGCGATAGCCTCGGGCAAGCCTCCGACGCTGGTCACGATCGACGGCGTACCGCACGCGGCCGCCTCGAGCACGACCAAGCCGAATCCTCCGAACGAGAGTGACGGCACGACGTTGACGTCGGACGCGCGGTACAGGGCCACCAAGTCCTCGTCGGCGACCCGCCCGAGCATCGTGACAGAGTGGCCCTGCGAGTGCTCCCGAATCTGACGCTCGAGCGCACCTCGCAACTCCCCGTCCCCAGCGATCAGGAGTCGCGCGCGGGGATCGGCCTCTAGCACCTGCGCCCATGCCTCGATCAACACATCCAGGCCCGCTTGAGGCGTCAGCCGGCGAGCACAGCAAACAACGAATGAGTCGGGTTCCAGCCCGAGGCGCGCCCGCGCTTCCGCGCGGTCGCCTACCGAGAATCGCTCGAGGTCTACGCCAGGCGCCAGCACTGCCGTGTTCCAAGGACTCACGCCGTAGCGCTCGATGAGCATGCGCCGGGAGGCGCCGGAGAGCGTGACGACGAGCCGTGCTCGGGAATAGACGGCTCGCTCGACGTACCGCAGCGCGGGATGTCGCCGGCGTGAGGCATCGCCAGCAGCGATGTCCTCGTCGGCCCACGGGCCATGAAAATGCACCATCAAAGGCTTTTGACGCAGGGCGCCGCTAAGCGCAGGTAGGATTGTGTATAGGGCGAAATGGGTGTCGATGAGATCGGCGCAGCCGGCTTCGCGTCGGGTCGCGCGAGCGAACGCCAGTAGTCGAGCAGCCAGGGGAGCTGATTGGCTCGAAACAGCGATCACGCGGGCTCTCGCGTCATCGGCCGGACCGACGACGATCCCACGCGCCTCGGGCAGTTGCTCGAGCAGCTGTCGGTAGTAGCGATCTTGGCCGCCGAACTCTGACGGAAACCAGCCCTTTCCGAGCATGAGGACTCGCACCTCGAGTCAGCTCAGCGAGTGGATTGCTGTCACGTTCGAGTGGCGTGCGCTCTCGGCGCCGATCAGTTCCCCGGAACTCGTGACAACCGCGATCGGCACAGTAGCCAGGATATGACACGAGCGCCGACAGCGACCCGCGGTCCACAGCTGTCAGCCGGCACGCCGTATTCGCGTATGAACGGTCGATGGAATCGACGGTAGCGACCTACTCGGCCACGCGTCCACGCGCGCTTCGGCGCGTGGACGCGGGAGCGCTTGCGACCTGGGGACTAGCCAGCGGACTTGTGCTGTACCTCGGTTTGAATGGGGGTGGCTACGACACCGTCATGAGCAGCCAGGTCGGTCTCGTGCTGTGGTGGATCGTGCTGGTCGGCGCCGCTTGGGGGGTGCTTCCATCCAGCCGACTGTCTCGGCCTGGATGGAGCGGGCTTGCGCTGTTCGGTGGCTTCACCGCCTGGACCGCGCTCGCCTCGACCTGGTCCATCAGCTCGGAGCGAAGCCTCCAGGACCTCTCTCTCGTGGCGTCCTACCTGGGAGTGCTCCTGCTCGCGGTCGCGATACACCGAGACCGCGGGCGAGCGGTGCGCCATACCGTGAATGCGATCGGCGTGGCGGTCGCCATCGTTGCCACGCTCGCAGTGGCGTCGCGTCTGGACCCGAACGCTTTCCCCGCTGCCCACGTGACGGCAACGTTCCTCGGCAGTGGAGCACAAGGGCGCCTTAGCTGGCCGCTCAACTACTGGAACGGGTTAGCGGCGCTGTTGGCGCTCGGGCTTCCGCTCCTGCTGTCGATCGCGACACCTGCTCGCACGTTGCTGGGCCAGGCCGTTGCCGCCGCAGCGATTCCGCTGCTGGCGGTGTGCGGCCACCTCACGTTCTCACGTGGGGGCGCGGTCGCTGCCGCTGTGGCGCTGCTGGCGTTCCTGGCGCTTGCCCCGAATCGCCTCCCGAAGCTGGCCACAATGCTCGTCACCGGGGCCGGCAGCGCGATCCTGATCGCGGGCGTCGCGCATCGCAGTGCGATCGTGCATGGCTTGACCGATCACGTCGCCGCCGTCCAGGGCAGGCAGCTGCTGGTCGCGATCGCTCTCGTCTGCACCGCGGCCGCGCTCGGGCAGGCGGGAATCGGGCTCGCCATGCGTCACGGGACGCTGCCCCGCATCCTGCGGGTCTCACGCGGACGGGCGAGGATGCTGCTCGCCGCGGGGATCGTCGTCGCGCTGGTCGCGGCGCTGGCCGCGGGAGCGCCGTCGCGGCTCTCGCATGCCTGGTCTGACTTCAAGCGCGGCAGCAGCGTAGGGCAAAGCGATCTGACCGCGCGCTTCAGCACCCTCAGCGGCAACGGCCGTTACGAGTACTGGAAGATCGCTGTGCAATCGACCCACGGGCACGTGCTCCAAGGAGCGGGTCCGGGCACCTTCCAGCTCCTATGGGAGCCGCGCGCACCGTTCTACAGCTATGTCGTCAACGCGCATTCGTTGTACGTCGAGACCTTTGCCGAGGTCGGAGCAGCCGTGAGGCTCGCCCTGCTGGTCGGCTTCTTGCTGCTGCTTCTCGGCGCCGCCGTGAGGGCGGTGATGCGGTCCGAGCACGAGGCGCGAGCCCGTGCTGCCGGGGGAGCGGCAGCGTTTGCTTGCGTTCTTGGTCTCGGCGAGCTTCGATTGGGTTTGGCTCGGCAGTGCTGCCCGCCGCATTCCTGCTGCTCGCCGCTGCCGTGCTCGCGCCGGTGTCATGCCCTGTGTGGGTTCGCGGCGGCGCTATGGAGGCCGCCCGCGGCGCGCCGGGGCCGGCGCGATCCTTCGCCAGGTCTGGCTACGTGCGGGGCTCGTCGTAACGTCGGTCGCGTGCCTGGCTGCGATCGGCATTCCGCTTGCGACGGTGAGCGCGGTGCGTCAGAGCCAGGCGGCGGTCGCCGCCGGCAACACTTCTGCGGCACTCGCGGACGCGCGCTCGGCAGCCCGGCTCGAGCCCGGGGCCGCCTCGGCGCAGCTGCAGGTCGCGCTGGTGCTCGAGTTGCAGCGCAATTTCCCGGCTGCGTTGGCGGCCGCTCGCGTGGCGACGCGCGATGAGCCGCAGAACTGGAGTGGATGGCTCGTCTTGTCACGGCTCCAAGCCGAGTCCGGTCAGGTAAATGCGTCGATCGCCTCATACGGTCGCGCGCGCGCTCTTAATCCTCGCTCGCCGCTCTTTCAGGGATGACCGACAACCGAGACCGACTCTGAGCTGACGGCGCAGGAGCGCGCGGTGTGCCGCCAGGGCGCCGTCGGCCCGGTAGCACACCGACGGAGCCCGGCGCGAGCGTCGCGCCGGGCGCTCTTGTGTTGCTGCCCGCAGGATGCAATGAGCACGTGAGGCCGGGTGAGCTTCCAGTTGACGGCGAACGTGGCGGGCGTCCGGCCAGTCTCGAACAGCCCTTCGAGCGCCTCAACTCCGTCCTGGTGTGGTTGGCGAGACCACGGACCTGAAGGTTGAATCCGTTCGGGGTGGGAAAGACCCCGGGCGTCTCATTCGGTCATATTCTGCCAACGTGGTGACCGTCGCACCTGCGATCCTCTGTGACGCGGCGGTCGATGCCGGCGCCCTCAGCGGATGAAGCATTGGACACCCCAGCAGGTCGCCGAGGCGGCCCGAGCACGCCTGATCGCGCCCGCGCCGTATGCGACGGGGCCCGAGCGCGTGACGATCGACTCGCGCGACGCCGGCCCCGGCGCGCTGTTCGTCGGACTCACAGGCGAGCACGCGGACGGGGGCCGGTTCGCGCCCCAGGCCCTGGCGGCCGGCGCCTGGGGGGTCCTGACCACCCCCGAGCATGCGCACGCGGCCCAGTGCGCCCGGTCCGGGGTGCTGCTGGCGGCCGACGATCCGCTGAAGGCCCTGCAAACCCTCGCCACCGCCTGGCGCCAACAGCTCGGCGCCCAGGTGATCGGCGTCACCGGCTCGACGGGGAAGACCTCCACCAAGGATCTCCTTAGCGCGCTGCTAACTCCGCACCGCCGCACGGTCGCCTCCCGGGCCAACTTCAACACCGAGATCGGATTGCCACTGGAGATCCTGGCCGCCCCCTGGGGCATCGAGGTGCTGGTCCTGGAGATGGGGATGCGGGGCGTGGGCCAGATCGCCGAACTGGCGGCGATCGCCCAGCCCGACGTGGCGGTGATCGTCAGCGTCGGGCCGGTCCATCTGGAGCTGCTGGGCACCGTCGAGGCGGTCGCCGCCGCCAAGGCAGAGCTGATCGGCGGCCTGAAACCGGGGGGGACGGCGATAACCCCGGTCGCCGAGCCGCTGCTGGATCCCCACCGGCGGACTGACGTCACCAACGTCAGCTTTGGCCCCGGCGGCGATGTGCGCCTGACCGGCGAGACCGCCACCACGGTTCAGATCGACGCCCAGGGCGAGCCGATCGAGCTTCAGGTCCCGTTCACCCAGGCCCACCTGCGGACCAACCTCCTGGCCGCCGTGGCGGGCGCGCGGGCGGTCGGCGTGACCCCCAGCGGCCGCGTGGAGGTCTCGTTCTCGGCCGGCCGGGGCCAGCGGACAGAGCTCCCCGGCGGCGTGACGATCATCGACGACTGCTACAACGCCAACCCAATGTCGATGCGCGCCGCCCTGGACGATCTGGCCGCCACCGCCTCTCTGCGAGACGGTGCGCGCACCGTCGCCGTGCTGGGCGACATGCTCGAGCTCGGCCCCGGCGAGCGTGAATACCACGTGGAGATCGGCGCTCACGCCGCGGCGACCGGCGTCGAGCTGCTGGTCACGGTCGGCCCGCTGGCGGCGGCGATGGCCGACGGCTATGACGGCGAGCGCCACGCGGTCGCCGACGCGGGGCAGGCCGCCGCCCTGGTCTCGGATCTGATCGCGCCCGGGGATGTCGTCCTGGTCAAGGCCTCACGCGGGGTCGGCCTGGAGCTGGTCTGCGGTGCGCTGCTTGAGGGGGCCAGGGCATGACGGGATCAAGCTCGGGGCGGGTGCTGATCGCCGGGACCGCGTCGCTGTTGATGTGCCTGTTCTTGAGCCCCAAGTTCATCGAGTTCCTGCGCCGCCGGGAGTTCGGGCAGAACATCCGTGAGGACGGACCCCAGGGTCATAAGACCAAGGCGGGCACGCCGACGATGGGCGGGATCATCATCTTCGCCGCGATCGCGGTCCCCTATCTGCTGTTGTCCGAGCGGTCATGGCTCTCGCTGGGGGTGTTCGGGGTCGCGCTGGCCTGCGCGCTGCTGGGCTTCGCCGACGACTACACCAAGATCGTCAGGCGTCGCTCGCTGGGGCTGCGCGCGCGGACCAAACTGGTGGTCACCGTCGCGATCTCGCTGGGGCTGTGGTGGGTGGCGACCCAGAAGGCGGCGATCGCGCCGACGGTCGATCTGCGCTTTGTCGATGTCAGCATCGATCTGGGGCCGCTGTATCCCGTGTTCATCTACCTGGTCGTGGCGGGGACCACCACCGCGGTCAACTTCACCGACGGGCTGGATGGCCTGGCCGCCGGCTGCGCGGCGATCGCGCTGCTGGCCTACATCGGGATCACCTTCATCACCTCCGGCGGGCACGAGCGCGATCTGACGCTGCTGGCCGCCTGCCTGGTGGGGGCGTGCATCGGGTTTCTGTGGTTCAACAGCTTCCCGGCCTCGATCTTCATGGGCGACACCGGATCGCTGGGGCTGGGCGGGGCGATCGCCGGCTTGGCGATCATGACCAACACCGCGGTGCTGCTGATCCTGATCGGCGGGATCTTCGTGATCGAGGTGCTGTCGGTGGTGATCCAGGTGTTCTCGTTTCAGGTGTTCCGCAAGCGGGTCTTCCTGATGGCGCCGATCCACCACCACTTCGAGCTGCAGGCCTGGTCTGAGACCAAGATCATCCTGCGCTTCTGGATCGTCGCCGCCGCCTGTGGCGCGATCGGCTTCACCGTGTACCAGCTCAGCATCCGCGGGTAGGATCGCCAGCCCGAGCCGGCGCTCGCTCATGATGCGCGTTGGCCCAAGGCTCGCACATTTACTGTGATACTGTGATACTGTGAAGAACATTACTCTGTCTGTGCCCGACGACGTCTATCGAGAGGCCAGAGTCCGCGCCGCCGAGCGTGGGAGCTCGGTGAGCGCTCTCGTCGCGGAGTACCTCCGCTCGCTCTCCGATCGGGAAGCCGAATTCGACCGCCTCGAGGCCCAGCAGCATCAGGTCCAGCGGGAGATCGATCGCTTCAGCGCCCGGGATCGCCTCGACCGCGACGAGATCCACGACCGTGCGCTTCGTTGATACCAACGTCCTGCTCTACGCAATCTCACGTGATCCAGGGGAACAGGACAAGGCCCAACGCGCCAACGACATCCTCGCAGGCCGGGATTTGGCGCTCTCGGTCCAGGTTCTCCAAGAGTTCTACGTTCAGGCCACCCGCGCCAACCGTCCGGATCCACTCACTCACGAGCACGCCGCGAAGCTGGTCGAATCATTCCTGCGCTTCCGGGTCCAGGAGCTCACGACCGCGGTAATGCTCGCGGCTCTGGCGACGCGTCAGCGATTCGGTATCTCCTACTGGGACGCGGCGATCCTCGAAGCGGGGCGGACGCTTGGATGTGACGTCGTGCTCTCAGAAGACCTGAGCGACGGCCAAGACTATGCCGGAGTCCGGGTCCAGAACCCATTCAAGGGACGCTGACGCCGCGCGCCGTGCGTGCGATCCTGAAAGCGGCAAGCCCAGCCGATCTCAGTCAAGCGATTCGCGGGAGGGCTTGGCCGCGGCGTAGCGCTGGATGTCCTGGGGCTTAGCGCGTCTTCCAGCGCAGCCACGGCGCCAGGAACGGTTCGGCGATCCAGGCACGTCCGCCGTCGCGGCCGACCAGCTCGGAGCGCTCCAGGCTCTGCAGCGCCCGCTGGATGCTTGACACCGACGGCAGGGCGTGGCGCCGGCGGTACTCGCCTGACAGGGGGTGGCCCTCCTCGGCCGCCAGCGCCTGTAGCAGCACGCGCTGGTGCGAGGCCGCGCGCTCCCAGATCACCGTGAAGTGGGCGTCTTCTGAGCGCAGCACGTCGGCCAGCGCCGCCTGCACGTCCTCGGGTGTGGCGGTGGCCTTGGCGGCACAGCGCTGCCAGAGGAAGTAGCACAGCTCCTGCGTAGCGTAGGGATGTCCGGCGGTGGTGAAGAGCACGAGGTCGAGCGCCTCCTGGTTGATGGCCTTGGCGGTGCCCGCGAACCGATCGAGGATGAACGGTGCGAACAGGACCGGATCGATCACCCCGAGCTCGGTCCGCTTGGCGCTGCGCCAGAACGGCTCGTTCTCGTCGTTGAAGAGCTGCTCGAGCGTGTGTCGCTTGCTGCCCAGATAGATGTGGGAGACCTCCGGCTGGCGCTGGAAGACCGAGCGCATCAGGCGGGGGAGACCGTCGTCGATGTCGACCACCTCCTGAAACTCGTCCAGGACGAGCACGACCGGTCGATCGCGCTCGCCGACGAGCTGGCCGGGCAGTTCGAGCAGCCGCTCGATTGTCGCCGCGATCTCGGCTGTCCCAGCCGCGGCGCTGAAGCTGAAGCTCAGCGATCCGTCGATCGGATCGACGGTCACCGTCGGAGTCACCCGCAGCCCCTGAAAGACCCGCAGGCGCTCCCGCGCTCGGAACAGCGGCGAGGCGACGTCCTCGTGGATCGACTGCGCGAGCTTGTCGGCCAGGCGACCCAGGGTGGGCGTGGTCATCAGATCGACGTAGGCCACCAGCGCCTTCTTCTTCAGCAGCTCCTGCGATACGCGCCAGACGAGCGAGGATTTGCCGAACCGCCGCGGCGCGAACAGCACGACATCCTGCCCCGCCAGCGCGTCCGCCTTGAGCTCGGCGAGCTCCGCCTTACGATCGGCGAAGTCCTCGTCGAGCGCCAGCGCGCCAAAGCGAAACGGATTGTTCGTGGACGGTAGGGGCGCGCGGGGCATTATGCAGAAGCATATAGGATGCGCTACGCACTATAGCGTTATGCACAGTTGCGTTACGCAGGTTGGCATAGGCGCGCGTGCGGCGCGATCGCCTGCACCGTCCGCAAGCTCAGCATCCGCGGCTAGCTTTCTGTGACGAGCCGCTCGACGACGGCGGCGAACGCGCGCAGGTCATCGAGGCGCTCGAGTGCGGCGAAGACCCTGCTGTCATCGATGTCGAGGTAGAGATGGATCAGCAGGTTGCGCTGCCTCGCCGCGCCAGCGAGGCGGCTGGCCAGCTCAGGGTCGAGGTGGCCGGCATCGGCGAGCGACGTGAAGATGCCGGCGTAGTCGCCTGGTGCACGGGCAGAGAGCTCGCTGACGAGGTGAGCTCCGATGTCGATGCAGATCTGGATCGCGAGCTCGAGCCTGCGTTCGCTCATCATCCGGAGATCCTCGTCGGCCAGATAGGCGGACTCCCCGCCGGCTCCTACCCGCTCGAGCTGATCGATCAGTCGCTCCAGCGGCTGTAGGCGCGCCAGCTGGGTTTCACCGTCGACCAAAGCGCCCCTCGTCGATCCGGCGCTTCACGCCGGCCGCGAGCGTCGCCCGCAGGGGCGCGGTGTCAAGGTAATCGAGCAATCCGCGGGCCTCGAGCCGGACGCGGGCGGCGCGGTCGCGCTCGACCAGCAGTATTCCGTCGCGCATCGCGCGGTGACGCATCAGCGGCGAGGCGTCGTTGAGCACGACCAGGTCGACCTCGTCGGTGCCCAGCGCCTCGCAGGCAGCCCGCAGCAGCTCGAGCGAACGTCGCTGGCGCTCCGGCGCGGTGAGCTCGGGAAGCAGCCAGACGCCCAGATCCACGTCAGACAGCGGGCCGGCGCTTCCGGATGCCTGGGAGCCGATCAGCGAAGCGGCGACCACACCTGGGGCATCCAGGGCACGGGCGAGCCGTACTCGGGCGGCCGCATCGATCGGCGCCACCAGGGCTTCCTCTCGCACCTTGGTCATCAGCACATGATTGCGTGCAGCGGCGACGCTCGCCAGGTAACGAACAACCGGGCCGCCAGGGCGAAGCAGCATCCGATCCTGCGGAGCTCGCGTGGTCGGCGCCCGAGCCGACATCGCGCACCCAGCCTGAGCACGCTCAGCAGGATTGGATGCTGCCTCGCCCCGTCGCTCAGCCGGATCGGATGCTGCTTCGCCCCAGCGTACGGAGCCCTCCGATCTCCTGAGTACCCTCGGGCCGGTGAAGCCCCGCCCACCGCTCCCCGGCGGCCCCTACGTGGTCCTCGGCCTGGCCCGCTCGGGCGTGGCCGCGGCGCTGGCGCTGCGCGCCCGCGGGGAGGAGGTGATCGGATGCGATGCGGGCGCGGCGGATGACCCGCAGCTTGCGGCGGCGGCGGGAAGGCTTTCGCAGGCGGGCGTCGAAGTCCTGCTCGATGCGTCAGGCGAGGCCCTTGCCGCCCGGGCCGGGACGCTCATCAAGAGCCCCGGCGTACCCCAGAACGTGCCCCTCGTGGTGGCGGCGCGAGCCCGTGGCGTGCCGGTGATCGGCGAGCTGGAGCTGGCCTGGCGCCTGGTGGAGAACGAGTTCGTCGCGGTGACCGGGACCAACGGCAAGACGACCACCACCGAGTGGATCGGCCACATCCACCGTCAGGCCGCGCTGCCGGTCGCCGTGGTCGGCAACGTCGGCACGGCGGCGTCATCACTGGCCGGCGCGCTGGATCCCGCGGTGACCGTGGTCTGCGAGGCGTCCTCGTTTCAGCTGGAGGACACCGAGGCGTTCGCGCCCGAGGCCGCGGTGCTGCTCAACCTCGCCCCTGACCATCTTGACCGCCACGCCGGCTACGCGGACTACGTCGCCGCCAAGCTGCGCATCTTCGCCAATCAGGGCAACGACGACATCGCCGTCGCGCCCGAGGGGCTGGAGGTGGAGGACCTCGGCGGCTGCGCGCGCCGGGTCCTGTTCGGATCCGGCCCGGAAGCCGAGCTCTCAGACCGCGCCGGGGCGCTGTGGTGGGACGATCGGCCGCTGCTGCGCGACGAGCAGGTCTCGCTGCCCGGCGTCCACAACCGCCTCAACGCGATGGCCGCCGCCGCCGTGTGCCTGGCGCGCGGGATTGACCCTGACGCGGTCGCCCAGGGCCTTCGCACCTTCGCCGGGGTCGCGCACCGGCTGGAGCTGATCACCGTCGCCGGCGGCGTCGCCTACGTCAACGACTCCAAGGCCACCAACGTCGCCAGCACCCAGGTGGCGCTGCTCAGCTATCCGGGCGCAGTGCACCTGATCGCCGGCGGGCGCGGCAAGCAGCAGAACTTCTCGCCGCTGGCCGCGGTCGTAGCGCAGCGCTGCGCGGCCGTATACCTGATCGGCGAGGCGGCGGCGGAGTTGGCCGGCGCGCTGGCGTGCACCGGGGTGGCGTTGCATCAGGTCGGTGACCTGGAGCGCGCGGTCAGCGCCGCCGCTGCCGCCGCCCGGGCCGGGGAAACTGTGCTGCTGTCGCCCGCGTGCGCCAGCTATGACCAGTACCCCGACTTTGAGGCGCGCGGCGAGCACTTCCGCGCTCTGGTCAAGGGGCTGTGATGGCCCGCGCCGCCGCCGCCCCCAGCTCCCGCCAGCCGCCCAAGAAGTCAACCTCCGCGCCGACCGGGGTCCGTCGCCGGGCCGCCGGCCGGCGCGTCGCCCCTCCGCTTGAGCACCAGATCCTGATGACCGCGACCCTGTGCCTGCTGGCGTTCGGCGCCGTGATGGTCTACAGCGCCTCCTCGCCGCTGGGCGTGCTCAACGGTGGCGGCAGCGGCACGGGCGAGTTCTTCCGGTACCTGATCTTTGGGGCGATCGGGCTCGTCGCCATGCACGTGCTCGAGCGCCGCGGGATGGCGCTGCTGGACCAGCGCTTGTGCCGGCTGATGCTGTTGGGCTCCTTCGGCCTGCTGGTGCTGGTGCTGCTGCCCGGCTTTGGCGTGGTGGTCAACGGGGCGCGGCGCTGGTTTGCCGCGGGTCCGATCCAGTTCCAGCCCTCCGAGCTGATGAAGATCTCGCTGGTGCTCTACGTGGCGCGCTATCTGGCCGATCACCCCAAGCGGCTGCGCAGCTTCCGTCGGGCGATCACGCCGATCGCGCTGGTCGCGGCCCCGGCGATCCTGCTGATCGTCGTCGAGCCCGACCTGGGGACCGCGCTGGTGGTGGCGTTCACGATGACGTCGCTGCTGATCGCCGCGGGGATGCCGATGCGCTACATGGCGGTCCTGGCCGCGTTGGGAGTGGGGGCGGTGATGCTGCTGGCGCTCGCCCAGCCCTACCAGGCCGCTCGCCTGACCTCGTTCCTGCACCCGTGGTCGGTGGGGCGCTCGGCCGGATACCAGGCCGTCCAGGGGCAGATCGCGCTCGGCTCCGGCGGGCTGCTCGGCGTCGGGCTGGGCAAGTCGGTGCAGAAGATCTTCTATCTGCCCGAGGCCCAGACCGACTTCATCCTGGCGGTGATCGGCGAGGAGCTCGGCGTGCTGGGGATCTTCGGGGTCGTGTGCCTGTACGGGATGATCG
>OCZT010001541.1_pt1 | contig 23871 bp, 16 predicted proteins | sample 1539031 | NCBI WGS metagenome assembly OCZT01 (sample SAMEA3539308, study PRJEB22396) | soil metagenome | biome: tundra; feature: field; material: soil | place: USA | collected 2010-05 | depth 0.15 m | reverse complement strand
TAATAAAATGCGCTTTTACTTTCATTCCAGACTCATCAAAGCGACCTAAAAATGCGGCATTTTGTTCCTTATTAAGGCTAATGGTATGACGAAATATAGCAGGATCACTCTTCATATTCCTCCCAGCTCCAGTTTTACGTGTTAATTCATTCTCTTTTTTGTTCATACCTCTTGAATTTTACTTTTGAGCTATTTGCTCCATAAATCAGTCTTCTAAAACACCGACTTTGGAGGTGTTTTTCTCCCTGAAAGGGCAAGTCATTTTGAGATGCTGAAAGAATTTCAAGCATCTCAAAATACAACTTGCCATTTGCTAAGTGCAAATACAATTAGTCTTATTGACTGCATAGAAATTTATCGAATTGAAATTCTAAATGATAGCGCAAAATTAGTTTCTGTTTCTGAATTGTGCTATAGCTGTATATAGGACAAACGGAGACATACTGTGTCAGGCTAAGACAGTTTGAGAAGGGGTTTATTTATTGTTTTCATTTGCCGACGATATTGATTTTCAACACATATGTCAGCAATTCATCTGGAGGGTTGAATGAAAATTAAAGGGTTGAATGATTGGTTGAATGAAAAACTTAGTTTTAATAACTATTGTCAGCAAGTCAACAGTTCAACAAATCATCAATCAATATTTTCAACAAGCCAACAATAAATAGTGTCAGTCATGCAACAAATCGAAATAAAATATTACCAAAACAAATTATTAAATCTTGCTGACATAAAATTAAGTCAACACACCCGTCAACACACTTTTTCTATTTATCCCAATTATGCACAAAACCGTAAGCACCTCCTTTGTCTCGTACACAAAGTGTAAACATGTATTCTATTGCACGAAGTGCTAAAACAACAATAACTTCTTTTAGCGGATGAGTTATTTTATTCAGGCGGTAGCAAATAATTTAAACGCTAAATGTAGTTTCCGCTGTCCCTATTCAAAAACAGTTTGCCTATTTTTTTCTTTGTTTCAAGAAACTGGGTCTTTAAAAACAGGCATATTGTTTTAGGGCATTAATCTCAAGTTCAACATAAAACTTAAATTGCGAATGTCTTTAAATGTTGGAAAGCAGGAAATAAGTTTTCCGTAATCCATATAATGAAAAGTAAGAATTAGTCCCGAAAACTTATTCTTACTTTTCAACATTATCAAACTCTATCACAAGGCATTTTTTTTGAGTGGATACCGGGGCTCGAAGTGTCAGGCGAGGAAAAAATGGGTTGTGCCCGATGTCCCATAAAAAAAACCTGTTATGACTTTTATGCAACCACAAAAACAAACACACATAAAAGTCATAAGTGGTTTTCGGGCATTATTCCCGAGTTTGAGATTCCCTGATTAATACACCGTAAGGTGTAATTGATTTTTTCGCTCTGCCTTTGGTCTTAATATGGCTATTCTTCGCAGTCAATGAAAGTACCATTTTATGTGCGGTGGAAAGAGGCATGTGTAGCAACTGAAAGAACGAGCCTGCGAGTATGAAAGAGGAAGCTACTTATGCCGTGCGGTGCTGAGGAGGGTTTAATATACACCATCTAAACACACAAATTTCAGCAAACAGACAATCCCTTGAAACACTCCAACTTTATTTTAAACCTCCCGTAAGCACATGAATTAAATTGGAATATTCCATATTTACGTACGAAAATAATTGGAAGCTTTTTGTAACTTCCAGCAATAAATGGTATTTTTGCCATACAATTTTAAATTGTAGCGAGTGTTCCCTGGATTTGTTTGACGACGGAGATGGGGACACTCGCTTTTGTTTATATATAAAATGAAAGAATTTACTATTTAACAACTTGCTGTTTTGGCGGTTTAAAGCGCGCATAGCAAAACAAAGGCATACAAGTAGCCAATGATGCATTTTACTCAGTAAGCGAATGTGATTTGACGTTAAAGGTAGAGTATGAGATAAGGCGGATACAATCAATCATTCCTCAGCTTTACGCGTGAAATGAGTATTGATTTGATTGCAAAGATACTTACTGTACAGAAGAGAATATATACCACTTGTATGGTATAAGCATACCATACAAGTGGTAGACCAATTCGACTGTATACTAATTAGCAGGATGATATGAAAAAACAGCTACGCGTTCGACGTACAATTTTATAGTATTATGTATGATTATTTATCTCATAGAATAGACTTGTTTGGTTGAACTCACAATCTTTGAATAAAAAGACCCCAAATGCTGATATAAAAAAAGACCCCAAAAGTTTTTTGTCTAACTTCTGGGGTGCAATTCACAACGCCTGTTTGTTTACATTATAAGTATTTCAAATCAGTTGAATGAGTATTTCTCTACTCCTCGCCCATTAAATTTGTCGATACTCGTTTTTTTATAAAATTTTTACACCATGACAAGCTGTAAGGTATTTGCATTATCTAAGTTCAGTAGAGAGCTTATTCCATTTGTTATATTAAATTATATAGCACAGAAAAGCTGCAAACATTATGCACTAAAAACCTTGTTGTAGAAAATAAAATGAGTCTTCCACCAATTAAATATAGTACTCAGTCAAATCGACTAATCCATTTTTTAAAGCAAATTTAATCAGTTCTTGAATGTTATTGAGCCCTAATTTACGAAATATATTTTTCCGATGTGTATTAACTGTATGATAGCTCAGACAACGTAATTCGGCTATTTCTTTGGATGTTTTTCCCTGCGTAAACAGCTGAACAAGTTCTAATTCTGTAGTTGTAAGTAAGCTTCGTTGAGTGGAATTATCCTTTTTCCGGGTATGTCCATCTAAAATTATTTGTAACGCCTCTCTACAATAATAATTTTTACCTAGCGCAGTTGTCAATATTGCTGTTGAAATCTCATCGTAATCATTCGTTTTCAGAATAAAATTAGCCTTCCCGAATGAAGCTGCAAGAGAGATTAAAAATGTTTCATCAGGGATATCCGACAAAAATAGCCATTTACTTTTTGGAAAGCGGACTGAAAGTATAAATACTTCTTCAACATGCTCAAGTACCAGACTTTTGACATCAATAATAACTACTGCTTCGCTGTTGGACAACAAAGCGGTATTTAATTCAGATTTTGTAGAAACAAAAAGTATTGTGGGTAACTGAATATGATCAGCAATGATGCACTTCAAGCCTTGACGACACAAAACGTTATTCTCGGCAATAATAAAAGTAGCTTCATTCATACATACAGTATTTAACCTTCAACATATTCATTCTCATCAATTCATTACAAAGTTCGCACAAATTTTAGGTATCTGAAATACCTAAATAACAGTATATACATACCCTATATATGGGATAAAAGAATATTTTTAAAAGTAAAAAAAGGCACCTATATTCGATAATCAGCGTCCTCAGAATTTGTATTATAATCAAGGCTTAGTACTTGCAACAAAGAGTATATAGTACTTGCCACCTGATTAGATTGATTGAACTTTGTTTTGTAAAAACCAACCAGTTTAAAAAGTACCCAGGGGTGGGTAAGAAGTTTACGTAGGGCTCTACCCTTATCGTATTGCCACGTAAAATCAAATATAGTATGTAAGTTTATATTTCCTTCAATTGCCAGATTATGAGTTATACCTCGCAGTGAGAATATAGGGATTCGACGACGGTGGGCTGCCTGAGCAACTCCGTGAGTTTCCATTTCCAATACGGGATGATTAAATCGTATTTTTGTATAATCCAGTAGATCCTGCTCACCATTTACAGTAATTATAGTCCCTAGAAATATTCTTTTTTTATTCTCAACAAGTAAATCAAAAATAAAGTTGCGGATATCTGATGGTATAGCAGACAATCCAATATACTGTTCGAAAACTCCATTTTCTATCATAGTAGTTGAGTTACCACACACAATGTCACCAACATGTATATCCTCTTCAACAGCTCCCCCAAAACCAAACGAAACAATCAACAAAGGTGATATCTTATCAATAAGCAATGAAGTGGCACGCCTAGCGCTAGCCAGCTGTTTATCACATTTTATAAGAAAAATTTCATAACCATTATGCTTGAAGTAATAGGCATCAAACTCATTCAATTTCAGTTTTTTCTTTACTGGAATATATCTTAAAAAAGTATACACTTCAATGCTGCCGGAGGCAATAAGTCCAATTGTTTTCATCAACTGCTATTTGATAATTAATTTATAATAATACCACTATCTTTGGGTCCTAATTTCTTAATATTATATTTTAAGTAGTACTGTTTCAGTACAAAACACATTCACATAAAAAAACAGCCGTTCAGTATATCTGTACGGCTGTTTTCTTTCAGTATTTGTAAATTTATTTTACATATATGCACAAAAATCTCCACCCGTCATTGAACCGATAATGACTGTAACACATACACATATACATAAATAAAAAGTTCATAAAATAGTATTTATTAATCGCTGTGTCATTTGACTATACAAAGATAGATCGTTTTACTATTAACTAAAATACCATCATATAGTCATTTATAATACCTCATAATGGGTATTTTAAGAGAATACCATAAATATCGAGACGAGCTAAGACAAAATATATTTATTTACTTACATGCAACCTAATATTAACAAACACTACATTAATCAGAGCCAGAGTAAACGCAACCAGCATTAGAATCTTATTTTCATTCCAACCAAGGATTTGTTGATACCAAATAGCAACAAACATAAGTAAAATAGACAAAACAGATCCTGTTAATCGAAGAATACGTAAATCCGATAACGAAGGTGATTTTGTTTGTAATTTACTCTTTTTGAGTCCATAAACAATATACACATCCAAGCCTATTACCATCCAAATAAGCAATCGTATCCAGGTATCTGCTGGTAAAAACACCATCATAAACAAACATGTGATGATACCCAAAACTGGAACTAGTGGCACAAAAGGAGTTTTAAAAGCCCTAGGTACATTTGGCATAGTTTTGCGCATGACGAGAATTCCTGCACAGACCAAAATAAAAGCCAAGAGTGTTCCGATACTGGTCATTTCACCTGCAACTCGTGCTGGAACCAAAGCTGCAAAGGTACCTACCACAGTTAGTAACAAAAGATTACTTTTAACTGGCGTGCGATAAACCGGGTGTATTTGTGAAAAAACCTTTGGTAATAATCCGTCTTTACTCATGCTGTAAAAAACACGGCTTTGCCCTAACAACATTACCAAAATAACTGAGGTATAACCAGCTAAAATGGCTAGCAATATTGCTTTGTTTAACCAAGGATAATCAGGATGAATTATGCCTAAAGCATCTACTTTACCCATGTGATCGATAGCAATGGCAACCGGAGCGATCCCATCGTGTCCTTTGAAAGTAGTATAATTTACAACACCAATCATTACATGCGCAAATAAGATATAAAGCACTGTACAAATAGCTAATGATACAAGAATCCCGATAGGCATGTTTCGCTTTGGATTTTTAGCTTCCTGAGCCGCAGTACTCACTGCATCGAAACCTATAAAAGCAAAAAATACAACAGCAGCTGCTCTTATTATTCCGCTAAAGCCATATTCACCAAAAGTACCTGTGTTAGCAGGAATATATGGAGTATAATTAGCTGTATTAATATATTTCCAACCTAAAAATATGAAAATAAGTACTACTGCTATTTTGATTATTACAATGAATAAATTAAACTTGGAACTTCCTTCAGTACCCCGAATAAGTAATAAGCTTGCAACAACTACAATAAATGCTGCCGGCAGATTTAGAATACCACCATCCCAAGGACATAATACTAATTCTTGGGGTAAATGGACTCCAAAACCTTCCAGAAATTTCACCAGATAACGACTCCAACTGATACTAACTGTTGCTGCAGCGATAGCATATTCCAACACCAAATCCCAACCGATAATCCAAGCAATAAATTCGCCCATAGTGGCATAAGAATAGGTATATGCACTACCGGCAACCGGTATCATCGAAGCAAATTCGGCATAACACAATCCGGCAAAACCACAACCCAAAGCAGCAATGACAAACGAAATAGTGATGGCCGGACCTGCCTGATATGCTGCCGCACCACCTGTAATTGAAAACAACCCTGCTCCAATAATGGCACCGATTCCCAAGGCAACCAGCCTTGTGGCTCCTAATGTCTTTTTTAAAGAAAGCTTATCAGTCGAATCAGATTCAACCAATAAGCTTTCAATACTTTTTTTTACAAATAAACTCATTTATATTGCTTAATATCCAGGATTTTGAGTGATTCCAAGATTATTGCCCGATAATCCTTTAGGAATAGGGAAACGATAGAATTTACCACTTACATTGTCTGTTTTTGAATGAAGATGTTTATATATTTTTGCAAAGAATGGATAATTAGTAGCACTTGATGCTGCTCCAAAGTTAGCTGCAATTGTTGTTGCATCTACATATTTGGCTTTGTAATATTCGTATGTAGGGACTTGCGTTAAAACAGTACTTACTAACTTATGCCAACGGGTAAGATTAATCCAGCGGTGTTGTTCAAAGAACAATTCCAGATTCCATTCATTTTCCAATTGAGCTTGAGTAAGTGTTGTGTAAGTGCTCACTCCTGCTCTTGTACGCAACAGATTGATTACTGTAGCAGCATCAGTTGCTTTATTCTGATAAAACAAGGCTTCTGCTTTTATGAGCAATACTTCTGCATAACGAATTTCGATACGGTTGATGTCATTAGGTTGCCCTGCTTCTGAACCCGGAGCTACTTCAGGATAAGTTGCGTTTCGATGAATCCATTTTCCGATACGTGGTGAAGTAACAGGAAAAATATAATCGTATTCTTTATAATCGCTCGCCTTTGCTGGTGCTGCAACAAGAGGTTCATCTTGGTTATACAAACGATTCAAGATAGAGAAACGCTTACGTTTATCTGTATCTGAGAAAAGATTCAGTAAGGTTACGTCAGCCGGTCCAATATGATTATCTTGGAATAGATCAAAACGGAAAGTAAACGGACAGTGAGTTTGGTGATTACCTTGTGCATCACCCTGATTATCTCCATCGTGGTGAATCGTAAAGATATGTTCAATCGATTTATCTTCACGAGGTACTCCGAAATTATCTTCAAAGTTACTTTCTAATGCATAATTACCACTATTAATCACTTTGTTGGCATAATCAATCGCCTTTTGCAATCTTGTTTGATCCCAGATAGTAGCTGCAGGATCTGTTTTACTTGTAGCAATAGCGGCCACCTGAGCTTGTGTGAGTGGATTACTTGCCCAGCTTAAATACGCACGGGCAAGTATGGCATTGGCTGCACCCTTACTCGGATTTGAACGGACTTGGTCATAATTAGGAAGATCTGCTTCTGCTTCAGTCAAGTCCTTTACTATTTGAGTATACACTTCATCGATAGATTTACGGGTAGTTTGTTCTGCAGTTGTAGCCTTAGTACTCAAAATAATTGGCACTTCACCCCAAAGTTGTGTTAGGTAAAGATAATCCAAACCGCGAACAAATTTAGCACGCGCTTTGGCCAGACTAATCGTTTCCTTAGCTAGATTGTCACCTACATAACTTGAATCTGCTTTTGCGATAGTGCGATTGGCTTCACCGATACTTACATATAGGTAATTGAAAATTTTTGTCGGATACCAGTTATTCACGTCTGTTTTAAACAAACTCACTAAAGGACCATCGGCATCATCGGCACCTTCAAAACTAATGGTCGCATCAGTCTGAGATTCAAGCAAAAATGAGTATGATGAACTCAATCGTTGCAATGGTGAATAAGCAGCTGCAGCTGTTGCCAACGCCTGCTGATCGGTTTTCCAGACAGAGTCTCCGGAAATAACCGTAGTCTCATCTTTACTGCAGGAAGACAGTGTAACTGCACTCACTGCTATAGCTATAAAAGCTATGGGTTTAAAAAATTGCTTCATTCTTTTTTAAATTAAATTGTTGATAATAAATGGACTTAAAAAAACTTCTTCTTTTTAAATTAATTGTTAATAATAATGCGTTAATACATCGAGAATATTGAATTTTGATTGCTTTAATTTTTAGAATGAAATATTTGCACCGACCAATAGTGTGCGTGCCATTGGATACGAACCGAGATCTACTCCTTTTGCAACTTCCGGATCATACCCTTTGTAGCCTGTTAGCGTGAACAAGTTCTCAGCAGTGGCAAAAAGTCTAAGTTTAAGATGAACTTTCGATGCAGCCACCGGGATTTTACTTATAGTATAGCCTAATGTTACAGTTTTGAGTCTCAGATAAGATGCGTCTTCAATGTAACGACTATCTAATTCGGATGAAATCGGAACGCTTGTAATGCGTGGAATTGATTTAGATGGATTTGTTTCAGTCCATGCATTCAATAATGTAGCCGAAACATTATAAGCATCATTAGGACTTTCAAGATAGCGTCTCAACAGGTTATAAACTTTATTTCCTTGCGACCCCTGTAATAAAATGAATAAATCAAAGCCCTCATATTTGAATGTAGATGACAATCCGTAGGTGAAGTTAGGCTGGATACTACCCAACACAACACGATCATTTGCATCAATATGCCCATCTTTACTTATGTCTTTAAATTTGGGGTCACCCGGTTCGGTGGTGGTGTAAGCCGGAGTAGTTGGCAGCTTTGAAACGTCTTCATTTTTTTGAACTACACCATCAAATACTAGTCCGTAAAATGAGCCCAGTGACTCTCCTACGCGTAGTATATTTACTCCCTTTATTATATCACCATCATTATTTAATTTCGTTATCTCATTGTGGTTTTTAGCAATATTGGCTGCAACTGACCAACTAAATTTCTTATTTTCTAAGATTTTGGCATTGACAGATAATTCTAGTCCTTTATTTACCACATTTCCAACATTTTTCAATTGCTCACTTTCTTCGCCCAATTTCGCAGGAATAAGTAATAATAAATCTGATGTCTTTTTGTAATATGCATCGACAGTTGCTGTTATTCGATTATTCAAGATCCCTGCATCTAGCCCAATATTATATTGAGAAGTAGTTTCCCATTTCAAGTTATCATCACCTGTATTACCAACCTTATATACAGTTTTTCCATTATATTTTGTTACGACTAAAGTCTGTAGGTAATCATAGTCTCCAATTTCCTGATTACCTACGCTACCTGCACTCACCCGAAGCTTTAAATTATTAATGGTAGATACCCCCTTCAAAAAACCTTCTTCGTTTATATTCCAAGATAATCCAACAGAAGGGAAAATGCCCCAACGGTGCGCAAAACGGGTTGAATAATCGCTACGAAAGGTCGTTGTTAGGTTGTATCGTTTCAATAATGAATAATTTACTCTGCCCAATAGAGAATATAGTTTACTGCTACTTGAACCACTATAAATTGGTGTAGCACCATAGGGAGTTCCATCCTGAAGGTTGTTTACGCCCAATGCATCATTTGTAAAGTCAGAACTTGTAGTAGAAGTATAATTAGTTTTCGTTACTTGATCTGTAAATCCGGTTAAGATATCAAAAGAGTGAATACCAATTTGCTTTGCATAAGTCAATGTAAATTCAGACAAAAGAACCTCAACACTTTTATTTCCTATTCCTCCAATACCATTAGGTACTAAACCGAGAGCAGTATAAGACGGAGAGAAATAGTTTTGTATGGTGTGGCTAACATTACTTCCCAAATTTACTTTTGCAGTCAACCCTTTAGTTATATTGTACTGAGCGTAGAAATTGCCTAGAAAAGTAGTATTAATGGTTTGCGCAGTACTGCTTTTAAGGTCCGACACAGGATTTGCAGTCTTGCTTCCTTCACGCAGATAGGCATACTCGTAAGGATTACTGTAATTATAGCTATTGTCACTGTTGTAGATGGGCACAACAGGAGGAATATACAATGCATAAGTCAGTGAGTTAGCAATACCTTTTGAATAAGGAGAACTGTTGTAGTTTGCACCTTCGAATGTTGTAAGACTGTTCTGTGTACTTTTGTTACCTGTTAGATTTGCTCCTATCTTAAATCCTGAAAAAACTTCTTTGTCATAGTTCAACTTTCCGGTGAAACGTTTGAACCCTGAATTCAAAATAATTCCATCCTGATTAAGATAGTTTCCTGATATAAAGTACTGCGATTTTTCGTCTCCACCATTAATAGAAATAGAATGGTTCTCACTTGTACCTGTTTGCAATACTGCATTTTGCCAGTCGTAACCTTCGCCTAGTTGTGCGATTTCCGCATCGGTGTATCCCGGTTTATTCAAAAAATGATCCTTTTGCAATTGTGCCCATTGCGAAGCATTCATTAAGTCCAGTTTTTTTGCAGATTTGCTCCAACCTGTTGAAAATTGATAATTAATAGAATTTCTTCCCTTTTTACCTTTCTTGGTGGTAATCAAAATAACTCCGTTTGACCCCCTTGATCCATAAATAGCTGTAGCAGATACATCTTTCAGGACTTCAATAGATTCTATATCCGACGGATTAAGCAGATTTAGTGGATTAGATTCACCTTCCACTGCGCCAAGACCAACTTTTGTTGTTGAATTGTCGCTAAAATACGGAAAACCGTCAATGACATACAATGGGTTATTACTTGCATTTATCGAATTTCCACCACGAATACGTATGCTGGCCGGAGATCCCGGTTGACCTGAACTCTGCGTCACATTAACCCCAGCTACTGCCCCACCCAGCAAGGCATCCACAGAAGAAGATACGTTGTATTCTAAATGCGATTTTGATACTGTTGAAATAGCCCCTGTAAGTTCTTTTCTCTTTTGTGTACCATAGCCTACCACTACTAACTCAGTCAATATTTCTGCATCTTCAGTTAAACGAATATCTATAGCCCCGCCTTCGTACACATCAACCTCCTGCTTTTTATAACCTGTACTTGAGATTGACAATACTGCGGGAAATACATTGATTTTCAATACAAAAGCGCCATTGATATTTGTAACAGTAGCTGATTGAGCATTTTTCAGGCGAACAGTAGCGCCAATTATCGGTTCATGAGTACTTTCGTCTACAATTTTACCTTTAATTTCAGATTGTTGGCTAAACAATTGTGAAACACAAATAAATGAAAAAACAAAACTTATCCAAAATTTATTTGAACAGTGTGATGGTAACTTTTTATAGTTTCCGGAAAATGTGAGTAATTTGGTCATATTTATTTTATTGATGCTATGTTATTTTCCCCAACTACCTACAGACGAGGATAAGTAATATTTCTTTATAGTCTATAATTTTGAAAATTATAGCGCTATAAACTATTAAATAGATTGGAGATTATAATTTGAAAAGAAGGTTTCTAATTCCTAATAATTGAAGAAAATAGTAAAGACTATTATAATTTAGCGACTCATGGAGCAACGCATTCGTAATGAAGAGGAGGAATATAAAATAGAGAAATAAGAGAACGTCAGTTGAACTAAAGATAGAATACGACAACAAATAGATGATTGCTCATTTTGTTTTTTAGAAGTTAAACTAAAATTTCGAATAGTGCTGTAAATACCTTTTTTCATACGATAAATTGTTGCCATTAGGCAATGAACTTTTTGATATAGAATACTGTTACATTAGATTGTGCAAAATTAGATTGTTTGGACACTCTATCAAATACCTAAATTTGGCTATTTGCATACCTATTTCTGGGTATTTTATACCAACTATCTAACAATAAAAAACTCTAAAAGCCTAATACTTGACAGCGTTTCGTTACTGTCAAGTTAATAATTCCACCTGCCAACGGGAATAAAGCTTAAAATCGATCATATCAACTTCGATTTGGTTCTTATGACAATATCATACAATTAGGATAATATTATTTGTCTTTATCACTAACTTTTTCGCAGACATAATCCAGATTTTCAAATGCTTTTTTAAGCTTTTCTTCATTTGTTTTGAGGGAATCATAAATGACTTTCACGGTTTTATGTTCCAAATCTACCGTAAGATCCTTTACACCTTTCTCAAATGGAATATTCCGTTCGATTTTTTCCTGACAACTTTTGCAATGCATACTCACACTAAAAGTTACTTTAGCTATTTTTTTCTCTTTTGATTGCTTAAGATTTTGTGCATTCAGCGCACATACGCCAGTCATCAGAAATAATGCAAATAATAGTAGTGCTTTAATTGTTTTCATTTTATATCGTCGTTTTTAATTAGTGAACATCGTGTATAACCCTCAATGTATGCGATACAGTGGGAGCTGCATTGTATAAATAATTACCTGACTGGCTAGCTGTAATTACAACGAAAACTCCATCATTATTACCTACAATCGCTCCTGAACTTACTTCCAGTTGGTTGCCTGTTATTGCAGCATAAACAATATTGCTTGATGTAAATGTAACCGGCAAGCCTGAAGATGCAGTAGCTTTTAGCGTCAAATAACCTTTACTTACTTTCCAAATAGTATCATTAAGCTCAAAAGCTATTGTCTGGTTTTTTTTTACGGCATTATTATCTTCATTCACTGTTAATATTCTTGTGACTTTACCCGCTGCATAATATTTTGAATCTCCCGACTGCACAGCAGTAATATCTACATTTCCGGGTTTAAGAAGATGAATTGTGCTATCCTTTATAGATGCAATTGTGGTATCACTGCTCAAAAAAATCACCGGTAAACCAGATGTTGCTTTTGCTTTAAGAGTAAAAGAACTTTCACTAATATTATGAGGAGCTAAATAATCAAAACTAATGGTTTGATTGAGTTTAACATCACTGTTTCCGCAAGAAAGTAATACAACTAGTGACGCACACAGCGAAATCCAAACATTTCCTTTTTTCATTTTCTAAATTTATCTGTAATTCTAAAGCGTAATCATTTTAATTTTCCAATTCTGATTCGAGCGCCAATATAAACTTTGCGTCCAACAATTGGACCCCATACAAATGAAGATTCAAATCCCTGATCAAAGGGGTTTTCAGGGTTTATTATAGGATTATTTTGCTTATAATCAAGTATATTTTCAGCACCCAAATAAACGTCAATGCGCTTTGTGTTTTTAGTGACTTGAGCAAAGAATATTGGAAAAGCTGGCGAGTTCTTCACTTCAGAATTGTAACCATTTAACCATGGAATGCGAGAAGATCCATTAAGCTGAGCTGTGAAATCAAAAACCCATTTTTTAAACTTTGTAGCATACGATAAGTTTACTAATCCTCGATAACGGGAAGTTAGTGGTTTTTCAATCTGGTAATGCTCAGTGCCATCTGAATAAGTAGTCTGGGTATTATTGAAGCGAAAAGCTGCAAATATATCAAAGCCTGTAAAAGGCGTGACCGACAAATCTAGTTGTAATACATCGGCAAATGACCTTCCTTGTAAATTGTAAAAATAAACACTATTACTATTTCGCTCAATATCAACAACAGCTTGATTTTGAAACTCGGTATGAAAATAATCAAGGCTCAACGTTAGCTTTCTCTTCTCCCAAATAGGAATGTAATAAGTCAGGTTTCCACCATAATTCCAGGCACTCTCTATTTTCAAGTCGGCAATTCCATCCAAATACAGTTTTCGTGATGAGGCCATGACACCTATATTATCCGCTATGACATTAGGTGCTCGATAGCCCTTTCCTAAAGAACCACGAATAATGATATTATCACTAACATTGTATTTTAGATTAGTACGTGGAGTAAATAACCAGCCGTACCTGCTGTCATAATCGGCACGCGCTCCTAAAATCAATGCAAACTTTTCATGGGGAGAATAGGTATATTCTCCAAAAAGTCCAGGAACTACTTCCGTTCTGTTTAAAGCCGTTAGTGGAGTAAGATTAAATGGCAATAAATCCTGATACTGTGTTTTGAAGTTGTCGTATACAAAACTTCCACCAACGGTATATTTGTTTACTAAATTATCACCAATATGCGACGAGAACAGGATATTACTGTAAAATGAGTTTTGAGTTCCGTCGAAAGTTTTCTGACCAAATAATGAGCTTTGCTCGTAATGTGTAAAACTATTTACGATTCCTATGCTTTGCCCCTCTTTGTCACCTATAGGAAATCCGGTTTTATTCTCAACTGTAAAATTCTTATTCTCAATATTTGTAACATAATGCGCTCCGGAGTTTCCCAATGTTGTATGCAGGTTGTGATGTCCCCCTTCTCTGTCTTCATAGAGGAACTTAATGCCTGTTCGTGACTGAAGACCATTGGGATTCAAATAAAACCATCGGTTATAGACATTTACAAGTTCTGCTTTAGGCATATCCCTAAACCCATCTCCATTGTAGTCGTGAGCATTTTTATCGAGAGTTCCTGATATAAGCAAGCCAGTCCACAAGTTTTTTGCAACTTGTTTTGCAGCAGTTATATTACCCTCGTAACATCCAAACTGGTTGGCATAAAGATTTATAAATAAGGGTTCTGTGTTATTCGGTTTTTTATACTCCAAATTAATTTGCCCTGCCATCGATTCATATCCATTAACAACAGATGAAGCTCCTTTCGAAATTTGGATGGACTCCAACCAACTACCCGGGATATAACTCCAACCATAAGTAGAAGCCAACCCTCGAAGAGTTGGGATATTCTCACCTTGTAGTTGAGTATATATACCAGCCAAACCAAGTAACTGCACCTGTTTGGCCCCCGATATAGCATCACTAAATCCAACAGTTACAGTTGCACTATTTTCAAAACTTTCTGATAAATTACAACAAGCCAATTTTACCAGCCCAGTTTTATCAATCGTCTCAGTTTTCAGAACAGACACTTTCGATAGGATTGAATTCAGTTTATTTGCTGTAATTGTTACCAGTTGAAGATTCTGTCCTTGTTTCAAGGTAAATGCCGGCACATTACTTTGAGGATTATTAACCATAATTGTGTCAGAACTATAGCCTGTAAAAGTAGCAATCAAGCGTGACTCAACTGCATTTTCAAGGTTTAATGTAAATTTTCCGTCCCCAGCCGATTTGGCAAACGCCTTATTATTTGCGCAATACACATTCGCTCCTGACAACGGGATTTTGTGTCCATCTTTGTTCAATGTATAGACATAACCAACAATATTTTCGGCACAAATACTCTGTATACAAAACAGAAAAGCCCAAAGGAATAAATGTTGGTATTTCTTTAACCCAATATTTCCCATTATTGAATTACTCCAATCTATACCAAAACCAGTAGAATACTTCACCTTGAAACAACACCTAATCATTATTTAAATCTCTAATTTAAATCTATTACTATAAATTAACCTTTAGATTAATATACATATTTCGTCCTTTTCGGGGAATGTTATTCCAATCAGCATAAGTTGAATACTTTCTGTCCAGAAGATTCTCAACTCCAATTTTTACAGTGGGTGCAACATGACCGAATGTGAAATCATATCCTACCGACGCATTTACAATGAAATAGGCCGGAGTCAGATCTTCTCCATATTCAGCACTATACTTGGCTTGTTTAACTGCACCTTGCAAATCGATACCAGATGAAAACTTTTTATTCAAATATTCCACTGAAGTGGAATATGAAAATGGAGCTATCAACGGTAAAGGATTACTGCTATTGTCTTGTCCAAGGCTGTAAGCCAAATGATTCAGCCAGTGGAAATATTTCAGAAATATATATTTTGTATTTAGATTTACATTAAAAATTGATGCATGATTTAGGTTTTCATACACTTTCACTCCGGAAGCTCCAATGGTCATCGATGATAAACCGGCATTAGGCTTTCCAATAATGTAATTTGAAAAATAAAAATATGAGCCATCAAGGCTTATACTATACTTGGGTTTCGACACTGTGAAGGCTACATTTCCTTCAGCCGATGACTCATTTTTTAATTGTGGATCACCTATATATTCATAGTTATCAAAACTATTATATAAATAAAAACCATAAGCTTCGGTTGGTGATGGAGCCCTAGTTCCATATCCGGCACCTACTTTCAACTGAATATCCTTGAGGTAATGCGTATATTTTCCACTCACACTCCACAGACCACGATTTTGAAACTGAGTCATATCCGGATAATACATTTGCAAAGTGTTATAACCAAAAGTACTCTCCACACCATCTCGTTGGAAAGAAGCTTTTGTTGTCAATTGCAAGGTATTTTTTAAATCTATTACATATTTATCATCCAATGTAATACCGGAATTAAACGTCCTCACATCAGGCCAGGTGTACATAAACATCGGTTTATTGGCCGGATTGCTTGGATACATGGTCATCTCAGCCGATGACTGGTTGTAATATGAATCGTGACTGATCACAAAGTTGTGCTTTCCAAACCGTCCGTTTAGTGTCGAATAATATCCACCTGTTCGGCTTTTGCCGGGCATATCCATGTGCATAGCTACATTCGGTCGCTTGGTATCATCCATTATATGCGTTATATTATTGTAATACAACTTTGTTTCCCAATTTGAGAAAACATTCGAAATATTCTCCTGCTTGTAACTCAGCGAAGTAATCAATCCTTTAGCTGTTTTCACATCCATGGTCAAAGCAGGATACCCCACATTAGAAGCAACATCATATATTACTGTTCCCTCAATGCTCTTTTGGGCCGACAAACGATACCCCAGATTTGTAAACAGGTTCAACTTTTCGAATTGTGAGAAATTGACGGTGCTATTACCACCGGCTTTGTAATTATCACTTTTCCTGTAGAAAATCCCTGCATTAGTATAAAACTTTAAACTGGAGTAACCTACACCTGAACCAATAACCCGATAATTTCCATTTGTTTCATAAGCTGAATTCAAGGTTATATTCAGTTTTGGGGCATGAAATCCGGCTTTTTGAAGTTTCAAATCCAAACCTCCACCAATACTGTTTGTGCTGTGAAGATTTCCGGACAAACCTGAGCCAACATGTATATTATCCAGGTTCAGAATTTCAACATAGGATGTAACGGGATCCATTTTATCAGTACAAGCACAAAAGATCTTCATACCGTCAATAGTGACGGAGATTCTTTCGGTTGCCATATTATTGATAACAGGTTCCCAAGCATATCCCCCACGTTTAATCAGATTCACTTTGTTCAATTTCTGCATGTATTCATCAACAGTTGAAAGTGGTTTGGACTCATTAATTGAGTCCAAACCACTTTTCCCCGTTACCACCACTTCTTTTAGTTGCAGATTCCGAAAAGAATCAGCAGTATTTTGAGAAAAGGTAAGCAGGCTGAAACCAAAACAAATTCCTATAAATAGAATTGTTTTTGTCATTGTTTTTTTAAAATTCCAGTTCGAAATAGCTGCTACTTGCAGTAGTTGTTCCTGTTATTGATTCTCCTTTTTGTATTACATTGCTTGCATCGCGGACAATAAGATTTATTTTCCAATATCCGGTCATCGTCAAGTTCAACTTACCTTTATATAGTCCGGTTGTCGAATCATACGTCAGATTCACATTGCTTGGCGAAGTATGATTTTCCATATCAGGCATACGTGGATCTATTTCAACTGTATAATTGGAAACAGGAGTAAATGTATACATGTCCACTTTTTTGTAGAGATATGCAGTTATATCATTCGTGCCTACTTTAGGTGATTTAGGCTCTACTAAGGCCAGAAAATAACTTGTATTATCTACACCCTTAAAGCTTTTATAATGAACTCGTCCAACAGCACTATTTACAGTTATTTGACTGCTGGCTTTTACAATTGTATCTTTACCATTTGTATAATTGTAGGCTATCTCCCAATATTCAGTTGCATTACTAGCCATTATAAAAATAAAATAGCCTTTATAAAGAGTTTTAGTGCCACTTACTTTTGTTATTGATGAATATGGGCAAGCATGACTCATCATTGCCATATGCATCAGCGGGTTCCATGATAGTGTGGCATCTTCTATATACTTGCCTGTCGTTTTATTTTTCAACTGAATATAAACTTCATTATATCCCACAGCCAAATTTCCAGTATCTTTTTTATATACAGAAAATGTATAATCACCTTGTGTAAATTCCTGTAATTTGTTGAAACCGGATACTTCTTCCTCCGGAGTTACAACTTTCACATCGTCCTTCTCACAGGAAGTGAATAAAACCGTTAATGCTATTATTGTAAAAAATATATAGTTGTATTTTTTTCTTGATCTCATTTTGAAATAATTGTTTGAAAGAACGCTCTATGCTATTTTCATATTAGTTCTATTAGTTTTTGTATACCCTATAAAAATAAATTTTTCACACCGATAATGGATGTAAAAAATTTGCTCGTAAAAGAATGAACGAATTTACGTACTGCAAACAGTCTGTTAATTATGCACAACTTACGAATGTCTGATTTAAAAGCAATCAAGACAGTTGTTTCGGTGGAACAAAAACATCAGATGCAGCCTTTGAAGCAATAGCTGGTTCTGAACTAAAAAAGAGAAGCTTAGTTATTTCATTATTATCTAACTCTACAGTGTCGAATATCACAAACTCGTTAATCTCAAATGTCTGAGCCTTTTTGTTGTTATTCGTATTATTTCCATTCGAATTTTCATTTTCTCCAGCCAATTTTAGTTGTTTTTTCAGAAAACACTTTCCCTGGCAACAGTTATTTTTTACATCTTTTTTTACACAAACATTCTTTGCAATATAACCTTTAAAAAGGCCATATTCAATGTATGGTATTTGGTATCTACAGATACTAAACAACATAACGATAAGAAGGAATATTGCAAAAAAGCGATACTTGTGCATTTTATTTATAAAATTGAGAACGGATTTGTCAACGACTAGACGTTGGTATTTTTAAATCGATTATTGTGTGTAAATTACAGTTTCTGTGATTTACACACAATAATGAAATTAGAGTTTAGTACCTTTATATTTCATTTTGATAAGCAAATGCAAAGTTACAGCAAAGCCCAATTACTCAGAATACCTTATTTTGGGCATTTCTAATACCCATATTTAGGTATAACTTTTAAAAAGATAATGTTGATTTAGCTGAATTTTTATATTAAATATCCATTTCAAATCGGATTAATAAAAACAGCCGATAAAGAAGTATATTCCAAATCGGCTGTACTTTTCATATATTTATAAATCTACATTGCACAACATACACAGGAGCATTTTACCAGTCACAGAAGTGCTAATACTAACTTTTGCATATAAATGAACATATTGAATGAATTAAATGAACACAAAAACAACTTTATATCGTCGCCAATGCCTGTTCAATATCCGCTTTGATATCTTCGATATTTTCGATACCGACAGATATACGTAGTAAGCCACGTTCAACCCCCGAGGCTTTTTGTTCTTCAGGCGACAATTGTTCGTGAGTCGTTGCTGCCGGATGAATAATCAGCGATTTGGCATCACCCACATTGGCCAGATGGCTTAATAATTTCACGCTATCGATCAACTTGTCGGCATTATCCGAATCGCCCTTTACCTTGAAAGTAAGCACAGCACCCGGTCCTTTAGGGAAATATTGTTTTGCCAGTTTATAGTACCTGCTGCTCTTCAATCCGGGATAATTCACATACTCAATCTTGGGATGTTTCTCCAGCCATTCGGCCAATGCCTGAGTGTTTTGTACGTGCCGTTCCAAACGTAAAGAGAGTGTTTCAAGTCCCTGAACCAATAAAAATGAATTAAAAGGGCTGATGGTGTTTCCCCAGTCGCGAAGACCTTCCACCCGGGCACGAATATTAAAAGCTATATTTCCAAAAGGACCGTTTGTTCCAAACACATCCCAGAATACTAACCCATGATAACTGTCTGATGGCTGAGTAAATGCAGGAAATTTTCCGTTGCCCCAATTGAATGTGCCGCTATCCACAATGATACCACCAATAGAGGTACCATGACCACCAATCCATTTGGTTGCCGATTCTACCACCACCGAAGCACCATGCTCAATAGGGCGGAAAAGAAATCCACCAGCACCAAAAGTATTGTCGACAATAAGTGGAATATCATAGGTTTTGGCTACTGCAGCAATGGCATCAAAATCGGGCACATTGAGTTCCGGATTACCGATGGTTTCCAGATAAATAGCTTTTGTATTGCCGTCAATGAGTTTTTCAAATTCAGAAGGATCATCGTTTGGAGTAAAGCGTACTTCAATACCCAGACGTTTGAACTGAGATTTAAACTGATTATACGTTCCGCCATATAAGTGCGAAGTGGATACAAAGTTATCGCCCACTTGCAGTATATTATTAAGCGCGATGAATTGAGCGGACTGTCCGGAGGAGGTAGCTAATCCGCTTACGCCACCTTCCAATGCAGCAACGCGCTTTTCAAACACGTCTGTCGTAGGGTTTTGTAAGCGGGTATAGATATTCCCAAATTTACGTAGCCCGAAAAGATCCGCACCGTCTTTTGCATCGTCGAACACGTAAGAAGATGTTTGATAAATAGGCAATGCACGGGCATGAGTGGTTCCGTCTACTACCTGACCTGCATGCACTTGCAGCGTCTCAAATTTTAATTCATTTGCAGCCATAGTTTCTTGATGATTTAATGATTTATTACTCTGTTTATTGGGTTTTAGATTCAATACTTTTGCCAATGCTTTTTGAAAGGTGATAGAAAAACCAGCCATATCGTTATGTTTTTTGTGACATGAGTAAAAACTCTTGTCTGATTAATATGTATATTAAGTTGAAATTACTGTCAAAATTTGAAATTCCTGTTTTTAAAATTAACCATCATTTCCCTGCAACTCACATGGCAGGGAAAGATGGATAATTAAACAATAAAACTAAAAACCTTTCAGAACGCTAACTCCAACTTAAAAGGTCTTATTATCGACCTATCGGTTGTTGTTATCATTCGCTGCTTACCCGCGATTCACATCGAAAGCAATACATTAGTTCTAACAAATTATAAAAAAGAGACTATACACTTGGTTTAATTACTTGAATTTCCTATTTGTTGTTTTTCCGCGATTCACATCGAAGAAAAACAAGAAAATAAGCATAATTAAACTTCAAAAATTGTATGGTCAATACGTAAATAAATTTAAACAACAAATTACTATTATCCTAACTAAATAAAATTTTACACTAAACAATTGTAATGAACAGTCATTGAATGCTACTCAATATGACATATAAAAAACGCAGCCGATCTAGTTATACTTGACCGGCTGCGTTTTTGTTTATTTGTAAATTTATTTTACGAATATGTACAAGCGTCTTGACCAATCATTGAAATGATAATGACAGCAACACATATACATGTACATAAATAATGAGTTCATAAGATATAATTTACAAGATGTTTTTAATTTGATCAGATTCCTATTGATTAAGTCCTTGAATATGGAAACTGATAAAATTACTTTTTGTTTGTTTTTCGATAATGCAAAGATAAGGGGTCTTTACTTCATGTGAAATACCCATTTTAGGGTATATTTAAGTAAAATTCGTCCTTAAGACTAAATATTTTGTTTAATCATTCGATAAATTTCAATACTATTTAATTTTTTTCTCAAAATCAGTTGCCGGTTTGAATGCAGGTAGTTTGTGAGCGGGAACAATCACATATGTATTTTGAGAAATATTACGAGCTTTTTTCTCAGCTCTTCGCTTAATGATAAAACTACCAAATCCTCTCAGATAAACATTCTCATCTCTAGATAAAGAGCGTTTTACAGTTTTCATAAAAGACTCAACAATGGGTAGTACAATTGATTCATCTACCTCATTTATTTTTGCTATTTTAGTTATAAGTTCTGCTTTTGTCATTTTAGTAAATTAAAATAGATTATTTATTTTAAAAATCTAATTATTTAAAGGCCATTCTATTGCCGGCCAGTTAGCTGAATTATCTTTCTTGTTTAGAACTTCGGGAATTGGAGTGCCTATACAACCACTTGGCATCTGTATATGCAATAATGCAGCTAATGTAGCAGAAATGTCAGTCATTTGAATTATTCTATTAGTTACGCCATGTGGTATGTTCCAACCCATAAAAACCAATGGAATATGAGTGTCGTATGGATTCCAGACAGTATGTGTTGTTCCTTTTTTTGAATTGCCAGGAAGCCAACCCGGCAAAGGCACAATAAGTACACTACCACTTCGATGATAATTATAACCATTTATCATCATTTCTTTTAGTGGAGTAGGAATAGATGCTTCCGATATTTTATCTTGATCTACAGCGTATTGAATGCCATCTTGTTGCTGCAGATAATTAACTGTAAAAGTTTTTATCTTTTCATAATCCAAATGCAGACTGTCTATTCTAACTTTATCAAATACTACCTGAAAGTTATCAATAGTAAATAGTAACTTTTCCTTTCCAAATTGTTTATTTAAACCGTCTTCGAGATTTTTTGCAAGACTGTTAGAAAGCAAGCCTGTTGGCATTTTATATTCTTTCATAAACCCTTCAGCATGTGCTGCTCCATGATCGGCAGTGAGAAATAGCAAATAATTATCTTTACCTACTTTCTTATCCAAATAGGAAAAAAAATCAGCTAAATCTTTATCTAATCGCAAATAAATGTCTTCAATTTCAATAGCATTTGGACCTACTAAATGCCCTGAATAGTCAGTTGATGCACAGTTGACTGAAATAAAATCAGTCGTATTCTCTTGTCCTAATTTGTACCCATCGATAGCAGTTTGTGCAAATTGAAGCGTCAGCGTATTCCCAAAAGGCATTTGGCGTAATGCTCCATGATCTGCAGCATAAGCTTTTTGTGCATCATACGGAAAAACAGAGTTTGTAGTACCTTTCATTGCACCTTCCCACGACACATTATCAGCTGTACTTTCGGAATATTCTTCAATAGGCAATAAAGTGTTCCAACCTTTCGAAAGGAGTTTGTCAACTGGCTTCGAATCATTAAAATCAATTGCCCATTGTGGTAATGTTTTTAAGTAGTAAGTGCTGGAAATAAACTTTCCGGAGGCATCGTCAATCCAAAATGCTGCCGTGGGATTATGTCCTGCAGGTAAAATTGCAGCTCTATCTTTTAACGACACGCCTACTACTTTGGATTGAAAGTTAGTTGCTAAACGTAATTCATCCGTTATGGTGGTAGCCAATAGATAGTGAGGCGACATCTTACCTGATTTACCTTCAACCCCTACAGTTTGTACGGTTGAATCATCTGTACAATAGATAGACTTGCCTGTTTTGGTGTCTATCCATTCATTTCCGGCAATACCGTGAATAGAAGGCACAGAACCTGTAAAAATGGTGGTATGACCTATTGCAGTTACTGTTGGAATGTAGTTAATCATCGAGTTTTCGCAAGAAAAACCTTCATTTAGAAGACGCTTAAATCCGCCTGTCTTGTACTTATTGTAATAACGATAAAGATAATCCCAACGCATTTGATCAACAATGATACCAACTACTAGTTTAGGACGCTCAATTTCAGAGTGGTTTTTGTTGCTCTTTTGAGCAACAATTATGTTACATATTATTATACATAAAAGAGTAATAGTTACTGATTTTCTCATTTGTTTTTTTAATTTTTATGACTTAATATTTGCAAAGAGAAACCAAGCTAGTACCAAGGTAAATACGATATTAAAAGTTTGTGCAATGATGAATGTCCATGCCGGACGACCATTACCGGTTTTAAGGAGTACCGAGAAATCGGTTTCGAGTCCAATACTTACAAATGCCAGCGCAAAGAATGCTGTTTGAATACCCTTTAAATAATCTTTTGTTTGCGAGATAGTTTCAGGACTTACAACGAATGAATAAAGCAATGAAGCAAGAATAAATCCCAGTACAAATTTTGGGAAGCGCTCCCAAATCAGTTTGAAATTTACCTTTTGTTTTTCGGTAGTATCACCTACTTTTTTGTTCTTAAATGCCCAAAAAACAGAAATTCCTACCGCAGCAAATCCAATTAAAACGTTTTGCGAAAACTTTACAATGGTAGAATACTTCAGAGCTGTTTCGCCTAAGATACTACCCGCTGCAACTACTGCACCACTGGTATCAATTGTACCGCCCAGCCATGCACCTGCT
>OCZT010001540.1_pt1 | contig 23884 bp, 17 predicted proteins | sample 1539031 | NCBI WGS metagenome assembly OCZT01 (sample SAMEA3539308, study PRJEB22396) | soil metagenome | biome: tundra; feature: field; material: soil | place: USA | collected 2010-05 | depth 0.15 m | reverse complement strand
TGAAAGTTTCCGGGCGCGAGAGGGTCAACCGGGGCGACACGGCCACGACCGACCGCGCGCGGACGTTAGCCCTAACACTCGGCGCTGACTAGATTTGCCGATATGCAAGCCGCCGAGATCCGCCGCCGCTTCCTCGACTACTTCGCGCGCCAGAACCACGCCGTCCGTCCCAGTTCGTCGCTCGTTCCCGGCGACGATCCCACCCTGCTGTTCACCAACGCGGGGATGGTGCAGTTCAAGAAGATATTCCTCGGCCACGAACCTCCGCCCGACGGCAATCGCCGCGCGACCACGAGCCAGAAATGCGTGCGCGCCGGCGGAAAGCACAACGACCTCGAGCAGGTCGGCCACACCGCGCGCCATCACACGTTCTTCGAGATGCTCGGCAATTTTTCCTTCGGCGACTACTTCAAGGCCGAGGCGATCCGCTTCGCCTGGGAGTTCGTCACCGAAGAGCTGCGAATTCCGAAGGAGCATCTGCGCGTCTCGGTCTTCCACGAGGATCGCGAGGCGCGCGATCTCTGGAAGAAGATCGCGCTGCTGCCGGATTCCCGCATCTACGGCCTCGGCGCCGCCGACAACTTCTGGCAGATGGCCGACACCGGCCCCTGCGGCCCGTGCACCGAGATCTACGTCGATCTCGCGCACCTCGCGAAGGACTTCACGTTCCCCGCGGGCGCAAAGGGCGAGTGGACCGACACGACGCGCACCGAGTTCTCGACCGACGCCTTCGTCGAGGGCGCCGAGGCCGGCCGCTTCCTCGAGATCTGGAACCTCGTCTTCATGCAGTTCGACCGGCAGGCGAACGGCGAGATGATCCCGCTCCCCAAGCCGAGCGTCGACACGGGCGCCGGGCTCGAGCGAATCGCCGCCGTGATGCAGGGCGTCTCGAACAACTACCACACCGACCTCTTCATGCCGTTCATCGCGACGGTCGAGAAGGTCGTGGGCATCAAGTACGACTACGCGGAGGAGCGCTCGGCGGGCTTCCGCGTGATCGCCGATCACGCGCGCGCCGTCGCGTTTCTCCTCGCGGACGGCGTCTTTCCGAGCAACGATGGCCGCGGCTACGTCCTTCGCCGCATCCTTCGCCGCGCGGTGCGTCATGCGTGGCTGCTCGGCCGTCGTGAGCCGACGCTCGTGTACGTCGTCGAAAAAGTCATAGAGCAAATGAGGGACGTGTTCCCCGAACTGCACATCCGCAAGCAGCACATCCTCGACACGACCCGCGCCGAGGAGGAGCGATTCCTCGCGACGATTGACGGCGGCATGGCCCGCTTCGACGAGCTCGCGCCGCTCGCGGGCACGGCGCACGGCTCGGGAATTCGCGGCACGATTTCGGGCGAAGACACCTTTCGCCTCTACGACACCTTCGGCTTCCCGATCGACCTCACGGAGCTGATGGCCCGCGAGCGCGGCTACACGGTGGACATCGCGGGCTTCGAGGTCGCCCTCGCCGGCCAGCGCAAGCAGTCGCAGGACGAGCGGAAGTCGCGCCGAATTGCGGTGGTCGTGGACGACCTCGCGGACGCCGACAAGTGGGAGCGCCACGCGTCGCACACGGGCATGGGCGCGCAGCGTTTCGTCGGCTACGACACCGTCGACGTGGAGACGCACGTGGTGGCCGTGCGCCGGCTCGGCGATTCGCGCGTCGCGGTGATTCTTCGCGACACGCCGTTCTACGCCGAATCCGGCGGCCAGGTCTCGGATAGCGGCGAAATAGTCGGTACGGGAAATGGCGGGTGGCGCGTGGCCGTCGACGACGTGAAGAAAGTCGACGGCCGCACGGCCGCGCTCGGGACGCTCGCCGGCGAGATCGAGCTCGGCAACGTGATCGCGCGCGTTTCGCCCGCGCGCCGCCGCGACATCACGCGCAATCACACGGCCACGCACCTCCTGCACGCCGCGCTCCGCCGCGTGCTCGGCGAGCACGTCCACCAGGCCGGATCGGTTGTCGAGCCGGATCGTCTCCGGTTCGACTTCACGCACCACGGCCCGCTCACGCCGGCGCAGCTCGAGCACGTCGAGCGCTGGGTGAACGAGGGCATCTGGCAGAACACGGAAGTTTGCACCACCGAGAAGAAATACGCCGACGCGGTTTCGCAGGGCGCGATGGCGCTCTTCGGCGAGAAGTACGGCGACGTCGTGCGTGTGGTGGAGATTCCGCTGCGTTCCACCGAGCTGTGCGGCGGCACGCACGTGCAGAACACGGGGCACATCCTGATGTTCCGCATCGTCTCGGAGAGCGGCGTGTCCGCGGGTGTGCGGCGCATTGCCGCGGTCACGGGCCCGAAGGCGTACCAGCTGCTGCGCGACCGCGAGAAGACGCTCGAGGCGATAGGTGAGCGCCTCAAGGTGAACTTTCACGCCGTCACGGCCGACGTGCTCGAGAAGAAGCTCGATCATTTGATCGGCGAGAAGAAGGCGCTGGAGAAGAAGCTCGACGAGGCGCTGAAGAGCGGCGGTGGCGGCGGCGCGTGGGACGTGCTCGCGACAGCGGAGAAGGTAGGCGCACATACTCTTGTCGCGCGCAACGTGAAGGCGCTGGACGTGAAGGAACTGCAGGCGCTCGGCGACAGCGTTCGCGAGGCGATCGGCAGCGGCGCGGCGGTGCTCGGCGCGGCATTCGATGACGGCAGGGCGACGTTGCTCATCGTCGTCAGCGATGAGCTGCGCGAGAAGGGCGTATCGGCGAACGATCTGGTGAAGGCGTTCGGCGCGAAGACCGGTGCGCGAGGGGGAGGGAAGCCGCACATGGCGCAGGCGGGGTTGGCGGCGGGGGAGCTGGAGGCGGCGATTGCGACGGCGGCGGAGATCACGCGGGGGGCGCTAGAGGTGCTTGACAAGTAGCCAATAAATGGCGCATGATATGGTGAGTAGACGGCTCAGAACAGCAAGTCGATGGCGCCAACGGACTTAACGGCTAGTGACTGAGGAACTATGACATCATCGTGGATCGGCTCGCGGCGGAGCTTGAAGGCAGCGATTGCGCTCCTCGCCATTTGTGCCTTTTTCGTACCGGTTCGTCCGGTTCAGGCAGCCGCCATTGCGTCGGTAGCGGCCGGCGATCTCACACAAGCCCAATACCTCGAGCTGCTGGCCACGGCGAGCGCCGGCAAATCGGCATTGCCCGCGCGGCCTTCGTTGGCCGCCTACATGAAGTGGGCGGCGGATCGCGGAATTCAGCCCGACGGCGGCTGGAAGCCTGATGCTCAGCTGACGCGCGACGTCTACGCGCAGACCTTGGCGCAGCTCTATGGCGTACGCGTGACCACGGACCCTGCTCGTGCGCTGAAGGACGTTGGCGTGATCGTGCCGTCGGCTGCGACAGTGACGCGCGCGGCGGTCCTTCGGGAGCTCAACGACTTCGGGTTCGAGTCGCAGACGGCCTTGGCCGCCCGGCACCCCGCCACGCCGATCGACCACGATCCCAAGGTGGTCGTTTGCCACAACGGGCACGACGAGCAGATCTCGCGGTCGGCCTTCTCGAACCGTCAGCAGCACGGCGATTACCTGGGTTCCTGCTCGAAAGGCGGCCACGGCCGGGACTGAGTAGCGCGCGTCCTTTCCGAAGTGAGATCCGGCGGGTAATGCGCTCGCTGTCGTGAAGAAGCTTCTCGACGGCGCGTTGCTCGCCGGTTTGGCGCTGTGCCTGGTCTACGCCACTGTCGCGTTCGGCGCAGTCTCGACCGAGTACGCGGCGCCGCTCTACGCGCTGGCTTCGGCGCTCGCCATTCTGTGGGCGGTCAAGCTCCTGCTCTCGAAAGAGGCTGTGTGGGTCCGCTCTCCCATGCATTGGGCCGTGGCGGCATTCGCGCTCTACGCCACGGCGCGTTACCTCACGTCGCCGATCGAGTACGACTCGCGCATCGAGCTGTTTCACGTCGGCCTCTACACACTGATCTACTTCCTCGTCGCCTCCAACTTCTGGCGGCAGCGCGACCGTTCTATCGTCGTGGTGGTGCTGATGGTGCTGGCCGTGGCGGAAGCCGCGTATGGCCTATCGCAGTTCGGCAGCGGTGGCGCAGATACGGTGCTGAACGCGGACCGGCCCGAACAGTACCACGGGCGCGCCAGCGGCACGTACATCTGCCCCAACCACTTTGCCGGATTTCTCGAGATCGTGCTCGGCCTCCTGCTCGCGCGCATCGCCATCCATCGTTCCGCGGCAAGTTCGGCGACTCGCAGAGTAGTCGGGAAGACGCTCGAAATCGCGGTTGGTCTGGTCGTCGTTGCGGGCATCGTCACGTCGCTTTCGCGCGGCGGCTGGGTTGCCGCGATTGCCGGATTCGTCTTCTTCGTCTTGTGGGCGTGGCGTGCGCGCGCGATCCAGCCCCGCGTCGCTGCGGGAGTGCTCGCAGTCCTCGTCCTGCTGGTCGGCTCCGCGCTGGCCGTGCCTTCCGTCCGCGAGCGGCTCGCGCAGACCGTCGTGATCGGCGCGAGCAACAAGACCGTGGACGTGAAGGACGCGACGCTTGCCGGCCGCACTCCCATGTGGGAGGCGACGCTGAAGATGATCCCCGATCATCCGATTTTCGGGACCGGCCCGCTCACCTGGGAGTGGTTCCACCTGAAGTACCGCGATCCGCGACTGCAGGCGCGTCCGAAGTACACGCACGAGGATGTGCTGCAACTGATTTCCGATTATGGATTGGTGGGGTTGGCCTTGGTCATCGCGATGCTTGGCTGTTTCTTCTGGCATGCGATGCGGATGTCCGGTCGCGCGCACTCTCCCGGCCAGCGCGCGTTTGCGGTTGGCAGCGCGGTGGCGGTGGCCACCATAGTGGTCCACTCGTTCGTGGACTTCAACATGCACATTCCCGCGAATGCGCTACTCGTCGTGACGTTGATGGGACTCACGGTCGCGATGGACGGCGGCAGCGCCGGAGGACGGCGGCTCGAGATGAAACGGGCGCCGCGAATCGCGCTCGCTGCATCGATCGTCGTGCTCGTTGCCGTGAGCCTGCGCTTCGGCATTCCGACGGTACAAGCAAGCCGCGCCGATACCTGGGGCAACGCCTACAAGGAGGTTCTCGACTGGGATCAAGCGCTGGATTCCTACCAGCGGGCGATTGCCGCGGATCCGAAGTTCCCCGAGCCGTACGCGAAGATCGGTGACGTCTACCGCTCGCGCAGCGCGTTGGCTGGCGCGACAACCGAAGAGCATGCGTCCAAGCGGGAACTCGCGCAGCATGCGATCGCGGCGTACGAACAGTCGCTGCGACTCAATGAGTACCAATCCGAAGTGATGTTGCGGCTGGCCTCCGCGTTCGAACTTGCCGGCGACGACAGCAGCGCCTTGAGAACCTACAAGCGCGCGTTGGCGGTTGATCCGAACAACGCGTTCAACTATCTGCGTCTCGCCATCTTCTACCGGCGGCTCGGGGCAGAGCAGTTAGCGGTTGAAGCGTTCGCGCGGTCCAGCCAACTGGGCGAGAGCGATCAAATCTCCGTGATCAACATCGAGGACATCCGCCGCAGCGTACAGCCGAGGTAGGTCTGCGCTCGCCGCTCGCGCGCCCGCCGCGAGGAATGTCGGCAAATCCCTTACAAAGCACCGGGCCGCGTCACACTCGCGTCATTTCGGCAGGCGAAACGCGCTCACGTGTGCGAAGAACGCAGTCACCTCGTGATTGCGAAGGCACCTCTGGCTCGTCTATAGGGTACGAAAAGGTACGCTGCTCAGAGCACAGCCGTCCAAAGACGGCGTCGCAGAGTTACGGGGCTAACGCGGAGATCCGCCATGCCAGCCGAGCCGCCAGCGATTCCGACAGTTCTTTAGTCGGGCTGGTGGCTTTTTGTTTTCCGGTCACACGGTGAACAACGGTTTCCCGGGGGCATGCGCGATGTCGGACCTCTCAGAGCGACTCAAGAAAGCTGGCATGAGCCGAGCCGGTCGATTGGTTCGGCTGGTGGCCGTGGTCGTTCTGGCGGTCACCTGTGGACGGAGCGACAGCAGCGTTTTGCTCGGACCCGTCGTGAATCCGCTCGATCAAGCGATGGTCCAGCTCGCGCCTCAGGCAGTAACGCTCTCGAGTGGCGGCTCCTACCAGTTCGAAGCCGTCGCTATCCTCCCCGACAACAGCCAGATCGTTCCCGATGTCATCTGGACGGCAACGGGCGGGACGATAAGTGCGACCGGTCTGTTCACGGCTGGCACAGCGCCAGGGACCTATCAGGTCTCTGCGCAGATCAGAAATCACCGGCGGTCAGGGTCTGCACCCGTGACAGTGGCACCAGTGACGTTGACCGTACTAACACTGAGCCCTTCGACCACTACTCTGGCCTCGGGGGCAAGTCAGCAGTTCACGGTCGCAGGGATTTGGAGTGACGGCACCACGTCGGCGCCAGCCGTGATGTATTCAGCGGCCGGCGGGACGATCTCCGCGAGTGGACTGTACACCGCGGGCACGACGCCGGGCACCTTCCGCGTCGTCGCGACCCAGCAGGGTGGAACCAAAGTGGACACGGCCGTTGTGACAATCACAGCCGCACCGCCTACACTCACGCAGATGGTGCTAAGTCCCGCCGCGCTGTCGTTGACGACCGGGAGCACGGGTCAGTTCAGCGTGACGGGAACGTGGAGTGACGGCACGACGACTGCGCCCGCGGTGACTTACTCGGCGACAGGTGGATCGATTAGTGCGAGCGGACTGTACACCGCCGGGACGACACCGGGCAGCTTCCGCGTCATCGCTTCGCGGCAGGGCGGAACGAAGGTGGATTCGGCTGTGGTGACAATCACGGCCTTGCCACCCACGCTGACACAGATGGTGCTGAACCCGGCATCGCTCTCGTTGGCAGTCGGCGCCACCGGTCAGTTCAGTGTGACGGGAACGTGGAGCGACGGCACGTCGACGGCGCCGGCCGTGACCTACTCGGCGACGGGCGGGACGATCACGCCTACAGGACTGTACACAGCGGGCACGACGGCGGGCACATTCCGCGTCATCGCAACGCAGCAGGGCGGGACCAAAGTGGATACGGCCGCAGTGACGATCATCGCTCTGCCGGCCACGTTGACGCAAATGGTGCTGAGTCCCGCCTCGCTCTCGCTGGCGACAGGGGCCACCGGCCAGTTCAGCGTGACCGGAACGTGGAGCGACGGCACGACGACTGCGCCCGCGGTGACCTACTCGGCGACAGGTGGATCGATTAACGCGAACGGACTCTACACGGCCGGTGCCACCGCCGGGACATACCGAGTGATCGCGATGCAACAAGGCGGAGCGCGCGCTGACACTTCGACGGTAGTGGTAGCTCCGGCCAACACGTCCCTGCTGACGTTCCTCGACCGGGCCTTCTATACACAAGGACAGTACGGCGCCTACGCGAGCCCCTGGTCGACGGTCTATGACAGCACCCTTAAGCGGGGCATTGATTACAGCGACTCCATCATCGTCAACCCGCGCACATTCACGGATTCGTCTATCATCGGGTGGCGATGGCCGAACCGTTCGAGCACAGCGACTGGGGTATGGGGCTACATGTCTGTCTGGTTCGGGAACTACGACGGAGGCGAACCGGCCGTGCAGGTGACCCCGCGCCAAGTCAAGAACATCACTACTCTCCGACAGGACTTCTCACTGTCGCCCATCAGTTCTGGGGGCTTCAACATCCTGAACGAGTTCTACTTGACGTCCCAGGCAGGGAATTCAGCGGCGAAGGTCATCGAGATCGGATATTTTCTGCATTCCTCGACGGAAGCGAGTACCTTCTTCTCGACGGGACAGCCAATCGGGAGCTACCTGGATGCGTCGGGGCAGATGTGGGATGCGCGCATTCAGGGCACGTTCTGCATGCTGATACCGAGAGCAGGAACGGATGTCCTTACCGGGTCGATCGATGTCAAAGCAATGCTCGCGTTTCTCACGACAAAAGGGGTCATCACTGGTAACGAGTGGTTCAACGGTATCGCCTTGGGGGTGGAACCGGTGAGTGGCTCGGGGGAGCTCCGCATCGGACGCTGGTCCGTGACGTATGACTAACCCGGATCCTCGTTGTCGCCCGCAATGCGCCGATGCTGGATACGGAGTCATGTCTCACACCACCATCGTGGTCGGTGGGATCGCGACCGCCCGCCTGAGCCGCACCGAGCTGGCCGCTCGGATGGCGCTCGATAGTCAGTGCGCGCGAACGGGCCTGTTGAAGTATCCCAGAGTCGTCTCGTCTTCCAACGGTTTCGTGATCGCCGCGTACCACCGACGCGGTGCACTGCACGACGCACTGCAACAGGCCGACATCATCGACGCCGACGGTATGCCCCTCGTCGTGGCGTCGCGACTGTTCTGCGAGCGACCGCTCGCGGAGCGAGTCGCGACTACTGATTTCGTTCACGACGCAGCCGAGGTTGCGGTCCGAGACGGGTTGAACTTCTACTTCCTAGGCGCGAAGCCAGGCGTGGCGGAAAACGCGGCCGACAATCTCCGCCGGCTACACCCGGGGCTGAGCGTCGTCGGCGTCCGGCACGGCTACTTCAGCGAATCCGAAGTGCCCGGGATCTGCGAGGAAATCCGCGCGAGCCGCGCAGACGTGCTGTGGGTCGGGCTCGGGAGCCCACGGCAAGAGACGTTCGCCGTCGACAACCGGGAACATCTGCGCGGGCTCGCATGGATCCGCACTTGCGGCGGACTGTTTGATCACTATGACGGAACGTCGCGGCGTGCGCCGGCGTGGATGCAGACCGCGGGGCTCGAATGGCTGTTCAGGGCGAGCCGTGAGCCGGTTCGGCTCGGAATACGCTATCTCTGGACGAACCCGATCGCGGTCTACCACCTCGTGACGAATACGCACGACTGATGCTGCGACGCCGCACGCGCCGAGTGGAACAATTCGGCGACTGGTCACCTGCGGGACGCCGGGCCGTCCGGCGGTCCGATGGGAAGTGACATCGTGGAGCGACCAGTGGTGTTCCTAGTGTCGCATTCGTCGCCGGGAGGTGTTCAGGAGCTTTGGATCAGCCTTGCCACGAGTCTAAAGGAGAGAGGATTCGCGACGCAACTCGTGGCGCTATATCCGCACAGCCACGCCGACGGGACTTCCGCGCGCGACGAGCGCTGGACGTTTCTCGTAGATCGCCGCCCGTCGTCCATCCCGACGGCCTTGGGCCTCCTCACCGCGCTCGTCCGCCTGTTTCGGCGGGAACGGCCGGCCGTCGTGCTCTCGGCGATGCCGGCGGCGAACGTGGCCGCCGCCGCCTTGAGCTGGCTCTCGCGAGCCGGCACGCCGGTCATCATCTCACACCACTCACCTGTTGATGCCTACAACCGGCTGCTCGACGCGATTGATAGCCTGACCGGTTCTCTGGCGAACGTGGCGCGCGTTGTCTGCGTCTCGCAGGCAGTCTCTCATTCGCTCGAGCGCAAGCCGGCCCCTTACGCCGCGAAGCGCTGCGTCGTGTTGAATGCGCTGCCCCCAGATGTGGAAATGCGCCTCTCCGCACTTGCCGATGCGCGGCGCCGACGTCCGACGGGCCGCGTGGTGGTCGCGGCCGGGCGTCTCTCGGAGGAGAAGAACTACGCGTTCCTACTGCGAGCGACCGCTCTGCTGCCCGACGTCGAGGTCCGGATAGTCGGCGATGGGCCGGACCGGTCGATGCTGGAGGCGCTCGCCCGGAGGCTCGGCGTGACCGATCGCGTCGAGTTTCTCGGGAACCGGACGCGGACCGAGACGCTTGAGTTGCTAGCCCGCGGCGACGTGTTCGTACAGCCTAGTCTCTACGAGGGCCACAGCCTCGCCCTGCTCGAGGCGGCGGGGCTCGGCCTTCCCCTCGTCGTGTCACGCGTCCCCGCCCAGGTCGAGGGCGTGACGGCGAGCGACGGCTCGCAGTGCGGCATTACCGTCGAGCTAGGGGACGACGCCGGATTCGCGAGCGCGATCCGGACCTTCCTGGACGATCCCGGAGTTTACAAGACGTGGGCCGCGCGCGCGCGTCACCTCTCGGCGGCGAACAGCTACGGGCGGATGGTCGTCGCCTATTCGGAGTTGATCACGGAGATCGCGATGTGCTAACTGAGCCGGCCGCCGGTGACCGAGGCCCGCGTTAGGCATCGATCGGTCGTCAGTCGCCACTTGAGAGGGTCACGGAGGCGAGAGGCTTGTCCGGCGGAACGCGACGCCGAACGAGGCCCGTGATGAGGCCCAGCGCATTCACGTTCCACGACGTCATGGAGTACAGCCCGAGGCGTAGCGACCCTCGCCGCGCCCAGAGGAAGGCGATGGGCGCCGCGAGCGCGATGCACAGGAGGGCCGGGGAAAGCCAAGAGCAGCACGCCAGCAGCGCCCACCAGCAGATCACGACGACGCCGTACTGCGCGTGCCTGAACCGGGACAGGACCACAGGCAGGTGCCGCTGACCAAACGCCCCTCGAACGACCTCGCCCGTGGCGCCCACATAACCGGTCCGTATTCGTCGCCAGAGCAGCCGATAGCCGCCCATGTTATGGCCGAAGTGCTCGGCAGCCACATGATCAATGCGGGCGAGCTTCCATCCGCGGCATTGCAGCCGTGAAGCCAGCTCGAACTCTTCGAATGCGTGCAGATTACGATCGGCGAAGTAGCCCGCCTCCTGCACTGCGCTGCTGCGATAGAGGCCGCCACCTTCGAGGCGGTCGACGAGTCCAGGCCGTCGGTTCCTATCCGTGCGCGCAACGTCAGCCTGGATCTGAAAACCGTGCGCCTTCAAGTTCCGCTCCACGATATATCCACCGACCGCCACGACTTCGGGATTCGCCTCTAGGTACGCAATGCCGGCATGGAGAAAGTCCGCGTCTAGCACCATGTCGCCATCGAGAAGATAAAAATAGGTGCCCAGCGCATGTTGAAACGCCAGTTGAGCGCTTGCTCCGCAGCAGCGCTCCGAAGGATTGAGAAGTTGGACGATGCGGACGGGGAACCGACGCGCGATCTCGATCGTGCGGTCCGTGGAAACGCTGTCCGCCAAGATCACCTCTCCGCGGAACGGCTTGACCGCGCGTAATGCGCTCTCCAGCGCCGCAGCTATCTGCTTCTCCTCGTTCAGGACCTTAATTCCGACCGTAACGATCACGGGCCCTGCTCCCGATTGGGTTCGCTCACACACGCGAGCATTCTCGACTGGTATGAAGCAGGGACGCTCGAATCGACCGCTGCAGCGTTCATGTGGTGGATGCTCTGGCGCATCTCTCCTCGTTCGACCGCGCGGAGTCGAACAGGGACGCGAAAGCGACCGACACCTCCTTCCATGGCTTGGAGTCGGGCTGACGCGCTACCACCTAAAGCACCAAGGGTAGTAGTTCAGCTCCCGGATCCGTGACGGCCCGCGATTGACGGAACGCAATGCGAACTTGTCGGATGTCCGAAAAGGCACACAGCCCACGTCGACCAGAGCGTTGGAATGAGTCAGCTCGATCGGCTCGTGCTTCGAGTCGACGATGCTGTGTTGATTGAGCGAGTGTTGATCATCCGCGAGGTAGACCCCGTGAGCGCGCGCTGCGCCTGAGCTCTCAGCGCGGAAGAGTTGGTAGTACGTCGAAGCCCCAACGTGGAGCATGATTGTGCTCGGCACCTGCTTCCAGTCCAGATCGTACATTTGCTGCACCCCGTCACGCGCCTTGGTCGGATAGCTGCCGGCTGCGCGGTAGGGACTGCCCGCCGAGTCGCCACTTGTGGGCAAGCCCACTTGCTGAGAGCTGCAGCGATCTCGCCCTTGCTTCAACGGACAGTAAAGCGATGCCCAACATGAAGAAGACGTTTACGGCCGCATCGGTGTCAAAGATACTGGACTCCGTCAGGTTGTGAAAAACGGCGAAGCTGATGCAGGCTAGGAGCAAACTGCCGCGCGAACGATCGAGAGAGACACTGGTGAGGAATGTTCGCATCGGCGCGACGACAATTGCCACTACAGCGAGAAGCAGCCCTGGCAATCCGGTCTGCACGAGTAGATCGAGGTAGCCATTATGGCCACTGGCGATCCCGGTGACCCAGCCCCTGCCCCTGGCGTATTCGTAGATCGGCTGTGGATTATGAACGTTCCAGAACGAGCCGTACCCCGATCCCAGTAACCAATGATCCTTCCAGTAATCGATAAGGAGCGGCCAAATCTGAACACGGCCCGTGAGAAAATCCTCGTGGTAAAACGGAGCCGTCAGGAAGTCCCAGTTCAGGAAGACCCAGTACCCCGCTAGACATGCTCCCATGATAAGAGACGTGACGACGATCGCTCTGTAATACGGGTCGTACTTGGTGAACAGAACCCCCAAGCCGACACTCGCTGCCAGACATCCGAAGGATGATTTAGACTGAGTGTGATAGAGAAACAATGCGGCGACTACCACCACAGCGAACCTTATAACGCGTTTGATACTCCTCGCGTCGAGCATGAAGAAGATGATGGTGTAGGCACATACCGGACCCGCCAAGTTTTTGTTCATGAGGATGCCGCGCCACGCGCCGATGATGCTCGGATCGTCCTCGAATGTGGTTTGGTGTATAGCCCACCCGGGCACAGCGATCACTGCGGCGTAGTTGACCACCAAAATCAATGGCAGGAGACTGCGCACGACTGCAACCGTTCTCTCGTAGCCGGCGCGCCGCACGAGCAGGAAGATACTGAACACGACTATGAGCGTCAGGATCAATCGGCGGGCACCGACACCACGGTCCACCGCCCATGTCATGCTCAAGCAACACCAGGCCAGCATGGCGAGCACACTGGCTGTTGGTGCCCAGAGTCGCTCGGGATGCCCTATGACACGCGCACTCACGAGCGCGAGCATGAACATCAGCGTGTACCCGAGCTGACGTGCAAGATTTCCCGTGCCGGCAGCATCCGTGTGCGTGTTGCTGGGACCGATTGTAAGCAATGGCGCGAGAATAGCGAAGCCGAGCATCGCGAACAGCGTCCAGCTCGCGAGGCGGGTGTCCATCGGCGCACTCGCTTCGGATAGTTGGGTTGCAGGCACCGGCGGGCGGGCGCTACGCGTCATCCGCCGGCTCGGTCCCGTACCACGGCGTGGTATCGATCGGCCGACAGTCGCCGGTCGAGCAACCAGGCACGGTCGGTGCTGGCGTCGGCGATCCAGTGTCGCAGCAGCTCACCCCATTTTGTTTCGATCTGAATCCGCTCCCACGCGCCCTGCGACGCCCCCGAGAGTGCTGCGTATAGCGACCGGTCCCGCAGCAGTTGCTCGATCTGGTCGGCCAGTGAAGTCGGGTTCCCGGCCTCGAAGATCATCGCTGTCTTCCGGTGTTCGAGGTTGTGCCGGAACATCGGATGGTCCGACGCCACGATTGGTGCCCGCGCGGATAGCGCCTCATAGATCGTAAACGGAAGTCCCTCCGGATAGGCATGGTGACTGGGCACTAGCACCGCGAACGCGCGCTGCATCATCTCGAAAACGACGTGGTTGGGCCGCACGCCGTGGAACAGTACATGCTCATGCACCGCGTGCTTTCTGGCGCGCGCACGGAAGGTGTCGAGATCGCCGCTGCCTACTACGTCGAGTGCGACGTGATAACCGCGCGCCCGGAGATGGGCCAGCCCAGCGATGGCGTCACCGATGCCCTTGCTTCGTATGAGCGAGCCGACAAACAGCATGCGCGGTATGCCTGGTGGCGGCGCAGACCTGGGTCGAATGTCCATCGGGTGGCGCGTGTGCGGAAAATCCCAAGGGATGATGCGGTCGGCATCAACACCCAGTCGCTTCAGCGCTAGACACGAGTTGATGCCGTGATTCGCGATCCACTCGATGCGCGAATCGTTTAGCAGCCTCGTCACTCGCCCGTACCGAAGGAAACGCCGCATCCGTCCGTGCTCGAAGGAACTGGCGAACACGCCGAGGACCCGGCGGTTCGTACGCAAGCCCCAGCGAATAATTCCGCTCCAAGGTCCGAGCACTACAAGGTGCGTCGGGTCGAACCCAGCCAGCACCCGGATGAGCCGCCGGCTCGGCCTGACGGGATCTACCTCGCCGCCCATCACCGTGAGTCCGCTAGGCAGCCGTTCCTCATACCACCTTCCCGCGTGGCTGCAGAAAATTGCCGTCTCTCCCAGCGTCTGCGCGATGAGCCCGAGTTGTTCGAGCACGTAGCGGTGGGCAAAGTACGTCTCGGTCCCGGTTTCCTGCAGCCGGTGATAGGCCGCAAGGTAGTCCCCCGCATATTGGACGAGCAGCACGCGTGTGGGTCGGGTCCTAGAAGTCACGTCAGCCATGCAGCCGGTCTACAAAGAGTCGGCCCCACGGCGTGCCTAATGACAGTGACAGACGGAGCGCAATCCAAGCGGCCAGGAGGGCGAACATCACTACTGTCGCAGCGACGTCCTGATACAGCAGGCGCGATCGCATCGCACGCAGGCCAAACGTGACCGTAACATATCGGGCGAACTCGGATGTAACAAGACCGAGGATTGCACCCGGCATTCCGAACGCGAGCCAGAGGAGTGGGAGGCCGATTGCGAGGGTCACGAATCGCGCGACGTTGGCCAAACTAAAGCTGGTCGCGCGGTCCGTCCCCAGCAGGACGGCCTCATTCAAGCTGGCCATCATTGACCACCAAGCGCCGACCAAGAGCAGGGAAAGCATCCAACCCGCGTCAGCGTAACGCACGTCGTATACGATGCGGACCGCAATATCGGCACTGGCAATGCTGATGCTGATACCGATAGCGCCAATAAGAACCAGGCGCCGCCGTACGGAACGCATGGAGTCGAAGAAGGATGCATCAATGTTCCCGGCGTTCGCAGACACCAAAGGAAAGAGAACGTGATAACTGATTCTGCTCGCGAGCAACGGAGGTAGATCGGCGATTGTCCGCGCGAGGCCATAGATCCCCAGCATGGCCAGCGGAAGGTGCCTGCCGAGGTAAACGCGATCGAGGTTTGTCGAGCCATACACCACGAGAGACGCCAGCGCGATCCATTTGCCGAAGTTGAAGATCTCGAGGGCCTTGGCCTTATCGATGAAGAATCGGTGGTCGGGGTGAGGCAGAAGGTAGCTAAGCGCCGAGCGCGCTGCGATCGACAGCAGTGTACCGAACAGCAACGCCCAGACTGTCGGCGTCACCAGGGCGAAGCCTACACAGAGCACAAGGGTTATTAGCTCACATGTGGCTTCGAAGAGCACTCGCCGCTTTACGTTAAGACCTTTGGATGCCGCAAAGATCGAGGTCGAATGCAGCGAATTGAGAAAAGGGGCGAAGCTAATCGTGAAAAACACCGATCTGTCGAAGTTGTACCAGTTGCTAAGCGCTGGAGAGACGGCTAGGAAGAGCGTAGTTAACAAGGCTCCGCGCAGGATCTGCATTGTCCACGCGGTGTTGAAGAATGCGTCTCCCAAGCCGTGCGGGCTTTTGACGATGTTCTGTTCGATGCCGACATCCGTCAGGAGCTCCGCACCGATGCGGATGCTTGTGACCACCACCATGACACCAAAGACAGCCGGGGATAGGAGCCGCGTGAGCACGACGTTGGAGGCAAGCTTGATCACCACTGAAATGCCGAACGTCCCGACGGTCCAGAGCACCTTTGGGTTGATGCCGTCCGCCGCGCGGGAGCTAGGAACCAGAGCGGGATTGTTGCCAGCCGCTTGCGGTGGTGCGATTGTCAAACTGACCTGACTCATGATCTAAGGTTGGGCCGCAGCGCTGCCGTGCCCCTTGCGAAGGCAAAGCTGGGATGGCGAAGTGTGCGCCGCTCGCGGACTTCTTCGACGCCGACCCGGAATAAGCGAGCCGCGGCACCCGATTTCATGGTCAAACCGCGACCGAGACCAGTGCGGATCGGCAATGTCGCTTGTGGTTTGCTACCGCGCGGGAATGCCGATCGACGTCGGCACGGCCACCGCGGTTGTCCTCTCTCACCCTCCGGGGAAATAAAGGTGAGCCATTCGTCGATGAGAATCACATCCGTAGGTTCAGGAACTCGGAAGCGATCTGCCGGCGGAGGCACGGGGCCAGAAAGCGGCTTCCCGCGAACCGCACCCGTCGCGGCCGGGCGCGCACGCAGCGGCGTTCAACAACCGGGGCACCGATGTATACGCTATTGCGAGAGTATGAGCGAAAAAGGTCACACCGCTCCCGTTCTGCTGGCAACTGCGGGAAGGGTCCGGCAAAGGATCTTCAGGTCCAGCCAAAACGACCAACTGTCGATGTATTCGAGGTCAAGCGCAATCCAGCGGTCGAAACCGACGTTGCTCCGCCCGCTAATCTGCCAAAGGCAGGTAAGCCCCGGCCGCATGCTGAAGCGCCGCATAAGCCATGCCTCCGGAAAGAGCCGTACATCCCGGGTAGCCATCGGACGCGGTCCCACCAACGACATCTCCCCAGTCAGGACATGCCAGAGCTGCGGCAGTTCATCAAGCGAGGTCCGGCGCAAAAAACGTCCGATCGGCGTTACTCGCGGATCGTTCCGAATCTTGAACACCGGCCCAGATGCCTCATTTAGCCCCTCGAGCGCGGCGTGCAATTGTTCCGCATTTGGCACCATCGTCCGGAACTTGTACATCCGGAACAACCGCTTCATATAGCCGTAACGGTCCTGTGTAAAGAGCGCCGGTCCAGGACTCGTGAGCTTGACCGCAACAGCGACGGCGAGCATCACTGGCGCCAGCAGTACCAACAACACCGCTGCACCTGCGACGTCTACCGCGCGCTTCAGGGTCAGGAGTTCGTGGCTTGGCGTCACCGACACGGACATCGTCGGAGATACGAGTCCGGCCGCCAACGGATTCCTGGGGCAAAGGCCGAACGGATCCGCGGAGTAGCTGGCTTGGACACCGGCGCGAGCGCACGCCGCGAGAGTCTGCTTGATTTCCTCGTAGTGCGACTTCACCGGGAGCCCGATCAGCACGCTATCCACCACCCGATGCATTAGCACTTGCTCGAGATCCTTGATGCCGCCGAGATGCGCCACTCCCATCTCGGCGAGCGCGCCAGATGGTGTCGAGTCCACGAAGCCGATAACGTTGCTATTCCGCCGCGGATCCCAGAGGAGTTGCCGGTACAGTTCAACCGCGTTGGGGCCGCTGCCAACTAGCACTACCTGGCAGGGACGAACGGCCACGCGCCTGCGCTCCACCACGCGCACTGAGGACCGGAACAGCCGGGCGGCGGGAACGAACGCCACGCCGAACATCAGCGCATAGACGGGCGTCACCGCACCGCTCCGTCCGGTGAGCGGAAAGACCATCGCCAGCACAATGCCTGCGGCACCCGCGACGGCCAGCCTCGGCCATTCGCCCTCGCCCGTGCGGAGGCGGCTCGGGGAGTACAGCCCGCACGCCGACATCACGAGAGGCCAAGCCCACGCGAACGCCCCGATCAGCAGTACGTTCTTGAGGGACAGGCGAATTTCCAGAAAGCCCAGCAAGCCTTGGGGCATCTCACGCAGGTTTCCCACGACAACTACGAGTGCGAGTATGCCGATCGCCAGCGCGGCGTCGGCCGCACGCCATTCGGCAGGCTGCGCGAAATGCAGACGCCCACGCGGAATATTTTCGCGTGCGGCGTGACCGCTTGTATACCGCGGCGCCTCCCGGGGCCGTCCCGCGCCTGTCGGGAACTCAGCTCGCGCTGACATGATACCGCCCCGCCTCCGCGAGGTACCGATACGAGCCGTCGTCACGCGCGTTGCGCCGAACATCGATGTCGTTCAACAGCGTGCCGATCACCGGCGCCCGCATCGCCTCGAGCTGCTCCATTGCGTATCGGAGGTCGTCCGCCTGCGTGTGTCCCGCGCGCACGACCAACAGGACAGCGTCCGCCGCCGCGCCGAGCAGGCCCGCGTCTGCCAGAAGATTGACGGGCGGTGTGTCAATCACCACGAGGTCGACTTTGGGAATCATGAGCGCGAGCACATCGCGTATCCGCTCCACCGTGAGCACGCGCGCGGGATCCTTCGGAAGCGCGCCGGAAGGAATGACCAGTAGCGACCCCGCCTCATCCCGGGCAACGCGGCGCACCGCTTCGACTGGTGACGCGGTACCCGCCAGCATTTCCGCGAACCCCGGAGCTCGATCGATTCCCAATGCCGTGCTGACGACTCCACAGCGCAGGTCCGCGTCCACGAGTAGCACGCGGAGTCCTCGCGCCACGCCGGCAAGCGCAAAGTTGATTGCGGAAAGCGTCTTTCCTTCGCCGGGCAGCGGGCTCGTGAACGCAATGATCTTGAGCGGGCGTCCCTCGCTCGCGAAGGCAAGATTCGCGAAAAGCTGATTGAACGATTCGGCGTATGCGGACGACGTTCCTGCACCAGTTATAAGTAGAGAAGCGATGGATTCGGCCGTCCGATCGCGTTCCCGAGTTACCGAACGATCGGAGTTCTTGGTCCAGCTGTGGCCGCTCCCGAGCATGAGCGGCGACGCACGACGCCGCTGGCGTACCCGCGGAAACGCGCCGAGCACCGGAAGTCCGCCGGCCGCAAGGGCGTCACTGCGGGAGCGCACGGACCGGTCGCTCATCTCTCTCGCGAGCGACGCAGTCACGCCGACCATCGTGCCGAGCAATAGCGAGAGCGCGAGATTCAGCAGTGGCTTGGGCCTGATCGGCTCGCTCGATGCCGCCGCGGCATCCACTATCCGCACCGCGGCACTCGTGCCGGCGCCCGTCACCTGCGCCTCCTTCAGCCGCGTCTGAACAAGCACCCACAGGTCGTTGAGAACCTTGGTGTCGCGCTCGAGACGCGCCGTGTGCAGTTCCTTCTTGGGCAATGCGTCGAGCTGCGTTCTGAACTTGTTGGCCTCGCCCGCGAGCGAACCGACCTGGTTGCTGAGACTCTGGAGGTACGATTCCGCGATTCCCTGCAACTGCGTCTCGATGTCGCGGATGCGGTGCGTGAGCACCTTCACGTCGGAGTCCGCGGGCATCCGGCGGATGAGCAGTTGCGAGCGTTCGGCTTCCGCTTGCGCCAGCCCGCCGAGCAGCACCGCGGCCGATTGGTTGTTCAACAGCGAAGGGAAGGCCATGAGTCGACGCGCGACGTCGCGTCCAGCGAGCGAATCGGCGCTGGCGTCTTTGCGGAGCTGATCAACGAGTTGCATGAACGCGTCGCGCTCGGCGCGTACTCCCGCGAGGTCGGCCTGAAGCTTGGCCAGTCTCGCGACCTCTGCACTGGCCTGTTGCGGAACGTCCATGACGTGTTCGCGTTCCTGATAGGCCCGCAACGAATCTTCGGATGTACGGAGCTGGCGGCCGAGCGAGTCGCCCTGCTGCTGGAGGAAGATCGCCGCGGCGCTGGTGCTGCCGCGACGCGCGGCCTGCCGGTCGGCGATCAGGTTCGTCGCCATCAGGTTCGCGATGGCGGCGGATTGCGCTGGATCGTTCGTGCGGACTTGAATGTCGAGAAGGTCCGCGTCGCGCGCGGGGCGGGAGACCTTCACCGCCGACTCGAATCTCTTGACGGCGTCATCCAGCGCGTCAATTCGCAGCGAGAGTTCGGGCAGCAGGCGCGCGGCAGGCGCGAGAGCGACCAACACGCCCGCAATGCGGGTCGTGTCGCCGATTCGCACCATTCCCAGTGTCGTGGTGGATTTCGGATGTGAGACGGCGAACGTGCCGTCGCCGCGTGATGTGAAGACGAACGTGCCGCTGTCCGCGGTGGCCGACGGCCGCAGGGTGGTGAAGAGCGCCGTGACCCGCCCGCTCCTCGGCGACACGAGGCGGGCGCGGAGACCAAGCGAATCGATGACGTTCACTGCGGCCGTTCGCCCGCGCAGCACCTCGAGCTCCGTACCGATCACGTTGTCGTTGTAGAGCGCTTGCACGAGCTGCGGGACGTCAACCCGCTCGGCCTCGAAGCCGACCGCTGCGGTCGCCTCGTATACCGGCCTGGAATAGAGAGTGTACGCGACGCCGGCCGCGACGCAGAGCACGACGCACGCCGCTATGAGGAGTCTTTGCCTCATCAGTACGCCGACGAGATCGCGCAGACTCGGCTCCGGTTGCGCCGTTGGTGCGGGCGCCCCGGGTTCGATTCGGTGCAATACGTGCGTCCTGCCTGGCGTCATTTCCATCTCCGCTTACGGCCTGACTCGTGTGGCAAGGAAAATTGCGACTGCCGTCAATCCGGACGCGATCACCGCGGTGTTGCGTGCTGCCCAACTCCGTTCAGGCACACGGATCAGGTCGCCCGACTGCGCGGGTGAATCAGCGAGGTTCGGCGCGCCGGAGAGCTTGATGGACGTTTCCTTTCCATCGCGCACCAGCTCGATTCGCTTCTGGTCTCCTTCTGTAGTGACACCGCCCGCCAGCGCCAGTGCGCCCCTCACCGTGACGGTGGGGTCGGCGTACTGAAATCCCGCGTTGCGCACCGATCCCTCGACGACCACTCGCCTGAGCGGCGTCACTTCGATGGCGGCGTCGCGCAGGCTCACGGCGTATGCGTCCAGGATCACTTTCCGGAGTGAATCCGTGGAGAGTCCGTCCACCTGGATGCGGCCGATCTTCGGAAAGTTGATGGCGCCGTTCGGTTGAACCTCGAACTCACCCGCCATGTCCGGCTCGCGCCAGATGGTCAGCCTCAACTTGTCGCCGGGCTGCAGCGGCCGCTCGGAGGGAGCGGCGTTCGCTGCGGCTACCCGCTGCGTGCGAACGTCGAAGCTCGGCACTGCCTGCTGCGCACGCGCCGCGCACACCGGCAGCACGCCGATCTGCAGCGCCGCGATGAGGCACCATGCTCCCGGACTCTGTCGTCCAGTTCTATATGTCAATCTGCCCGCATGATTTTGTGAGCTTGCCGACCTAGTAGTTCGCGGTGTCGATCATTGCGACGATACTGTGGAAGTAGTTCGCGGTGTCGATCATTGCGACGATACTGCGGAAGAGTCTTCGTGCGCGCAAGGGAAAGCCCGGAAAGAAAGAGTCGAAAGGCCCTAGGGGAATCCCCTACCAAAACCCATTCTTAAGTTGTACGCCGTCCGACTCACCTCCCGGTGCCTGCGCATGGCTCAACCGAGCCATGATCGCACGACGCGTCAATTGCCCGTCTATTCCGATAAACGCATATCCGGCTAGCTTCAAGCCGATGCCAACCGCCACCATTTCCAGCGCCGAGTGGCTCTCATCGCGAAAGCCCGAGGCGCCCCCCGCGCTGATGGCGTGCGTGCGCGACCTGCTCGCGTCGCATCCCGAGTGGGAGCGGCTTTCGCGCGTCGATGCGTTCATCGAGGCGTCGGAACTGTTGCTGCGCCGCGTGCTCGAGGGCGGGGCGGTGGCCCGCGCCAACGCGCTCGACCTGCTCGCCGCCGACGCCTGCGTCACCTGGGCGTTCGAGGCCGCCGCCGATGATCCGGACACGATCGCCGGTCGCGCCGAGCGGGCAACCAAAGGTATTGCGGCGATCGCGGCGCACTTCTCATGAACAATGACTCGGCGATCGCCGCGGAGTTTGCATGACGACGCAGTGGGCCGCATTCGTGGAGTTCGCATGACACATGATCCCGTCGCGCACCTGCGCGATCTCGCTCGCGCGGCCAACGCCGCGGCCGACGCGCTCGGTCCCTCGATCGCGAAAGCCGCCGAGATGGTGCGCGCCACCGTACAGCGCGGCGGCACGCTGTTCTTCTGTGGCAACGGCGGCAGCGCCGCCGACGCGCAGCACATGGCGACCGAATACGTCGTGCGCTACCGGAAGGCGCGTCGCGCGATCGGCGCGATCGCGCTCACGACCGACACGTCGGCGCTCACGGCGATCGGCAACGATTTTTCGTTCGAACAGATTTTCTCGCGCCAGGTGGAGGCGCTCTGCCGGCCCGGCGACCTGCTCATCATGCACACCACGAGCGGCAACTCGTCGAACCTGATCCAGGCCGCCGACGCCGCGAAGAAGAAGGGAGTCGCGACACTGGCGCTCAGCGCGAAAGGTGGCGGTGCGCTCGCGACCCTCGTGGATCACTGCATCATCGTGCCGACCGATCGCACCGATCGCGCACAGGAGATCCAGTTGAACATCCAGCATTCGATTTGCGAGATGATCGATGACGAAGTCGCGGGGAGCTGACGTGGCCGCCAATCGCAAGAGCGCTCGCACTTCTTCCAGCTCGCCGTTCAGCCTCAAAGGGCGCCGCGCCGTGATCACGGGCGGATCGCGCGGCATCGGTGGCGCGGTCACCCGCCTGCTTGCGGAGGCCGGCGCGGACGTGTGCATCGGCTACCACTCGCGCACGACGGACGCCGTCGATCTCGCCGCGCACTGCCGACTGCTCGGCGTCAAGGCCACGCATCACGCGTCGGACATCAGCACGCCGGCCGGCGCGAAGAGCCTGATCGCGCACGCCGTCACCGAGTTCGGCGGCCTCGACATCTGCGTGCACTCGGCGGGGATCTGGCCGGTGGACGAAGCGCCCGTTTCGACGCTCGCCGACGAGCGCTGGGCGAACACCATGCGGCAGAACGTCGATGCGATGTTCTACATCTCGCGCGAAGCGGCGCGCGCGATGGAGAAGAATCCGTCTGCCGGCGGAGCCGATATCAGCGGCGGCCCGTCGGGCTGCATGGGCCGCATCGTTCTCGTGTCGAGCACCGCGGGCCAGCGCGGCGAGGCGATGCACGCCGATTACGCGGCCTCCAAGGGCGCGATGATCTCGTTCGTGAAGTCGATGGCCGTCGAGCTCGCGCCAATGGGAATCACGGTCAACGCGATCGCACCGGGTTGGGTCGATACCGAGATGTGCGCGCTGCCGTTCGCGAACGGAGGGAAGGAGCGGATCGCGAAGGGGATCCCCGTCGGCCGGATCGCGAGCGCGGACGACATCGCGTTCCCGATCGTGTCGCTCTGTTTCGACGGTGCGCGCCACGTGACGGGCGAGATCGTGAACGTGAACGGCGGCAGCGTCCTCTGTGGCTGAGCGCGCGCTGATCACGGGCGCCGCGGGCTTCGTCGGCGGCCGGCTGGCGCGACGGCTTGCCGCGGAGGGATGGGAAGTGCACGGCATCGTGCGGCGGCCGCCCGGCGATCCGTTGGTGCGCGCGCTCGGCGCGATCTGCAGCGCGCACTATCACGACGGCTCGATGGAGTCGCTCGCGCGGCTCGTCGCGCTCTCGCGGCCGACCGTCGTGTTTCATCTCGCGTCGCGGTTCGTGGCCGACCATCGCTCCACCGACGTCGAGCCGCTGATTCACGACAACATCCTGTTCGGCACGCAGTTGCTCGAGGCGATGCGCGCCGCGGGAACGCGGCGGATCGTGAACGCGGGCTCGGCGTGGCAGCATTTCCGGAACGCCGAGTATTCGCCCGTGAGCCTCTATGGCGCCACCAAGAAGGCGTTCGCCGACCTGCTCCAGTACTTCGTCGAGGCGCACGGGATTCACGCGGTGACGCTCGAGTTGAGCGATACCTACGGCCCGGGAGACATTCGCCGGAAGCTGATGCCGATGATGCTCGAGGCGGAGCAGATGAAGCGGGAGCTGTCGATGGTGCGTGGCGAGCTGCCGCTCAACTTCGTGCATGTCGACGATGCGGTGAGCGCGTTCATCGTGGCGGCGAAACGATTGCTCGCGAACCAGGTGGCGGGTCACGAGGTGTACGCCGTTCGTTCGAACGAGCCGGTGGCGGTGAAAGAGCTGTTCGCGATCTGGGAGGCGGCGCGGGGAACTGCACTCGCGGCGCGGTGGGGCGAGCGGCCGTACCGGGCTCGCGAGGTGCTCGAGCATTGGACGCAGGGCGCGCCGTTGCCCGGCTGGGAACCAAAGGTCTCGTTGGCAGAGGGGTTGGCTGGGTTGTGACCGATGACCGATGACCGATGACCGATGACCGATGACCGATGACCGATGACCGATAACCGAGAACCGTCAACCCGCTCTTCAAATCCCCGCCGCCTCGGTCATTTGGATCCGCCCGAGGCCGTGAAGGAAATTGTCGCCCGCCTCGAGCGCGCCGGCTTCGAAACGTGGTGCGTGGGCGGCGCGGTGCGCG
>OCZT010001538.1_pt1 | contig 23886 bp, 25 predicted proteins | sample 1539031 | NCBI WGS metagenome assembly OCZT01 (sample SAMEA3539308, study PRJEB22396) | soil metagenome | biome: tundra; feature: field; material: soil | place: USA | collected 2010-05 | depth 0.15 m | reverse complement strand
CTACGACTTCGTGGTGGCCGACGTCAGCGATCCCACGGCACCCGAGGTCGTCTACCGCCGCGACCTGGTCGGCCCCCACGTGCGCTCGAACAATCTGGCCATCCACGGCGACCTGCTCGCCGTCACGCGTCAGGCCAAGGAGATGGGCGCGAGCCCCGCCGGAGTGGAGTTCTTCGACATCTCGACCCCGTCGCAGCCGCGTTCCGTGGGGTTCTTCGACGCGTCGGGCGGTAACTCGATCGGCACGCACTTCGTGTGGCTCGACGGAGCCGGTTTTGCCTATCTGGCCACCCAGGACTCCGACTACGCCGCGCGGGACCCGCGAGACCAGTTCATGATGAAGATCATCGACGTGTCGGATCCCTCCCGGGCGCACGAGGTGGGTCGTTGGTGGATGCCGGGTACCCAACGCAGTGACGACGAGCCCGCACCCCTGCGTCCCCATCAGCGAATGCCGACGGCGCGGGACGGCGTGTCGCTCACGTCCGAACAGGTGGCCGCACGGCGCGTCGATCACGGCGGGGTCGCCTCGTGGGACTTCGGCATCCGCGTGCACAACGTCTGCGTCCTGCCCGAGCGGCCCGATCGGGCCTACGTCGCCTCGACGTCGGGGGGCGCCTTCATCTTCGACATCGCCAACCGATCGACGCCCCGGGTGGTCGGTGAGTTGCAGTACGGCGCTACTCTGCCTGGCGCCGCGCACACCTTCGTGCCGCTCGGGGCGTCGGGCTTCGGACTCCTCTCGGACGAGACCCTCGAAGAGGGCGCTGCGGACTTCCCCCAGAACGTTTGGGTGGTGGACATGCGCCTCGAGGACCGGCCCCAGATCGTGGGATCGCTGGAGATGCCCTGGCCCGACAATGTCCCTTCGGAGGGCCGCTTCGGGGCCCACAACCTCCACGAGTACCCCCTGGGCCAGGGAGCGTGGCGCGATTTCAACGTCGCGGCGGGTGCCTTCTTCGGCCTGGGTGTCGGTGTCTACGACGTCTCGACGCCACTGCGTCCTCGAGAGATCGGTCGCTTCGTGCCCGGCGTCGATTCCGAGGGACCCAGTCGCGGTCAGCTGAATGACGTGTTCCTCGACGACCGCGCGATTCTCTACACCATCGACCGCAAGAGCGACACGTGCTTCATCCTCGAGCTCGACGGTACGACTAATTGAACGATAGGGGGCTGCACCGAGTCGATGGCGCCCGTCACAAGGGGAATGTCACGAGAAGTCTCTGGTAGATTTGACCAGAGACGTAAGAGGTCTGGAGACAGGTCATGGAATCACTGTTCCACCCCATTCGAGAGTCAGGGAGCCTGTCGGACCGCATCGTGACTCTCATCGAGGACTTGATCGACAGCCAGGCCTTGGGCGAGGGCCAGCAACTCCCGCCCGAGCGAGACCTGGCCACCATGCTCGGCGTGAGCCGACCGGCCCTGCGTGAGGCGATCAAGATCCTCGAGGCCCATCAGCGCCTGATCGTCAAGCACGGCCAGGGCGTGTTCGTCGGCCTCAACAAGCAGGACCTGGTTCGCCAACGTCTGGCCAACCTGGAGATCTCGCTCATGGAGCTGTTCCGGGTGCGGGAGGTGTTGGAATCGACGGCCGCCAACTGGGCGGCGATCTCGGCCACCGACGAGGAGATCGAGGTTCTGGCGCGGATCTTGGAGGAACAAGAAGAGGCCTACCTCGAACCCGTGGACTTTGTGCGACTCAAGCACCTCGACGGGCTGTTCCACACGACCATCGTGTCCATGGCCAAGAACCGCTTCCTCTCCCAGACCTTCGGCGCTCTCCAGGAGATGATCGACGAGGGGATGGAGACCACGTTGCAGGTCCCGGGGCGTCTGGAGGTCTCGCGCAGCGACCACTACCGGGTGTTTGAGGCCATCAAAGGCCGCAACACCGAGGTGGCCGCCGCGGCCGCGGCCATCCACATCGACGGCGCGAAGAACGCCGCGATGAAGCGACTCCGCCAGCCCACCTGACGATCCCGGTCGTCGTCCGAGAAGACAACCGTCGAGGCGAACGAAGTTGTCCGGCGAGTCCTAGTGTCGACGGCCGCGGTCGACGCGTTGCCAGGGGATGACCCAGCGCTGGATCAGCGACAGCATCAACCGCAGCGTCAGCCCCAGGGCCATGATGAGCAAGATGACGGCGAGGGCGGCTGCCGTGTGGTACGTCGAGGACTGGGTCTGCAGGGCATCGCCGATGCCGGTCAACTGCGTCTGGACCTCGGCGATGATCACACCGACCATGCCCATTGCCACTCCCTGGGTGGCTCCGGTGACGATGAAGGGCACCGCGCCGGGCAAGAAAACGTGCAACCAGGTCTGGCGACGGCTCAGGCGCAGCGAGCGCGACACCTCGAGCAACTCGGGGTCGATCTCGCGGATCCCGTGGAACACGGTCACCGTCACCGGCCAGACGACGAAGAGGGTGACGATAACGACCTGGGCGGTGAAGTTGTAGCCCACCCAGAGGCTGATGATCGGTACGAGGGCGACCATCGGCGTCGCGTAGAGGGCGAAGATGTACATGGAGATCGCGGCCTCGGCCGCGCGGTAGGCCCCGGTGAGCATTCCGAGAAAGACGCCGATCAGCATGCCGAGCAAGTAGCCCCAGGCGAAGGTCTTCACGCTGATGAACAGCTGGCCTGCCAGTCCGTGTTGGGCGAAGAGCAGGTAGCCCTCATGGATCACCGTGGTGATCGGTGCGAACAAGATGGCGATGGTGTGGCTGCCGTAGATCTGCCAGCCGACGAAGACGATCGCCAGTGAGGCGACCCTGATCGAAAGGAACACGAGGCGCTGGCGACGTAGTCGCCGTTGCCGGCGTTGGAAGATCTGTCGGCCAATCTCCTCGGTGGAGGTTCGCGGTTCAGACGGGGTCGCGGTGGTCGGGTAGGCCACCTTGTCGTTGTCAATGGTCACGAGTCACTGTCCCTTCGCGGTCGAATCCGGAGTGCGCAAGAGATCCCAGATCTCTTCGCGCAGGGGGGGGTAGAGGGGGTCGCGCCGCACCGACGCGACCGTTCGTGGCCGCTCGATCGGGATGGGGATCTCCTTGACGATGCGGCCGGGGCGCGACCCCATCACCACCACCCGGTCGGCGAGCGTGATGGCCTCGTCGATACTGTGGGTGATGAACACCGCGGTCTGCTTGTGGCGACCCCACAGATTGAGGAGCTCCTCCTGGAGGATCTCGCGAGTCTGTGCGTCGACCGCGGCGAAGGGTTCGTCGAGCAAGATGACCTCGGGTCGGATCGCCAGGGCTCGCGCCAGTCCCGCGCGCTGTTTCATACCGCCCGAGAGCTGCGACGGGTACTTCGTGTCGCTGTCCTTGAGTCCCACCAACTCGATGGCCTCGCGCGCTCGTTGGAAGGCCTCGTCCTTTTTGATGCCGGCCGCCCGAAGCGGCAACGCCACGTTCTTCAACACGGTCTTCCACGGGAAGAGTCCGAATTGCTGGAAGACGACGCCGACCGTCGGAAGGGGATTGTCGACCCTCGTTCCCCCAATCTCGATGGTGCCGTTGTCGATATCGGTCAGCCCCGCGATCATGCGCAGGAGGGTGGTCTTGCCGCATCCCGACGGTCCGACGACGCAGACGAATTCTTTAGGGGCGATGTCCAGATCCAGGCTCTCGATGATCAGCGACGAGCCGAACCATTTGAAGATGTCCCGGCATCTGATCTCACCACCGTTGGACTTCGCTCCCTGTTGAGCGCTCACTTCCTTGCCCGCCGCCGGAGATTGTTCCCGAGTTGTCATCGCGCCCCTCTGGTCTGACCTCTTGTCACAAGTTAATCGTGGTGGACCCGACGTGTCAAGTGGTGCGGTGCCACCGACGCATCGCTCCGGCACCTCGAGGTACGCCCAGGGGGACTCTCGCCCCTCAGGCGTCGAGCGAGGAGGCCACCGCAACGTCGAGGAGACGCCGCGCCGTGGGACCGAGTTTGACGTCACGGCGCCAGACGGCGCGGAAGCTCCGTGAGAGGTCGACGTCGCGAGTGGGTACGACGATCAAGCGGCCACTGGCGACGTCGTCGGCGACGGCGATCTCGCTCAGGACAACGGGTCCACCGCCGCGACGCGCGGCCCCGAGCAACGCTCCGGTGGAGCCCAGGACGACGCTCGAACGCACTCCGCCCCACGGGGCGAGAGCCGCCTCGAGCACTTCGCGGGTCCCGGAACCGGGTTCGCGGGTCACAATGTCCGACGCGGCGATGTCCGCGCCCGCGACACCCTCTCGTAGTGATGCCCAAGGATGAGTGGTCGCGACGACGACGACGAGACGGTCGTGTCCGACGACCTCGCTGTCAATGCCCTCGGTGACCTCCTCGATCCCTTCGACGAAACCAAGGTCGGCGTCGCCAGCCACGACGTGCGCGATGACGGTCGCCGAGTTCACCACGTCCAACGACAGCGCAAGATCGGGCGACTGGCCCGTGAAGACGCGGATCCAGCTCGGCAGGAGGTACTCGGCGATGGTGAGCGACGCGGCCACCTGCACTCGGGACATGGTGCCACGCCGTAGTGCCGCGGCGGTCGAGTTCATGGCGTCGACCTCGGCGAGCACGCGGTCGACGGCCGTGGCGAACCGTGCGCCCTCGGTGCTGAGGCGCGTTCCGGTGGGACCTCGTTCGAAGAGGGTGACGCCGAGACGTCGCTCGAGGAGGCGCATTCGGGCGCTCACCGCCGGTTGGGTCATGGTGTGACGCCGAGCGGCGCGGCCGAAACTGCCGAGTTCGGCCACCGAACGCAGCAGGTCCAACGATGTCAGGTCCGGCGTGATCGGCGACAGCACCCCCACAGTCTACCTATGGTGCAGTCGGCGTTAATCGTGGCTGACAGAGGGATCGACTCCACCTACTCATAAGCCAAGGTGATGGGTTCCAAAGGAATTGGACAGTACCGGTGCGCCAGCGGGACGGGCAGACTTGGATCATGGAACGATCTATTGACTTCACTGCTCGTCGCGACGTGGGGGAATCCCCTGCTTCCGATCGCGATCGCGATCACGACTCGTTGACGCTGGGACCGAACTGGTTTGCGTCGGTGATGGGGACGGGCATCGTGGCGACGGCGGGCGCCACTCTGCCGTTCCACGTCAAGGGAATGCACGTCTTCACCCTGTCGATCTGGCTGGTCTCCCTCGTCGTGTTGACGGTGTTGGTCGTCGCCTTCGCGGTGCACTGGGTCCGTCACCCCGGTGCGGTCGGACGCTACGCGCGCGACGTCACCCTGGCGCAATTCTTCGGTGCCCCGCCCATGGCACTGCTCACCGTGGGAGCGGGGGCGCTGCTGGTCGGCCGCTCGCTGATCGGCGAGGGGGCGGCCCTCGTCTTGGACTGGGTGCTCTGGTCGGCGGGGACCGCCACGGGTTTGGCGACCGCGGTGGCCGTTCCCTACTTGCTCTTCACGCGCTTGGAGGTGCGCCACGACGCCGCCTTCGGTGGCTGGCTCATGCCCGTGGTGCCGCCGATGGTGTCGGCGGCGACGGGTGGACTGCTCATCGCCCACGTGTCGTCGCAGACCGGTCGGGCGACCTTGCTCTACGGCTGCTACGCCATGTTCGGCATGAGTCTGATCGCGTCGTTGATCATCATCACCCTCATCTGGTCGCGACTGGCCCACTTCGGCTCCTCGGGTTCGGTCCGCGTGCCAACCCTCTGGATCGTCCTGGGGCCTCTCGGCCAGTCGATCACCGCCGCGGGCATCCTCGGTTCCAGCGCCTCGCTCGCGGTGGCGTCACCGATCGCCCGCGGGTTCTCGTTCTTTTCGGTGGCCTACGGTGTTCCTACCTGGGGCTTCGCCGTGCTGTGGATCTGCCTCGCGACGGGCCTCACCGTCCGAACTGCTCGTCACCACCTGCCTTTTCACCTGACCTGGTGGAGTTTCACCTTCCCGGTGGGCACTTTCGTCACCGGAACGACGCGGCTCGCTCTGGCCACGCAGCTGCCCGCTCTTCGAGTCGCCGCCGGCGTCGCGTACGTGGGGCTGTTGAGCGCGTGGGTGATGGTGGCCGCCCTGACGCTCCGCGGGATAATCTCCGGTCACCTGCTGCGTTCGCCACTCTCCGGGGGTCGGGGCCCCGAAGCGATGAAGGGCGACCTGACGGCCTTCGCGCGGTGAACGAACACACTCGCGAAGCACCGGCTGTCTCTTTTGGTCGGAGGTCAAGCGAACAACATCGCTCGCGCCGACCTGGTGGGCAGTTACGCCTTTTGACCAGTCGTTGATCACGGCATTGCGGGCACCGCGCACCGTTGTCAGAACAAGGGCAAGGAATCGGTCGTCTCCATTGAGTTGCTGACCGGAACCGACGTCGGTGAAAACGACGTCGTTCGTCTCGAGAACGACTTCGGCCGCCAGCCAAACGTCTCGATTCCACGTCACGGGGTGGTGGGGTGCGCACCACGAGGTGGCGTTGAATTAGGAAACTAACGGCCGGTTTGGACGTAAGGTCACCCTCCGCCAAGCATCTCGTCGCCAGGAGTCTCGATGTCGCCGGTCTCCCACAACAGGGATCCCATGGCGACGGCGGCCTCGTGGCGATCGGGCTCGAGGAGGTGGCCATAGACATCGGAAGTCATCCGGATGGATGAATGGCCGAGTACCTGGCTGACGACGTGAAGCTTGACTCCCTGGGCCCGCATCAAGCTGGCAGCGGAGTGGCGCAGCTCGTGGGGATGCCAGTGCCCGAACCCAGCTTGGTCACATACCCGACGAAACTCCCGATAGAAATTGCGTGGATCGATGGGTGAGCCGCGTGACGTCGTGAACATGAAGCCGCTGTCCGACCATCGTGCACCACGGAGTTCGCGCTCGACACGCTGGCTCTGTTCATGTTCGAGGAGGGTCGCCATCAACGTTGACCAGCGCCGTCGCTTCAATTTCGGCCGGATCACGCCCGACGTCCTCGCAGTGACGGTGCAGGACCACCAGCTTCTCGGAGACGGTGGACGCGTCGCCAAATATATTGCAGGCGTCGGCGTATTGGGCGACCAGTCGAAGCGTCTTTCGTTCGCCGCTTCCGCCGATCAATATGCGGGGTCGAGGCGAACTAACCGGCGCCGGGGAGCATAACGTTTCGGACAAGTGGAAGTGCTGGCCATCGAAGGGGCCGTTGTCAGCACTCCACATTTGCGTACAGATTTGCAGCGTCTCTTCGAGCCGCTCAGAGCGTTCGGCGAGTGGAGGAAACGGGACGCCCAGGCCCCGGTGCTCTCGTTCGTACCAGGCGGCCCCGAGGCCGAGTTCTGCTCGTCCTCGGGGCCGCACGTCGAGTGTGGTTACGGTCTTGGCCAACAGCCCGGGATGACGGTAGGTCACCCCACCCACGAGGAGGCGCAGGCGAAGGCGATCGGTCGTGGCGGCGACGAATCCCAAAGTCGTATAGCCCTCCAACATCGGTTCTTCGGCCGGCCACCTCGCTTCCATCTGGAACCAGTGGTCCATGACTGAGAGCGTCCTCACACCTATCGTCTCGGCGGTTTGCGCCAGCGTCGTCAGTGTGGAACCCATCGCGTCCGGTCCACCGGGCCAGGTGAATCGCGGCACGTGAAGATCCAGTTGCATGAAGGTCCTCCCTTGTCGGGAAGAGTGGCGGCGTTAACAGGACTGTATAGGTCGTTGACCAGTTTTCCCGCGTGCCCGGGCGAGAGTCGAATGTGACATTGGCAACTGGCCGAACGTGTGGCGCCCATGCAAAATGAGGTCATGTGGTTCAGGCGAAGTTTTCCATTCCCGGTGCCTTCGGGCGTCGTCGATCAGTGGGAGACTTTGGGGCACGCGCACTGTGGCAACGGGTGGCACACCCGCCACTGCCAGTGCTGGATGGATAGTGTCCGATGCGGGGAAGTGAGATGAGCGATATACCAGACACGACCTCGGATTCACCCCCGAACTATCCGTCGCCGGGGGATGGACTTAACCCCGTGAATTACCCCAACGAGTTGGTGAGTGAATTTGTCACTCTCTCTGGCGTCTCGCTACGTCTCAGACCCATCCGCGTTGATGACGCGGAGCGCCTCGTCGCCTTCCACAGCCGACTGTCACCGGATTCGATCTATCTGCGTTATTTTTCATTCCATCCCCGACTCACGCAAGAAGAGGTATCCCATCTCACTCAGGTCGACTACGTCGACCGGTTGGCGCTCGTCGTTGAAGATGGCAACGACATTGTCGCCATTGGTCGCTACGATCGAGTGCCCTCCACGACCACCGGGGAAGTGGCCTTCGTGGTCCGCGACAATTTTCAGCACTTGGGACTCGGCCACCTCTTGCTAGGCGAACTGGCCAAAGCCGCGTGGAACCGAGGTTTGACCGAATTCTACGCGGTCACTTACCTCGGCAATCGTTGGATGATTGCCGTCTTCATGCATTCGGGTTTCCCCGTCACGACGTCCCACGAGGGCGAAGAGCTGATGGTGTCGTTTCCGATTGACCCGACGTGTCGCTCGCTCAGCGTGCCCCTGCAGGACCCACGAGGGGCGTCCTGACCCGTGGCACTCGTCGTGAACGCACTGTTCGACGATTCGGGGCACGAATCTCCCGAGCACCCCGAGCGACCGGGGCGCGTCGAAGCAGCGAGGGCCGCCGTCGATGATCTTCACCTCGGCAGCGATCTCATCGTGGTGCCGAGTTACGCCGCGACCCGACTCGAGCTCGCGCGAGTGCACCACGTCGGGTACCTCGATGAACTGGGTGCCTACTGCTACGACGGCGGAGGTGACATCGACCAGGACACGTACGCGACATTCGACTCGTGGTCGATTGCCACCCACGCTGCCGGTGCCGGTCTGGCGGTCGTGAAGGAGCTGGGGGACCGCAACGACGGCGTGGGCTTCGTCGCATCGCGGCCACCGGGCCATCACGCCTTGAGTGACCGCGCCATGGGCTTTTGTCTATTGAACAATGTCGCGGTGGCCGCGGCGGCACTGCTGAGCCAGGGGGAGCGAGTGTTGATCGTCGATTGGGACGTGCACCACGGCAATGGCACACAGGAGATGTTCTGGAATGAACCCAACGTCCTCTACGTCTCCACGCACCAGTGGCCGTTCTACCCGGGAAGTGGTGCGGCTCGTGAGATCGGCGGTCGAAACGCGCCCAACGGGACCGTCAACATCCCCCTACCGGCCGGTGCCACCGGCGACGTCGTTCGTCGGGCGCTAGACGACGTGGCGGCGCCGATTATCGAATCATTCGGACCGACGTGGGTCTTGGTCTCCGCGGGATTCGACGCCCACCGCCTCGACCCCATGGCCGACCTGCGCCTCACCGCCGGCGACTTCGCCGAGCTGGCATTGACCGTCGCCCACTACGCACCGTCACCCGGTCGCCTGGCCTTCTTTCTGGAGGGTGGCTACGACCTGGGGGCCCTTCACACTTCCGTTTATGCCACCTTGAGTTCAGTCATCGGCGGCACCTATTACGGAGAACGGCCCTCGAGCGGAGGTCCCGGAGAAGCCCACGTGGCCACTGCTCGACGAGAGCGCCACGAGGCACTGGAAACGTGGGCCTCCGCACAAGAAGGAGAGGCGTCGCCATGAGCGAGTTTCGATCGATTGCCGTTGGATATGACGGATCACGCGAGTCTGAAGCGGCCGTGCGCTGGGGCGCCCATCTCGCCAGCGTGACTCAGGCCACGCTGACAGTGATACACGCTTCGGGCTTGATCGAGCGCCTGCAATCTCGCTTCGCGAGTGATGCGCCACCTCGTGCGATCAAGGAGATCGCCGCGGAATTTGGCCTGGAGGATGAGCGTTGTCACTGGCTCATTGCCGACGGAGATGCGTGCTCCGTCTTGCTTCGCTGCGTCGACGATCCCATCAAGGCCGACGTATTGGTCGTGGGATCACGGGGAGAAGGAAAATGTGTGGGAATGATGATTGGCAGCACCAGTCTCGAGGTTGTTCAGCACTCCACCACGCCAGTCGTCGTGGTTCCTGGGGTGTACGTCGAACGTCATTAGCGACGGCCAGCAGGTGAGCGCCTCGGCGTAAAATGTCAGCCGCCTAGTCGCCAAGAGGAGACACCAGGGGGGAATCCGTTCAGGTGCCTTCGATCTCTGTTATCTCTTGGAAATCGAGAGTCAAGATTTCCCGGCAGAACGAATGGCAGTCTTCCAATGCGTCGATTAGTAACGAAATGTCGTGTCCATCGAGGATTGCGATGACGCCTGGTTGATGGTCGAAGCGATGCGCGGACACGACGAGGCCGTTAGTTCTAATTTGTTGGAAAGCCTTTCGCTCGTCGGCCAGATACTGAACGATCTGATCAGGCGTATCCATGGTGTCGGGGGCGAGAATGTGCAGTGGCATCGTCCCTCGTGAAATGAGCCGGACGACTCCGGTGAAAACGAAGTGACCTCGTCGTCAATTTCGAAGAGCCAATATGATGTCATGGCAAGTTGATGATCCTGTCCGGGTCAGATGCCAGGAGCATGGAGATGCCGACTCGATGTGAGAGTTCGAATGGGTGACTTCATTCAAGGGGTGGCCCGACTTGCGTGATGTGGTGTTGCAGTGAGAAGAGCGACAGCCGAGCGTCATCGTGAGATTCAGAAAGGACGTTGCCAGTGAAATTGATCTTGATTCGCCACGGTGCTACACAGTGGAGTGCGTCGGGACAACACACGGGCACGACGGAACTGCCATTGACGAGTCAGGGTGTTGCGCAATTGGAACCCCTCTCGCGGATGCTACGCCAGATGATCGGACATCAGTTCGACGACTCCGCCGTATTCTCCAGCCCGATGGCCCGAGCCCTGGTCTCCGCTCAGACGGTCATGGGAGATGGTCACGACGTGCGCATCGACTCGAACCTGGTCGAGTTCGACTACGGCGACTATGAAGGGCTGACGACCGATGAAATCCGTAGTCGACGACCGGGGTGGGACATTTGGCGCGACGGTTGTCCTAACGGCGAAAGCGTGGAGGAGGTTGGTCGGCGTGCGGACGCCTTCCTATCGACGATCGAGGACGGCCCGGAGTTGGTAGTGACGTTCGCTCACGCGCACCTGATTCGCATCATGGCGGCGCGCGCGATCGGACTTGACGCACACTGGGGCCAAATCTTCACGCTGGACACCGCTACCGTGTCAGTGATTGAAGACGTGCGTGGAAAAAGGGTCGTCCAACAGTGGAACGTGAATCCTCAGAACTGGTGATTCGTGCAGCGAGATTGCGAACATCTCACCACGCCGCGGGCAGTTGATGGCGGCAGTTCAGTTCTGCCAAGTGAGAGTGGCTCCTTCGCCTGATGGCGTACCACGGTAACTCGTGATCAGTGACGGTCCTCCCTTGTACGTCCAACTGTTGGGGTCAAAGCCACAAGGGCTTAGATGCTGCTAGCCAGGTCGGTTCAATCCGTGTGCCTCTACCCACGAAGCCACGTCCGGTCGCCGTGTGGATTCAAATCGCATTGTACTGCGCGGCAGTACGAGAGGCGAACCCTGGTTGTTCGACGTAGGCGTCGAGGAGCACAACACCGTCGTCGGGCCAGCTGATGCCCGCTGTCACACGTCGATGCTGCCAGAAGTGTGCCTTCACAGCACCACTGGAGTTCAACCCCCTGAACGCTTCCGGATTCGGTGAACTGGAGTCCAACCCGCTTATTCGGACGCGCTTGATCAAATGGTCGCTCAACAGTCGGTCATCGATTGGAACGCACTGCAGATCTCATGACGCCGTACCCCTAAATCTCCAATCTTCGTGCTGAGTGCTGCACGACGTATTCGCTGAAGGTTGTCGAATGACGCGACGCACTCCTCACCCAACCCCTCGTCTTCTCCCAATCGAATTTCGGTCGGTATCTCACGAATCGTTCGAGTGACCGGGGCCACAACGATTGACGTCAGAACAGGGACCGCCTCGGAGCGGGTGACCACCACGACAGGTCGTCGCAAGGACTCAATCTCGGCCCACCAGACCTCGCCTTGTCGGGGAATGCTCACCACGGCTCCTCGTCAATCAAGGCTCGGGTCGCACTGTCGAGGCCGGCCGTCTCTCCAATGGTCTGTGGCTGGCGACGATACGCCGCAGAAATTGCCGCTCCCACTTGTTGTCGCCGATGCCGATCAATCAGCTGTTCAAGACCCATTCGCACCGCTTCGGAACGACTCGCTGCGACTCCCTGACGAACGAGGTCATCCACGTCATCAGCGAGCTGATCATCGATTCTTGTAACAAGTTGTGCCATGCATATAGTATAGCAATTTGCAATGCTATATGAACGCGGTGCCACTATCTTGATATTGCAGACTCGGGGAAGCGTCGGTGTCATCAGAATTCAGTAGTCTGACCCCCTGACTACGCCCCCCTTGATCGCGCCGACTCGATTCTTCCCAATCGACGGACAACTCCCCGTTGTCGAAGCTCGTCGACGAGGCGAGTACCACGCATGAGCGCATCGAGATCACCAAGAACGGCCATTGCGCGGCTGTCTTAATGGGGGCCGATGACTATCACGCGATCCGCGAGACGATTGCCGTTCTCTCGAACCCCGAACTCGTTCGCTCTCATCTTCAGGGCCTGAGCGAGGTGGAGAAGGGTGACTCCCTCAACAAGAACAGTTGGCGGAAGCAATGAAGATCGTCGGTCGCAGTGTCGCCGTCAAGTTGCGAGCGGTACCGTCTTCACATCGCCCGCACGGCAGCGTCAGCACTCACCGATGTGCTCCCAGAGAAGATTGCCCACGCCGTGTACCAATTCCTTGTTGGTCCATTCCTCGACAATCCCCATCGAGTTGGAAAGCCTCTGAGCCCACCTCTGGCGCTGGCCTATTCGGCTCGACGAGGAGATTATCGAGTTCCCTCTCATCGACGATGACGTGATGACGGTGACGGTCACCGCGATTAAACATCGTGCCGACGCCTATCGAACCTGAGGCATTGTGTGCCACGACCTGTTGGTTGACGTGGGCTCACCCATCGGCGTCAGCGGTTCTAAATCTCTGGACTCAACCGCGACTGGCAAGGGGTCGACTTGGCAACTTCATCATTATCACGCAATTCCTTCGACATGAAACCTGCGACTAGTCGCTTCGACAGAGCATCACTCCACTCTCTGGGCGCCTCGGAGATCCCGAGGGCTCACGCCCAGAAGCTGCTTCACCTGTTTGCTCATCGCCGCCTGATCAGTGAATCCACATTCCGAAGCGATCTCCGCCAATCTCTGGTCTCCTCGAAGTATCAACTCCACGGCCTCTTCGACTCGTACGCGAACTATCAGCCGGCTGGGAGTTTGGCCGATCAATCTTTTCATTCGACGTTCGAGCATCGCCATCGACATGCCGGCGGACTGGGCAAGGTCAGCGATGGATAGCGGTTCTCGATAGCGGGCGTGAACCGTGGCGATCGCCATTTCCAGTCCCCTCATCCCCGGTTGATTCGCCGGAATCTGTTCGTCTACTGATACCGCAATAATGGCCACCGGTTGACCGTTCGAATTGCGCAGCAGTGTCTTGTTCGTGATGTACCAGCCGAGTGAACCGCCGGGTCGAGTGATCAATTCCAATTGGCGTCGAACGGGGTGGCCGCTTCGCACTACGGCCAGGTCCTGGGCTCGGTAGGAGATCGCCAGCTCGGGCTCAAAGATGTCGTGAGCGGTCCGCCCCACAATCTCTGACGCCGTGAGGTGAGGAACTCGCTCCGCGAAGGCTTGGTTGACGAAGATGTACCTTCCGTCGATGTCCTTGAGAGAGAACATCACGCGGGGCAGGCCATCAAACAACTCGGCGAGTTGAAGAGTGCCGAGCGGTAGTTCAGTGGACATATCGGCCCATTATCCCAACACTTTCCTGCTCGCGACGAGGAAATGCCGATTTACCCCTTCCAACAGTGCGAATCCACACAAGATTCCTCACGGTGGGGTCCGTCAGCATAGGGGCATGACACTTGATGGCGTAAACGCGGACCCTACCGGAGTTGACGATGACGCAATTTTGATCGAGCGAGCGTCACGTCTGGCCGCAATTGTCTTGACCGAGTCGATCAACAAGTTGAGTCGGAGAGATCGCGCGCGCAATCTCAAGATCGAACGACTTCTCCTCAATCCGAACAATCTCGAGTTTGTCTTGAGACTGACGGACGAAGTACTGCGAATCAGCGATCCACAACGAAGCGCTCGTCGTTTCCGCGACCTGGTGAACGACCAGCGAGGATGCAAGAACCTGGGACGTCGAGATTCTCTGCTCACCCACGTGGGAGCCTCGACGTCGAAGCTACTGCCTGGTCTCGTGATGAGGATCGTTGGTTGGAGGGTCAGGTCGGAACTCTCCGGATTCGTAGTGAGCGCTGACGGCCAGACGCTCGCTCGACACATTCGACGTCAGATGCAGCGGGGCTTTCGGACCAATATCAATCTGTTGGGCGAGTCAGTCCTTGGAAATGACGAAGCGCAGTCGAGACTCGACGCGCTCATCGAGATCCTGCGACGTCCTGATGTGGATTATGTGTCGGTGAAGGTGAGTTCCATCTGCGCACAAATCAATCGGCTGGCCTTTGACGAGGAGGTCGAGCGCATTGCCATCGGACTGCGGATGCTCTACGACGCCGCGATGCTCTCGACTCCGCCAAAATTCGTCAATCTCGATATGGAGGAGTACCGGGACCTCGAGATCACTGCGACGGTGTTCAAGAAGGTATTGAGCGAGACGAAATATCTGAACCTGAGTGCCGGCATCGTGCTCCAGGCGTACCTGCCTGACTCGACCTCCACGCTGGGAGATCTGGTCGATTGGGCCAAGGTACGGTCCTTGAATTCGAATGCGAAGATCAAGATTCGAATCGTCAAAGGTGCGAACTTGGCGATGGAAACGGTCCACGCTGAATTGGCCGGGTGGGGGGTACCGACCTTCTCCTCGAAATCTCAGGTCGACGCCAACTACAAATTGATGCTCGACCACCTGCTCGAACAATCGAACGCGGATGCGATCACGGTCGGGATCGCGAGTCACAATGTCTTTGAGATCTGCTGGGCAATCGTCGTGGCCGAGTCCAGGGGCATCACGCCGATGGTCGAATTCGAGATGCTCCAAGGCATGTCGCCGTCAACCGCCGAAGTGGTTCGCGAACTCACCGGGAACCTGTTGCTCTATACACCGATAGTCCACCGAGACGACTCGGACTCGGCCATCGCGTACCTGATTAGGAGATTCGACGAGAACACCGGCGAGGAGAATTATCTCCGCAATCAATTCAGCTTCGCGAGAGATTCCACCACGTGGCAAATGGAACAAGAACGCTTCGCGCGTTCCGTGAGTGATCGCAAGTCGGTGGATCTCCGCCCCAAGAACGCGCAGAATCGACGAAGCTCCTCTCCTCACGATCCCACCGACTCCCCAGCGTTTCGAAACGAACCGGACACTGATTTCGCTCTTCGTGAGAATCGGGCGTGGATCACCCCGCAACTGCGTCCGCTGAGAGAACAAGGATTCGAAACGATCCATCCATCGCTGAGAGATGTTGAGGAGCGACCCGGTGCTCAACATCTCACGCTGGTGAACGGTTCTGATCCGGCAGAGCCCACCAAGGTCGCCTATCGATGGGCTCCGGCGAGCAAGGAACTGGTGCACCGTGCCATCGAAAGTGGCCACGTGGCCAGCGAGGAATGGAATCTCAGTTCCCCGATCGAGCGGCGACGACTTCTCGACCAGGTGGCCCACGTCATGGCCGAGCATCGAGGTGCACTCATCGCGGTGATGACACGTGATGCGGGCAAGGTGGTCGGCGAGGCCGACGCGGAGGTCTCTGAAGCGATTGATTTCGCGCGCTACTACGGTGCCAACGCTACCTCCCTGATGTCGGGGGTGTCGGACTGCGTTCATTTCGAGAATCGAGGATTGGCACTGGTGGTGCCGCCATGGAACTTTCCCTTGGCGATTCCGATGAGTGGCGTGTGCGCCGCCCTGGCCGCGGGCAACGCCGTCATTCTGAAACCAGCTCCCGAATCCGTGGCAGTCTCTTCGCTCATGGTCAATCTCCTCTGGCAAGCCGGCGTACCCAAGGATCTCGTTCAGTTCGTGCCCCTGGGGGACGACGACGTCGCAAGATACCTCGTGTCGCATCCCAGAATTGACCTCGTCATCATGACTGGTTCATGGGACACCGCGCGACTCTTCATCCAGTGGAGACCGGATATAGCTTTGTTGGCGGAAACGAGTGGGAAGAATGCCATCATCGTGACCGCGGCAGCCGATCTGGAGTTGGCGGTGGCCGATATCGTTCGCTCGGCCTTCGGTCACTTGGGTCAGAAATGCTCGGCTGCGAGTCTGGCCATATTGGAGGACTCCGTCTATGACGACGGGCGATTTCGTCGGCAACTGGTGGATGCGGCGAGTTCCTTGCGCGTTGGTCCCGGTGGGGATCTGCACTCCGACACTGGTCCGTTGATCCGCCCGCCCGAGGGTGACCTGGCGGACTTTCTCGAGAATCTTCACGAGGGGGAGAGCTGGTGGTTGTGCCCGTCCTTTGCCGAGGGGAATCGGAACCTAGCGACGCCCGCAATCAAGGCCGGGGTACGACCCGGCTCGCGACTTCACCAGAGGGAGAGTTTCGGTCCCATTCTCGGGATAATGCGCGCATCAAATCTCGATGAGGCGATCGAACTGCAGAATGCCACGCCCTACGGTCTCACCGCGGGTCTGCACTCCCTTGACGCGAAGGAGATCGCTCGATGGATCGACCGGGTGGAGGCTGGAAATCTCTACGTGAATCGGCACATCACCGGTGCGATCGTTCAGCGTCAGCCATTTGGCGGATGGAAGAAATCGGCCATCGGCGAGGGTGCCCAGACCGGCGGACCCAACTACGTCTCGTCCATGCTCACGTGGTCATCAAGCTACCCGGGCTCGTCGCGTGAGTTCGCGGAGGAAGTGCGACAGAGTTTCGATGAACTGACCCCCTTCGACGCGAGTGGACTTAAAGCCGAGTCGAACGTGCTGCGCTATAGAAAGCTTCACTTCGTTCTCGTTCGGATCTCGGGTGTCGATGACGTGGAATCGATGGAGTTCGTCGTCGACAGCGCCGCGGCAGTAGGCGTAGCGGTGCAAGTCAGCTCGCCCATTCAAGTGGACGCACCCTACGCAGTAGTAGTGGAGGACGATTCCGCATTCATCGATCGCCTCCGTGGCCTTGACACCAACGCCAGCGGCCTCCAGAAGATACGACTAGTGGGTCCCGTGCAATTCGATGTCAAACTGGCGGCAATTGACTCCGGAGTCTTCGTTGACGACGGCCCCTTTGTCGCCGTCCCTCGTCGCGAAGCGTTGCGCTGGTGCCGAGAACAGTCACTGAGCATCACCAGGCATCGACACGGGGACATTCACAAGTTGGACTTGGACTTCACGTAGACGGATCCATCAATCGCCGACGGCAGTCATCAGGCCCGGGCCGATCTGAGGAGATTCTTTGGCGAGAATGAACGCTAACTCGCTCTCGTCGTGATTCACCACTTCGCTGGAGCACTCCATCACGATTGCGAGGACGTGCGCGCCACGCGTCAGTGTCAAGGGCCTTGAGACACGCCGTCTTGTGCCGACAGAATCGCCACTGTCCGCTCATCGAGCTCGTCGTCGAAGAAGAGGTCCAACGCCTCGCGAAAGACCGGATCATCGGGTGCGGTCAGCGAGAACAACGTCAAGCACGAATGGAACTTAACCTCATCGTCGAAGAAGATGTCTCGGGCGCTCTTCGGCGCATGCTGGTTAGCCAGCGCCGTGATCTCGCGGAGTCGCCTCCCGAGTACCGGGTGCTCGAGGTAGGCGCGTGCTTCGCCAAGGTTCGCAACCGCGTAGAGACGTGACATGTCGCTGTAGCCGAGACCGGCTATTTGGGGGAACACGTACCAGATCCAGTGTGAGCGTTTCTGACCCTGGGCGATCTCGGCACGGGCTGCCGCATAGGCGTCGCGGGCGTTCTGGGCCCGGACAAAACGCTCGAGGTCAAACAAATCGCTCACGTTGACACTTCCTTATTAATTGTCCCAAAACTTTCTATTTCGCCATTCGAGCACACCCAGTCTGTATCTGACCCCTTGCCTGGTGCTCGAGAGCATTTCGCCGAATGGCTTGTTCGTGCGATGGGGTGGGGACGAATTCTTGCTCTGCCTGCCCGAGTTCACCGAGATGCAGGCCTGCGCGGCACTGAACTCTCTACTGAAGCACCCGGAGGACCATCTTCGAATTGGGGACCTACCTGTCACTCTTTCTGGAGGTGTGGCAATAGTCAAGGCAACTTCAGAGCACACGACGGCTATGCAAAAGGCGCAGCAGTGCGCAAAGAACGCTAAGGATGCGGGGCGATCTCGGTTCCTGGTCGCCCAATGAGAGGAGACCATTCGGCGTCCGGTGGACGACTATTTTGATTTGACGTGTTCTTCGCTCGGGGTAATCCATTAATCCCCACGTACATCAATGCACCAGAGAAGCATCGCGCTGAGCAAGGGGTCAAGCGGTGCTACGAAGAGTGACGCCCCTCGAGGTGGCCGCTGTACCTGATCGAATTGTCCACTTCTGCGAGCCACGCCTCAACTAATTCCTGGAAGTCCCCGCGCCGTCCATGGAGCAGTTCAGTCACGTTCTCTTCGCTAGGGGGATTCGCCCAGCGCATCGGTTCGGCCCATTCAACGACTGTCCTAGTACGCTCCCTCTTCACAGCTTCACGTTAGAGAGTGAGGTCGAGCGACAACTAAAGAGTCCGGTACGTGGACCTGCGTTGGCCAACCGTCGCGAGGTCAATCCACCTATTTAGCGTAGTCCACTTAATGGAGGGAGATTCATCTTTCCTCGAAAGCACGGCTCGGTGATAAGGCGAGTACCCACGCATTCGAAGACTCTGTCACGTGGGTTGAATTGGGCGATGATCGCGCTCGCGTGCTGCTGGCGGGACCGGATCGAGCGGGGAATGTTCTTGAATTGGTCGTCATGATGGGAAAAGAGGAGGAGTTGGTCATCCCCGCAATGCCACTTCGGCGCACGACGGCCGAGGCACTTTTTGGAGGAGGAGAAGCAATGACGAAGCGTATATACGGCTACGTGAAGAATGGCGAGCCCATTAGCGAAGAGGCGATCGAAGCCTTCGTGCGCGAGGCCGAGAACGGTTACACCGGGGAACAACTCTCGACGGCCCGACGAGGACGGGGTCGACCTCGTCTGGGCGCAGACAAGAAGTCCGTCGAATCCGTCCGCCTCGGCTCATCGTTGAAATCCGCAGCGGAGCAACGAGCGCAGGCCGACGGAATCAGCGTGTCCGAAGTGATTCGTCGCGCGCTCGCGCAGTACCTGCACGGCGCGTAGCGGCCGGGCGCGCGGTGGCTGACACCGTGGCTGAAGGGTCGACGTGGGAACTGAACGGCTGATCCTGGGAGCCTTCGAACGAATGGCCTTTCGCGGAGGGTGACGAGCCGCACCACCTCTCGGACACGGTGCGCGCCAGGCAAGGGGTCAACTGTCGGTGGGAAGGCAATGTGTCAAGCCAATCGTTGGCAGACCATTCTTCATAGTTACGCTCGAGAGGTTCTTGGCGAGGCCAATCTTCCCGTCGGTGGAAACTGAAAGACACACGACTCTTCTCAATCCTCGAATCTTGCGTGTCAGAATGGCAGTCAAGAAGCGATGAGCATGAAGTTGGCGACACGGTTTGAATCGCGATAGGAAAGTTGGAGACGAAATCCTCTGAGAGGGTGTCTCCATGTCAGTATCAACCCGTTACTCACCCGAGTTGCGTGAATGAGCAGGGAAGATGGCGATCGAGAAATGCTCGGACTACCCGTCCGAGTGGGCCACGTTCAGTGCCGTCAGCAAACTTCTCGCCATGTCGCCAGAGATCCTCAGGATGTGGGTTCGAAAGGCTCAAGTCGACACCGGTTCTCGCCTAGGAATCACGTCGGACGAGCGTGCTCGCCTCAAGGAACTTGAGCGTGAAGTCAAAGACCTGCGCCGAGGGAACGCCATCTTGCGGGATGCGTCGATTTTCTTCGCGATTGTGCTCGACGGACAAACCAAGAAGTAGTTGCTTACATCGATGCGCGCCAGCATCGATCGGGGTCAAGTCGATCTGCAGAGCTTTGCAGCTCGCCCCCAGCACCTACTACGACGCCACGTCGCGTCTACCCAGCGCGAGGTGCCTGCGCGACGAGGTCTTGAAGCCCGAGATCCTTCGCGTGCACGAGTCCAACTGCGACGGTGTCGATGGCGCCAAGAAGATCTGGAAGCAACTCAAGCGCGAGGGCATCGAGGTCGCCAACTGCACGGTGCGCCGGCTGATGAAAGACGAGGGGCTCAGCGGAGCACGTCGAGGCCGCCAGTTCAAGATCACCACCATCAGCGATGAGAATCAGCATCGACCGAGCGATCTCGTCGACCGTCAGTTCGTGGCTCCGGAACCGAACCGTCTCTGGGTCGCGGACCTCACCTACGTCAAGACCCACACCAGCTGGAGTGCCGAAGATCCCAGCGCCGTCGCACGCTCTCCTAACTCGCGGCGACGCAAGACGCTTCACTGGAAGACACCGGCCGAAGCATTAGAAGACCAATTGCGATTGCTTCAGCAAGCCGGTGATGCGACGATCGATTGAATCCGGTCAATACCTCAGCATTCGCTACCCCGAGCGACTGGGCGAAGTAGAGATTGTCGCGTCAGTGGGGTCCAAGAGCGACTCCTACGACGCGTTGGCCGAGAGTTTCAACGGTCTCTACAAGACCGAGCTCATCCACCGAAAGGGCCCTTGGCGCAACGTCGAGCATGTCGAACGGGAGACGCTCAAATACGTCGACTGGTTCAACAACCGACGAATTCACGAGTCGCTCGACTACGCGCCGTCGGTCGAGTTCGAAGCTCACTACTATTCACTCAGCGAGTCAGAAAGTCTGCCCGCGTTGGAAATGATTAGTCGACAAACCCGTCGCGATTCAAAGTGCTCACCTAGCGAGGCCTTCTTCCAATCAAGATGCTGTAGTAGGGGAGCGGAACCCGATTGCCATTGACGCGAACCGCCACGGTAAATCAAAGATGTATCGAGTTTAAGGCACTGTCGCGTGGCAGTTCTCTCAGCCTCTTCCGATGAATGGCATCGTCGTCGCGAGCAAAGTACAAAATTGCACATTTGCTTCAAGAGGTAATTCTGCGATTCGGGAAATGAATTCTCCTGCAATAGCCACGTCAATCATCGGCTCCTCACTGACGGAACCGTCGGCTTGTAGAACTCCATCCGATATGGGGGTGGTCATATTCGTGGCGACATTGCCGATATCTATCTGGCTGCACGCAATCCTGTATCTTCGACCTTCTAGGGAGAGACATTTTGTCAGGCCGGTTATGGCATGTTTGCTTGTAGAGTAGGCAACCGATCTTGGGCGCGGGACTTGCGCGGAAATCGACCCATTGTTGATAATGCGTCCACCCATAGGGCTCTGTGCCTTCATCATTCGAAAGGCCGCCTGGGCACAAAGAAACGACCCAGTAAGATTGACATCTATTACGGAATTCCAGTCGCTCAGGGCGACATCTTCAATCGAGTTCCATTCTCCATGTTGACCTGCATTGTTGAAAAGCAAATCGATACGTCCGAAATTTGAGAGGACGCTGGAAAACAACTTACCAATGCTGACCGGAATCGAAATGTCGACCACTGCAGTGTGCCCCTTGGCACTTTTTGGTGACGTCCGAATCGTTTCGTCGAGGTATTCAACTCGACGTCCTGCACAAATAACGGTCCAACCTGCCTCCAGAAGGGAATGGGAGGTTGCGCGCCCAATGCCAGTTCCCGCGCCAGTCACGACTGCAATTCGATCCGCTGAAATCATATTTACGATGTCCGATTGAGAATCTCGGCGACCTGAAGAAAATCTTGCACCTTGACCCTTGGCGAGGTAATCATATGGCTATTTCTCATCTATCGAAGGGTTTCCAAGTCTGATCCTTGTCTCCGACGGTGATGGAACCTCAAAGGCATGATCCATTATAAACCGAACTGTCCATTGGGTGAACTAAGCATTTAATCGAAGCTCTCTTTTGGCATCCCAACGTGAATCCTCGATGACAATACGAATGTGTCCGCCGGAGATCAACGATGAAGTTATGGCGGTAATTTGATCCTCACCGTGGCCAGTGACATTGAAAACTGCATTTGAGGGAAGTTGGTGAACTTGAATTGCATAGTCCTTGGCGAGAATGGTACTGCACCTTGAAATGTCTGGTTCAAGCCAAGGCAGAGGTTTACCAATGGTGGTCCAACGTCCACATCCATTTTTGTGAGCGTACCTATGTCCTGCATTAAATGTGTAGGACTGAATGCCTCCGATTCGGACTCGATTACCAATCTCGTCACCTTCTGGACCAGGTTGAATGCCAGCCCCTTGGACTCGAATGATTGCGCGCTTGATTTGAGGCCTTCAGACCGCCGGAATTTTCAAATTGGAGATTCGTTTCACCCCATGACTCGCGTGCCGACTTCACCTATATCTCGATTACTGGGACACGTGGTGAAGGAGTTTCGAAACGACCTCATTTGAATTTGGATTTCGATTGTTCAACAACTAACCGGGCTCAGGTTCTACAGTCTCGCGATATCGAGTCACGAGTACTGCGATCGCCGCCAGGCCCAAGAGTACACCGTACACTTGAACCGCTCTGACAGTCTGACCGAGAATGAGTATTGCGGCCACGGCCGCAACAAGCGGACTCAGACAGCTAATTGCGGATGAGATGGATGCATCGACGTAACGGTGAGCCCAGTTCATCACCAGATGTCCACTTCCTGGTACGAGTGCAAGCAACAAGAACCACAACCAGTCCGAAGTCTTAACATCACCGAGAGATTGTCGCGATAACAATGCGAGCAGCGTTACCAATAGGGCCGCCGTGATCGTTACACCAGTTGTGTAGTCAATTGCTTCGTGCATCTTGCGAGAATGCTTATCTACGAGCCAATACGCTGACCAACACAGAAGCGAACCGGTAGCGAGCAAGTCACCAATAAGTTGACGATGGCTCGTGACGCTTGGACCAAGGACCGTGATGGTAACCCCCACGACGGCGAGCAATATCCAAAAGACACCCCACCCTCCTATCCGCTCACCAAAGAGAAAGTGTGCGGCAATAAGCACGAGTACAGGTTGAGCCGCGCCTATAACAGTGACATTAACAACGCTCGCAAACTTGACAGCACTGAAGAACATGATCATCTCTCCGCCGAGCAAAACACCGACCAAACAAGATGCTCGCATCTTCGCCTATGTCAGTCGTCGGCCTGATGAGTACGTGATGAGGAGGAGTAGAGCGACACCGATCCAGAGTCGATAGAAGGTCAATACGGGCCCAGGGGCAGAAGTGAGTACCGCGAATATCCCCGAGAATCCCCATAAAAAGGACGTAATTGCGGAGGCCCCAAGACCAAAACCTCGACCTCCGACACGGTCAAGACCGACCCTCACGTCATAACCCTTCAACGCGCACGCCTTGCGCACGTTCGCATAATTCTGTCCGTTCTCTTTGCGCAGTAACGAGGTGGATGAGAACCAATTGAATACTGTGGTCTTACAATTGGTCTCTCACTACTTATCAGTCGCCATCCCTGCGCTTGCAGAACTATGGTCCCAAAATTGAGCAATGCTTTGGACTGAGATTCAGTCGAACCACTCTCGTCGCCACTACACATTTTTGACGAATGAGATAGAACTCAACCGTCGGCACAATCGTCGTCAACGACATAGAACGGGAATTTCTTCACGCGATTTTCCCTCCTGGATACCGGTCAAGAAGCGTGTCGTCAAATGCTGGCACAAGAAGACCTCCGACGGCTCGCACCCTTTCTTGTAAATCCGACGACTCTTGCAGGCTGAGGGTCAAACCCACGGGATGGCCTAGTTCAAAATTCCCGAACCTGAACAAGC